>Ga0210120_1000145_pt1 | contig 16485 bp, 15 predicted proteins | sample Goodyear_PhragA__FD_184868 | JGI IMG/M metagenome (GOLD analysis project Ga0210120, IMG submission 184868) | Wetland microbial communities from San Francisco Bay, California, USA, that impact long-term carbon sequestration - Goodyear_PhragA_D2... | ecosystem: Environmental > Aquatic > Marine >... | reverse complement strand
CAGCTGGGGCATCTGCGCGCGGAGCGCTTCGTCATCGACGCCGAGCAGCTGCTCGAGCGCCTCGTCGGAGACCTCCAGGCCCTCGGTGTTGAGCTCGCCCGGCGCCGGCAGCAGCCCGATCGCCGAGTCCACCGTCTCGCTCTCGTCATCGCACCGGCGGAAGACCCACTCAAGCACGCGGCTGTTCTCCCCGAATCCGGGCCAGAGGAACTTCCCGTCGTCGCCCTTGCGGAACCAGTTGACGTGGAAGACCCGCGGCATCTGCGCGCCCTCGCGCCGGCCCAGCTTCAGCCAGTGCCCGAAGTAGTCGGCCATGTTGTAGCCGCAGAAGGGCAACATCGCCATCGGGTCGAAGCGGAGCTTCCCCACCTCGCCGGCGGCGGCAGCCGTCGTCTCCGAGGACATGACCGCACCCGTGAAGACGCCGTGCTCCCAGTCGCGGCTCTCGAACACCAGCGGGACGACGGTCGAGCGCCTGCCGCCGAACAGAAACGCGTCGATCGGCACGCCGGCCGGGTCCTCCCATTCTTCGGCGATGGAAGGACACTGCGAGGCCGGGGTGGTGAACCGTGAGTTCGGATGGGCAGCGGGGTCGTCGGAATCCGGGGTCCACTCATTGCCGTGCCAGTCGATGACGTGGTCCGGCGGCTGGCCCGTCATGCCCTCCCACCAGATGTCGCCGTCATCGGTGAGCGCGCAATTGGTGAAGATCGAGTTCCGCTCGATCGTCGCCATCGCATTGGGATTCGTCTTGTAGCTCGTGTTCGGAGCGACGCCGAAGAAGCCGGCCTCGGGGTTGACGGCGCGCAGGCGGCCGTCGTCGTCGAACTTCATCCAGGCGATGTCGTCGCCGACCGTCTCGACCGTCCAGTCGGGCAGCGTCGGAATCAGCATCGCGAGGTTGGTCTTGCCGCACGCCGAGGGGAACGCCCCGGTGACGTACTTGACCTTTCCCTCCGGCGAGGTGAGCTTGAGAATCAACATGTGCTCGGCGAGCCAGCCCTCGTCCCGGGCCATCGCCGAGGCGATCCGCAGCGCGAAGCACTTCTTGCCCAGCAGGGCGTTGCCGCCATAGCCGGAGCCGAAGGACCAGATCTCGCGGGACTCCGGGAAGTGGACGATGTACTTGTTGTCGGCGTTGCAGGGCCACGGCACGTCCTCCTGGCCGTCGGCCAGCGGGGCGCCGAGCGAATGCACGCAGGGGACGAACTCGCCGTCCTCGGCGAGCACCTCCAGGGCCGGCGCGCCCATCCGGGTCATGATCCGCATGGAGACCGCGACGTACGGCGAGTCGGTGAGCTGGACGCCGATGTGGGCGATCGGGGAGCCGAGCGGGCCCATGGAGAACGGGACCACGTAGAGCGTGCGGCCGCGCATCGAGTCCTTGAAGAGGCTGCCGAGGACGTCTCGCATCTCGGCGGGGTCCCGCCAGTTGTTGCTCGGGCCCGCGTCGTGCTCTTCCTCGGAGCAGATGAAGGTGCGGTCCTCGACCCGGGCGACGTCGTCGGGGTCCGAGCGAGCGAGGTAGGAGTTGGGGCGCTTGGCATCCGAGAGCTTCTCGAAGGTCCCGGCCTCGACCATTTCCTGACAAAGGCGGTCGTACTCCTCGGCGGAGCCGTCGCACCAGTGGATCGAGTCGGGCTGGGCCAGCTCGGCGATCTGATCGACCCATGAAATGAGCTTGGCGTGCTTGGTCGGTGCCTCCGTTGCCGCGGTTGTCTCACTCACTGATGCGTTCAACTCCTTGGTCGGTGAATTGATCGATGAGTCGATGCCCCTGCGAGGCGCGGCATGCTCTCACCTCGCGCCGTCGAATCGGTTTATAGGGAATGTCGAGGACCCGGCACGACACCGGGGGGTCACGTGAAGCCTAACCGGGACGCGGAACGACCATGACCGGGCAGGCCGCACCTCGTATCACCCGTGACGAGACGCTGCCGATCAGCAGCCGCATCACGGGGCCGAAGCCCCGTGACCCGAGGACGAGCAGGTCGATCCCAACCTCCGAGAGCTCCAGCAGCTTGTCCACCGGATTCCCGCGCTCCAGGACGGGCAATGCGCGCACCTCGGGCGGGAGCGCCGCGACGGCCTCATTGAGGCGGGTCTGGAAGTCCGGGCCAGCCTCGGCGCCGGCCTGCGCCGCGGCCGCGGCTCCCATCGCAGGCACCGGCGTCGCCACCCCGATCACCTTCATCGAGCCGCCGAACTTCAGGCACAGCTTGGCGCCCTCCTCGAGGGCAGCCTGCGACTCGGCCATACCGTCGTAGCCGACCGCAAGCACGCGGAGCCGGTCGCCTGAGTGGTCCTCCTCCGCGTAGCTCTTCGGTGCGATTACGAGCCGGCAGCGGGCGCCCTGCAGGAGGTGCTCGGCGATGCTGCCCGGTGAGACGGAGCCGATGTGCGCCCGGTGGGTGGATCCGAGGACGATCAGGTCCGCGTCCCCGCGTTCCGCCAACGCCCCCAGAGCGTCGGCCGGCGAGCCCTTCTCGACGTGGACCACCTTGAGCTCTCCGCCATCCCTCTCGACGATGCGCTTCGCCAGCACGCGGGCGTCCTCGCCGCGCTCGTTGTCCTCGTAGCCGGCGACGACGTTCTTGTATAGAGGCGGGTGCGCCATGGGCCAAGAGCCTAAAAGGGAAGCCCTAGTCGATTTTGGCGGCGGCCGTTCGTCGTTCAGACATGAACGGTCTTCGAGCTCAGCACCGCATCGAGCAGGCCCGGGAACCGGGCGTCGAGGTCCTCACGCCGCAACTCGGTCATCTTCGTCGTCCCCTGGCGCTCCTGCCGGATCACGCCGGCCTCCCGCAGAGTCCGGAAGTGATGGGTCATCGTCGACTTGCTGATGTCGAAGCCGAACTTGCCGCACGGGCGCGGCTCGTCGTCCTCATTGAGCCGGCGGACGATCTCCAGCCGGTGGGGATCGCTGAGGGCGTGCAGCACGGCCGGCAGCTCGATCTCGCTTCTCTCGGGGTGGTGTGGCTCCATGCCCATCAGCTTAGCTTGTACGACAGTCATCGAACTTCTTTGGTACGATGCTCATCGTACTATCAAACAGGCGCGGAGGCAACAGACATGCCCGACCCAGAGAACATCGAAACCATCCCTGCCGCCCCCGAGCTCGACCCGCATGGCTCACGGCGCGCGGCGGCAATCGAGGCGGCGTACATTCTGGAGGCAGTTCGCAAGTGAACCCAGTCACCGCAGCGAAGGGGGCCATGAAGCGCAACTCCAACGCACTGCTGCTGGTCGTCTGTCTCGGCCAGTTCATGGTGGTCCTCGACGTCTCGATCGTGAACGTCGCGCTGCCCTCCATCAAGGACGCGCTCGGCTTCTCCACCAACGGACTCCAGTGGGTCCTGAACGGCTACACCCTCACCTTCGCCGGCTTCCTGCTGCTCGGCGGGCGCGCGGCCGACCTCTTCGGCCGCAGGCGGATGTTCTTCCTTGGCACCCTGATCTTCTCCGGAGCATCGTTGCTCTGCGCGATCGCCCCCACCGCGGGGACGCTGGTCGCCGCGCGAGCGCTCCAGGGCATCGGCGGCGCGATCCTCTCCCCCGCCACCCTGGCGATCATCACCACCTCGTTCGACGAGGGCGCGCCGCGTAACCGCGCGCTCGGCGCCTGGGGCGCGGTCGGCGCGATCGGCGCGACCGCCGGCGTGCTGCTCGGCGGGATCCTGACCGAGGCCTTCAGCTGGCCGGCGATCTTCCTCATCAACGTCCCGATCGGACTCGGGCTGGTGGCGTTCAGCAGCGGCCTGATTCCCGAGGGCCGCAGCGAGTCCGAGAACCGGCACTTCGACCTCACCGGCGCCATTCTGGTCACGCTCGGGATGACCTCCCTGACCTACGGAATCGTCACCACGGACCGTCTCGACTGGGGCTCGCTCGGCGTGCTCGCCCCTGTCGCCGCCGGAGCCGCCCTGCTGGTGGCGTTCGCCATCTACCAGAACAACCTCGCCAGGCGCCCGGACAAGACGGCGCTGATGCCACTGAGCGTGTTCAAGCTGCGCAACCTGCGCGCCGCGAACCTGGTCATCTTCCTGCTCTACGGCGCGATCTTCGGCTTCTGGTTCTTCCAGTCCCTCTACATGCAGGGCACCCTGCACTACAGCGCTCTGCGGACGGGCCTCGCGTTCGTCCCGATGACCGCAGCGGTGGCTACCGGCGCGACGCTCGCTCCGCGGCTGGCCAAGGTGATCGAGGCCCGGTGGGTGCTTGCGGCGGGAATGCTCTCGGCGGCCATCGGCGAGTTCCTCCTCACCAGCGTCCATCCCGGCGGCAGCTACGTGGCGAACGTGCTTCCCGGCGGCCTGCTCGCCGCGTTCGGGCTGGGGCTCGCCCTGGTCCCCGCGACGATCGTCGCGGTACAGGGCGTCCCCCGCGCGTTCAGCGGACTGGCCTCCGGAGTGCTCAACACCTCGCGCTTCGTCGGCGCCGCCCTCGGCCTGGCGGTGTTGAGCACCCTCGCCGCGAACCACACCTCGTCGCAGGTCGACTCCGGGACCTCGGCCGCGAAGGCCCTCACCGACGGCTTCCAGCTCCAGTTCGGGGTCGGGGCCGCCTTCTGCCTCGTCGGCGTGGTCGCCGCCGTGGTGCTGCTCCGCCCGCAGCGCGAGCGGGAGCGCGCAGCGGGGATGGCCGAAGCAGAGAGCGCCTAGCGGCCACCAGGCCGCTCCACTTTGGAGCGGAGGGCGAAGCCCGTAGCGACTTGTGTGGGCGGCCGCTCGTGGCCGCGATCTGGTGGCGAAGCCGGCTCCACAGACAACCCTCTAGATTTCCCGCCCTCATGCGCTTCTACGAGTTCGAAAGCCGCCGGATAGTCGAGCGGGCCGGGATCCCGGTCACCGAGTACGGCTTCTGCAAGACCGCCGCGGAGGCCAGGGAGGCCGCCGAGCGGATCGGTGGATCGACGGTGATCAAGTCCCAGGTCCTGACCGGCGGCCGGATGAAGGCGGGCGGGGTCAAGTTCGCCGACACGCCCGAGGAGGCCGAGGGCCACGCGGAGGAGATCCTGAAGCTCGAGATCGGTGGCCATATGCCCGTCGGCGTCCTGGTCGACCCCAAGGCCGAGGTCGAGCAGGAGTACTACGCCGCGGTGCTCTGGGACGGGCGCGCCAAGCGCCCGATGATGCTCTTCTCGGACATGGGCGGGATCGACATCGAGGAGGTGGCCGAGAAGCACCCCGATCACGTCGGGCGTGGCCACCTCTCCAATCTCCACCCCATCCCCGACTTCCGTGCCAAGGAGGTGGTCGCCGCTGCCGGAGGCCTGACCGGCCGCGAGCTCACCCGCGCCACCCCGGTGCTCGCCCGGCTCGCCCAGCTCCAGCACGACTACGACATGACCCTGGCCGAGATCAACCCGCTCGCCCGTCTCACCGACGGATCCTTCGTCGCGCTCGACGCGCACATGGAGATGGAGGACGAGGCCGTCGGCCGCCACCAGAAGATGCTCGGGGAGATCGGCGTCGAGCTCGAGGAGCCGCGCGAGCTCTATGAGCCCTCCGAGTTCGAGCGCAACGTGAAGGCGATCGACGAGGCGGACCACCGTGGCGTCATCCAGGGCAAGGACCACGGCTTCACCGGCAACCTCGGCCTGGTGATCGGCGCGGGCGGCGGCTCGCTGACGCTGACCGACGCGGTCCGCAGCCAGGGCGGCAAGCCCGCCAACTACGCGGAGATCGGCGGCAACCCCTCCGTCGCCAAGTCCTGCGGCCTCGCCAAGGAGGTCCTCCAGAAGGACGGCGTCGAGAAGATTGCGGTGATGATGTCGATCGTCTCCAACACCCGGGTCGACATCGTCGCCCGCGGCGTGATCAAGGCCTGCCTGGAGCTCGACAAGGACCCGGCCGAGACGATCGCCGTCTTCCGCATCCCCGGTGCCTGGGAGGAGGAGGGCTCGAAGATCCTCGGCAAGTACGGGATCGAGTTCCGCGACCGCTCCACCTCCATGTGGGAGGCCGCGGGCGAGGCCGTGGAGAGGATCCAGGGATGAGCATCCTCCTGACAGAGGACTTCACCTTCATCGTCCAGGGCATCACCGGGCGCGAGGCGGTCAACCTGACCAGGGAGTGCCTGGACTACGGCTCCAAGATCGTCGGCGGAGTCACCCCCGGCCGCAAGGGGCGCGACGTCCACGGCGTCCCCGTCTTCGACACCGTCGAGCAGGCGGTCGCCGACCACGGCTCGCAGATCGACGGCTCCGTCGTCACCGTCCCTCCCGCCTTCACCAAGGACGCCGTGTTCGAGGCGATCGAGAACGGGATCAAGCTGATCGTCGTCGTCACGGAGCGCATCCCGCGCCGTGACGTCGCCGAGATGGTGGAGCTGGCCAACCTGCGCGGCGCCCGGATCATCGGCCCCAACTGTCTCGGGATCATCGCCCCCGGCGTCGGCAAGATGGGCGGCATCGGCGGCCCGGCCAAGGACGCCGCCAAGGCGTACGAGCCCGGCGCGATCGGCGTTATGTCGCGCTCGGGCGGGATGACCACCGAGATCTCATCGACCCTGACCGCCGCCGGCCTGGGCGTGTCGACCGCCGTCTCGATCGGCGGCGACGCGATCATCGGCTCCACCTACGCCGAGCTGATGCCCCTCTTCGAGGCGGACGAGCAGACCGAGGCGATCGTGATCTACACCGAGCCCGGTGGCCGCATGGAGGCCGAGCTGGTCGACTGGCGCACCGAGAACGACGCGAAGCTGCCGATCGTCGCCTTCATGGCCGGCAAGTTCATGGACGACGAGGAGATGCAGGGCATGAGCTTCGGCCACGCCGGGACGATCGTCGAGGGCGCCGAGGACTCGGCCACCCAGAAGATCGCCCGCCTCCAGGAGGCCGGCATCCCGGTGGTCGAGCGGATCGACGAGATCCCCGGCGCCGTCAAGGACAAGCTGGGGGCCAAGGTCTGATGGCCGAGCAGCAGCTCGAGGGAATCTTCATCGACGTCGAGATCGACGACGCGATCGCAAACGATGCCGAGATGGCGGGGAAGCTCGAGGAGGTGTGCCCCGTCGACATCTTCGCCAACGAGGACGGCAAGCTCGCGGTGGTCCGCGAGAACCTCGACGAGTGCGTCCTCTGCAACCTCTGCGTCGAGGCCGCACCCCCGGGCGGAGTCGTCGTCAAGAAGCTCTACGACGGCACCGAGCTGCGCCGCTAGTCACCAAGCCGGCGCACCCGTTCGCCACTCGCACGATGTCCTCTGCCAAGATTCCGACGTGGGCGAAACCGAGGGAGACGCAGGTTTCCGACCCACCCCTCTCCGGGCGGCATTCGAGGCGCGTGATCACAGCGCCGTAGTTGCGGCGCTGGCGCCGGACGTCGTCCTCAACTCACCGATCTTCGACAAGCCGTTCTCCGGCATCGACGAGGCCGGCGACCTGTTCGCCGTGCTGCTCGAGGTGCTGACGCCGCTCGAGTACCTCGACGAGATCCCCGGCGACCCTCACATCCTCCACTTCCGGGCGGAGGTCGACGGGACCGAGCTCGAGGGCGTCGACCTGCTGCGCTTCGACGAGCAGGGCCGGGTCAGGGAGATCACCGTCCTCTTCCGCCCCTTCACGGGCATGGCGGCCTTCATGAGCGCGACCGGCCCGAGGCTCGGACGCCGCCGAGGCGGAGCCGGACGAGCTGGCGTGATGCGAGTGGCCACCGCGCCGCTCACCTTCCTAATGCGCAGGACCGCGGCCTCCGGCCCAGGACTGCTGGGCCTGAAGAGTCGCCGCTCCTAGCCGGGCGGCCCGATCCCGGCGACACCCGGCAGACTTGCCGGGATGAACTTCATCGAGGACGTCATGGAGCGCTCCAAGGCCTCGCGCCTGGGGATCGTCGCGATCGATGCCGAGGGGCGCCGCCGCGAATGGCACTTCGGTGAGCTGATCGCCCGCAGCGCCGGCCTCTCGGGCGCGATGGCGGCGCGGGGCGTCGGGCGCGGCGACGTGGTCATGACCCTGGTGGGCAGCCGGATCGAGTGGGTCCTCGCGATGCTCGCCTGCTTCCGGATGGGCGCCGTGGCGATGCCCTGCAACCCGCAGCTGCGGCGGAAGGACCTCCAGGTCCGGGTGGACGCGGCTCAGCCGAAGCTCTGCATCGGCGAGGAGGAGCTGCTCGGCGAGCTGCCCGGCGGCCTGCCGGCGATGAACCTGACCGAGGTGGCGGAGGCGCTGGACGAGGACCTGCCGCAGGAGACGCCCGTCGCCATCGAGGACCTGGACCCTGAAGACCCCGCGGTGATCATCTTCACCTCCGGCACCACCGGCGACCCCAAGGGAGTCATCTACCCCCAGCGCTACCTCATCGGCCAGCGCCTTCAGGCCCAGCACTGGGTCGGCGCGCGCGAGGGCGAGCTCGCCTGGTGCACCGCGGCGCCCGGCTGGTCGAAGTCGACCCGCAACGCCTTCATCGCGCCCTGGCTGGCCGGTGCCGCGGCGCTCATCCACGACGCCCGCTTCGACCCGGCCGAGCGGCTCGACCTGATCGAGCGCGAGGGAGTGAACGTCCTCTGCCAGGCGCCGACCGAGTACCGGATCCTCGCCAAGCGGGCCGAGCTGCGGCCGATCCCGTCGCTGCGCCGGATGATCTCCGCCGGCGAGCCGCTCAACCCGGAGGTAATCCGCCTCTTCCGGGAGCGGCTCGGGACGGGAATCGGTGATGGCTACGGACAAACCGAGACCGGTGCGATCACGGGGATGCGCCCGGACGATGACGATCCCGCCCGGGACGGCTCGATGGGCCGCCCGCTGCCCGGGATCGAGACCCGGGTGATCAACGGCGAGCTTCAGGTGCGGCCGGGGACGGTGCCGAGCTTCTTCAGCAACTACATCGGCGAGGAGCCGTTCGACGGCGAGTGGTGGACCACCGGCGATCACGTCAGCCGGGACGACGACGGTTACCTCTGGTTCGAGGGCCGAGACGACGACATCATCATCACCGCCGGGTACAGGGTCGGGCCGTTCGAGGTGGAGTCCGCGCTGGTCTCCCATCCCTCGGTGGCGGAGGCGGCGGCCGTGCCCGCCCCGGACGAGGACCGCGGCTCCGTGGTCAGGGCGATCGTGGTGCTGGCGAACGGAGAGCCCTCGGAGGCTCTCGCCGGCGAGCTGCAGGAACACGTGAAGAGCGTCACGGCGCCGTACAAGTACCCGCGGATCGTCGAGTTCGCGGACGAGCTGCCGAAGACGCCGAGCGGGAAGATCCGGCGGGCGGAATTGAAATGAGCACCTGGCGCTCGACGGCCGTTCCGCGGCTCTGGGCGCGCTGGGCCGGCGAGTGGGCGGGCTTCGCCGGCATCTTCATCGTCACGAACCTCGGCCTGCTCGCCGTCGGCGCGACGCTCGCCGTCCTCCCGCACTACGTCAAGGACAACCTGAACGGCTCCGACCTCGAGGTCGGCATCGTGAGCGGCGCCTTCGCCCTCACCGGCATCGTCTGCCGCCCGATCGCCGGAAACATGGCCGACCGGCGCGGCCGCAAACCGACGGTGATCGTCGGCGCCCTGCTCGCGGCGACGGCGGGCGTCCTCTACTTCGTCCCCGCCGGCATCCCCGGCCTGATCGTCGCCCGCTTCTTCCTGGGCGCCGGAGAGGGAACGGTCTTCACGGCCGGCTCGGCCTGGAACGTCGACATGGCGCCGGAGGAGCGCCGCGGCCGGATGATCGGGCTCTACGGCCTCGCCATCTGGACCGGTCTCACCCTCGGGCCGCCGATCGGCGTCCTGCTCCAGCACGCCGGTGGCTTTGATCTGGTCTGGGCGTTCGCCGCCGGCGCGCCCCTGCTCGGTGCGGTGATCGCGTCTCGGCTCCCGGAGCAATACACCCCGGGCGAGAACGTCGACCGCGGCCCGTTCATCTCGCGCGAGGCGCTCGGTCCCGGCGTGACCTTCGCGCTCAGCGTGGTCGGCTACGCGGCGGTCTCCGCCTTCATCGTGCTCAGCCTCGATCAGCGCGGCATCGGGCACGGGCCGCTGGTCTTCAGCGTCTTCGCGGCGACCGTGGTCGCGACTCGGCTCGTTGCAGGCCACCTCCCGGATCGAGTCGGCCCCGCCCGCAGCGCGGTCGGCGCGGCCGCTGTCGAGACGATCGGGCTGGTTCTCCTCGGTGCCGCCCAGGACCTCGCGGTCGTCATCTTCGGCGCGATCGCGATGGGCGCCGCCTTCTCGCTGCTCTTCCCCTCCCTTTCGCTGGTCGCCATCAACCGCGTCGGGCCGGAGCGCCGGGGGGTGGCGATGGGCACGTTCACCGCGAACTTCGACCTCGGGATGCTGATCGGCTCGCCGGCCGTCGGTGCTGCTGCGGCCCTTGGCGGGTACAGCGCCGCCTTCTACGTGGCGGCATTCGCCTCTTTGGCGTGCGCGACGATCGCATTTTCGATGTCTCGTCGCCCGGCATTCGAACCTCTCCCCAGTACCCTCCGGGCTTGATGGCCCAGAGGACCACAGCAGCCGACTCGGCGGTCGACCGCAAGCTGATCAACAAGCTCACCGAGGAGCAGATGGCTCGCTTCCGCGAGCACACGCCGACCTCGGCGGAGTACTTCGACCGCGCCCGCAAGGTGATGCCGGGGGGCGTCCCATCGTCCTTCCAGCTCAACGACCCCTGGCCGGTCTACATCGACCGCGGCAAGGGCGCGCTGGTCTGGGACGTCGACGGCTCCGAGTACGTCGACTTCCACAACGGCTTCGGCGTCATGTGCGTCGGGCACGCCAACCCGGTGATCGGCGAGGCGGTCAAGGCCCGCCACGACGAGGGGACCCACTTCGCGGCCCCGACCAACGGCTCGATCGTCTCCGCGCAGAACCTCGTCGAGCGTTTTGGCCTGCCGATGTGGCGCTTCTCCAACTCGGGGACCGAGTCGACGATGTCCGCGATCCATCTGGCACGCGGCGCCACCGACCGCGACCTGATCATCAAGGTCGAGGGCTCCTACGACGGCCACCACGACGCCGTGATGGTCTCCTGCTATCCGGACCTCGACGAGCTGGGGCCGCGCGAGAGCCCGAACGCGATCCCGTTCGGCTCCGGCTACCCGAAGGCGGTCGTCGACCTGACGGTGCCGGTCCCCTTCAACGACCCCGAGATCCTGGAGGGGATCTTCAAGAAGCACGAGGGCGAGATCGCGGGGATGATCATCGAGCCGGCGATGATGAACATCAACATCATCCCGCCGCAGGAGGGCTACCTCCAGCGGGTGCGCGAGCTCTGCGACGAGCACGGCGCGAAGCTGATCTTCGACGAGGTGAAGACTGGCGCCACCATCTCCTACGGCGGCGCCACCCAGCGCTTCGGCGTCACCCCGGACATGATCTGCCTGGCCAAGGCGATCTGCGGCGGCTACCCCGGCGGGGCGATCGGGATGACGGAGGAGCTCGGCGAGGTGGTCGCCTCGGACAAGGTCCACCAGATCGGCACCTTCAACGGCAATCCGCTGGTGATGGCGGCCGCGGAGGCCACGCTCACCAAGGTCCTCACCCCGGACGCCTACGAGAAGCTCGAGGCGACCAACGAGGCCCTCAAGGCCCGCTGCCAGGAGGTCATCGACAAGTACGGCCTCCCCGCCTACGCGCAGGGCCTGGGCGCGAAGGGCTGCGTCATCTTCGCGCCCGAGCCCATCTACGAGTACCGCGACTACCTGACCAAGGTCGACGGCGACCTATCCACCCTCGCCTGGCTCTACCACATGAACCACGGCATCTTCATGACTCCGGGCGTCGAGGAGGAGTGGACACTCTCGATCGCCCACGAGCAGGAGCACATCGATCGCTACGTGGCCGCGTTCGAGGCGTTCGCGTCCGACGTGTCCGGCTCCTAGGCCGACGCGCCGTTCAGCTCGAGGGCGCCGCGCGCGGCCTCGACGTCCTCGGTGACGATCACCAGCCGGACGCCGCTGAAGATCGTGTAGGCGACGTCGACGCTGACGCCCGCGTCCGCCAGGTCCCTGGCGATCTCCCCCATCGAGCCGGGCTTGTCGTGCAGATCGACGATGACCGCCTCCCGCTCGTCGGCGACGTCGATGCCGGCGTCCGCCAGCGCCGCCTTCGCGGCGGCCTCGTCCTCAACCAGGATGTGGATGAACCCCTTGCCGTCCCCCACCATCGCGCAGAGCCCTTCGATGTTCACCCCGCCCTTGCCCGTGGCCTCCCCCAGCTCAGCCAGCTTGCCCGGCCTGTCCTCCATGATCACCGTCAGGTCCTTCATCGCGGCCTCACTCTATTCGGCGGCGGTGTTTGTGGCCGCCGTTGATCTAGCCGCATCATTTACTTCGAGGGCGGCGATGTCAAACGGCGGACCGTGGGTAGCCTCAAAGGGATGCCGAATCGCCTCGCACAGGAAACCAGCCCCTACCTGCTCCAGCACAAGGACAACCCGGTCGACTGGCGCCCATGGGGCCCGGAGGCGCTCGGACAGGCGGCGGCCGAGGACAAGCCGATCGTGCTGTCGGTCGGCTATTCCGCCTGTCACTGGTGCCACGTTATGGAGCGCGAGTCATTCGAGGACCCGACCACGGCCGCCTACATGAACGAGCACTTCGTGCCCATCAAGGTCGACCGCGAGGAGCGGCCCGACGTCGACGACATCTACATGGAGGCCGTCCAGGGCATGACCGGCCAGGGCGGCTGGCCGCTGACCGTCTTCCTCGACTCCGAGGGTGTCCCGTTCTACGGGGGCACCTACTTCCCACCCGAGCCCCGCCATGGGCTGCCCAGCTTCAAGCAGGTCCTGGAGGCCACCGCCGGCGCCTATGGGACCCAGCGCGAGGAGCTCCGCGAGGCCTCGTCCCGGATCAGGGAGTCGCTCGGGATGACCGCCCAGATCGCCCCATCCGAGCAGCCGCTCGACCAGTCCGTCTTCGACCGGGCCGCATCGGGCCTGCAGGGCAACTTCGACCAGGCGAACGGGGGCTTTGGCCCCGCGCCCAAGTTCCCGCCCGCGAGCACCCTGGAGTTTCTCCTCGCCCGCGGCGTGACCCAGCCGGTGCAGATCACCCTCGACAAGATGATGCACGGGGGGATCTACGACCAACTCGGAGGCGGCTTCGCCAGGTACTCCGTCGACCCGAACTGGCTCGTTCCCCACTTCGAGAAGATGCTCTACGACAACGCCCTGCTGGCCCGCGTCTACCTGCACGGCTGGCAGGTGTCCGGCGAGGACCGCTGGATGCGCGTCTGCACCGAGACTCTCGACTGGGCGCTGCGCGAGATGTGCGGGCCCGAGGGAGGCTTCTACTCAGCGCTGGACGCTGATTCAGACGGCGAGGAGGGCCGCTTCTACGTCTGGGAGGAAGAGGAGATGCGCCAGGCCCTCGCGGACGCGGGGATCGCCGCCGATGCGATCGAGCGGGTCCTCGGCTACTGGGGCGTGAGCGCGGCCGGCAACTTCGAGGGCAGGAACATCCTCCACGTGCCGCTGGGCGCGAGCGCTCAGCAGCCGCCCGAGCTGGGCGATGCCCGCACCGCCCTCTACGCCTGGCGCGACAGGCGAGTGCGCCCCGGCCTCGACGACAAGCGGCTCTGCTCCTGGAATGCCCTGATGATCGCGGCGCTCGCCGACGCGGGAGCCGCGCTCGGGCGCCAGGACTATCTCGACGCCGCCTCGGCATGCGCCCGCTTCGTCTGGGAGTGCATGCGGGACTCGGACGGTCACCTGCTGCGCACCTGGAAGGATGGCAAAGCGCGCCTCAACGCCTATCTCGAGGACCACGCCTTCCTGCTCGAGGCGCTGCTGCGGCTCTACGAGGCGACGCTCGAGGTCCGCTGGTTCGACGCCGCGCGCGAGACGGCCGACTCGATGATCGAGCGCTTCTCCGACGATGAACGCGGCGCCTTCTTCACCACATCCAACGATCACGAGGAGCTGATCGTACGCCGCAAGGACGTCGGCGACCACCCGATCCCGTCGGGCAACTCCTCCGCGGCCTACGGCCTTCTGCGGCTATCCGCCCTCACGGGCGAGAGCGACTACGAGAAACGGGCGGTTGGCACGATGCGCGTCTTCGTTCCCGCCGCGCTTCAGCACCCGGACGCATTCGGCCACCTGCTCCAGGCAATCGACTTCCACCTCTCCCCCGTCCGAGAAGTGGCCCTGGTCGCCCCGAGCAACGGAGTGGGCGACTCAGCGACCCTGGGAGAGCTGGCGAAGGTCGTCCGCTCAACCCACCGCCCGCACATCGTCCTGGCGGGAGGCCCCGAGGGCAGCGACCGGCCGGAACTGCTCAAGGAAAGACCGGCCGTCGAAGGCAAGCCATCCGCCTACGTGTGCGAGCACTTCGCGTGCAAAGCGCCGGTGACGTCTGCCGACGAGCTGGCCGCGCTCCTCTGACGTCTCAGAGAATCGGCAGGAACTGGTCGATCTCGTAAGGCGTCACCTGCACCCGGTAGTCCTCCCACTCCGAACGCTTGATCTCCACGAACCGGTTGAACGCGTGCTCGCCGAGAACCCTCAGCACGAGCTCCGACTCCGCCGCGACTTCGATCGCCTCGCCGAGCGTCTCCGGAAGCTGCTCGATCCCCCGCCGCTGACGTTCCTCGGGGGTGAGGTGGTAGAGGTTCTGCTCCATCGGCTCGGGCAGCTCGTAGCCGTGCTCGATCCCTTCGAGCCCCGCGTGCAGCATCCCCGCGAAGCAGAGGTACGGGTTGCAGGCCGGGTCGGGACAGCGCAGCTCGGCGCGGGTGGCCTGCTCCTTGCCCGGGTGGTAGAGCGGCACGCGGATCAGCGCCGAGCGATTCCGTCGTGACCATGAGAGGTAGACCGGCGCCTCGTAGCCGGGGACCAGGCGCTTGTAGGAGTTCACCCACTGCGCGAAGAGCGGTGAGATCTCCCGCGCGTGCTTGAGCTGGCCGGCGATGAAGGCCTTGCCGACGTCGGAGAGGAAATACTGGTCGTCCGCATCGAAGAAGGCGTTCTTGCCTTCCTTCGAGAGCGACTGGTGGACGTGCATCCCCGAGCCGTTCTCACCTTGGAGGGGCTTCGGCATGAAGGTCGCGTGCCAGCCGTACTTCATGGCGTACTCCTTGACGGTGATCCGGTAGGTCATGCAGTCGTCGGACATCGCGAGCGCGCCCTTGTAGCGCATGTCCACCTCGTGCTGGGAAGGGCCCACCTCATGATGGGTGTACTCGACGTGGATGCCGAGCTGCTCGAGCGCGAGCACCGTCTCCCGGCGGACGTCGGAGCCGGCGTCGAGCGTCGTCAGGTCGAAGTAGCCGCCCTCGTCCAGGATCTCGGGCGTGCCGGACTCCGGCTTCGAGGAACGGAAGTAGAAGTACTCGAGCTCGGGGCCGATGTTGTAGTCGTCGAAGCCCATCTCCCTGGCCCGGTCGACCGCCCTGCGCATGATCCAGCGCGGGTCACCTTCATACGGTTCCCCGCCCGGCACCTGGATGTCGCAGATCATGCGGGCCGTCCGCTTCTCCTGCTCCGCACGCCAGGGGATCAGCTGGATCGTCGACGCATCGGGCATGGCGATCATGTCGGACTCCTCGATCGGGTTGAACCCGCTGATCGACGATCCGTCGAATCCCATGCCCCCTTCGAAGGCGTCCTCGAGCTCGGCCGCGTTGATCGAGAAGCTCTTCAGCTGCCCAAGCAGGTCGGTGAACCAGAGCCGGACGAAGCGCACGTCGTTGTCCGCGCAGAACGCGAGCGCCTCCTTGGCGTTGGTCGGGCCGTCTGCCATTGGACGCGGAAAGTTACCGGCGTCTCACATCCGTGGCGCCCCGATCGTCGTATCAGAAAGCAGATTCACGAAAATGGCTGTACACTTACGCGACGTAAGTAACCGGCCAAAAGTAAAGTAAAGCCCTTGTGAAACGGCGGAATTGAGAGAAATGACAGTCAAGACAGACGTCAGTCGCTTCCACATCCACGACGAGCTCACTGCGCCGGACGCCAGCGCGCCCTTGATCAAGAGCATCCAGACCGCCGGCGGCGCCGTCTCGAAGTTTCTCGGCGTGCTAGCCGAGTCCCCCGCCGCCCTGCGCGGCTACACCCGTCTTCGCACCGAGCTTCGCTCCAGCAAGCTGCCGCGGGGCACCCGCGAGCGGATCGGGCTGGCGGTGGCGGAGTGGCGCAACGACCCCTACACGCTGACGCAGTATGCGCGCACAGCGCGCGTCGCCGGACTCGGCCTCGACGAGGTCGCCCGGGCCCGCAACTTCACCTCCTCCGATGAGAAGGAGGCGGCCTTGCTGACCCTGATCCGGGAGACACTCGATCCTTCGGAGCGTCCGCCCCACCACCTGGTGGAGGAGGCGCGGGAGGCCGGATGGAGCGACGAGGAGATCCTCGACGCCGTTGCCGACGCGGCCCTGGCGGAGTTCGAGAGCCTGTTCGCCTCAGTTGCGGCGTTGCCCCAGGAGGGCGATCCCGCGGTTCTCAGGTCGGCGGCGGCGTAGCCGGCTAGGGCGTGGTCGGCGGCGGCGAGACCGTCGCCTCGATCGGACCCGAGCCGACCGCGAGGAAGCCGACGCGCTTCGCCGTCTTCTTGGTCAG
>Ga0210120_1000144_pt1 | contig 16487 bp, 18 predicted proteins | sample Goodyear_PhragA__FD_184868 | JGI IMG/M metagenome (GOLD analysis project Ga0210120, IMG submission 184868) | Wetland microbial communities from San Francisco Bay, California, USA, that impact long-term carbon sequestration - Goodyear_PhragA_D2... | ecosystem: Environmental > Aquatic > Marine >... | reverse complement strand
CGTAGCGCGTTGAGCGACAGCGGATACTGGTCGGGCGTGGTCCGCTGCTTCTCCAGCAGGCACCCGAGCACCCTCAGCTCGACCGCGTCGGCGTCCACCCCGAGAGGGTACGCGGGCACCCGCCGGCGGCGCGGGGCATGCGGTGGTCGGAGCGGGCCGGCGATCCGGCCGACTACGGTCCCGGCAGCGCATGGGCGTCCCGATCCTCGACAGCTACCTCGTCGCCGAGCGCCTGCTCGCGGGCGAGTATCCCGGCGCGCCCCACCCGGAGAGCGCGCGGCGCCGGCTCCGCTCGTTCGCGGACCAGGGGATCACGACCTTCGTCGACCTCACGCACCCGGCCGACGGGCTCGCGTCGTACGAGCACCTGCTGCGAACGGGAGCGCGCCGGATCGCCCATCCCATCGTCGATCTCGGCACGACCACGATCCCGCACCTCACGCGGATCCTCGACGACGTCGATGCCGCGCTCGCAGACGAGGGGTCGGTCTACGTCCACTGCTGGGGCGGCGTCGGGCGCACCGGGATGGTCGTCGGCTGCTGGCTCGTCAGACATCGGCTCGACGACGGCGACCCACTCCGCACCATCGCGCGGCTCCGACGCGACACACCCGACGCCTGGGCGGCGTCGCCACAGACATCTGCCCAGCGTGCGATCGTGACCGCGTGGAAGCCCGGACGCTGACCGTGCTCGTCGAGTCCGTGCTCGCACGGGCGTGGCGCCGCGACTCGCCCATCCACGGAGACGAGCACTGGCGATGCGTCACCGCGACGGGACTGGCGCTCGCGTCCTCGGTCGGCGCGGCCGACCCGACGCTCGTGTTCTGCTTCGGGCTCCTCCACGACACGCGCCGCCTCACCGAGGCGGTCGACCCCGAGCACGGTGCCCGCGCCGCGTCCTTCGCCGGCGAGCTGCGCACGGAGGGGACGCTGACGCTCGGAGAGGCCGACTTCTCGGTGCTCGCGGCCGCGCTCACCGACCATTCGAACGGCCTTGTGTCTCCTGACCCGACCACGGGTACGTGCTGGGATGCCGACCGGCTCCACCTGCCGCGCGTGTCGATCGAGCCGCGGCCCGATCTGTTCTCGACACGCGCTGCGCTCGGGCCGGCGCCGCTCGCCGCGGCAGAGGCGCTCCGCAGCAGCGGGCCGCCGACCTGGGACGCGCTCGTCACGTCGGTCGCGCCTGTCGAACGTGGTTGAGGGGCGTGTCACGGCCGGCGCGCACCATCTTCGAGACCCTCGGAGCTCGGAGCTCGGAGCTCGGGCGAAGTGAGTGCGCGGCGATGAGCGCGCGGCCGTAGTGAGCGGCCGTGAGTGAGCGGCGCCGGGAGCGCGCGGTTGCGCACCTGCAGGACCGAGGTCGGCCGTTGCAGCGCGGACGCCGCGCGGCAGTCAGTGCGCGGGGCGATGCGTGGTCGCCGCACCCGCGCCGCCGGGGTCGGCTGGTGCCGGCGGGGAAGACGCCCGGGCGCGGTCGTGCGCATCGGGTCCCGGCGTCGCGTGACCGGACGGCTCGCCACCGCACGTCGCGGAGCCTCGCACGACCTGGCGCGGTGATGGGGTGAGGTGGCGAGGCGTCGCGTCGCGTGACGCACACGGCGCGCTTCCGCCCCGGACGCGGGAGGTGGGGTCGGCGCACGCCTTCGCCGCGGGTCGCGCGTCGCACATTCGACACGAAGTTGACACAGACATGTGACAGGTTCGCCGGCACGCTGTCTCCATGACCGAGCAAGCCCCGAACTCGAGTCGTCCGCACGACGGCGGCGGGAACACCCCGGGAGACCGCGACCCCGAGCCGGAAGGGTGTGGCAGGGACGGATCCGGCAGGCTCGCATCCGCACCGGGGTGGGTCGCGCTGCCCGTGGGGCGGGCCGACACCGGTCCCACGATCGCCGAGCTCGTCGAGGCAGTCCGGGCCGCGGGCGGGATCGTGGGCGGGGACGCGCTCTTCGACCCCCGCTACGAGCCGGAGATGCGGCGGTTCCTGATCAGGGCGCTCGAGATGGAGGGGATCCCGGTCCCGAGGGGAGGTGGTACGCCATGAGCAGCGCGTCGACGTCGGCGCCGTCCCTGCTGTAGTGGCCTCGGCGCACGCCCTCGCGCTCGAACCCGAAGCTCTCATAGAGCCGTATCGCGGGCTCGTTCCAGGGGAAGACGTGGAGCTCGAGCTTGCGGATGCCCGAGTCCTGCGCCCAGCTCACGGCGGTGCCGAGCAGCGAGCGGCCGATGCCGCGCCGCCGATGGGTGGCGGCGACCATGAGGCCCAGGTCCGCGACATGGGTGCTCGCGGGATGGGGGTCCCGGGCGAGCGAGAGACGGCCGACGACGGTCCCTTCGTCCTCCTCGACCGCGACGAACACCGCGGCGTGAGTGTGCCGGCGGACAGCCTTCAGATAGCGCCGCTCGTCTGCGACGCTGCGCCACGTCTCCGTCGTCAGGAGCCACTCCCCGGGCTCGCGGCCGACGGCGGCTGCGAGGCGCACCAGATCACCGGCGTCCTGCGGCTCCGCCCGTCTAACGGCGATCACGGGACGACCACTCCGTGACCGCCACGACGAGGATCTCCGGCCGCTCCGAGGGACGCATCCGGGCGCCGCTCGACCGCGGAAGCACCTCCGAAGAACAGGTTGCGGCCGGCCCACTCGACGACCTCGTATCCGTCGTCTGCCAGCGCCTGCGCGACCCCGTCCCCCCACCCGCCTTCCACATGGACGACAGGCCCGTCGACGTGCAGGCGGGGCCGCGCGATGGCCTCCTGCACGGGAACTCCCTGTCGCGCGACCGCGGCGACGACCTGGAGGATCGCGCCCGAGAGGCGGACCGAGCCGGCACTGCCGACAACGAGGCGCGGACGGCCCTCGTCGAGGACGAGCGTGGGGGCCATCATGCTCGGGAGTCGGGTTCCCGGCTCGCGGAGGAGCGTCCCCACGACGTCGAGCTCCCCCAGCATGTTGTTGAGCTGGAAGCCGTGGCGGAACACGCCGGACCCGGAGCCGAGGGTCGAGGAGAGGCCGACGGCGGCTCCGTCGGAGTCGACGACCGAGACGTGGGTCGTACCCGTCGGCCGGACGCCGGCCGCCGCGCCGGGGCCGGCGACCCCGTACCCGGCGGCGAGCGCGGCCGCGAGCGAGCGCGCCTCGTCCGGCGATCCGGTCGGGTCGGGTGGGCGGTCGTCGAGCTCGGCGAGCCCTGACTGGACGATCGCACCGCCGAGCGACGGCGCGGGCGTGGTCAGGACCGTCGAGCCTGCGAACTCACGGTTCAGCGGCGGTCGGTCGTCGACGGCATACGCCTCGAGGTCCCCGCCGAGGTCGGGTATGAGGATCGCGAGCGCCTCGGCCCGAGCCTCCTGCAGCAGGCGGAGCGTCGGGACGAGATCCCGAGCATCGATGAGGCCGGGCACGCCGTACACGCGGCGGCCGCCGGGCTCGCGCTGCAGGATCGGCATGAGGATCTCGTGGAGGAAGACCTGGGCGGGGCTCGCCGCCACGCCGCGCTCGGCGAGCTGGAGCGCGGGCACGAAAAGCCGCGCCCACGGAAGACGGCCCCGACGCGCGTGTGCCTCGACGAGGCCGTGGACGAGCCCCGGGACCGCGACGGACGCCTCGCCGACGTGGAAGGTCTGCGTCGACGCGCCCACGAAGTCGATCTCGACCTCCTCCATCTCCCCCCCGTCGCGCGACGGCACCGCGAAGAAGCAGTCGAGCACCGTCGCGCCCAGTTCCGGCTCGTGGACGAGCACGAAGCCCCCGGCGGCGGGGCCGGTGAGAGCGCCCTCCGCGACGAAGGCCGCGAGCGTCGCGGCGACGGCCGCGTCGGCCGCTGTCCCGCCCTCCCGGAGCGCCCAGGCGCCGGCGTCCGCCGAGTGAGGGTTTCCAGCTGCGACTGCGCCCCGCATGCTGCAGAGCGTAGAGCCGACCGAGGCGGAAGGCGGCACGGGCCGGTTCCGGCCGGTCGTGACGCCCGGCCTGATCTCGGAGCTGGCCTTGCAGCCGGGTGGAGTCGGCCGTCGCCGCCGGCGCCGCGTGACCGGTCGGCCACCGCGTGAGCGCACCGTCGCGACCGGCGCGTCGCGGGCTGCGCCCGATGTGCCACGCTCGCGCGTGGTTGATGGCGGGCGAACGCACCCGGATCGGTCTCTGGCGGCCGCAGGTCGGCCTCGCGGGCGGGCGCGGCGGCGTCCACGTCCACTTCGCGATGCATCTCGACGAGTCCGCGTTCGACGCCGCAGCTCGCACGGCTGCGCGCTTTTGGCACGAGCCCGTCCAGCACGCGTTCGAGGGTCACGGTCGCGCCGCGTACGTCGACGACCCCGACAAATAACTGAAAATGTCGAACCCGGTGCCGGAGCGACGGCAGTCCACTCGGGTACCGACGATGTGATCGGAACCGAGACGGGCGTCGTGAAGCGCGGATCAACTGGAGCGACGGAAATGCTCGATCGTCTCACGCACGCCCTGCTCGAGCGGCGTCGCCGGCAGCCGTCCGATCGCCCGCTCGAGCGCACCCGATTCCAGCTCCTCGGGGAACGGCAGCGGTACGTCGTCGAACCTGATCTGCGCTTCCGGAACGACCGCCTCGATCGCAGCGACAACGTCGCGCATGTGGACCGCCGGCGCTGGGAGGTTGGCGACGAGCGCACCGCGGTGGTCGCTTCGAGACGCAGCGATGAACGCGCGGGCAACGTCCGGTGCGTAGTGGAACTGCGTGCGGCCTCCAAATGGGATGCTGTACTCCTCGCCGCGGCCGGCGGCCCGCATCGCCTCGGTTGGCGCCGAGGTGACCCCCTGGTCGCGGCCGGGCCCATAGACGACGTATGGCCGAAGCCCGATGCTCGGGAGATCGTCATCGGCCCAGTAGATCCGGGCCGTACCCTCGTTGGCCACCTTGTAGACGCCGTAGTGGGTCGCCGGCCACTCGAGGATGTCTTCGGATGCAACGCCACTCGTGCGGGCAGGCCCGTACACCGCCGCCGAACTCGCGTAGACGACCCTTCCGATCCGATTTCGGCGCCGCTTGACCGCCTCAAAGACGTTCACTGCGCCCACGACGTTCACTGCGGCGCCGAGCGACGGGTTCTTCCTGCAAGACGGGACCTGCAGCGCTGCAAGGTGGATCACGTTCGTGATCCCATGTTCGTCGAGTGCCGTCTCGAACTGGTCAAGTGAGGTGATATCGCCAGCGACCCAAGCGAACGCGTCGCGCTGGTTCTCGCGGAGCACAAGGCGCAAGCGGTGATCGCTCGTTCCGAGGTCATACGCGACGACCTCGGCGCCTTCGTCCAGCAAGATTCTGACCGTCCAGGCACCAATGCAGCCGAGCGCTCCGGTCACGAGGAAACGTTCGTTCACAAATCTCGTCGAGGTGTTGTCTGAAAAGTGGTCAGGCTTCGATGCATTGGACGCAAACCCGACTCGGTATTCTGCTGCGCCGTCCGCCCGGTGGGAAGGCCTAAGGACACTCAGGATGTGAATTGTGCGGTCGGCTCCGGCTCTCCCGCCGGCCCGCGCACGACACTTGGGAGCAGCCGGAACGGCACGGGAGCCCGGTCGAGCTGTCGGCCACCGTGGTTTGAGAGCACGATTCCGTCGATGCCGATCATCGCGACGCGCTTCGCGTCGTCCAAAGCCTGGATGCCTTTGACAACGAGCTCCCCGGGCCATTGATCTTCGATCCATTCGAGGTGGTCATATGTGACGGTCGGATCGAACACGCTGTCGACCGGCTCGCCAACCGTTCCGGGCCACCAGTCAAATGAGGCGAAGGAGAGGGGTTCGGTCGTGAGGAGATCGATCCACCAGCGGGACCGGTGTCTTTCCCGTCGCGATCAGTTCGGCGAGCGTGTATCCCGTGATCGGCACGGCCTTGAAGCCGTATGTCCCCAACCGCAGTCGACGAGGAAGCCATCGACCTCGGTACGCCTATCATCGGGCGGTAGTCGGGCTCATGTCGCAAGGCCCGCGCAGTGGCGCAGCACCTTGGCCTGGCCGCGGAGAGCTCAGGACACGACCCCAACGCACCATGATCTTCCGGGCTGACGCCGCGACCTTCTCCCTCATCCCCCGCGAGCCAACCGGGGATCTTCGTCTCGCCTTCGGCGCGGACGACGACAGTACGGTCGATGACTCTCACCGCGTGGGTCGAGATTGCACGTCAGCGGAGCTCGGCTCGACCGTCCTTCAGCACCGGAACCCCCGCACCGTTGGTCGCCTCGAAGCCGTAGCCGCCGTCGACATCCCAGACGCGCGTCGTCAGGGAGTCCTCGGGGAAGAGCGGGGCGGAGAAGCGGACGGCCAGCCGGCGCAGGGGTCCAGGGTCGTCGACCCCAGCTGCCTCGCGCACCGCCCTCCCGGCGAACGCGAGCGTGCAGAGGCCGTGCACGATGCGGCCGGGGAGCCCGACTGCGCGGGCGAACTCGTCGTCGAGGTGAATCGCGAAGTGGTCGCCCGATGCCGCTGCATAGCGGGCGGGTTGATCGGCTGCCAAGGGGTAGGTGATCTCTGCGATCGGTGCGGCGCCATCGACGTCGAGACGATGGCCGGGTGCCGGTTCGCCGACGGTCGACTGCGTCTCGACACCCCGGAAGAACTCGGTGACGTACTGCTCGTTGACGAGGGCCCCGTCCTCGTCGCGCGTCTCGGTCTTGATCACGAGCATCGTCCCGTGCGGTCGCGAGCGAATCGATGTCGGCGTCGCCCGGGACGTCAACGTCATTCCGGCCTCGATCGGACGGTGCGTGAGGATGTCGTGCTCGTAGTGGACGACGCGTGCGCGGGCTTCCACCGACGCGACCGTGAGAGACGCGGGTGCGATCGTCTCCCAGACGGGCACGATCGCGAAGACCGTGCCGCCTGGGACGTCGTCGGTCGCATCCGCGTATGCCTCGAGCGCGTCCTGTGTGACGACGTACGACGCCGCGGGTCCAGGAACTCCGATCCCGCCGACGTCGAAGGTCGCGGCTGCGACTTGATCCTGGTGGTCGACTTCCATGCGCAACTCCTCTCCGTCGGCACGAATCAGCGTGATTCGCGGGTCCGTTGTGGATCGCTCACCCCGGGTGGTGGCTCGCCTGTCCGATCTCGGCGGGCGACGCGACGGCGCGTCGCCTCGATCGTTCCGAGAACTCCCGAAAGCAGCCCGTGCGGGAAGAACAACATGATCACCACGAGGAGCAGGCCGAATACCCCGAGCGAAAGGATCGAGGGCCCCTGGGGCGGCAGGTGCCAGCCGAGCAGGCTCTCGTGCGTGCCGAGCGCCCGCAACTCGTGCTCGATCCAGACGATCGTCACCGAGCCGACGACGGCGCCGTAGACACTGCCGAGGCCGCCGATCGACACCATCACGACGAACAGCAAGCTCAAGACGATCACGAAGTCCTCGGGGCCAAGGAACTGCGCGTAGAACGTGAAGAGGCCGCCGGCGAGCCCTGCCAGGGCGGCCGCGTACACGAAGAGCTTCAGTTTGAAGGCGGCCACGTCGATCCCGGACGCCGCGGCGGCCGGCTCGTCCGCGGCGATCGCCTGCAGTGCACGGCCGGATCGCGATGCGACGAGGTTGGCGGAGAGCAGGAGCACGACTCCTACGAGCCCCCAGACGACAGCAGCGTGGGTCGCGCCCGTGATGTCGTGTCCTGCAACCGAAAGACGTTTGGCCACCGTGACCCCGAACTGACCGCCCGTAAAGCGATCCTGCGCGTAGAGCAACGACCAGGCGATGAGGGCGAACGCGAGGGTGGCGAAGGCGAGGTAGTGACCGCGGAGCCGCATGAGGGGTATTCCGATCACGAGTGCGACTGCGGCGCTCACGATCGGTGCCACCGCCACAGCGAGGAGCGGGTCGATGCCCGCATTCGGGTCGACCAGCCTCGTGTCCGGGTCCAGTCCGACGGTGAGCAAGCCGGAGGTGTAGGCGCCGATCAGGAAGAAGCCGCCCTGTCCGAGCGACACCTGCCCCGCAAAGCCCATCAAGAGCGTCAGGCCGATTGCCACGAGGGCATACAAGCCCATGCGGTCGTACAGACCGATGTCCTCGCGGCTCAGCTGGAACGGGAGCCAGCAGGCGAACGCGGTCGCAACCGCCAAGAGGACGGCACGGCGGAACGTCCCCGAGCGGCGATGGCGACGGGGTTCGGTTGTGCCCTTCGTGCTCACAGCGCGAGCTCGCCGCGCGACCGCCACCCGATCAAGACCAGCATCACCGACAGGGCGATGATGAGGTTGTACTGCGGGTCGACGTAGCCGACCACCAGTTGTTCCACTACTCCGAGCGCGTATCCGCCCAGAAGGGCCAACCGGATCGATGCGAGCCCGCCGAACACCGCGGCGGCGAACCCGTTGATCGTGATCGACAGATCGGCGTTGTACGTCACCGGCACCGTCGGCGCGAGGAGCAGTCCGCCGATCGCCGTCAAGGCGGCTGCGATCGCGAACGCGATCACGGCGACCGAGCGAAGGTTGAGCCCGATCAGCTCCGCGGCGCGCGGCGCATCGGCCGCCGCAACGAGTGCCTGGCCGACGATCGTGCGCCGGAGGAAGAGCGTCAGCCCGAGCGCTGCGGCAAGGGCGACCACGGCCAGCACCGCGTACTGTGGCTGAACGAGGACGCCGCCGATGTTCCACGCATGGTCGGAGACCGCCCGGTACGAGCGCGGCACCTCGCCGAAGGCGGTGAGCAGGAGCGCTTCTGCGAGCAGGGCGATTCCCACCGTGATGATCAGGCTCGCGAGCGGTGTCGTTCGCCCGCGGAACCCGACGGCGACGACTGCCACGACCGTCCCGGCGACTGCGCTGATGACGGTCGCGAGGACGGCGGCCACGACGAGCGACATGTGCTGGCCGAGCGAATACGTGAGCAGGCCGCCGAGCACTGCGAACACGCCCTGGGCGAAGTTCACGATGCCGGTCGCCCGGTACACCAGCACCAGCGACATGCCGACGATGGCGAAGACGGATCCCGTCGAGATCCCCACCACGATCAGCTGGAAGAAGGTGGTCACGCCTGATCGCCCGTGTCGCTCCCGAGGTATGCGCTGCGCACCTCCGTGCGTCCTTCGATGTCCCGGCTCGCTCCTTCCAGGGTGACGCGACCGGTCTCGAGCACGTACGCCCGCTGGCAGAGAGAGAACGCGAGCGAGGCACTCTGGTCGACGAGGAGGATCGCCACGCCCTCCTCTTCGTTCAGGCGCACGAGGAACTCGGCTAGCTGCTGCACGAGGAGGGGAGCCAGCCCGAGCGACAGCTCGTCGATCGCGAGCAGTCGCGGTGCGGCCATCAGCGCGCGGCCGATCGCGACCATCTGTTGCTGGCCTCCCGACGTCCGCCCGGCGGGCCGGGCGCGAAGCTCGCGCAGCTGCGGTAGCAGGTCGTAGACACGGTCGAGCCGTTGACGCACCTCGGTGCGGCTGCGTAGGTACGTCAGCGTCGAGGAGACGACCTCGAGGCTGAAGAGCCGACCGTAGGCGCCGAGGAGCAGGTTCGCCTCGACCGGCAGGGTCGCGAAGACGTGGCGGCCTTCCGGAACCTGGCTGACACCGCGTCGCACGACTGCCGCAGGGGTTGCGCCGGTGACGTCGTGGCCCTCGATTCGCACGCGCCCCGACGCGGGACGGATGACACCGCACGCCGCGTTGAGAACGGACGACTTGCCCGCCCCGTTTGGGCCGATCAGCGCGACGCGCTCGCGCTCGTCGACCTCGAGCGAAACACCGTCTACTGCGACCGCCTCGCCGTAGCGGACGACCAGGTCACGGACGTCGAGGAGCGTCACAGCGTCGCCGATCCCAGGTACGCCGCCACGACGCGTTCGTCCGCGCGGACCTCCGCGGGACTGCCGTCGGCAATGATCCGTCCCCGGTCGAGCACGACGACCCGATCGGCCAACGAGCCGACGAACGCCATGTCGTGCTCCACGAGCACTTGCGTGAGACCGCGCTGCTTGAGGGTTCGCATCGTCTCGGCGAGCCGCTCCTTCTCCGCACCTCGTAGCCCGGCCGCGGGCTCGTCCAGCAACAGAACCCGTGGCTTCTGGGCGAGCGCCCGTGCAACCGCGAGCAAACGGAGTTGACCGAGCGGCAACGAGCCTGCGAGGTCGGGCGCGCGATCGTCGAGCCCGACGAGCTCGAGCGCGGCGAGGGCCGCAGCCTCGATTCGACGCTCCTCTCGCCGCTCCCATGGGGGGCGGGTCATCGCCTCCACGAACCCGGCTCGCGTCCACGAGTGGCATCCGACCATGGCGTTCCCGAGGACGTCGAGGTGCGCGAGCGGCGGTGTCGTCTGAAAGACCGCAGCGAGCCCGGCGGCTGCGCGTCTGTGGGTCGTCCACCGCGTGACGTCGCGCCCCTCCACGACGACCATCCCACCGTCGACACGGGCGAGGCCGGAGATGCAGCCGAGCAACGTCGACTTTCCGGCGCCGTTTGGTCCGATCAGACACGTGAGCGAGCCGCGCTCGACCGAGAGGAAGACGTCGTCGACCGCGGTGACCGCGCCGAATCGCTTCGTGACGCCGCGGATCTCGCAAGCGAGACCCGCGGCGTCGGCAGAACTACGGAGGGTGTTGTTGGCTATTTCGAGAACGCCGCTCCGAAGACGGCCTTCGGCTTGCACGAGGCGATGTTCCCGGCCCACATGCTGTCCATCTGGATCGCGCTGTGGTTCTTCGGCCCGAGGTAGAGCCGGCCGCCCGGTGTGGGCAAGCGACGGAGTTTTGTCTCCAGGGCAGTGTTGATCGCCGCCCGCGTGAAGCCTCCGCGCTCCATCGCTGCCTTGAGCGCAAAGAGGCTCGTCGACGCGTCGATGTTGAACACGGAGATCGGGTGTTTGACGAGGCGCTCGACGAGTTGCGAGAGCGTCCGGGTCGGGTTCGTGCGGGGGAGCTGCTGCCAGACGCTGCCGAGGTAGCCGTTGACGAGCGCGCCGTTCACGTCGGGGCACGTCGCCTCGAGGAATTGCGGCGAGAGGTTTCCGCCCGTGAGGATGAGACGCTGCGGGAGCTGAAGCTGACGGAACTCCTTGACGATGGTGTTCCCGGCGGGCGTCACCGTCCACATCCACAGAGCCTGAGCGTTCGAGTTCTTCACCTTGGCGAGCTCTGCCGCGAAGCTCGTCGCAGTCGGAGAAAAGACGATCGAGTCGGTGATCGTGAAGCCGTACGCTTTCGCGAGCTTTTCGACCTGGCCAACCCCGTCGCGCCCGAACCCGCCGTTGTCGCCCATGAGCGCGATTCGCGTGATCCCGAGACGCTTCAGGTACCGCGCCATGCTGTATGCATAGAGCCGTGAGGTCGGCAGCGCGACAAAGACGTACGGACGCGGCGGCACGACGAGCGGCGTCGGCGGAGAGAGGGCCAGGAACGGCATCTGCGCCTCGGTCGCGAACGGCGCGCTGGCTACCGCTGCAGCTGCGTTGCCCGAGCCGAGGATTGCGACGTACTTCGAGTCCGACGTGAACTTCTGGACGTTCTGGACCCCCTGCGACGGATTCGAGCCGTTGTCGACGATGTCAACGACGAGGCGTCGGCCGTTGATGCCGCCACGAGAGTTCCAGTACTTCACGAGGGCGAGCACGACCTCGCGGTCACCCTGACCGACCACTGCCTGCGCGCCCGTCAGCGGCGTGTCCATACCAATGTAGACCGTTCCACTGAACGCCCCGGAATTCGTCGTGAAGCCTGTCAGGATCGCTACTCCGGACAGAACTCCGAGTAGTGCGAGGATCCTTTTCATCGCTTCGCTCCTTGTCGAGTGATCACCTTTGCGCCGCCGCAGTCGCGTGCGGGCTGTACGACATGGGACGCGGATCGTCGAGGAAATGCCGGTATCCGTCGCGAACGGTTCTCGAGTTCCGGTGCGTGCTTCGCATCATCGAGGATGGGCCGTTTATATCAGGTAGGCTGATTGCACTCAAGGGCCGGTCGGACCGGGACGCGGCCGCCATGCGGGCCGACGGCGATTGGGCGCGACGCGGCTCGCTCGATCGACGGCGCACCCGGACGGTCTCGTGGTGCGCCAGTCAGGTCTATTCGGGAAAGCCCGCTCGCAGCGAGCGGACACACGCCTTGAGCGACGCGAGGAGTGTCGCGCGTTCCTTGGCCCCGAGGTCGGCGAGCATCTCCTCCTCCATCTGCGTCACCGCCGCGTCGCACGCTGCACGAACGCGGCGACCCTTCGCCGTCAGGGTCGCGGGGTAGACCCTCCGATGATTCGGGTGGGGTGCGCGGCGGATGAGCCCCTGCTTCTCGAGCGCGTCGATCACGGCGAGCATCGACTGTGGGGTCATATACGCGCGCCGAGCGAGCTGTGCGTTCGAGAGCGGCTGACCACGGGCCCCGAGCAGACCCAACGTCGTGTACTGGAGGGTCGTCAACCCGTAGGGCCGAACGCGCTCGTTGATCCCGCCCCGGACCGCGCGCTCGAGTCGAGCGATCACGTAGCTGATCCGCGGCTCGAGCGATTGCTGGCCGTCGCTCGAGCTGTCGACGACCTGGGTCATCCGACGCGGATCCTCGCACAGACGATCCACCCCACGGTTGAGGAGCGGCTTCGCCTCGACTGCATCAGGAGGTCATGCCCGAAGTCTGACCACCGCTCGCCGTAATGATCTGCCCCTGGACGAAGTTCGACCATGGTGAGCAGAGGAAGAAGATTGGCCCCGCGGCGTCCTCGGGCGTCGCGGCACGACCAAGTGGGATGATCGTCGGTGCGAGCTGGCGCATCTTCTCCGGGATGCCGAGCGGGATCTCTACACCGTCCTTCACGAACGCCTCGGCCCCGCCGTCGGCCGCTGCGGTGAGGCGCGTCTCCACGAACCCGAACGCCACGGCGTTCACGTTCACCTTGAACGGGCCCCACTCGCGGGCGATCGTCTTCGTCAACCCGACGAGCCCCGCCTTCGCGGCGGAGTAGTTCGCCTGCCCGACGTTGCCCTGCGTGCCCGAGATCGAGGTCACGTTCACGACCTTGCGAAACACCTCGCGCCCGGCCTCCCGGTCCTCCTTGCCTGCATCGCGCAGGAAGGGTGCAGCGGCGCGTAGGAGCCTGAACGGGACGACGGTGTGGATCTCCAGCATCGCGTGAAACTGCTCGTCGGTCATCTTGTGGGCCATGCCGTCCCAGGTGTAGCCGGCGTTGTTCACGAGTATGTCGATCTGACCGAATGCGTCCGCCGCTGCCTCGACCAAGGTCTCCGGGACCCCGTCCTTCGTCAGGTCTCCGCCGACGGCAACCGCCTCGCCTCCGATCTCGGAGGCCGTCTCTGCCGCGAGGTCACCGTCGAGGTCGGCGACCAGGACGCGCGCGCCGTGAGCGGCCAGAAGCCGGGCTGCGGCGCGGCCGATACCCCGCGCGGCCCCGGTCACGATCGCGGCCTTGCCGTCCAGGACTGCTCCCATGGTTCCTCCTCGCTTCACCAGAATCAGGTTGCCTGATATATCACCTGGAGGCGCGCCTCGGGCCGGTAGCCGACGAACGCTCCCTCTCCTCTACCTCCGCGCAGCACCGCTGGGCGGCGCCCGCGCTCGGAGGTCGTGAGCACGGGCGCCGTTGTCGCCCTGCGGCAGGCGCGCCGCCGGGGGCCGCTTGGGAGGGCGCGGCGCCGACGGCGACTCTCGGTCTATGGAGATTTTCGCCCTACTGGTTGACCCCTGGATCGAACGGGCCGTTGTTGCCGGATAGCGGGAGCGGCTGATACTGCACGAACGCGGCCGGGTCGAGGCTCAGGCCGTTCGCGAAGTCCTGCAGCTTCTGGGGCTGCGCGACCGAGTCCCACCGGCCGCTCTCGACGCGGTGGCGAACGGCCTCCACCCCGGCGACGATCTCCGAGGTGGAGAACGCGCAGTGGCCGAAACGGTCGACGTACGCCTGACGCAGGAGACTGTTGTTGCCGGCGGCTCGGACGGTGGCCGCGTAGTCGCTCTCCATCTCCACGGGCACGAGCGGGTCGTGGATCGTGTGCAGGTCGAGCTCCGGAACCTGAAGCCGCCCCGTTGGCACCGACGTCTGCTGCAGCGATCCGATCGCGGCCGGGTCGGCCGGGATGTCCGCGCCCGCGGTAAGCGCGGCGAGATCCGCCTTCAGATCGAGCCCGGCCGCCCGGTAGAGCGAGCGAACCGTGTTCGCGTACGGAGAGTGGTCGAGGAGCGACGCGAAGTCCTCGCCGAGCGTCCACGACGCGTTGCCCCCGGCCGACATCTCGATCCACGGGCGCGCTGCGTTGACGAACGCGATGATCGGGAAGCCGCCGCCGAACATGCTCTCGAACTGAGCTGCCTCGACCGCTTCCGGGTCGTTGCTGGGCGCCGGGGGCTGCCCCGGGGCCGCGGGAGTCGCGTTGAGGAACGCGAGAGCGAGCGAGAGACGCGCGCGTCCCTCTGGCGTGGTCTGGGCCTGGTTCGCAACGGCTTGCAGCGTGAATCCGGTCGCGATACCGGCTCCGAAGTTCGGGTAGAAGTTGACAAGCTGGATCGGCGCCGTCGCGAGCAGCTTCGTGATCACGTACTCGCCGTCGAGCTGGTAGTTGTTGAGCTCGATCCCGCCTGCGACGATGCCGCACGTCGTCAGCGCGCCGTCGATGCGCCCGGCGCCCTGCTCGGCCTCCAACGCGCTGACCAGGCCGCCCATCGAGCTACCGACGGCGATCACACGGTCCGGCGCGTGCGGTAGCGCGGTCGCGGTCGCGGCGTCGATGGTCTCGAACTGGTCGCCGACTGCGCTCTTCAACGCCCACCACGACCCGTTCGGGTCGTAGGACGACCCGGCGAGCGCATAGCCCCGCGCGAGCAAGGCGTCGCGCGACGCGTCGTTGGGCGCGTCTGCGGCGACGAGCGGCCCGAAGCCATGGCTGTACAGGAGGAGCACACCGTTCCAGCCGCTTGGCACGTCGGCGATCCAGGTCGCGCCGTCTGCGAGCGTGCCGTTGTATTGCATCGTCGCCGCACCTGCGGTCGACGCTGTCGCTGCGGTCGCCGCGAGTACGAGTCCTGCTGCCAGCGTCGCGACACGCACGAGATACCTCGATGTCTTCACATCGACCTCCCTCGTTGTCCACCGGAAGCTCCGGCCCCCGGCGGCGGGATGACCGCGAAGAATAATCCAGAGAATCAGGTCACCTGTCAATTCACCAAATACGGCTGGATCAGCCGAGCAGCGGAACGGGCATTCAGGTGGCGTCGTCCGCCGCGCCCTCCACGGACCTGCAGATGTAGCCGGCCGGCTCACGGCCCGTGCGCTTCGCGTACGCAGCGCTGACGGCGTCGACGAGCGACCGAGCTGCCTCGGATTCCGCCAGGGCCACGATCGAGCCGCCGAACCCGCCGCCCATCATCCGGGCCCCGATCGCTCCGCACTCGTACGCGAGGTCGACGAGCAGGTCCAGCTCCGGGATCGAGACTTCGAAGTCGTTCCGAAGGCTTTCGTGACCCTCTCGGAAGACGTCTCCGAGGGTCGCCAGATCCGCACCCCCGGGCTGCTCGAGCGCGGCGACACACCGGCGTACCCGATCGTTCTCGGACACGACATGCCGAATCCGCCGGGCCGCGACGTCGTCGACTCCAGCCGCCCGAGCCTCCGACTCGGCCTCCGCCGGCGTCAGAGACTTGGGACGCGCGCGACCGATCGCTGCCAGACCGCGCTCGAGCTCGGCCCGCCGGTCGGCGTACCCCGAGCGCTCTAGCTGACGCCGGACTCCCGAGTCGATGACGACGATCCCGACCCCCAAGGGCAGCGGCACATATCGATGCTCCTCCGTCTCGCAGTCGAGCAAGAGCGCGTATCCGTGCCGCCCGAGCAGCGACGTCGCCGGGTCCATCAGCCCGCAGGGAACGCCCACTGCACGATGCTCGGCAGTCTGGGCCAACCTCGCCAGTTCGAGCGGAGGCAGGTCGAAGTCGGACGCGCGGCAGAGGGCAAGGCCAACGCCGACGATCAGGGCGGCAGAGGAGGAAAGCCCGGCTCCGATCGGCACGGTCGAGTCCACCGTCGCCTCGAGGCCGACCGGAGGCCTCCCGCGCTCGTGAAGGAGCTGTGCGACCGCCGCGACGTAGCGGCCCCACCCGGCAAGCTGTGACGTGGGCGCGCCGTCGCTCCTGAGCTCCACCGTCTCCGGGAAGGCGAGCGAGCGCAGCCGGATCGCGTCCGCGGCAGGCCCCCAGGCGACGGTGACGCCGAGGTCGACGGCGACCGCGAGCACCAGCCCGCCGGAGTAGTCCGTGTGCTCTCCGATCAGGTTCACACGGCCTGGCGCGAAGACGACCCGATCCGTCATGGCACGCCGCCGTGGAGACTGGAGAAGCTCATTCGCCTCGCAGAAGTCTCCTCGATCGGAGCGGATCCGACCAAAGGAGCGTCCGAAGCTGCACCAGCGTGACTGGGCTTTCCGGAGGCTGCCGGGAGGGCCTAGCGCTTCACTCGAGCACCGGCGCCCCGCACGAGCGCTTCCACTTCGGCGAGGGTCGCCGCCGACGTGTCGCCGGGCGTGGTCATCGCGAGCGCG
>Ga0210120_1000143_pt1 | contig 16490 bp, 19 predicted proteins | sample Goodyear_PhragA__FD_184868 | JGI IMG/M metagenome (GOLD analysis project Ga0210120, IMG submission 184868) | Wetland microbial communities from San Francisco Bay, California, USA, that impact long-term carbon sequestration - Goodyear_PhragA_D2... | ecosystem: Environmental > Aquatic > Marine >... | reverse complement strand
CGACCGCGCCGAGCAGGCCGACCGCCAGCGCTTCGACGACGACGTCGGCGAGGATCTGCCGCCGCGAGGCGCCGAGCGTGCGCAGCATGCCGAACTCGGTCACCCGCTGGGCGACCGTGATCGAGAAGGTGTTGAAGATCAGGAACGAGCCGACGAGGATCGCGATGAAGGCGAAGACGAGCAGGAAGATCTGCAGGAAGCTGAGGCTTTCGCGGATTTCTTCGGAGCCGCGATCGGCGTTTTCCTGGGCGGTCTCGACCCTGACGCCGGCCGGCATCTCGGCGGCGATCCGCCGCTTCAGGACATCCGACGGAACCCCCTTGGCGGCCTCGACCGAGATCTGGTCGAAGCGACCGACCTTGCGGCTCAGCCGCTGCGCCACCGGCAGCGTCACCTGGGCGATGCTGGCGCCGCCGAAGGAGGCCCCGCCGAGCCGCGAGAAGCCGACCAGCCGGAAGGAGCGGGCGCTCCCCTGGCCGATCAGCCTGATCGTCTCTCCCAGCTTCAGGCCCGAGGCTTCCGCCGCCGCCTTGTCGAGCGACGCTTCATCCGGCCCGCGCGGCTGGCGGCCTTCGACGTAGGTGAGCGACTCGAGCGGCCCGGGCAGGGTCGATGAGATGAACTTGGGGGCGAATTTGTTGCCGATCTTCTCGCCTTCGGCGTCGAAGAAGCCGCCGGGGGTGAAGATCGCGCCCGAGGCGAGCCGCACCCCCTGCGTGCGCCGCACGCGCGGCAGCAGCGAGGCCGGGATCGTCGGCACTTCGCCGTTTTCCTGCTTGACCGGGTTCTCGGCCGTGATCACGACGCTCGTCCCCTTCAGCGACTCGCTGAAGATTTCGTCGAAGGCGGCGAAGATCGTGTCGGTGAGGACGTAGGAGCCGGCGACGAAGGCGACGCCGATGACGACGGCGAACGTCGTCCCCAGGGCTCTCGCCTTGCGCGCCCAGAGGCTCTTGATCGCGAGGCCGCCCACCGGCCGCTGCTAGTCGAACCGTTTCATCAGCTCGAGCACCTCGTCGGCCGAGCCGGGGGTGGCGTCGTGGACGAGGCGGCCGTCGCGCAGGGTGATCAGGCGGTCGGCGTGCGAGGAGGCGGCCGGGTCGTGGGTGACCATGATCACGGTCTGCCCGAACTCGTCGACCGCCTGGCGCAGCAGCCGCAGCACCTCGCCGCTCGATTTCGAGTCGAGGTTGCCGGTCGGCTCGTCGGCGAAGACGACTGCGGGCTTGGAGACCAGCGCGCGGGCGACCGCGACGCGCTGCTGCTGGCCGCCGGAGAGCTCCGCCGGGCGGTGCGTGCGCCGGTCCGCGAGGCCGACCGTCTCGATCAGCCGCTCCAGCCACTCGGCGTCCGGCTTGCGGCCGGCGATCGAGAGCGGCAGAACGAGGTTCTCCTCCGCCGTCAGCACCGGCAGCAGGTTGAAGAACTGGAAGACGAAGCCGAGCTTGTCGCGGCGCAGCTTCGTCAGCGCCGCGTCGTCGAGCCCGGTGATCTCCTGGCCGTCGAGCGTGACGGTTCCCGAGGTCGGCGTGTCGAGCCCGGCGAGGATGTGCATCAGGGTCGACTTGCCGGAGCCCGACGGCCCCATGATCGCCGTGAAGCGGCCGCGCTCGAAGCCGGTCGAGACGTCGACCAGCGCGTCGACCGCCGCCTCGCCCTCGCCGAAGCGGCGCGAGACGCCGCTGGCGGTGACGACGTCGTTGCTCACGGCGAGAAGGTACCCGCTCCGATGGTCAAAGGCCATTCCAGAGTTGGCCATGAGGGCGATCCCGGCAGGGCTTCCACTTAACCTTTTTGAAGCATTGGGATTGGGCTGGCGCCTGCGGCAGTCGACAAAAAGGTACAAGACGTTCCACCCCTACCGGGATCGCCCTCAATACGCTGCGTTGGTAATGGGCTTGGCTGACGAATTCGAAGCGTTTCTAGTCGATCTGGACGGGGTCGTCTGGCTGGGTCGGGAGCTCATCCCGGGTGCCGTCCAGGCCCTCGAAGAGCTGCTGAGGGACGGCAAGGAGCTCGTCTTCGTGACGAACAACCCCGGCAAACCCGCCTCCGCGTACGCCGAGCGCCTCCGGCAAGCCGGCGTCTCGGTGGACGAGGATCGGATCGTCACGGCCGGGGAATCGACCGCGGACCTCGCGGCCAGCGCAGGCGAGACGGCGTTCGTGATCGGCGCACCGGCCTTCCACGAGACGGTCGAGGAACGGGGGCTGAAGCTGCTCGACGGCAAGGCTGCGCGCGAAGCCGAGGTCGTTGTCGTCTCCGGGCACCGGGGCTTCGATTACGAGGAGCTGCTGACGGCGACGCGCGCGTTGCAGGGCGGCGCAGCGCTGTTCGCCACCAGCCGCGACCCGACGATGCCGTTCCCGGGGGGTCCGATTCCGGGGACCGGCGCCGTCCTCGCCGCGGTGGAGACGGCAAGCGGCAGGACGGCGGAGATCGGCGGCAAGCCCGAGCCGCACCTGTTCGAGCTCGCTCACAAGCGGATCGCGTCGGCCGAGCGGGTGGCAATGGTCGGCGACCGGCTCTCGTCGGACATCGAGGGCGGTAGGCGCGCCGGGCTGGAGACGATCCTCGTGCTGAGCGGGGCGACCTCCGAACAGGAGGCCAGGGCCGCCGATCCGGCGCCCGACCGCGTGGTTGCCGACCTCGCTGCGCTGGTGGAGGGGTGAGCGCCGCCCCACCCGTGGCGCGGCCCGGTGTCGCCTTCGCCGGGCTCTTCGCGGTCACCTTCTGCGGCCTGGTCGCCGTCGGCGCCGTGCTGCCGGTGCTGCCGCGCTACGTGCACGGGCCGCTCGGCGCCGGCAACGTCGCGGTCGGCGTGGTGGTCGGCTGCTACGCGGTCACCGGCCTGCTGCTGCGGCCGGTCGCCGGCCGGCTCGCCGACCACCGCGGGCGCAAGCCGACCGTGCTCGGCGGCTCGGCGCTCGTCGCCGTCGCCGGCTTCCTCTACCTGCTGCCGCTCGGCGTGCCGGGGCTGATCGGCGCCCGCCTGCTGCTCGGCGCCGGCGAGGGGACCGTGTTCACCGCGGGCTCGGCCTGGATCGTCGACATCGCCCCGGAGGAGCGGCGCGGACGGGTGATCGGCCTCTACGGCCTCGCGGTCTGGAGCGGGCTCAGCATCGGCCCGCTGATCGGCGAGCTGCTGCTGCACGCGTCGGGCTACACGGCGGTCTGGATCTTCGCCGGCGCCGCGCCGCTGGCCGGGGCGCTGATCGCCTCGCGGCTGCCCGACCCGTTCCACGCCAAGCCGGGCGAGGACGAGCACCACCCGCTGATCGCCCGCGAGGCGGTTGGGCCGGGGACCGCGATGGCGCTCGGCTCGCTCGGCTACGCGACCGTCGCCTCGTTCGTCGTCCTGCACCTGGAAGCGCGCGGCGTCGGCCACGGCGCGCTCGTCTTCGGCGTCTTCGCGACGATGATCGTGCTCACCCGGCTGGTCGGCGGCGACCTGCCGGACCGCGCCGGGCCGCTGCGGGTGGCGATCGCCGCGGCGCTGGTCGAGGCGGCCGGCCTGGCGACGGTCGGCGTCGCCCACAGCCTCGGCGTGGCAGTCGCCGGGGCGATGGCGATGGGCGTCGCCTTCGCCCTGCTCTACCCCTCGCTCTCGCTGATCGTCGTCGGCCGCGTGGCGGAGACGCGGCGCGGCGCGGCGCTCGGCACCTTCACCGCCTGCTTCGACGCCGGCGTCGGCATCGGCGCCCCGCTCGCCGGGATCGCCGCGGCGCTGACCGGCTACGAGGGCGCCTTCCTCTTCGCCGCCGCGGTCGCGATCGGCTCCGCCGCGACGACCCGCTTCTTCATCAGCCACACCGCCCGAGTCACTTTCAAGATCAGCGCGAGACCGGGGAGGCCGAGGACCAAGCGAGACGGTCACGACACGACTTCCGCGTAGCAGCGCTACGCGGAACGTCGGGGAGGGGCCGTATCGCGCAGCGTCATTCGGCCTCATCCTGGCCGCGATGATCTTGGAAGGGGCTCAACGCCTCCCTACCAGCAGGGCTTGGGCGGCGCGGCCGATGCGGCCGCGCTGGTCGGAGAGCACCGACTCGGCGGTGCCGACGCCGTTGCGCTGCGGCAGGGTGGCCGCGTCGACGCAGACCCACTCTCCCTCGGGCAGGCGCTCGAGGTGGACGGTCAGGTCGACGTTGATGAAGACGAAGCGGCGCCAGTCGAGCACGGCGCTGATCCCGTTGCCGACGTCGGCGGCGACCAGCGTGCGCTGCAGCGGACTCGGCTCCTCCCCCGCCACGAGCTGGCAGCCCATCCGCATCCAGACCGTCGCCGGCCCCGGCTCGAGGAACCCGCCGCCGACCGACCGCCATTCCATCGCCGTGTGGTACCCGACCGACTGCCCGGTCTCGAAGAACCCAGGCACGTCCCCCGTGTCCGGCCCGGGCGGCGGCGCCGGCGTCGTCTCCACCCCCTGCGGAATCTCCAGCTCCGAAGTCCGGATCCGCCAGGCCCGAGCCACGATCAGCTTCTCCCCGTCCTCCCCGGTGAGTGACGCCTCGAGCATCTGCACGCTTCTCCCCGGCCGCACGACCTCCGCCTCAACCCGCACCGCCCCGATCAGCACCGGCCGGAGGATCTCGAACGTGACTCGGACGATCTGAAAGCCCTCGCCCCCAGGAACCCGCTCGAGCTCCCGCCCAAGCAACCCCGAAGGCGGTCCCGCATGCTGAGCCCCGGGATCCCACGGACCCCTGGTGAGCTCGGTGGCGAGGAACCCGTCGCCAGCTTTCTCGTAGAACGCCTCGGGCATGGCGGGGCATCCTACGAACTCGGCCCTGAAGCGACGCCGGGGGCCGCGCCGCCAGTGCCTCGCGAAGCGGCGCCCCGGCGGGCTATCCCGGGCCGCGAAGCGGCACAAGATTAATCCGCCGAAGGCGGATTTAGGCACTGGCGGTGCGGCGCCCGGTGGCGCCCCCCGGCACTGACGGGGTAGTCGCCGGCGGCGCGCCCGGCACTGGCGCGGTAGGTCCCGGTGGCGCGTCACAGATTGGTTAGACGTGTCGCGTACCCTCGGTGTATGGAGAAAGTCCAGAAGACCGACGAGCAGTGGCGCGAGCAGCTGACCCCGGAGCAGTACGAGGTGACGCGCAACGCCGGCACCGAGCGCGCCTTCACCGGCCCCCACTGGGACGAGAAGGCCGCGGGCACCTACCGCTGCGTCTGCTGCGACACCGAGCTCTTCTCCTCGGACACCAAGTTCGACTCCGGCACCGGCTGGCCCAGCTTCACCGAGCCGGTCAACCTCGAGCACGTCGAGCTGCGGCCCGACAACAGCCTGCTGATGCGCCGCACCGAGGTCGTCTGCCGGCACTGCGACGCCCATCTCGGCCACGTCTTCGAGGACGGCCCGCCGGAGCGCGGCGGCCGGCGCTACTGCATCAACGGCTGCGCCCTGACCCTCGATAAGGCCTGAGGAGAGCGCCGCCTCACTGCTGCTTGCCGCCGACCGCGCCGAGGTAGCTGAATTTCACCGCCAGGGCGACCGCCTCGGTGCGCGTGTCGACTTTGAGCTTTTTGATCGCGTTGCGCACGTGCGTGTGCACGGTCGCCGGGCTGAGCTCGAGCCGTTCGGCGATCTCTTTCACCCGCAGCCCCTCGGCGAGCAGCTCGAGGATCTGCCGCTCGCGCGGCGAGAGCAGCAGCAGCTTCTCGACCTCCGAGGGCTTGCCGGAGGCGAAGTCGCCGCCGAGGAAGGTGCCGCCGCCGGTCACCGCCTTGACCGCGCGGGCGATGTCCTCGGCCGGCGCCGACTTGAGCACGTAGCCGGAGGCGCCGGCGCGCAACGCCAGCGCCAGCAGGTCCGGCTGGGCATGGGCGGTGAAGACGATGACCTTGGTCCGCGGCCGCGCCTTCAGCACCTCCTTGGTCGCCTCGATGCCGTCGCGTTTCGGCAGCTCGACGTCGATGATCAGGACATCCGGTTCGAGCTCTTTGACCACGTCGACGACGTCGCGGCCGTTTGACGCCTCGCCGACGATCTGCAGGGCGTTGCTGTTCGACATCCGCGACTTGATCGCGTCGCGGACGATCTCGTGGTCGTCGCAGAGCACAACCCGCTTGGCATCACGAACGGTGGTGCTCACCGTGCATCGATCCTTTCAGGGGCACCATACGCATACAGAATATTAGGTATGGTAAACCCTCCTCGCTGGTCCTGGCGGTTCTCGATCAGGGCGATCATCGTGCGTCCGACGGCGACAGCGGTCCCATTCAGCGTGTGGACCGCCTTCGGTGCTTCGTTATCGGCAGGCCGATACCTACAATTGAGGCGCCTCGCCTGATAGTCGGTCGTGTTCGAGCAGGAGGTCAGCTCGCGGTAGCGCTCCTGGCTCGGGATCCACGCCTCGCAGTCGTACTTCTTCGCCGCTGGAGCCCCGAGGTCGCCGGCCGCGACGCTGACGACCCGGTAGGGGAGCTCGAGCTCGCCGAGGATTCGCTCCTCGATCGCCAGCAGCCGCTCGTGCTCGACGGCCGACCCGCCCGGCTCGACGAACGAGAACATCTCGACCTTGTCGAACTGGTGGACGCGGAAGATGCCGCGCGTGTCGCGGCCCGCCGCGCCCGCCTCGCGGCGGAAGCAGGTGGAGAAGCCGGCGTAGCGCAGCGGCAGCGCCTCGGCGGCGAGGATCTCGTCGGCGTGCAGGCCGGCCAGGGCGACCTCGGAGGTGCCGACGAGGAAGAGGTCGTCCTTGGGGATCTCGTAGATCTGGTCGCGATCGCCGGGCAGGAAGCCGGTGCCGTAGAGCGCCTCTTCGCGCACCAGGACGGGCGGCACCACCGGCTCGTGGCCCTCCCCCCGGACGACGTCGAGCGCGTAGCGGACGAGCGCCAGCTCGAGCAGCACCAGGTCGCCCTTCAGGTAGGCGAAGCGCGAGCCGGAGAGGCGCGCCGCCGCCTCCATCTCGATCAGGCCGAGCTCGCCGCCGATCTCCAGGTGGTCGCGGGGCTCGAAGTCGAACCGCGGCCGCTCGCCCACCTCGCGCAGCACGACCGCGTCCTCCTCGCTCGTCCCTTCGGGCGCGTCGGGGTCGGGCAGGTTGGGCAGCGCCGCGGCGACGCGCTCGAGCTCGGCCTCGACCCCCTCCAGCTCGGCTTTGCCGCTCTCGATCCCCTGCTTCAGCTTCTGCACGGCGGCCATCGGCTCCGCCGCGTCCTCGCCGCGCTGTTTCGCCTCGCCGATCTGCTTGGAGAGAGCCTTGCGCTCGGCCTGCGCGCCCTCGATCTGCGGCAGCAGCTCGCGCCGCCGGGCGTCGAGCGCCAGCAGCTCGTCGACCTGCTCGGCGGCGCCGCGGCGGGCAAGCGCCCGCTTGACCCGCTCGGGCTCGGAGCGGATCAGCTTCAGGTCGAGCATCGGGCGCTCCCGCTAGGGCGCGGGCTGGCCGGGCCGCGGCGATTCTTCGGCTTCTTCGCCGGCGTACTTGGCGACGAAGCGCGCGACCTCTTCGGCTTCTTCGCCGACGACGATGTTCTGCGGCATGATCGCCCCGGAGAAGCCGCCGTTCTGGATCGCGAATAGAGCATCTTCGTAGGTCTCGGTTCGCTGGTTGAGGCTCGGACCCTGCGTGCGCTGGCCGCGGTTGCCGCTGCCCTGCGTGCCGGCGGCGGCGAGCGTGTGGCAGCCGGCGCAGTGGGTGGCGAACAGCTCGGCGCCTTCGTGGTTGGGGTTGCCCGGCGGCACGAAGACGCTCTGTTCGCCGAAGCCGCAGGCGGCCAGCGCGAACGCGGCCACGACGGCCGCCGCGATTGCAATGAGGGGTCGCACGCGGCGCGCATCATATTGTCCAGACGCGATGTCCGACTCCCGCTCGCCCGACCCCGCCGGCTTCCGCGCCGCGATGGGGATGCTGCCCACCGGAGTGACGGTGGTCGCGGCCGGCGGACCGGACGGGCCCGCGGGGGCGACCGCCAACGCCGTCTGCTCGCTCTCGATCGAGCCGATGCTGATGCTGGCCTGCCTCGACCGCGGCTCGCGCACCCTGCTCGCGGTGCAGGCCGCCAACCGCTTCGGCGTCAGCGTCCTGCACGCCGGCCAGGAGCCGATCGCCCGCGCCTTCGCCACCAAGGCGCCGGTGGCCGACAAGTGGCGGGGCGTCGGCTGGAGCGAGCGCGCCGGCGTGCCGGCGATCGACGACGCCCTCGTCTTCGTCGCCTGCGACCTCCAGGACGTGATCGCCGGCGGCGACCACGTGATCGTCACCGGCGCCGTCACCGCCCTCGAGACGACCGAGGGCGTGCCCCTCGTCTTCCACGGCGGCGATTACCGCCCGTTGAAGTAGGTGCGCACGCCGAGCCGGGCGCCCATCCAGTCGATCAGATCCTCTTTGAACCAGGCGAAAGCCAGGATGATCGCCACCACGATGCCGGAGATCGCGATTTCCGGGATTCCCAGTGCGTGGCCGGCAGCGACCGCAGGCGCGACGAAGAATGCCAGAAGCGCCGCGCGCACGAGCATAAATACAGCGAGTTCTTTTGTCTTCAACACCCTCATCAGTATAGACCGGTGACCAGGCCGAAGGCATAGGTGAGCAGACCGATTCCCGCCCCGATGAACGCTCCCACGAAGGCAGCCCATCGGATCTCCTCCCGGCCCTCGCGACGCCAGAATGCGGCGAAGGTCAGGACGAAGCAGACCGCAAGCGAGACGAATGCGGGTGAGCTGGGAGAGCCGAAATCGGGAGGCGTCGATGCAAGCACGCACCGATCGTTTCGGGCCTCGACGCGCGCGTGGCGCGCTGGATGTCAATTATCTGTGCCAACATCGATGCGATGGAGGAACGCTTTCAGGAACCTGGCTGGTTCACGAAGCACGTCTTCAACCGCTTCGTCGCGCTGCTCACGAGGCTGGGCCTGAGCGTCGCCGGATCGCGGGTGCTCGAAGTCCGGGGGCGCAAGAGCGGCGAGTGGCGGAAGACGCCGGTCAACCTGCTCGTCCACGACGGGGACCGCTACCTCGTCGCACCGCGCGGCAACACCCAGTGGGTGCGCAACATGCGCGTCGTGGGCGGCGGCCGCCTCGTGCTCGGCGGGAAGGCGGAGGAGTTCAGCGCCAGCGAGGTCGGCGAGGACGAGAAGCCGCCCCTCCTGCGCGCCTATCTGGAGAAGTGGAAATGGGAGGTCGGCGCCTTCTTCGACGGCGTCGGCCCCGACGCCTCCGACGAGGAGCTGCGCCGCATCGGCCCCGATCACCCTGCCTTCCGGATCGAGGCGTAATCGGCGCGACTACCATGAAGGCATGGCAAGCGGAGATGCTCGTCCTCGGGACAAGGCCGCGAAAGCAGGACAAATCGGCGCCTTCGACGCCGCCGCAACGGCGCGGCGAGAGGCCGATCTGCGACTGTCGATGAGTGAGCGGCTCGCCCGCGTCCATTCCCTCTCCAAGCAGATGAGCGCGCTCAAAGGCAGCGCCCAACCACGTTGACCGAGTTCGACCTCCGCGCGCTGCTCCAGGTCCTCGTAGATCGAGACATCCGCTTCGTCGTCATCGGTGGCGTTGCGGTTGGAGCCCACGGCTATATCCGGGCAACTGCGGACCTCGACGTGGTTCCAGACCCCGACCCCGCGAACCTCGACCGCCTCATCGACGCTCTGTGGTCGCTGGACGCCACGCTCCCCACCGCCGGCAACCGGAAGTTCAATCCAGCGGAAGACGCAAAGGCGATCCGTCGCGGTGGAAATGTGACCGCGGATACCGAGTTAGGCGGCCTGGACGTGCTCCAACTCGCCCCCGGCGTTCCCGGCTATTCGCAACTCGAGGCAAATGCAGTCGAAAGCGACGTCCTCGGCGTTCCAGTCCAGGTCTGCTCACTCGACGACCTTCGCGCGATGAAGGAGGCACAGGGGCGGACGCAAGACCGAGCTGACCTGGAGAACCTTCCCGAAAAATGAGCGAGGCTCTAGAAGGCGCCGCTGGTGCTCGCAGCTCGCAGGGCCAGGAAGAAGATCACGCCGCAGCTGACGGCCATGATGCCCATCTCGCGGCGGACGATCGCGAGGGCGAGGGTCTGCTGGTCGCCGGCGGGGAGGGCTTCGAAGTCGACGTCGCCGAGCTCGCGCTGGGCGGCGCCGGCGCGGGCGCCCTCGGCGAGGAAGGAGACGACCAGCGGCAGGATGCCGTAGAGGTAGTGCAGGTTGCTGTCGGGCTTGTGGCCGGCGATCACCAGCAGGCCGCCGAGCAGCGCCTGCAGGAAGACCGCCGCCTGGGCGCCGCGCAGCAGGTACCAGAAGGGGATCGAGGGGCGGCGGCGCAGCCAGGCGACGCCGCCGAGGGCGAAGGCCGCGAGGTTGAGCGCGATCAGCGCGCAACCGACTGCGAGATGGACCTCGGGCATCGTTCTATTTCCGCCAAAAAGGGTCGGGATTTCGCTTGCTGATGCGGAAAAGCACTATGTAGCAAGTTGTCACAATGTGGTTGTATAACGACTCGCGCCCGTGCTGAAGAGCTACCTGCCGATACTCGTCTTCGCCTTCCTCGGCCTCGGGGTCGGCGGCGCCCTCGTGATGCTCAACCACGTGATCGGCCCCAAGCGGCCGGCGCAGGGCACCGCGGCCAACCGGCGTAAGACCGAGCCGTACGAGTCCGGCATCCCGGTCGAGGCCGCCCACGGGCTGCGCTTCGGGGTCAGCTTCTACCTGATCGCGATGCTGTTCATCCTCTTCGACATAGAGGTCGTCTTCCTCTACCCGATCGGCGTCATCCTCAAGAGCGCCGACAGCGTCTTCGTGCTCGGCGAGCTGATCACCTTCGTCGTCCTGCTGCTCGTCGCCTTCGCCTACGTGTGGCGGAAGGGTGCGCTGAATTGGAGGTAGAGCGCCAGACGATGCGCGAGCGCGGGCTGCGCGCCCGCGACATGCTGCGCGGCGACCTCGAGGGCGAGGAGCTGGAGCGCCACGTCGAGGAGAAGGTCGTGATGACCAGCTTCGAGAAGCTGCTCAACTGGGGCCGCGCCAACTCCTGCTTCCCGCTCACCTTCGGCCTCGCCTGCTGCGCGATCGAGGCGCCGATCGCGCTGGTCGGCAGCCCGCGCTACGACCTCGCCCGCTTCGGCGCCGAGGCGCTGCGCGCCTCGCCGCGCCAGGCCGACCTGATCATCCTCTCGGGCCGCGTCTCGATCAAGATGGCGCCGGTCGTCCGCCGCCTCTACGACCAGATGCTGGAGCCGAAGTGGGCGATCTCGATGGGCGCCTGCTCCTCCAGCGGCGGCATGTTCTCCAACTACGCCGTCGTCCAGGGCGCCGACAAGTTCATGCCGATCGACCTGCACATCCCCGGCTGCCCGCCGCGGCCCGAGGCGGTCATGTACGGGTTCACCAAGCTGCAGCGCAAGATCATGGGCAACCCCGACCAGGGCTGGCGCCGGCGCTACAACGCGGCCGGCACCGAGGAGTGGGCGCGGGGCGGGCCGCACAGCGAGCCGAGCCCGGAGGCCGCGGAGGCCTACGAGCGGGCGCGAGGGCTGATCCGTGCCTGACGCCCCCGGGCTGGAGCTGATCCGGGGCGAGATCGAGCAGGACCACCCCGGCGCCGTGCTCGACACGAGCTTCGACCACGCACAGGCGGCGCTCGTCGCCGACCCGGCCCAGATCCTCGCCGTGCTCGCCTGGCTGCGCGACGCCCCCGGCCAGGGCTACCGCTTCCTCTCCAGCCTCCATGCCGCCGACTACCTCCCTGCTCAACCCCGCTTCGGGGTGCATTACGAGCTCCTGAACAGAGATCGAGTTGAGCGGATCAGAGTGAAAGCGATGCTTCGTGACGTCGCGACCGCGGGTCCTGTCGCCGTAGGGGACCGACCACCCCCTGCGGTCGCTGAAGCGTCCTCGGGGGTGGTCCCCCCCACGACGCCACCCACGGACGAGGCCGGGCAGCTTCCCGAAATCGACTCCTGCGTAGAGCTGTTCCCCACCGCCGAGTTCCAGGAGCGCGAGGTCTTCGACTTCTTCGGCGTCGTGTTCAGGGGACACCCAAACCTGACGCGAATTCTGCTGCCAGACGATTACGTCGGCTGGCCACAGCGGCGGGACTTCCCGGTGGGAGGAGAGCCGGTGACCTTCACGTACAACGAGCGCGCATATGGCTGAGCCGTGGAACACAAGCGCCCCACCCGCGGGTGGCGGCGTAGGGGGGACCGCCCCTGAGGAAGCTTCAGCTACCGGAAGGGGCGGTGGGTCCCCTGCGCCGACAGGACCCGCGGTCGCGACGTCCGGACCCGCGGTCGAAACGTCAGAGGTCATGACGATCAACATCGGCCCGCACCACCCGGCGACGCACGGGGTGCTGCGGCTGGTCGTCGACCTCGACGGCGAGGTGGTCAGGGACCTCAAGCCGGTGATCGGCTACGTCCACACCGGGATCGAAAAGTCCTGCGAGGACAAGGCGTACTGGAAGGTCATCCCGTTCGTCGAGCGGATGGACTACGTCTCCTACTTCTTCCAGATGGAGGCCTTCTGCGGCGCGGTCGAGCGGCTGATCGGGCTCGAGATCCCGCCGCGGGCGAAGTACCTGCGGACGATCTTCCTCGAGCTCAACCGCATCCACTCGCACCTCGTCTGGCTGGGGACGACGGCGCTCGACCTCGGCGCGGTCTCGATGCTCTGGTACTGCTTCCGCGAGCGCGACCGGATCCTCGACCTGTTCGAGATGGCGACCGGGCAGCGCATGCACACGCGCTACTTCCAGGTCGGCGGCGTGATCGAGGACATCCCGCTCGGCTTCGAGCAGAAGCTGCGCAAGTTCGTCGCCGACATGCCGGTGCGGGTCGGCCAGTACCAGGCGCTGCTCGACCGCAACGAGGTCTTCCTCTCGCGCACCAAGGGCACCGGCGTGGTCCCGCGCGAGCGCCTGCTCGAGCTCGGCGTCACCGGGCCGCTGCTGCGCGCCGCGGGCGAGCCCTGGGACCTGCGCAAGGCCTTCGACTACCTCGCCTACCCGGAGCTCGAGTTCAAGGTGCCGGTCGGCACGGTCGGCGACAACTACGACCGCTACCGGGTGCGGGTCGCCGAGATGGTCGAGTCGACGCGGATCGTCGAGCAGGCGCTCGACGGCCTGCCCGAGGGCCCCTGCATCGCCGACGACCGCAAGTACGTGCTGCCGCCGCGCTCGGAGCTCTCGACCTCGATGGAGTCGCTGATCCACCACTTCAAGCTGGTCACCGAGGGATACCGGGTCGGCCCCGGCGAGGTCTACTACGCGATCGAGTCGCCGCGCGGCGAGCTCGGCTGCTTCGTGCTCGCCGACGGCTCCTCGAAGCCGGCCCGCGTGCACTTCCGCGACGCCTCGTTCGTCAACCTGCAGGCCTTCCGCGACATGTCGACCGACGGCTACGTCGCCGACATGATCGCCAGTCTCGGCATGCTCGACCCGATCCTCGGCGGGGTCGACAGGTGAGAGGGATGGGGTGCCTCTCGCCCGGACAATCGCAGTGCCAATTGGCACTGCGATTTGAGTATCCGCCCGTTCGAGAGGCACCCCATCCCTCTCTTCGGAGGCGTCGTGGCTGATTTCCCCGTAGATCCCGCCGTGTCCGAGGGACGAGTTCCCGACCGAGCCCCAGAGGGGGTTCCCGAGCTTCATGAAGTCGATTGCCCACAAAAGCTTCAAGGCCAGATCGAAACTCTGATGGGCAAATACCCGGACCGCCACTCGGTCTCGATCCCGGCGTTGTGGGCTGTACAGACGCTGTATGGGTGGTGCACGCCGGAGGGAATTCGACAGGCAGCTGCCGTGATGCGTGTCACCCCCGCGTATCTCGAGTCCGTAGCCAGCTTCTACGACCTGCTCCACACTGAGCCGGTAGGCAGTCATAAAGTCGCCGTCTGCACCAACATCTCGTGCTGGATGCGCGGGGGCGATCGGCTTCTCGAGGCGTTCCGGGCAGCCGGCGAGAACGAGGACGTCTTCGTCACCGGATTCGAGTGCCTGGGTGCTTGCGATATCGCGCCGATGGCTTCTATCGACGAGCGCTATTTCGGACCGCTGGATCCGGACGAAGCGCAAACGGCAGTCGATCAGCTGCTGGCCGGCGAGGACGTGCTGCCGGAGAAGGCCCTGGAGAAGCGACCGCTGGCGGGTGATCGCGATGCCTGAGACGCGCGTCCTGCTCGAGCACGCCGAGGACCCGAAGCTGCGCACGCTGGAGGGCTACCGCTCCTACGGCGGCTACGCGACGCTGGAGAGGGCCTACCGCGAGATGGAGGCCGAGGAGATCCTCAAGCAGCTGGAAGACTCCGGCCTGCGCGGCCGCGGCGGCGCCGGCTTCTCGATGGGCAAAAAGGCCTCCTTCCTGCCGCGCGGCGAGATGGCCAAGTACCTCTGCTGCAACGCCGACGAGTCCGAGCCCGGCGCCTTCAAGGACCGCGAGCTGATGCAGCGCAACCCGCACCAGCTGGTCGAGGGGATCGCGATCGCCGCGATCGCCGCCGACGCCGGCCACGCCTTCATCTTCATCCGCGGCGAGTACGACGCCCAGGCCGACATCCTCGACGCCGCGGTCGCCGAAGCCTACGAGGCCGGCTACCTGGGCGAAGACATCTGCGGCAGCCGCCGCGACCTCGAGCTGGTCGTCCACCGCGGCGCCGGCGCCTACATCTGCGGCGAGGAGACGGCGCTGCTCGACGCGCTCGAGGGCAAGCGCGGCAACCCCCGCCTCAAGCCGCCGTTCCCGGCCGTGCAGGGCCTCTACGGCGGGCCGACGCTGATCAACAACGTCGAGACGCTCTCCAACGTGCCGCGGATCGTCGCCCACGGCGCCGAGTGGTTCCGCGGCTACGGCACCGAGCAGTCGCCGGGCACCAAGGTCGTCTCGATCTCCGGCGGCGTGCGGCGGCCGGGCAACTACGAGGTCGAGCTGGGGACCCCGACCCGCGAGCTGATCTGCGACCTCGCCGGCGGCCCGCTGCCGGGGCGCGAGATCAAGGCCTTCTACCCCGGCGGCTCATCGGCCCCGGTGCTGACCGCCGAGGAGGGGCTCGACCTCCCCTACTCCTTCGAGGCGATGGCCGAAGCGGGCTCGATGCTCGGCTCGGGCTCGATCATCGTCGCCGACGACACGGTCTCGATCCCGCTGATGGCGCTGCGCACGGCGCGCTTCTACCACCACGAGTCCTGCGGCAAGTGCACGCCGTGCAGGGAGGGCACGAACTGGACGGTGAAGATGCTCGAACGGGTGGTGCGCGGCGAGGCGACGCCGATGGACCTCGACATCATCAGCTCGGTCCAGGACAACATCATGGGCCACTGCCTCTGCGTGCTCGGCGACTCGATGGCGATGCCGGTCAGCGCGATGGTGAAGAAGTTCCGCGCCGAGTTCGAAGCGACGATTGCGAGCGCCGCGGAGGCGAGCCGGATCGAGGCCGTGCAGGGCGCGCCGGAGACCCTGGGAGCGGCGACGTGAGCGGCGGGCGCGAGATCACGATCGTCGTCGACGGGCGCGAGATCGCCGCGGCCGAGGGCGAGATGCTGCACGACGCCGCGAAACGGGGCGACGTCGAGATCCCGGTCTTCTGCTACGAGCCGAAACTCGGCGACCCGGTCGGCGCCTGCCGCATGTGCCTGGTCGAGATCGAGGGGATCCCGAAACTGCAGACCTCCTGCTCGACCCCAGTGCGCGACGGCATGGTCGTCCACACGCGCACCGACCAGGTCAAGCACGCGCAGAGCGCCGTGGTCGAGTTCCTGCTGGTCAACCACCCGCTCGACTGCCCCGTCTGCGACAAAGGGGGCGAGTGCCCGCTGCAGGACATCTCGATGGGCTGGGGCCCGGGCAAGAGCCGCTTCACCGACGAAAAGCGCCACTTCGAGAAGCCGGTCGAGCTCTCGCCGCTGGTCGCGATCGACCGCGAGCGCTGCATCCTCTGCTACCGCTGCGTGCGCTTCAGCCAGGAGGTCTCCGAGGACTCGCAGTTGCAGCTGCTGGAGCGCGGCGACCGCACCTTCGTCGGCACCTTCGACGACCGGCCCTACGTCGACCCCTTCCACGGCAACATCACCGACCTCTGCCCGGTCGGCGCGCTGACCAACTACACCTACCGCTTCCGCGCCCGGCCCTGGGACATCGAGCAGGCCGGCTCGGTCTGCACGCTCTGCCCGAGCCAGTGCAACGTCAGCTTCACCGTGCGCGACGAGCGGGTGAAGCGGGTGATCGCCCGCGACAACCCCGATGTCGACGACGGCTGGCTCTGCGACCGTGGCCGCTACGGCTTCGAGATGTTCGACGCCGAGCAGCGGGTGACGGGCCCGCGGCTGCGCGGCGGCCCGACCTCCTGGGACGATGCAATCGCCAAAGCGGCGCAGGCACTTTCCAGCGCATCCGACATCGACCACACTGGAGTGGGGTCAAGCTCGGATGCGCGGGTCGCCGCGATCGTCGGCAACGCCTCCAACGAGGAGGGCTACCTGGTGCAGGGGATCATGCGCGAGGCGCTCGGCTCGCCGCACGTCGAGTCGCGGGTCTCCCGCGGCCCACGCCGCGACACCCTGCTTC
>Ga0210120_1000142_pt1 | contig 16527 bp, 16 predicted proteins | sample Goodyear_PhragA__FD_184868 | JGI IMG/M metagenome (GOLD analysis project Ga0210120, IMG submission 184868) | Wetland microbial communities from San Francisco Bay, California, USA, that impact long-term carbon sequestration - Goodyear_PhragA_D2... | ecosystem: Environmental > Aquatic > Marine >... | reverse complement strand
GGCTAATTGATCACCGCGTCGATCTTGTCGTTGGCTCACATCCGCACTACGTTCAGCCGCTCGATTTTTATCACGGCTGTCCAATCGCCTATTCGCTGGGTAATCTTGTTTTCGACGGCGCGCCGACGGTCACATCGTGGAATCACGGCGCGTTACTGAAGGTCGGTATAAACGAAAAAGCAAAAATCTCATCCGCGACTTTACTCCCAATCATCCTCGAAGACGGGCTCCCGCGCGTGAGTGTAGCGCGAGCCTCCGGCTTGCGTTAACAACGATCGCAAGCGAGGGCGCACGCGCTACTCCTTGTCATCGAGCGCGACCTGCGTGACAATCAAACGCTCATGGCTCTCCGACTGCCAAAACAGGATTATCAGGACATCGAGCGCGTCATTGAGCTGGATTTTGTGCGCGCGACAGAAGCAGCAGCGCTGAATTCGCTGCGGTGGCTCGGTCGCGGTGACAAGGAAGCGGCTGACGCGGCGGCCTGCGACGCGATGCGCGGCATGTTCGATTTGATGAACATCTGCGGCGAAGTCGTGATTGGAGAAGGAATCAAGGATGAAGCGCCGGGGATTTTCAAAGGCGAACAGCTCGGCACCTGGTATCCCGGTTCTCCGGAATTTCACATCGCTATCGATCCGATCGACGGCACCACAAATATTTCCAAGGGCGCGCCGAACTCGATCAGCTGCATCGCGGCGGCGAGTCCAGAAGAAGGCGTGAAAGTGGCGCTGCGCGACATCCCTTCCTTTTACATGTCGAAGCTGGCTTATGGTCCGCGCGTGATCGAATACATGAAGAAACGCGGCGATTCGCTTCACCTCGACATGCCGATTCCGGAGATGCTGGCAATTGTCGCGCACGCGGTGAACAAGCGAGTGCAGGACGTGGCGGTGATGATGCTCGACCGGCCGCGGCACAAAGAAATCGTGGAGCAAATTCGCGCGGCAGGCGCCTCATTGCGGATGATCGGCGATGGTGATATCGCAGCGGCAATCGCGCCATCGTTACCCGACAATGACGTCGATGTTTACATGGGGATCGGTGGTGCGCCCGAAGCAGTACTGGCAGCGGCGGCGATCAAATGCCTCGGCGGCGATATGCAATGCAGAATGTGGCCGCGCGACGAGAAGGAGAAAAAAAGTCTCGTCACCGACGGATACGGGAAAGATCTCGACCGCGTTTATGCGGCGGACGACCTGGCGAACGGGCAAAATATTATTTTCTGCGCAACTGGAATCAGCGACAGCGCGCTTCTTCAGGGTGTGCGAGCACGCGGAGGCGTGATGGCAATCACGCACTCCATCCTGATGCGGGCCAAGAGCAAGACGGTTCGCTTCATTCGAGCCCGTCACAACTTGCAGATAAAAACCATCCGGCTTCGATCGGACAACCGCGAACACGTCATTTGATTTCAACAAACGACCGCTCGTCGAATTTCCCTTTCGGCCGTTCGTCGTTCCCGTGCCCATGGCAGGCACAATCTTCCTCCCCCTCTTCCTCTGAATCTTCTTGTCTGGAGAGCAGACAAAGAGGTAGCGGAAGAGGAGCTTGCCTTCGGATGGCGCCCGAATGTATCGACTCCCGAATAAAGCAGACGCAATGGCAGGCAAGCCGCCTTTGCTACACCTTTATGCCTGCCTTTGTGCTTTCAGCAACTTGATGGCATCGCGCAGTTCAGCCGCGCGTTCGTAAAGCTCCTTTGCAATCGCGGTTTCCATTTCGCGCTGCATCACTTCCAGTTTCGAAAGCGGCCGCTTCGCTTTGACTTCTTCAAGCCACTCGTCAAGAAACGCGATCTCGGCGCTTTTGGAAGCGAGCTCCGGAAAATTTGAGTGCTGCAGGAAATCCACAATCGTTTCGCGACCGCGTTCGATTTCCGTTATGGCATCCGCAAATTTTCCCTGACCGAGAAAAATCGATGCCTTTGCGCGCGTATTCATCATTATCACGTAGGGCCGGAACTGTTGAAGACTCCACGAAAATTCTTCGCGGTCGGTGTGATCGTTAACGAAACTAAAAAGATCGAGGTTACGCTGTGTATCGCGCACGACCCCTTCGAAGTCATTGATCTGAAACAGGCTCAGATAGCGGTGGTAATATTGGATGCCCTCCTGTTGTAATTCCGCGCATTGCTCGGGTGTAAGTTCGTAACTGTCGCCTTTCTGCTGCGCCCGAGTGGCGCGTCTTTGGTGGTATTCCAGGAGCGATTCGCAATTGTGCGGACGACGACCGTCCGGGCGGCCTCTCATTTCCATTTGCAACACGCCAAGATCCACGCGCAGTTGCAACTTTTCGCGCCCGTCCAGCCCGGTGATTTTGCGCACCTTAATCGTGCCACTCTCGTATGGCCAATCTTTCAGGATGGTGTTGAGATCCAAGCTCATCGTACGCAACATCGAACATTCAATGTTCGCTTGTCAATAATTTCACGGGGGAGTGAACACCGGCATTCGCGCCCCGTAGCAATCCTCGAGAACAACAAGTAGGACCCGAACACGCTCACAAATTTCCCCTAGTCACCAACGACCGCTCATTTAACTTTGGTGCGATGGAAGAACAGATCGAGTCGTTCATCCGTTTCCTCGCGGTTGAGCGCGGTCTCTCTGAAAATTACCAGCTTTCCACTCAAAGATCGGTAGGCGAATTCGCGCAATGGTGCGCTGCCAAAAAGAAGATCACCCAAGCCCGCGTTATAACTCTCGCCATGCTGAGCGAGTATCTCGCCGACCGTAAACGCGGCGGCCTTTCGGCGTCATCGATCAAGCTGATCGTGGTTGCGCTGAAGATTTTCTTCCGATTTCTAGCCGCGAAAAGACTCATTGAACGGGACCCGACTGAGGCGCTGACGCTGCCACGGATTGAGCGTTATCTCCCCGAAACGCTCAACGAACTACAGGTGGAGCAACTCCTGGACAAGATCGATACCAATGCTCTCCACGGATTGCGCGACAGGGCGATCATCGAGCTGCTTTACGCAAGCGGCTTGCGCATTTCGGAGCTGACAAACGCACGGCTGGAGAATTTCAACTTTGATGAGCGCGTTGTGCGCGTCACCGGCAAAGGCAACAAGACGCGTCTGGTACCGGTCGGCCGAAAGGCGTGCCAAGCGCTGGCGGCATATCTCTCTACGGAACGGCCAACACTGGTGAAGCAACGCACTGGCAGTGAAATCTTTCTTTCCGAGCGCGGCACGAAATTAACCACAGCTCGGATATGGCAGATCGTGAAGAAACACGCGCAGCGCGCCGGACTGGAAAAGAATGTGTATCCTCACCTTCTCCGGCACAGTTTCGCAACGCATTTGCTCGGAAACGGCGCGGATTTACGGATCATCCAGGAGATGCTGGGCCACGCCGACATTTCCACGACGCAGGTATACACGCACGTCGATCAGCAACGGCTCAAGGCCGTGCACCGGCGGTTCCATCCACGGGCGTAACAGCGAACCACTCCCCAATCGCGCAATGTCGCCCGGGATTTGTTATTGATCGGCCATCCGTCATCGAGTATCCAGCATCGATTCTCGTAAGGCAGTTATTTTTATGAAGCGAATTCTGTTGCTTTTAATTGCGCTGACGGCCGCTGCGTTCGCTGGTTGGTACTATTGGAATTTTTTCCAGAAGATCTCCAGCGCTCCGATGGCCTCGCTACTGCCGCGGGAAACAATTTTTGTGGCAAACGTACCGGATTTCAACCGTGCCCTGGACGATTGGAAGCGTTGCGACATATACCAGCTGTACCGCGAGCCTGCAGTGCAGGATTTTTTGCGTAAACCCCTGGAACAGGTTCCAAAAGGCGAGGCGGTATCTCAAACCCTGAGAGAAATCGAACAGCTCGCCCCGAAAAATGCCTTCGTCGCCTTAACTTCTATTGACAATAACAATCCAAAGCTTGTGGGCGGCTTCCGTTTTCATGGGCGTAAGGAAGAAGCGGAACGGATCATTGACAGATGGCGCTCAGCGCTGAGGGGGCAAAACTCAGGTCGCAAGACTGACCGGGTGCAATATCAAGGCCATGAAATTGAAGTAACCAAGGCGGGTACATTCAGTATTGCGACGGTTTACGATCCTCCCTGGTTTTTTGCGGCTACTGATGTGCCGGAACTGCAGCGATTGCTCGATCGTGCCGACCGCCGCGGATCAAGTCCCAATGACAGGCTCGACAAAGACGACACCTACCGCGCAGCCATTTCGCGTCGCCCCTCTAACTACGCAGCATTCTTTTATTTCCAGCCAAAAACTTTTTCACAAAGACTTGCAGCATTGCGTGCTGCTGTCGGATCAACTCCTGCGCCCGACGATGGCACGCTGCTCGAGAAAATGCGTTGCATCGCCGGAGCGATGCGATTTGAGAACGGAAAAATACATGACGTGCTTTTTCTGGGCATGCCAAAGCTTGAACAGGATGCCACCCTCACGCGTTCTTCGTTGTCGCTCGGAACCAAAGAGACATTTTTTTACCTCGCCATGCTTCTCAACCTCGGGGAAAAGATGGACACGCTGAATCAAGCGGCGACTTTCGCGGGAACCAAAGCCTTTCAGGCGCTTGGCGACAGCGGCATCACCGCCGCCGATTGGAAGGCGGCATTCGGAACCGAGCTCGGGTCGTTAGCGGATTGGCCTTCAGACGCCCATTGGCCGTCATTGCTTGCCACGCTACCGGTGACGGATGCAGCGAAGGCTGCGAAAATTGTGGAAACCCTTGTGCACTCCGACGACGAAGCAAGCTGGCTGCAAACAGAGAAGGACGGCGTCCGGTATTTCTCAAAGCAATCGGTTGCGAGTTTTGTCGCGATCACCCCAACGATTGCCCTATCCGATCGAATTCTGATCGTGGGGTTGAATCTGGCGTCAGTTGAAGAGGCAATAAAACGAATCGCCAGTGGGTCGCGTGATCTTGAAAAGTCCGAAACTTATGAGGCAGCCGCGCGTCTGTTGCCTGCGCCGACGAACTTCTTTGCCTACATAGACACGGCGCTGTTGTATTCGCGGCTCGATGCTACGCTGCGCCCGATGCTGTTAATGGCCGGGGCATTCGTTCCAGCGGTAGCGAACTCTATCGATCCAAGCAAGCTTCCCTCCGCGGAAGTCATCACCAAGCACCTGAGCCCTATTGTCTCTTCGCAGCGATACGACGGCGACGGTTACATAGCTGAGTCAATCGGACCCATTACTTTGGATCAATTAGGAATTGGCGCTGCGATTCTAAGCAGCTTCGGGGCGGCTGCGCGGCGGTCTGGTTCAAGCGTCTTTCCTTCAGTGTCGCCGCCTTTATCCAGTCCGACGCCTACACCCTGAAAGTCCCAGATTTCTGGCGGTCAAACGCCGCGAAATTTGGCAACATTCGACCTGACTGTTGTGCCATTTCGGCTCGCTTTGATTTCCTAACGAAGCTAGAAGAAAACTGCTGCAATTTGTCAAAAATCTGCTATTTTGACGGCCCTTATGGCTATTCTAAAGAAAAATGCATTCTCCCGTCGTGTTCCTGACCTGGTAACCGAGGAGCTGGTCGCTGTCCTCTCCAAGCGTTCTTCGTTTGAGTTTAAGCAGTTGTTCGACATCGTGCACGAGAATCTCCGGGCGCGAAATGCTGCCAGCGGCGGCGAGGAAATGCTGCGGCTGCGAGCCTACGAGAAATTACAAAATCTCGTGGCGCGCGGTGCGGTCAAAAAGAATGGGAAGAAGTATAAGGGTTTGCCCTCAGCTCTCGCTCAGGCGATTGCTCAGCAAAATGGTCATCTTGCCGGCGTAAGGTAGTTGGTCTTACATCACGAACCGGCTTCAGACGAAGTCTCCGAATGCTGCACGACTATTTGCCGGTCCTCCTGCAAATCATCGTTGTCGTTCTGTTCGCAGTTTCCGCGCTGCTATTCAGCATCCTCGTAGGAAAACGCGGAAGACGAAGCCGGGCCAAAGACACTGCCTATGAGTGCGGGATGATTCCACAAGGCGACCGGCAGCCGCGCTTCAGCGTCAAGTTCTACCTGGTGGCGATGCTTTTCATCCTGTTCGACCTCGAGATCGTGTTCATGTATCCCTGGGCGGTCGTTTATCGTGACTCGATCAAACAAGGCAGCACGATCTTCTGGAGCATGCTGAGCTTCATTGGCATCCTGATGGTCGGCTATGTCTACGCGCTCAAAAAAGGCGCGCTCGATTTCAGAAAGTAATGCCCCGAGCCTACTCTCGGCGCTACCCTACCCCTTAAGGAAATCGATTGTACACAGATCGTGGAATCTGTCGGAAGGACAATCCCTCGACTCAACATGACTCGTTTGCGAAGGATTGATTTCCGCGGACAATCACATTGCTTCGGAAAGCACGACTAGTGGATTGGTCCACGTCGGTTTCGCTCGCCTAATTGGCATTATGATCTCCACATTTTAATTCTTGTTTCAATGACCGAAGGAAGCCGAGCGCCGAATTTTTTGCCAGCGGTGGCGGTGCTTGGCGTGCTTCTGTGGATATTTACGACCACCGGCGGACGACAGGTCTTTGTCAATGAGATGCTCAGTGAGGCCTACGATTCTCAGGCTGAACATCTGCTCCGGGGCGATTCAGGAGTAGACGGTGAGGCGATTCGCCACGAAGCCATGATCGTGAACGGGAAGACGCGCATGTACTTCGGGCCGTTTCCTGCTTTCCTACGGATCCCGCTAAATTTTGTTTATCCAAACGGGCGAGGAGAGTGGTCGCGCATCACCGGGTTTTGCGCTGGAATGATCTCCTTGGTAGCATTTGCCGGACTCATCCGATTGGCATTGCGGTCCTCTCAATTGTCGAGCCGTTGGAAAACTTGCCTCGGAAATGCGTGTTTAGTTGGATTTGCGCTCGGCTCGCCTCTTCTCCTGCTGCTGGGAAACCTTTCGATCTACGATGAAGCGATCATCTGGGCTCTGGCCTGGTCTCTGGCCGCTCTTTATTTTGCCTTGCGATCTCGAGGAACCGAGGGGGCTGCGTTTACGCGCTCTCTCGCTGCCTTCTCTTTTTGCGCGGGCGCCAGCTTGCTTTCCCGGGTGACTTTCGGTGCGCCGCTTCTCCTGATTGCCCCTGTTCTTGCCCTGCGGGCATTGCCCAGAGATCGGATACGTAATCTCGCTGCGCTCTTTCTGCCGCTCGGGGCGGCATTGCTATTTTATCTCCTCCTTAGTTACGCAAAATTTGGCAACTTTCAGGGGACAAGCTTTAACCATTACATCAATACCGAGCAGCGAAGGTTTACGCAAAAGCACGGGTTTTTTCGTCTCGAGCGGGTGCCCTACAGTTTCGCGGACTATTTCGCCTTACGCTATCCGGAGTACCAGCGGACCGCTCCGTTTCTGAAGGCGTACCGACATCCTTACCAATACCCGAGTCTATATGCCATGCCTTTCACCGAAACGTATTCATCGTTGATTTGGTACTCATCCTGGATCGTGCTTGGCGCTGGTATCGGCGTGGCAATGCTGTTTAAGCCTGGAGGGGCCGATGCCGTGGACCGAATGATTGCTGCAATCTTATTCGTTCAGGTTATCGCTATCATGTCGGTCCCCGCCGTTATTCAACGTTACGCCGCGGAGTTTTATCCATTCCTTGTTTTCGCTTTCCTTTTTTTTCTGCAGAATGGTCGGGCAGTGTTCAAATTGCGATACCTGCTTATCGGGTTGGTCGCCGTCTCGATTGTTGTAAACTCGCTGTCGACGGTATCCTGGCTTGTCGACTCGGACATGAACGTGCCCCAGAAGACACGGAATGCGTGGAAGGCGTTTCTGGGGAGAGACTCATCGCACTAAACAGGACAGCTGTGACGGAGTTGTTAGACCTGTTAGGCGCGTATTTGTTTCGAAGACTCAAGATGCGCAATATCGCTCGTGGTACCTTTAAATCGCAATTTGCCGGGTTGCGAATGTTGCTATCGAAAAGCTGATCGGTGAATTCGACTGACTTTCTAATCTTGGGCGGCGGTATCATTGGGCTTTGCGTGGCGCGCGAATTGAAACGTCGTTTTCCGGATACTGACGTGACGTTGCTGGAAAAAGAAGTTGCCTGTGGCCTTCACGCCAGCGGGCGAAACAGCGGCGTGATCCATGCCGGATTCTATTATTCCGCAGACAGTCTGAAGGCGAAGTTAACGCGGGCCGGCAATCTGGCGATGATCGACTATTGCGAAGCGAAGACAATCCCCTTGAAACGATGTGGTAAGCTCGTGGTTACGAGGGAAGAGGACGATCTGCCGCGATTGGACGAATTGCTTCGCCGCGGCTGCGCTAGCGGCGTCCCGCTGGAAAATGTGACCGAAGAGGAGGCGCGGGAAATCGAGCCGCGAGCGAAAACCCACCGACGCGCCATTTTCTCACCATCGACCGCATCGGCCAATCCGCGGCGCGTGATGGAAGAAATGATCGAAGACGCAAAAAAGGAAGGCATCACAATCCGCACTGGTGTTCGTTATTTGGGATCTAAAAATGGCGTGATTGTGACGCCACAAGCCAGCTTTACCGCGGGCCATGTAGTCAACGCGGCTGGACTTTATGCGGACAAGATCGCTCTTGATTTTGGCTTTTCGGAAAGATATCGCATTCTTCCTTTCAAGGGGCTTTATCTTTATTCGGACGAGCCCCCGAATGCATTCCGCACGAACATTTATCCCGTGCCTGATCTGCGAAATCCGTTTCTCGGCGTCCACTTCACAGTGAGAGAGGATGGACGCGCCAAAATCGGACCCACGGCTATTCCAGCTTTGTGGCGCGAGCAGTACCGGGGATTCGACAACTTTAAGTTCGGGGAGTTTATCGAAGTCCTCTTTCGAGAAGCCGGCCTTATGCTGTCGTCGACGTTCGATTTCCAGAAGTTGGCTCTCGAAGAGGTGCAAAAGTGTTCGCGGTCCCGGCTGGTGGCCCTGGCATCAACCTTGGCCCATGGGGTGCGACCAGAGAATTACAGGCGCTGGGGCGAGTCCGGAATCCGAGCCCAGTTGCTCGATATCAAGGCTCGAAAGCTTGAGATGGATTTCGTCATCGAAGGCGATGAACATTCGACGCATTTACTCAATGCCGTCTCTCCTGGATGGACTTGTTCCATTCCGTTTGCTAGCCACACTGTCGATCAGATTGAGACGGCGATCGGCTAGCACCCGGTCAAAAGCGCTTCATGCCGGCGCACCCACCTGATCTACAGTTGTCACTTTACGCTTCGGCCGATAGAAAATGTAAAGCAATCCGCCCAGCAAGCACATCGCCAGGATCATGGCAAAAATGACGAAAGAAGTGGCGATCGCTCGCTCACTGTCGACCCCGGCGATTACGCCCAGGAAAAGGACGAGCAGGTATTCGCGAACCCCGACGCCCGCGATGGTAATCGGAAGCGCGTTTGCCGCAAGGACAATGGGAACAAAGGTCGTCCAAATTAGTAAGGGGGTGCGAATGCCGACGGAAAGACCAGCAAGGTAAAAGACGCCGCAGTGGATTAACTGGGTGATCAGCGCAGCGCCGATCACTTTAGCGACTAACAATTTGTTATCACATAACACCCCCCATATTCGTGCCGCTTCATCCCGCAGTGTATGCGCCGGCCGAAGACGAAGACGCTTTTCAAACCATCGGTGTGTCGGGTGGCCAGCCAGGAAAAAGACGGCACCGCCGAGGCAGCTAAAGGCCCCGGCCGCGAGCATTCCGAGCGCTATCCAGCGCGTCTGGTTTGAAGAGGACATCACCGACCATTGCCAGGGAATGCAGAACGCGGCCAACAAAAGGACGCTAACTAACCCGATGAATCGATCCAACAGCACAGTCATGCATGCTTCCCCCACCCGTCCTGGCGCAAGGCGGGAAACATAAAGCATCCGCGTGAGATCATCCCCAGTCGAGCCTGGCAGAAATACGGAGAAGAATTGTGCAATCGGGACAACGCAAGTGAGCGATTTCACCGGGATGTGAATGCCGAGAATGCCTAAAAGCTGGTTCCATCGCCAGCCGGCGATCACGATCGTAACCAACCATAAGAGCAGACCGACAACGATCGGAATCCGATGCGCATCGCGAACCCTCAACCAGACCAGATGGGCATCCGTGCGATGAAAGAGCCATGTGATGATGGCGACGGCCAAAATTATTTTGCCAATGAGAAAAGCCGTTTGTTTTGCATTCATGGTGAAGGTTCGTTCCAATTGCGCACTCGTAACTGGCAGGTCGACGAACCTTAGAGCAAAGCCACGCGCGAGGAGAAGCAAAGAGCTACTGGCCGAATAACATGATGTTTACTCGGCGCCGAAAGATTTCAAATAAGGTATGTCCGGTAGAAACAATATTTCTAATATGGAAAGGGGAAGCGCCGCGGCCTTTATTGGTATGGCGAACCCGCACAGGAACCTGGACGTAAGTCGCGCCCTGCTGGAGTAGAAGCGTGATCATATCGGCCTGAAAACCGAATCCATAGGCATAGGAATGCCAGCGAAGAACATTGTAGCGCAGGTGCACGGCACAGCCGTTGTAATAATTGATGGAATAACCGCTCACCAGGTTTACCAGGAAGGTGTAAAGCTTGGATACCGCGACGCGGCTAAAACTTTTTCCAGTAAGCTGCTCATGAAAAGGAATAATGATATCAGCCTTTCCCATCATCTTGAGTATCCGGACTATCGCTTCTTTTGGCTCGGCATTGTCTCCCCCGATAAACCGGTAATACTTGCCTCGGCCGAGAAATGCGCCGTTCACATAAGTTCGAGAGAGACCAAGATTTTTTGGGTTCTTGTATAAACGGATCGGCAGCGATGGATGCTCGCGGCAATATTGCTTCACCAGTTCGCTCGTTTTGTCGGTCGATCCGTCGTCTATGACTATGATCTCATACGAACAGCCCACCTCCATCACTGCATCGACGATCACGTCCAACGTGCCGACAACATTTTTTTCCTCATTCTTGCACGGAACACAGATTGTCAGATCCAATGAGTTTACCAGGATGGGATCTAAGAGTTCCGCTTCCTCGGACGATCGGTGAGGCTCAATCGAAGAAGACGCACCCATAATCACCGGTGTAACCGCAGCGAGCAAAAATCCACTCCCATTCCTGAGGGGTGAAGATGCATTCGCAGGTGAGCTGCCAATACAACAGGTTTACCTTCTCGCGTTCATCGCGATAGGAATCCATCACGATGTATTTATGCTTCTTACCAACACGCTCGATTTCCTTTAGCGCTTTCTCCAAATCGTAGATGCGCAGGTTATGGAGTGTGTTGATCGAGACAACCAGATCGAACGTTTGGTCAGGATAAGGCAGTGAAACAGCGTTGCCGACACTGAGGCGGTCTTTAACCTCAGGCATGGCGTTCGCAATGGCATATTCCGAGATGTCTATTCCAACAGCATCGGCGCCAGGCAACACTTTCATGAAGTCGTGGACGAGAAAGCCCTTGGCACAACCGATGTCGAGAATGCGTGCATCACTCTTGAGATCGTAGTGCCTGACCATGGCCTCGGCCACCGGCAGCCAACGGCCATCGTATCGAAACCCGCCGTAACCATATTTGCGGTCCCCATCAAAATAATCGAAGCCGAACTGCTTTGAGATCGTTGCGCATTCAGCTTTATCCGATTCAGTAACCCGGGCGACGTAGTTCCGCCTGGCTGCGTGATGGACCTTCAGAATAAAATCGATGTAAGCCATCAGTCCCCGCTTCGACGATTATTTCAGAGCAGCGAGCTCGCGGTAGATAATGGATTCGTCCAGCCCGTGTGCGGTCCAAAGCTCGCGTTGGTTGCCATAAAAGTGAATAAACTCGTCCTTGAGCGAAAATGTCTTCAAGGTGCAGCTCGCCCGCACGTCCCAGGCCAGCTGCTTGAGTTGAGCTCCCAGTCCACCAATACAGGAATGCTCCTCGATTACGGCGACAGTACTGAACCTGGCGAGGATTTCGGCAAGTCCTTCGCGGTCCAGCGGCTTGAGAGTATGGACGCCTGCCACGGCAACGCTCATGCGATTTTCTTGTTCGAGGCGGTCAGCTATATCCAGGGCCATCTTGGTGATCGGACCATAGGAAAGCAGGCAAAGATCCTTCCCTTCCTTCAGGCGACGGATCTTACCGAAAATAAACGGGTCCGGAGCCTGCGTGGTCAGGTCTGGTTCTCCCGCCTTGCCGAGTCGGAGATAAACTGGACCAGGCAGATCGATGCACGCGCGTGTTGCAGCGGTCGTCTCGGCGGGGTCGCACGGGGCGATGATACTCATGTTAGGCAGTGCGCTCATCACTGCGATATCTTCCTGCGTATGATGCGTGCCCCCAAGCGTGGAGTACGTCACCCCGCCCCCGATCCCGACCAGCTTAACGGGCAAATTTTGGTAGCAACAATCGACCCGAACCATTTCAAATGGCCGGTAGATCGTAAACGTAGCAATCGTGTAAGCGAAAGGGATACAACCGCGCAGTGCCAACCCCGCGGATACGCCCACCATTACTTGTTCGGCAACACCGACGTTTATGAACCGTTCCGGGAATTCTTCTTGAAAGGCCGCGGCACTGGCCACGGGTGAAATATCCGCTACGACAAGAAAGAGCCGGGGGTCGGTCTTGGCGAGTTCGTAGAAGGTATTGGCAAAGGTATTTCTCATGAGGAAGCGGAGTCTAGTTCCTTCAGTGCCGTCTGATATTCTTCGGCGCTCGGCGAGCGGTAGTGCCACACAGGCACATTCTCCATAAAGCTTACGCCTTTGCCTTTCGTGGTCCTCGCAATCAGCATAAAAGGTTTCGCTCCGGATCGATTGGCAATTGCCGCATGAATCGCAGCAGAATCATGGCCGTCCACCTGCACAGTTTCCCATCCGAAGGCGCGCACCTTATCGAGAACAGGATAGAAGTTGGGATGCACTTTGCTTGTTTGCCCAAGGGATTGGAAATCGTTCAAGTCCAGGACACCAACGATTCGAGTAATGCCGAGAGTGGGCGCGAGCATCATCGCCTCCCAAATGGAGCCTTCCTGGAATTCACCGTCGCTCATTACGACGAAAACGACCCGATCCGCACGCCGTACCTTATCCGCTGCGGCCATCCCAACGGCGAGATTCAAACCATGCCCGAGCGATCCAGTGGAAGCCTCGATTCCCGGGAGACCGTAATCAGGGTGTGTGGCAAATCGTCCTCCCGGCTTGCCGTAAAGATCGAGCTCGGCCTTGGAAACGATTCCTAAGGATTCGAGGACGGCATATTGCGCCAGAGAACCGTGCCCCTTGGAGATAATGAAACTGTCGTCGGCATTCGGTCCGCGGTCCCTGCGCATTAGTCCATAGTAAATCGTATCCACAATTTCCATGCAGGAGAAAGCAGGCGCGATGTGCAAGGCGCTAACCGTTTGCGAAATGTCGAGGATGCGGCGGCGATGCTGCCGGCAGCGGGCACGCGCGGCGCTCACATCGAAGGTGTCTTTCTTCGTCATGGCGGTGGCAATTGGTTTGGGGACCCGAAGGGGGCATTGAGCCGCTTCTGCGCGACCAGGGCTAGGTCAAAGACCTCAGTGAGACACGACTGCCTGGGGAGCGATTCTACTTTTCGGCGATCAATAAACTCAAGACCTTGCCCTTCCCGACAAGCCACGGACTGCAGGCCGTCGTAGTTTTCCCAGAAAAACAAAAGGGTCCCCCCTTCGATCGCGAGGTGAATCAACGGACGTAAGTTGTGACATCGATAACAAGTTTCCTCTTCCATTTCGCGTACAGCGCACTCGCGCGTCGTTTCGCCCCATTCGACATGACCGCCAGGAAAAACCCAAAGCCCCGGGTCAGAGATGGTCGAAATATCATCGCGATGCTGAAGAAGTGCGGCCCCATCGTCACGCAACAACACTACTCCCACGACTTGGTGAATTCTTGTTTGCGGAGAAATAATCACAAAAAGAGAAAAATCATTCAGCCCTCGCGACGCTCTGTCAACAACCACGCAGGCGGATCTTGTCCGGGAATAAGGATAGTTTGGCCACGAATTAAAGATAACTGCGGATCCCGACACTTAGCGGGGAAAAATTGAATTTACCGATGACCGCTGACAGTCTGGAGATGTCATAGCGCATGTCAAAGCTCCTTTCCACATTCGCAGGAAGATGAACAACCTCGAAATCAATTCCGAGCACTTCACGGATGTCTTCCAGGATTTGCAACAGCGAAGCACTCCTGCCGGTCGCGACATTGAACGTTCCTGAAACCTTACGTGTAACAAGGCGTTCGACCACCTCGCAAAGATCCGGAGCAAAAACGTAATCCCGGAGCACCTTGCCATCACCGTGAATGTACACTTTCCCCTCTTTGCGGATACTCGCGATTAATTGGCCGATGACACTCCTGTCGTTCCGCGAGTGCCCAAAAATTCCCGGGATGCGCAGAACGCAGGTCGGAAATTTGGAACCGAGCTCCTCCCGCACGATCCATTCACTTGTGGATTTCGACAATCCGTACCAGGTGTCGGGGTCGACCGAAGTCGCTTCGGTCATCGGCAATTTTGGCGCTCGTCCATAGACGTCAACGGAACTGAAATAAACCAAGGATTCAACGTTCGCGTCGCGTGCGCCGGAGACGAGATTCCAAGCCAACTGGACATTGTCAAGAAACGCGGAATACGAGTTATCGACACTCTTGTTCACCACCGCCAAAAAAATAATCGAGAACGGCTTTTCGCCGACACTTTTGAAAAGGAAGTCCACCGAGTGCGAGTCCAAGAAATTGCAATCCGAGGACCCAACCGCTACGACAGAGGCGCCTTTGGCGGAGAAATGTTGGAAGAGAAACTCGCCGACATAACTGTTCTTTCCCACCAGGAGAACATTTCGACCTTGGATCGATTGGCCGGAATTCAAAGGGTCCGCATTCATCTGAGTTCAAGCGGGCGATTTGGCGGATGTTCAGCTTCCAAGGCGATAGTATTCGAACCCGAGATCTCGGCATTGAGTCTCGTCAAGAACCCCATAGGGATCAATTATGAGCCTGCCCCGAAGTAGATTTCGTAGTTCTTGTATCGGGAGCGAAGCGTAAGAACTCCACGGCGTCATCACCAGAAGCGCATCTGCGCCCTCCGCCGCAGCGAGAGGCGACGAAAAAATCGTGACGTGCCGAAATTCAGCAGCGTCGATTTGGGCGACGGGATCATGCGCGCGTATTCGATGGCCACGCAACGCGCGCATTAGTTCGAGCGAAGGCGAGTTTTTTGTCGAGTGCGTATCCGCCTTGTAAGCGAAACCCCACACCGCCAATACGAGCTGTTGATTCTTTGTCGGGAAAGCGCGTTGAACCTGACTAATAGCCCAATCGCGCCGATGGCGGCTGTTTCGCTGCCAGGCAGTCACAATACCAGCCTCAGTGCCATGGCGGGCGGCAAGAGATTGAACCGTAACCAGATCCCGTTCGAGGTTTCCGCCTGCAATGCCGAGCCCGGGTGTCAAATAAGCGTGAGGACCGATCCGCCCATCGAGTCGGAGTGCCGGGACAATTTCCTTCCAATCGGCACCAATCGCCTCACAGATTTCGGCCAGGGTATTGGTGGTGGTAACGGTTGAGACGAGAAAGAAATTGATCGCTATTTTTGCGAGTTCAGCGCTTTCCAAACCCATGACGAGCACCGGGCAATTGAAGGCTGCGTGCCATGCTTGCAAGGGCGCGGGGAGTGACCTATCGGGGTCGTTGGTCCCTACGATGAAGCGCTCCGGTTGCATCGCGCGCTCGATCGCCCGACCAAAAATCAGCGTCTCGACCTGGTAGTAGAAGTCGGCAGCCGAAAGCTCGCGGAGTTCCGCCCTGAGCTGCCGCGAGTAACCAGGCGCAACCTGGCTGAGGACGACTGCAATCGTGCCCGGTGAAAGCTTTGGCGCGGTCGCGTGGATGAGTGCGGTGAGAGGGCCCGGGTCGCTTTCGTTGCGGTCGTTGGTGTGTACATCGAGCGAATAAAAGACGAGTTCGCACTCGGCCAGTGCCGTTTCGTCAGAGGTGTAACGGATCCGACCGCGATGTTGAGCGAAAAGGTCGCCGAACCCCGCTTCCTCGACGGGAAATTCTCCGGCAGCGCATCGCGCCGTGAGCACGGCGTCGGGGTCATAAGCCAATACCTCAAACCCCTTCGCTGCCGTGGCGAGACTGTAACTCAGTCCAAGATGGGAAAGCCCAACGAACCCGATCATCTTTCTTTGGCTTGTGAAGTTTCAGCGCACATCCGGGCAATCCCTTTGCGCCACGGCGTAAAAGTGAAATCCGGAAACACGCTCAGTGCACCGCTCGGCGCAAAAGGGCGCAGGCCGTTGTGCGGCATCGGTCCGCTGCGTGGAGAACTCTTGATCGCCACAGGCGAAGTAAACTGCGCGGCAATAAATTCGGCTAAAGTACGGAAGGAAACGACCTCGCCACTGACCGCGTTCACGACGCCAGTGCTGCGATGAAGGCCGATTCGCAGCACCAACTCTGCGATGTCGGCCACGGCCACGTGGTCGCGCTGTTCCTCGCCTTCACCGAAAAGGACAAGGTCTTTTCCCTCAGCCGCAAGACGTCGGAAGCGATTTGGGCCGTAACCGTTGTGCGG
>Ga0210120_1000141_pt1 | contig 16569 bp, 16 predicted proteins | sample Goodyear_PhragA__FD_184868 | JGI IMG/M metagenome (GOLD analysis project Ga0210120, IMG submission 184868) | Wetland microbial communities from San Francisco Bay, California, USA, that impact long-term carbon sequestration - Goodyear_PhragA_D2... | ecosystem: Environmental > Aquatic > Marine >... | reverse complement strand
CCTGGCCGTAGTACTTGTTGCTGTCGTAGACGGCGACGCCCGAGCTCGGGTCGGCGTCGAGCGCCACGTCGGGAGTCGCGCGGCTGCCGCCGCAATCGGCCTGCCCGTATTCGGAGAAGGCGGCCTGCGCGGGGTTCGCGCTCTCGTAGGCGCTGCAGCCGCCGCCGCCTTCCGACCAGCCGGTCTCTTCGGTGAAGTTGCCCGCCCCGTCGAAGTGCAGCGTGGTGCCGCCGACGGAGATCACGTCGGGCGAGGAGGACGGGTACTCGGCCGGCAGGCCGCGGTCGCCCGCCGCGACGAAGAAGCTCACGCCCGATTCCTCGAAGTAGCCGTCGTAGAGCGACTCGCTGCCGAACTCCGAGCCGCCCCAGCTGTTGGAGACGTAGCCGGCGTGCGCCGCGGCATAGCCCTCGGCGGCGAGCAGGTTGGCGAAGCTGTTCGATTCGGCCTCGACGAGGAGGATCTTCGCGTCGGGCGCGATCGCATGCGCCCACTGGACGTCGAGCGAGATCTCCAGCGCCCAGCCGGCGTCCTTGCGCGGATATGCGGAGCCGCCCCGCTGGTCGACCTTCCGGAAGCAGCCGTTCGCGCTCGTGCAGGCCGGCAGCCCGAACTGCGTGCTGAACGTGCTCAGATCGCTCTCGGCGCTGGGGTCGTCGTAGGCGTCGACGATCGCGACCGTCTGCCCCGCGCCGCCCTGCGCGGGAAAGCCGTAGGCGGCCCTGACCGCTTCCGGGGAGAGGCCGCGCGGCGCCGCGCTCGCCCGCGGGTTCCCCCGCCGGTCGGTGACGACGAGCGCGTAGCAATGCCCGTGAGCCGTCGGCGGCGTCGGGCAGACGGCACGCGAGCTCGCGTGCGCGTTCGCGCCCTGCGCCGCGGCTGCCGGCAGCAGGCTCAGCGCAAGCGCAGCCGCGAACGCGCCGACCGCCGCCCTGCGCGCTCGTCCACTCCCGCTTGGCCCGATCGTAAGCAACCCGTCCAGCATCTTACCCGAGACTCCACGCGGAAGCCGGCCACCGCCGGCCCTCCGGGAAATGGAGGACAAGCGGCCGGCGGCTGACTGGACTCGGCGGCGGTTGACATCGACGGCCCGCCGTGAGAGCTTCGCTCGACAACTGGCCAACGGCGAAAGGCACACGATGGCGGATGCGTTGATCTTGGAGTTCGAGGGGTTCGGCAAGGAGACCTACGACAGGGTCAACGACCTGCTGGGCATCGACATGGAGAGCGGCCAGGGAGACTGGCCCGACGGCCTGCTCTCCCACGTCGGCGCCGCCAAGGAAGGCGGCTGGGTCGTATTCGAGGTCTGGGAGTCGAAGGAGGCGCAGGAACGCTTCATGGCCGACCGGCTCGGCCGGGCGCTCGAGGAAGGCGGCGCCCAGGGACCGCCGGCCCGCGTCGAGTGGCTCGACGTCGCCGCGCACCACACGCCCGGAGGCTAGCGCCCAGGAGAGCCTCGGCCCAGCTCGGCGAGCCTTTCGTCGCGCCGCTCGCGGACCGCCGGCCGCCACGGCCTGCGCGCGTGGCTGGTCGGCCGCCGGAACTCGCGCTTCAGTCGAGCAACCGGCCGGGCCTGATCTCCAGCGCTTTCGCGAGCCGCAGCACGGTCGACACCTGAGGGTCGCGCTTGCCGCCCCTCGATGCGGCTGACCTCGGTCGCGTGGACGCCGCTGCGCTCCGCGACCTGTTCCTGCGTCAGCCCCAGCCGTTCGCGTGCCTCCCGCAGGTTGGTCCCGAGCCCCGCCATGCCGGGATCGTCTGCGCTGGCAGCGGGAACCGCCATAGTGACCTTCACAAGGTACCCGGGGGGCAGGCGCCTCCCCCGAACTCGCCGATTAGGAAGCGGAATCCCGGCGTCGACGACACGAAATTGAGGCCAAGTCGGCTGACAGACGGGCCAAGAGCGGCGAGCAAGGCGTCACCTACATAACGATCGCCCTGGGGTTTGAGCGAAGCCGCACCACCGCGCCAGAGCCCCTGGACGAGATTTCCCTGACGCCGGGGAAGAACTGATCGCCAGGGGGAAATCGTTCAAGAACTGAGTACAGACTTTTTCGTTCCCATATGCAACCGTCTCCATATTCAGATCAAGCGGACTGCTTTGTCCTTAGGACGGCAGTCGAAGGAAGGAACGGGAACGATGGCGCAACGAAGGCAACGGGGTAAGCGGCGGCGACGGAAACCGCTGATCGATCTCAATCTGATCAAGGCGCTCGACCACGAGCTGCGGCAGCACATCCTGCTCGCCGCGATCCAGGGCGAGGTGAGCCCGAGCGAGCTGTCGAAATCGCTCGGCGAGGGGCTGAGCCAGGTCAGCTACCACGTGAAAGTCCTGCGCGACGACTGCGGCGGGATCCTGCGGATCGCCCGCACCGAACAGCGCCGCGGGGCACTCGAGCACTACTACGAAGCGGACCTGGACGCCCTGCGCCCGAACGACGCCATCGAGCAGATCGTCGCGGTGCTCGGCTCAGGCCCGGACTGGGACACGCGCGAGCTACGCGCCCTGGCGAAGCGGCTCGAAGAAGCTTCGAAAGGACGGAAGGACGGCAAGTGACAGACGGCGCGGCCCATCCCGGCCACGACCTGAAGACGGCGGGCGCTGAGCGGAGGAGTCAGCCCAGTTCGGCGAGCCTTTCGTCGAGCTGCTTGCGGACGGCGTCGCAGACCGCCTCCACCTCGGCGTTGTAGCGCTCCGAGGAGAGCACGCCGAGCAGCACCTCCGCATCGGCTTTGGAGAGGGTCAGGTTGATCGTGCCTTCGGCCATCGTGTCCTCCTTGGACGAGTACCTTCCTCGTATGGGAACCCGGTCCAAGCGTACGCTCCTCGCGCTGCTCCTGTGCGCGGCGGCCGGGTTGTCGGGCCTGGCGCCGGGCACCGCCGCGGCGGAGTCGCAGCTCGTCTTCTCGAGCTACCTCGGCGGAGCGTTCAAGTACGGCGACATCGGCAACGACATCGCGGTCGACGCCGCGGGCGACGTCTACGTGACCGGCCGCAGCTACTACTCGCGCTTCCCCGTCACCCCGGGCGCCTTCATGACCCACTTCAAACCGATCGGGCCATTTGACACCAGCGCCTTCGTCGCCAAGTTCGATCCCACCGGCAGCCGGCTGATCTACGCGACCTATCTCGGCGGCGAAGGAGGGGAAACGACCGGCGAAGGGATCGCGGTCGACGCCGCGGGCGACGCCTACGTTTCCGGCTACACGAGCTCGAAGGGCTTCCCCACCACCGCCGGCGTCCTGCGCGAGAGCGGCGCCGGCGGCTTCGTCGTCAAGCTCAACCCGCAGGGCAGCGGGCTCGTCTACTCGACCCTGGTCGGCGAAGCCAACACCCATCCCGGCCGGATCGCCGTCGACCCGGCGGGGAACGCGTACCTCGCCGGCGCCGGGAGCGTGCTCAAGCTCGATCCGACGGCCTCCGCGCTCGCCTACTCGCACCAGCTCGGCTTCGGCGGTGTCGCCGGCATCACCGCCGACTCCGAAGGGCACGCCTACATCGCCCACAGCAGCGGCTCGACCGCGGCGCTGACCGAGCTCGACACGGACGGAGCGACGGTCCTGCGCTCCACCCCGCTCGCCGGCCCGCCGCTGGCGGGCAGCTGCCGCTGCACGATCTCCGGCATCGCCGTCGACTCCAAAGGGCGCGTCTTCGTCGCCGGCGGCGCCCGCTCGCCGAGGTTCCGGACGAGCACCGGGGCGCTGCGGCGACGCCGTCTCGGCCGTCCCCGCGCGAGCGTCCCCTTCGTCGGCGAGCTCGGGTCACCGGGCGGGGCGCCGGCCTACTCGACCTACCTGGGCGCCGCGAGCGACTTCGCCTCGGCTGTGGCGCTCGGCCCGGACGGCCACGTGTACGTCACCGGCGGGACGATCTCCGGCACGCTGCCCGTCAGCCCCGGGGCGTTTCAGCTCAAGCCGATCGAAGGCGAAGGCTACGCCGCCTTCGTCACCGCGCTGAACCCCGCGGGCGCTCCCGTTCCAGGCCTCGCCGTGACCAGGATCGAGCGGCGCGCCAACCGGATCCGCCTGTTCGGCTCGCTTGACCCGCAGGCCCAGGGCACGCTCGCCGCAACCGCCCTGCACGGCCAGGCCATCCGCCACTTCCGCCTACGCCGCCACCGCGGCCGATTCGTCGCCACCGCCACTCTGGACCGCCGAAGGACCTGGCGAATCGAGGTCCAATTTGTGGGATCGAACGGGTGGGAAGAGGCAACGGCCCGTCGGTCAGTCCGTCGAGTGTCGCCCTCGCCTTAAGGCGTCCCGCGTGGCATACAGGGCCGGGAGCGCGGCCGTGTCCTTTGGCCGCCCCAAGCTCTCCTTCGAGGCAATCACCTCATCGATCGTCAGAACCCGAACCGCGAGGTCGCCAAGCTCTAGCTCGACCGTCGCGACATTCTCGTAGGCGCCGATCGCCTCCGCGTTGGGGACGATGTCGATCGGCCCGGCGTCGGTGTCGAAGCGCCGGCTCCGCCAGCCGAGGAAGTCGGCGCCTTCCAGCTCGGTCGCCACGCCGGCGCCCGGACTGCGCGCAGCAAGATCGTTGAGCGCCGCGGCGAGGCGATCGGCGTTGTCGAGATCGCGGCGGGGCATGACGTCGAGATCGAGGGTCACAGCCGGACTTCCCTGCAGCCATGCGGCCATCGCACCGATCACATGGAAGTCGACCTGGTGGTCGACCAGCGCCCGCAGGAGCCTCTCCGGATCGAACTGGCTCATACCGATGACGGCTCGCGGATCGACCGTCGCAGGCGCGCATAGTTCGCCAACGACCGAAGGCGTTCGAGGGGGGTCAATTCGAGTTGGGACCGCACCAACTCCACATCGTGCGGTTCCGGCGCGATCCCGACATCGATCGTCAACCGCCGCCCACAGGCGCCAGCGAGCCGCTGAAGGGTCTCCCAAGACGGAACGGCGACGCCGCGCTCGTAGCGGGCGATCGCGGGCTGGGACGTGCCTGCCCGCCGAGCCAGCTCGCGCTGAGAGAGCCCGGCGGCAAGCCGCACCTGTCGCACGACTTCCTCGACTGAGGAATCGGTCATGCACAGATGATACCTGATCAGGTATCAACGCTCCGGAAGGGCTGCCACGGTGTCACGTGAAGAGACGGAGACACGACCACGATCCACTACCGAAGGAGAGACGTGCGACAGATACGCAAGCGACTCACCTATGCGAACGTCACCGCGACCATCGCCATCTTCCTGGCGCTCGGCGGCGCCACGGCGATCGCCGCCGGCCAGCTGCCGCGCAACAGCGTCGGGCCGCGACAGCTGCAGCCGAACGCGGTGCGGACCGGGTTCCTCGCCCGGAACGCGGTGCGCACCGGCAAAATCGCCTTCGAAGCCGTGCGGGCCGGGAAGATCGCCAAGAACGCGATCGTCACCAACCGGCTGCGCGACGGCGCCGTGACCGGCGCCAAGCTGTCCAACCAGGCGGTCGGCACCGGCCAGCTTCGCAAGCTCGCCGTGAACACCAGCCGGCTCGACAACGAATCGGTGCAGACCGGCAAGCTCGGCTCCGGCGCGGTCAGCACCGGCAAGATCGAAGACGACGCCGTCACCGGGCCGAAGGTGAAGGAGTCGACCCTGAGCCAGGTGCCGAGCGCGGCGGAGGCCGACAAGGTCGGCGGGTACGGCGCCGGCTGCGCGACTGGCATGGCCGCGGTCGCCGGGCTGTGCTTCGACTCGACGCCGCGCGCAAGCGCCGCCTGGGTGGCTGCGGCCAAGGACTGTGCCGACGAGGGACGCGTGCTTCCGAGCGTCGGTCAGCTGCTGGCCGCAAGCGCCGCACTGGGCAACGTCAGCGGCGGCGAAGGCGAGTGGACGGACAGCTTCTACGCCACGTCGACCGGCGAAGAACGCGCGATCGCTGTGACCGGCGAAGGAGCCATCGGGTATTTCCCCATCGCCACCACCCTCCCCTACCGCTGCATGACCCAACTCCTGCGTTAGGCGACGAGACCACGAAGCGGGGCTCCCGGATCGAAACCGAACCCGGGCTGAAATCCGGGAGCCCCGTCGTTAACCTCAGCGGCCATGCGCCGTGCGAAGTCAGTCGCGCTGCTCCTGCTGATCGGAGTCGGGCTCACCGCCACCAGCGCCGCCTCGGCAAGCTCCAACTTCATCGAAGTCTCTCCCCGCCGGGTCGAGGCCGGCACGCACGTGACGATCCACGGCATCGTCCGCAGCGGCTGTGCGCGGGGCGACAACGTGACGATCTACTCGCGCGCCTTCGCCGGCATCACGGAAGACGAATTCGCGGGAGTTCCGGCGCTGATTACGGTGCTGGCCGACAACCGCATGTTCAACGTCGAAGTGAAGATCTCCAAGGAAATCCGCCCCGGCTCCTACACGGTCGGCGGCCGCTGCGGCGGCGGCAACTTCGGCCAGACCCAGCTGCGCGTGACCAACGCCGCGTTCTCGGTCCGCCCGATGATCGCGTTCGTCCGCGGCACGGCCCGCTCGGGGCCCAGCGTCTGGGTCGCGAACGCGAACGGCCGTCGCCCTCGCCGTCTCGGTCGCGGCGCGCAGCCGCTGCTCGCTCCGAACGGCCAGTCCGTCGCCTTCGTGCGATTCGCCGCGCGCGGCCGCCGGCCGCTGATCGTGCGCGCCACTCGCGGCCGCGGCGTGCGGCGCTTCTTCGGCGGGCGCCGGCACGCCCAGGCCACTCCGCTCGCCTGGTCGCCGAACTCGCGCTACCTCGCCGTCGCGGTCGCCGACCAGCGGGGCGGCCACAACGTCCTCATCGTCATCGACCTCTTCCGCGGCCGCTACGAAACCGTCGCCCGCGGCCTGACCCAGGGCGCCGGCTTCGCGCCGGAAATCCCCGGCAAGCTCGTCTTCGGGTCGAGCCGGTCGACCTCGCCGTCGGCCCCCGTCGACCTCTACGCGGCGCGGGCCTTCAGCCGCGCCGGCGCCGAACGGCTGACCAGCGACGGGCGCAGCCTGAACCCGGTCTGGGGGCGCCAGGGGATCGTCTTCGACCGCGAGCGCCTGCGCGGCGGCGACGCTCCCGCATACCAGCTCTTCCTGCTTCGGGGCGGCGAAACGACCCAGATCACCGACCTCCATCCCAGCGCCCTGCTCAGCGGGCTGGTGCCGCTCGCCGTCTCCGCTGACGGCGCGCATCTGGTGGCCTCCTACGTCGGCCAGGACACCTCGCAGGCCTGGGCCGTCGACCTGGCCAGCCACGAAGCCCGCCGCCTCACCCAGGGGCGCGCGGCCGTCACCGCCTGGGGAATCTCCGCCGACGGCGAAAGCGCCCTGGTCGGCATCGGCGGCTTCCTCGCGCCGCCCTCGCGCGGGCGGATCGCGACCCTGCCGTTCGCCGGCGGCCGCGCCCGGGTGCTGATCCGCCACGGCGGCAGCCCGAGCTGGAACCGGTGAGCGGAAGCGGCGGCGTCGCGCTCTCCTGGAGCGAGCGGGTCCGGGGGAGATGAGCGGCGCGACCGGCTGGTCGGCGATCCGGCCGGTCCTCGTCGGCTTCCTGCTCGCCGCCGACGCCTTCGTCGTCGCCGCCCTGGCGATCGCCCGGCCCGGCGGCTGGCTCCCTCCCATCGTCGCCTTCGGCGCCGTGCTCGTCGGCCTCGTCTGGTTCGAGGCCTGGTCGCTGCGCCACCGTCACGACGACAACTGAAGCGCCCGCAGTCTCGCGAGTGGTCACTTTGCCCCCGAATACGGTGGCAAAAGGTTCAGCCGGCGGGGACCTCGGCCTCGATGCGGCCGGCGTCTACGGCGGCCCGGAGGGCGGCGTGGTCGCGTTCGCTCTGCTCGGCGTAGGACTCGGCGAAGGCGGTCATCGCCCGGTCGAAGCCCTCGCCCTTGCCCAGGTAGGCGGCGATCGCGATGCGGTCGCCGCCGCGGGCGTGGCCGTGCGCGAGGGTCATGCCGCAGACCTCGGCGTAGGCGGTCAGCGCCCGCGCGTTCATCTCCTCCACCCTCGCCGAGGCCTTCCAGTCCCACAGCTGGCGCACGTAGAAGTCGCGCTCCTCGCCGTCGGGGCCTCTCGCCCGCACCCAGCCGAGCATGATGTCGCTGGCCGCCTGCATCAGCCGCTGGCCCTGCACGACGCGCTCGCCCTGCAGGTCGAAGCGGCTCGGCGCCGCGTAGGGCTCGAGCACCGAGCGCTGCGCCTGCTTGATCTGCAGGAAGAGCGGGTCGCCCTCGTCGCGGCCGAGCATCAGGGCGATCCAGGCGCGCGTGCCGACGCTGCCGACCCCGACCACTTTGAATGCGACGTCGACCAGGCGGTAGCCGTCGAGGACCGCTCGGTGCTCGAGGTCGAGCGAGTCGCGGTAGTCGGAGAGCACGCCGAGGACGAGCCGCTCGACGTCGACCCCGGGCGCCTCCTCCCCGGCGATCTCGGCGGCCCGCACGATCAGCGGCGGGTCGCTGCGGATGCGCGGCGCCCCGTCGACGACCTCGGTCAGCTTGGCGAAGGCGCGGTCGCTGTCCTTGGCCCGCGCCTTGGCGACGCTGCGCTCGAAGCGGCGCCGCTGCCTCGCCCCCGCCTCCGGCCCCCAGCGGGCGGCGATCGAGTCCGCGTCGAGCTGCTGGTACCAGGACTCGAGGTTGCCCATCGCCGCCAGCCGGCGCATCGTCACCCGGTACTCGCGCGCTGCCGCGGCGACGATCCGCCCCCGCTCGCGGTCCGAGCATCCGCGCTCGCGCGCGGCCAGCGAGAAGCTGACGACGAGCCGCTTCACGTCCCACTCCCAGGGGCCGGGCAGCGTCTCGTCGAAGTCGTTGAGGTCGAAGACCAGCCGCCGCTCGGGCGACGCGAAGCCGCCGAAGTTGGCGAGGTGGGCGTCGCCGCAGAGCTGGGTCTCGAAGCCCGAGGCCGGCGTGCCGGCGAGATCGGCGGCCATCACCGCGGCGGCGCCGCGGTAGAAGGCGAAGGGCGAGGCGAGCATGCGGCCGTAGCGCAGCGGCACGAGCCGGCCGACGCGAGAGGCGGCCTGGTGCTCGAGCAGCTCGACCGGGTCCAGCCGCCCCGCTGACGGCGCCCACTCGCCATGGCCCGAGCGCGGCGCCCGCTTGCGCGCCGCCCTGCCCGCCGCGGCGCGCTCCGCGGGCGAGCCCGGGTGCCGCTGGACCGAGGTCTCCATCAGGCGGCGAGCGGCTCGCCGGCCGGCGGGTCGGGCGCCGACTGCAGTTCCTCGAAGCGTCGCGTCGGCAGGCGGCGCGTCGTCCACAGCGAGGCGACGGTGAGGAAGCCGGCGAAGAGGAAGGCGAGCTTCAGCGCGTTCAGCTGCGCGTCTTCGTAGTGCCCGACCAGCGAGTCGACGGTCGCCGGATCGAGCCCGGCGGCCTCCGCCCCCGTCCGCACCTCGGCCGCGGGGACGAAGCTGCCGCCGGCGCTGAGCTTCACTTCGAGCTGACCGCTGACCTGCTTGGAGATGCTCGGGTCGTCGGCGACGTTGCCGGTGAAGGCGACGATCAGGCCGCTGATCACGATCGCGCCGAGCAGCGCCGTGCCCAGCGAGGAGCCGAGCTGCTGGGCCGTGTTCTGCAAGCCGCCGGCCTCGCTGCGGTCGTCGTCGCCGACCGCCGACTGCACGACGTTGCCGAGTTGGGAGACGATCAGGCCCATGCCGACGCCGAGCACGCCGCCGGCGGCGAGGAAGGTCGCGTTGTCGAGGCTCGGCTCGATCGTGCTCAGCAGGAGCACGATCGCGACCAGCACGACGAGCAGCCCGGCGCGGACCAGGGGCCGCGGCGCGAAGCGCTTCGCCAGCGCCGAGCCGGCTATCGCGGCGAGGAAGAGGCCGGCGGAGATCGGCAGCATCCGCACTCCGGTTTCAAGCGCGTCGAGCCCCTGCACGATCTGCAGGAAGAGCGGGATCGTGAAGAAGATCCCCATCAGGATCAGGTTCTGGGCGAGCAGCATCGAGACGCCGCCGCGCAGCGGGCGGATCTCGAGCAGCCGCAGGTGGACGAGCGGCGGCTCGCCGTGCCGCTCGCGGCGCCGCTCCCAGGCGGCGAAGCCGGCCAGCACGAGCGCTCCGGCGGCGATCACGAACGGGGTCAGCGAGAAGCCGAAGGGCTCGACCGGCGAGGCGCGCGGCGCCAGCCAGCCCCAGTTGCCGGCCTGCAGGACGCCGAAGACGAGCAGCGCCAGCCCGCCGGCGGAGAGCACGCCGCCGACCCAGTCGAGGCGCGGCGCCGGGCGCTCGCGCCGCGGCTCGCGGATCAGCCGGATACCGAGCAGGATGCCGATCGCGACGACGACCTCGCCGACGAAGACGACGCGCCAGCTGAAGTCGGTGGTCATCCAGCCGCCGAGGATCGGCCCGACCGCGATCCCGGCCCCGGCGACGCCGCCGAGCACGCCGTAGGCGAGCGTTCGCTCGCCGCCCTGGTAGCTGCCGGCGACGAGGGCGACCATCGCCGGCAGGACGAGGGCCGCGCCGATCCCCTCGAGGACCGACCAGCCGAGCATCAGGCTGGGCACGCTCCACGAGGCGGCGGTGAGCGCCGAGCCGCAGCCGTAGACGACGAGGCCGATCGCGAAGGCGCGCCGCCGTCCCCAGATGTCGCCGAGCTTGCCGCCGGTCAGCATCAGCCCGGCCATGACCAGCGCGTAGAACGCGATCACCAGCTGGATCGTCGTCACCGTGGTGTCGAAGTCCTCGACCAGCTGAGAGATCGCGACGTTCATCACCGCCTGGTCGAGGACCATCAGGAACTGCGCCGTCGCAAGCACCGCGAGTACTCCCCACTTGGCCACGCGACAAAGCTAGCGCGGCCGGCGTGCGAGCGTCAGCTCAACGGGCCGGCCGGGGCGCGGTCGAGCTTTGGACCGCTATGTGACTCAAACCTCGACCGCGCTACTGGCCGCCCTGGGCGCTGAGGCTGAACTGGACCTGGCCGTCGGCGACCGTCGCGTCGAGCTGTTTGTCGTCGAGCATCTCGGCGGCGGGCCGGTCGAGCCGCACCTCGACGTCGTCGCCCTCGACCACCTGGTCCTCGGGCGGCGCGTCGTCGACGATCGAGACCGCGAGGCCGGTGCCGGCGTCGCCGTCGGGGCTCTGTTGCGCGGTGATCCTGAACGAGGCGTCGTCGGAGACCCCGTCTGACGCGAGGATGCCGCGGATCGCCTCTTCTGCCTGGTCGGTGAGCTCGAGCATGGGTGCTCCTCCCTACTGGTTTGCGGAACCATCGGGCTACCCAGGCCTGCGGGCCGAAAACATCGGGTCAGACGCCCAGCGCCTCGTCGATGAAGGGGCCGAGCAGCTCGCCCATGCGCCCGGCGGTGGCCTCGGGGGACTCGCCGGGGGCGGTGACGTGGCTGATCGCGAGGCGGACCAGGGACTCGGCGAGCAGCTGGACCTTCGCCCGCGGGGCCTCCGGCCAGCCGTCCTCGATCGTCGCCGCGAGGCGGGCGGTGGCCCACTCGACCACCGGCATGCCCTGGGTGGTGACGAACGGCAGCAGGCCGCCGGTCCCGTCGTCGCTGAGCAGGATGCGGACCAGCGGGTCCTCGCCGGCGGTGCGCAGGAAGGCGCCGAGGGCGGCGCCGACCGCGGCGCGCGGGTCGTCGAGGTGCTCACGCACCGCCGCGTCGACCGCGTCGAGGAAGCGCTCGCCCTCGTGGATCACCAGCGCCTGCGCGAACTCGTCGCGGCTGCCGAACTCCTTGTAGAGCGTCTGGCGGCTGACCCCGGCGGCGCTCGCGATCTCGGACATCGTGATCTCCGCCCAGGGGCGCTGCTGAACGAGGTCGCGCGCGGCGCCAAAGAACGTGTCCCGGAGTAGCGCTTTCGCCGCCTCTGGATATGGAGTCCTCACGAGAGGCATGCTGGCACCCGCCCAGTCACACGTCAGTCATCTACGGGCTCGAAATCGACTTTGTCACGCACCCCGCAATCCGGACACGCCCAGTCATCGGGTACATCCGTCCAAGGCGTTCCGGGTGGAAAACCCTCACGCGGGTTTCCCTCTTCCTCCACATAGGTGTACCCGCAAACCGGGCAGCGGAAGGCGCTCACCAGGCATCTGCTCCGCCGTGGCGGGCGAGCAGGCGGCGCCGCGCCCGCGGCTCGACGTTGGCGCGGGTCACGTCGCCTTCGTAGTGGTCGAGCAGCCGCCGGTCCATCACCCGGCGCCAGAGCGGCGGGAACCAGGCGAGCACGATCATCCCCGCGTAGCCGGTCGGCAGCTGCGGCGCCTCGTCGACGTGGCGCAGCGCCTGGTAGCGGCGGGTCGGGTTGGCGTGGTGGTCGCTGTGGCGCTGCAGGTGGTAGAGCAGCACGTTGGAGGCGACGTTGTTGCTGTTCCAGCTGTGCTGCGGCAGGCAGCGTTCGTAGCGCCCGTCCTCCTTCTTCTGGCGCAACAGGCCGTAGTGCTCGAGGTAGTTGACGACCTCGAGCAGCGAGAAGCCGAGCACCGCCTGCAGCAGCAGGTAGGGCAGCACGACCGGGCCGAAGCCGATCGCCAGGGCGGCGAAGAGGACGACGGTCATCGCCCAGGCCTGCAGGATGTCGTTGTGGACCGACCAGGCCGAGCGCCCGCCGCGCTTCAGGCGCGCCCGCTCGATCCCCCAGGCCGAGCCGAGGCTGCCGGCGACGGTGCGCGGCAGGAAGGCCCAGAAGCTCTCCCCCAGGCGGGCGCTGGCCGGGTCCTCCGGGGTCGCGACGCGCACGTGGTGGCCGCGGTTGTGCTCGATGAAGAAGTGGCCGTAGCCGCTCTGCGCGAGCGCGACCTTGCTCAGCCACTTCTCCAGGTCGGCGCGCTTGTGGCCGAGCTCGTGCGCGGTGTTGATCGCGATCCCGCTGACCATCGCCATCGTCAGCGCCAGGCCGATGCTGTCGACGGTCGAGAGCCCGCCGTCGGCCCACATGTAGCAGGCGAAGATCAGGCCGGCGTACTGGACCGGGATGAAGACGTAGGTGCACCAGCGGTAGTAGCGGTCCTGTTCGAGCCACTTGATGATGCTGTCGGGCGGGTTCTCGGCGTCCATGCCGATCAGCAGGTCGGCCACCGGGAAGATCACGAAGACGAGGAACGGGCCGTAGAACCAGAAGACGCCGAGCCCGGTCAGCGCCACCAGGCTCCAGGCGATGAAGGGCAGCAGCGGCACGATCAGCCCGAGCAGCCAGGCGTAGCGCTTCGGGTCGGTCCAGGCGGCGGGGCTCAGCTCGACTTCGGGGGAATGGGCGTGTGCCTCCATGCAGTCTCCTTTAAGACGCGAAATTGACAAAAACGGCGCCTATGTCAATTACCCTGACATAGAACAAAATAATGTCAAGAGGCAGGCCAGGCGAGCCGTTTGGATTTGCGTGCACGCGGGGGCGCGACCTGGCCAAGCTGGGCGCCGAACGCCGACGAGCGAATAGCAGCGCTATTCGGGAGGAGGCGGGTGGCGATCCAGCGCAGCGCCAGGCGCGTCATCCGCGGGTGCGGAAATCCGAAGCGGTTGTCTAGACTGCCTCATCGTGTATACGCTTCTGGCATTCCTCCAGGTGATCATCGCCGTCGTGCTGGTCTTCCTGATCCTGCTGCACTCCGGCAAAGACGCCGGGCTCTCCGGCGCCTTCGGCATCGGCGGAGGCGGCAGCTCCTTCGGCGGCGGCTCGATGGTCGAGCGCAACCTCGACCGCGCCACGGTCTTCTTCGCGGTGCTGTTCGTCGTCAACACGCTGGTGCTGCTGAAGATCTGAGCCGCGGCGGCACGGCGGCCGCCGCGACTCAAAAGCCCTGCGAGAGCCAGGCGCCGAACGGCGCTCCCGCCAACGGCACGTCCGGCGCGCCGAGGAAGGAGACGGCGAGCGAGCCGCTCCAGCTCTTCGCGTCGTGCGGCCCGCGTCGCAGCTCGGCGCTGCCGCGAAAGGGCGGCGGCGGCTGGACGGCCCCGCTGGAGAGCGAGTCGTCGAAGGAGAGCTCGTGCGCCGCGCCGCGCACGTAGGCGAGGCGGACGATGCCGATCGACCCCACGCTCGCCTGGTCGACGGCGAGGAAGCGCGGCCGCCCCCCGCCCTGCACCTGGGCGGCGAAGACGAGCCGCGCAAGCGCTTCCTTGCGGTCGGCGACCAGCGTGGTCGACCGCGGGCCGCCGCTCGGGTGGGTCGGCGTCGAAGGCACGCCCGGCCCGCCGCTGCCGCCGCGCTGCGCGACCAGCCCCGGCAGCCGGATCCCGAGCGGGGCGTGGGACTGCGGCAGCGCGGCGCCGTCCTTGGGCGAGACGCCGAGCACGCAGGCGAGCAGCGCCGTCAGGTCGACCGAGCGGCCGGGGACGCGACGGGCCTCAACCGAGGTATACCCCCCCTCGCCCCGGAAGCTCAGCCTCCCTTCGAAGCTGCCGAGCTTGGCGATCACCGCGCCGTTCGGCTTCCTGCAGCCGGCCTTGCGGGTCGCGTGCACATCCCTGCCGCTCGGCCGGAAGCGCAGCGCGACCCGCCCGAGCTCGCCGAAGGAGGCCGCGATCGAGCGGCGCGTCACCCTGCCGTGAGCGAGGTAGGTCGTCTCGGCGACGCGTTCGCGCAGCTTGCGCCGCCTGTCGCCCTGGGGCCGGGCGCCGAAGCGGGCGCGGCTGACGTCGAGCGCCACCGTCTGCCCAAGGGCGAGGACCGAGATCGTGTACCCGTCGTGGTTGCGGAAGCGCAGCTCGGAGAGCGTCCGCCCGGGAGGCAGGCCAAGCGTGCTCGAGCCCTGCCCCATCAGCGCGAGCTGCCCGTTCAGCCTGGCGAGGCCGGCGTAGAGCTGCCGCGCCGGCCGCACCTGCTGCGCGGCGCCGGCCGGAGCCGCGATGCACGGCAGCGCGGCGAGCGCCAGCAGGGCGGCGACGGTCCGCCGGCCCCTCATCGCACGCTCGCCGCCTTCTCGTAGAGCGCCCTGACGGCGCCGCCGAAGTAGGAGCCGAAGTCGGTGCGGCGGTCGTCGCCGTAGCCGTAGTTGGTGACGCTGTTGAGCACGTTGCCGTGGATCGTCCAGCCGCCGCCCGAGGCGCCGCCGGTGACGTCGCAGGAGATCGCCAGGTTGAGCGGCCCGCGCCAGAGGAAGGAGGCGAGGTCGTGGCCGAGGAACGGCGAGCCCGCGCAGATCCGCTGGGTCGCCCCGTCGAACGGCGCTTCGACCGGATAGCCGTGGACGTCGAACACCTGGCCCGGCGGCAGGCCGAAGGCGATCCCGTCTCCGCCCACCGCCTCGCCGAGCAGCCGGCCCCTTTCGTTGCGCCCGACGACCGCGGCGCCGACGTCGGCGTTCTCGCTCCCTTCTTCGACCCAGGGCGCGGTCGCGCCGAGCCACCTGGCGGCGAAGACGCCAAAGGGGCGAACGCCGTCGTGATAGCCGGGGACGAAGACCCAGTCGCTGTTGAACCAGTGCCGCGAGCCGCCGGGGTTGACGCAGTGCCCGGCGGTGACGACGACGCTGCGGTTGGGCGAGTTGACCGAGGTCCCGGAGCAGCGGCCGAGCCCGAAGCCGCCCGGCACGACGATGAAGATGACCCCGTTCTGGCGGAATCCCGGCGCGGTCGGGTCGTCGACCTCGGCGAATTCGGATCGCGCCTCGGAGTCCGCTTCGACGCCGCGGCCTTCGCCGTCGGCGGAGGGCGAGGTCGAGCTGCGGGCGAGGCGGGGGCGGCGCGGCGCCGGCGAATCGAGCGGCCGCGCGCGGCGCATGCGCTCGGGCGTCCAGAAGCGCAGGGCCTGGCGCGCCGAGGCGGATCGGGTCGCAACCGAGGTCGGCGCGGCGATCGCGCCGGACGCCATCGCCGGCAGCGCGAGGATCGCGGCGACCAGGGCCGCCACAGCACCGCGCAGATAGCTTCGAGCCCTCATTCGCTACCGGAACTAAACCGGCTCGACCGGCTGCGATGCGGGCTCGCGGCTCGGATCGCCCCCGTCGGGCGCCGCATGGCCGTTTCCGTTCGCGCCGACGCCGTCGAGGATCGCGACCGCTTCGCGGCGCAGCTCGGCGTCGAGCAGGGCGTAGTCCTCGTCGCTGAGCTTGCCCGCGGCGTGGTCGAGCTCGGCGTCGCGGATCTCGCGGTACTTGGCTTCCTTCAGCGCCTCGAGCTCGGTCTCGGGCGCCGGGCGGCGGCGCGCACCGCGGCTCGGCCAGATCGCGATCAGCGCCCCGCTGAGCGCAATCAGCCCGCCGATCCAGATCCAGGTGGCGAGCGGGTCGACGATCACGCGGAAGGTCGCCGGCGCCGCTTCGGCCAGGTAGCCCTGCGCGATCCGCTTCGCCGTCGCCAGCTGCAGGCCTTCGATCCGGGCCAGCGCGAGTGGGCGCAGGCGCGGGTTGGCTGCGGCGGCGCGCATCATCCGCCCGACCAGCTTGCACTGCGGCGGCGTGCCGGGGGCCCCGCGGACGCACGCTTCGAAGCCGGCGTCGGCCGCCTTGGCGTCGCGCTGCACGCCGCCGATCGTCGGCTGGATCGCGGTCCAGAAGTCGCGCCGCAGGCCCGCTTCGAGACCGATCTCGCTGTCCGATTCGCCGGCGAAGTAGCCGGCGATCGTGCCGGCGCCGGCCGTCCCGGTCGGCCGGTAGAAGCGGCGGGTCGGGTGCAGGGTGAAGGCCCTGCCGTCCTTCTCGACCCGCTCGACCGCGCCCGCGGTGAAGGCCA
>Ga0210120_1000140_pt1 | contig 16606 bp, 14 predicted proteins | sample Goodyear_PhragA__FD_184868 | JGI IMG/M metagenome (GOLD analysis project Ga0210120, IMG submission 184868) | Wetland microbial communities from San Francisco Bay, California, USA, that impact long-term carbon sequestration - Goodyear_PhragA_D2... | ecosystem: Environmental > Aquatic > Marine >... | reverse complement strand
ATCGGGTCGCCGGCCGTCGCCTCGACCCTCAGACCCTCCTCGCGGCTGAAGCAGCGCGCGGTCAGCTCGAGGACGGTCGGGTCGTCGTGGGTGAGCGACCAGCCCGTGCCGACGGCGAGCTGAGCGCCGACCGCGACCGCGGCGACGACGAGCCCGAGCCGAGCCGCCCGGGCGTCGGTCAGCGGTCTGGGCGCCAACCCCCGCTCGAGCCCCGATACGTGCCGCCGAACAGCGCCAGCGGCGTGCGCAGGAGGATCTTCAGGTCGAGCAGCGGGGAGCGGTGCTCGACGTACCAGACGTCGAGCTCGATCCGCTCGGCCCACGACAGCGTGGCGCGGCCGTGCACCTGCGCCCACCCCGTGAGACCGGGTCGCACCTCGAGACGCCGGCGCTGGCGCTCCGTGTAGCGGTCGACCTGGTAGCGCAGCGTCGGCCGCGGTCCCACCACCGACATGTCGCCGCGGAGCACGTTCCAGAGCTGCGGCAGCTCGTCGACCGACGTGCGGCGGAGCACGCGGCCGACCCGGGTGATGCGGGCGTCGCCCTGGTCGACCGCGAATCCGGCCCCGGTGCGCTCGGCGTCGACGGTCATCGAGCGGAGCTTCAGCAGCCGGAAGTCCTGGCCGTCCCGGCCGACCCGCGTCTGCCGGAACAGCACCGGGCCGCCGTCGTCGAGCTTGATCGCGAGCGCCGCGACCGCGAGGAGCGGGCTCGCGAGCGCCAGCCCCAGACCGGCGAGCGCGAGGTCGGCGGCGCGGTTCATCCCCCGTGTCGAAACGTCGGCATGCTTACCGTGTGCCCTCGGCCGCGTCCCAGGTCGCCGGGACGCCGCGCCGCTGGTAGTTCCACAGGGCCTGGACGGTCGCCCACGTGACGTAGACGTAGTAGCGCGCGATCGGCACCCGCGCCGCGAACGCCGCGAGGACCGCGAGCTGCCCGAAGAGCGCGAGCGCGTACGGCCAGCCGGCGCCGAGCAGCACGACGGTCGAGCCGAGCAGCGCCAGGTGGAGCAGGCCGCTGGAGTAGCGCAGCACGCGGTGGGAGAGGATCGACACGAGGTAGACCGGCGGCAGCCTGCGGAGCAGGGAGCCGCGTAGCGTGATCTCCCAGCAATGCTCGAACATCCGCACCTTGCGGGCGTACTCGGCCTCGTTCGTCGGAGTCGGCCGCTCGAGCGCGCGGGCCGAGGGCTCGTACACGGCGCGCCTGCCGTTCTGAACCATGCGGTAGGGGAGCGACAGGTCGTGCCCCCAGCGCGGGTCGACCTCGACGTAGTCGCTACGCCGAAGTGCGTAGATCGAGCCGTTCCCGCCGGTGACCGAGCCGAGGCGCGACTCCTGCTCGCGCAGCCAGAGCTCGTAGCGCCAGTAGAGGCCTTCGCGGTTCGAGCCCGTGGCCTCCACGAGCCGGAGGCGCCCGCACACGTATGCCACCTCCGGGTCGGCGAGGTTGGCGACCAGGCGGCGGAGCGCATCCGGCGACCAGGTGGCGTTCGCGTCGGAGAATGCGACGACGTCGCTCGCCGTCTCGCGCACCGCGCGATCCTGCGCGGCCACCTTGCCCCCGCGCAGGCAGTCGAGCAGGCGAACCCGGGGCTCTCGGGCCGCGACGGCCTCGACGAGCTCGTTCGTGCGGTCGCTCGACGCGTCGGAGGCGACCACGATCTCGAGGCGGTCGGCCGGATAGTCGAGCGCGAGGAGGTTCTCGAGGCGGCGCTCGATCACCGCCTCTTCGTTGAACGCGGCCACGATTACGGCCACCGTCGGCTCCGCGGAGGCGTCTTTCGCGACGCGCCGCTCGCGCACGCGAGCCAGCGCGCCTGCGGCGACGGGGTAGCCGACGTGCGTCCAGGCGAGTGCGCCGAGCGAGGCCCAGAACAGCGTCTTCGTCACAGGCATCGCGCGAGTGTATCCCCGCCTCCCGCTAGGCTCGCCGCGCGATGAGCGACCGTCCTGAGGGGTCTCCGCTACGCGTCGTCCGAGTGATCGCCAGGCTGAACATGGGCGGGCCCGCACTCCACGTCACGTACCTCGCGCAGGGGCTCGCGGAGCGCGGGTACGAGACGACGCTCGTGGCCGGAGACGTCGGCCGCGGCGAGGAGTCGATGGCGTTCGTGGCCGACCGCGCCGGCGTCGAGGTCGTCCGCCTCCCAGGGCTCTCGCGTGACCTCTCCCCGCTCCGGGACGCCGTCGCCGCGTGGCGCGTGGCGCGGATCATTCGGCGTGTCCGACCGGATGTCGTGCACACGCACACCGCGAAGGCGGGCGCAATCGGCCGCGTCGCCGCCGTGCTCGCCGGCCGCCCGGGACGCCGCCCCGTGGTCGTCCACACCTTCCACGGACACGTGCTGCGCGGGTACTTCGGCCGCGCGGGGACGTTGCTGTTCCGGGCGATCGAGACCGTTCTCGCGCGTGCGACCGACCGCCTCGTCGCGGTGAGCCCCGAGGTCCGGGACGAGCTTGTCGGGCTGCACGTCGCGCCGGCGCGGAAGTTCTCGGTCGTGCGCCTGGGCATCGAGCTCGAGCCGCGCGTCCGCTTCGAGGGCGACGCGGACGAGGCGCGCCGCCGCCACGGGATCGGCGCGGGGAAGTTCGTCGTGGGGTGGTTCGGGCGGATGACCGCCGTCAAGCGCACCGACGACCTCCTCACGATGCTCGCGGGCGTCCGCGAGCGCGGCGTCGACGCACTCCTGCTCTTCGTCGGCGACGGAGACGACCGCGACCGGCTCGAGCAGCGAGCGCACGACCTCGGTCTCGCCCGCTCCTGCCTGTTCGTCGGATACCAGGAGGACGTCGCGCCCTGGTACGCGATCTGCGACGCGGTCGTGCTCACCTCCGCCAGCGAAGGTACCCCGGTCACGATCATCGAAGCGCTGGCGGCCGGAAAACCCGTCGTCGCGACAAGGGTCGGCGGAGTGCCGGACGTCGTCGACGAGGGCGAGACCGGCTTCCTCGTCCGGCCGCGCGACACGCACGCGCTCGCGGAGCGGCTCGAGATCCTCGCCCGCGACCCGGAGCGGCGTGCGGCGATGGGAGCCGCCGGACGGGAGCGGATGCTCGGCCGCTACGCCGTCGACCGCCTCGTCGACGACGTCGACGTGCTCTACCGGGAGCTTCTCGCCTCCCGCTCGCCCGCGGCTCCCACGAGCAGCCGCCGGTAACGGTCGAAGGCGATCTCGCGGTCGGCCTCGCGCTCGACCCAGGCCCGCCCCAGCTCACCCATCCCCTCGAGCGAGGCCCGCCCCTCGATGACGTCGCGGAGGACGCCGGCGAGGAGCTCCGGCCGACCGGGCTGGACGACGAGGCCGCACCCCGTCTCGCGCACGATCCGCACCGTCTCGGAGTCCTCGTCCGCGGCGACGAGCACGGGACGGGCGGCCGCGAGGATGCCGTACATCCGGCTCGGGACGACGAACCCCGCGAGGCCGCGCGCAAGCCCGACGAAGTGGAGGTCGGCCGAGGAGAGCGAGAGCGACAGGAGCTCGCGCGGCTGGTAGTCGAGGAACCGCACCGCGTCCGTGACCTCGACTCGCTGCGCCAGCCGGGTCAGCTCGCCGTGTCGTGCCCCGAAGCCGAGGATCACGATCCGCAGCTGATCGACGTCCCGCAGGAAGGTGGCCGCGCGGATCAGCGTATCGAGATCCTGCGCGTGGCCGACGTTCCCCGAGTGCATCACGACGAAGGACCCGACGAGGCCGTGCTCGCGCGACCAGGCGTTGTCACGGGGCTGCGGCGTGATCTCGGTCGTGTCGACCCAGTTCGGGATGACCTCGACTCTCGCGGCGGGCGCGCCCTTCTCCTCGAGCCGTTTCTTCATCGTCTCGCCGATCGCGATGACGCGGTCGGCGCGTCGGAGATACAGGCCGACGAGCTGGCGCAGGATTCCGACCGCGAGCCGGCTGTCGAGCCGGTTCACGCGTTCCGCGATCTCCGGGAACACGTCCTGGCTGATCACGAAGAGCGGCACGCCGAACCTGCGCGCGATCAGCAGTCCGATGTCGCCCACCACGGGGGGGTCGGTCATACAGAGGACGAGATCGGGCGCCTCGCCCCGGAGCGCGGTGCGCACGGTCTCGACGAGGTAGGTCGCATAGTTGGTCGCACGGCGCCGGAGCTGCGAGCGGTCGTAGGTCGTCGAGCGGACACGGACGATCCTGACGCCGTTGTGCAGCTCCTCCGTCGGCAGGCTCTCCTGCCCACGGACATGGCCCGTGACGACCGTGACGTCGAAGTCGACGGTGAGTGCCTCGCAGAGCTGCGAGAGGAGCTGTGCCGTCGCCTCGATCCCCGGCCAGTAGTACTGGTTGAGCACGAGAAGCCTCGGCCTTCCGTCCATCGCGCGCACGGTAGACGATGAAACCGGGTGGGTCGCGCGCCGCGTAGGGTCCCGCCGTGGAGGAGCAGCTCGACATCCTGCTCGCGACGCCCGCCTACTGGCCGGCACACGCCTTCGGCGGGCCCGTGGTCGCCTCCCGCGAGCTCGTACGGCGGATCGTCGAACGCGGCCATCGCGTCACCGTGCTCACCACGACGCTCGTCGATGTCGCCACGCGGCCTCCGGCCCGCACGCGCGTCGACGTCGTCGACGGCGCAACCGTCGAGTACCTCGCCACTCCGCTGCGCTACCGCTGGATGGGCATTACGCCCACGCTTCCCGGCCGCCTGCGCAGGCTGCGTCCCGACGTGGTGCACGTCGCGGGCTTCCGCGATCCCGTCACCACCACGACGGCTGCGTGGTGCCGCCTGCGCGGGATCCCGTACGTCTTCGAGCCGCTCGGGATGCTCCGGCCGCGGCTGCGCAAGGTCGGGCTCAAGCGGATCTTCGACGCGAGCGTCGCGCGGGGCATCCCGCAGGCCGCGGCCGCGGTCGTCGCCGTCTCCGAGCTCGAGGCGGCCGATGTGGTTGCGGCGGGCGTCCCGCGCGAGCGCATCGTCGTCCGCGGGCTCGGCTTTCCCGATCCGGCGAGCATGCCCGCGCCGACCGGGGAGCTGCGGCGACGGCTCGGCATCCCGTCGGATGCGCCGACCGTCCTCTACGTCGGGCGGATCGCGGCCGGCAAGGGGATCGAGCACCTCCTCGAGGTGGCGCGGCGACGACCCGACGTCCACGTCGTGCTGGCGGGGCCGGACGACCGGCACGGGACGACCGCGCTCGTCGAGCGGGCGCAGCGGGAAACCGCGACCGCCGGACGCATTCACCTCCTGCCGCCGACGGAACGGCCGCCTCTCGCGCTCTACGGGGAAGCGACCATGTTCGCCCTCGCGTCCGCGGGGGACAGCTTCGGCATGGTCGCCGCCGAGGCGGCGGCGGCGGGGACCCCTGTCGTCCTCACCGACCGGGCCGGGGTCTCGGTGTTCTTCCGCGACGACGAGGCGCTCGTCGTCGCGGACGAGCGCGAAGCCGTGGTCGCCGCGATCGTCCGCGTCCTCCAAGACGACGCGCTGCGGGCGCAACTCGCGGCCGGCGGCCTCCGCGCCGCGCGTCGGTCGAGCTGGGACGCCGTCGTCGACGCGCAGCTCCGGGCCTACGAGGAGGCGCTTCGGAGCCGAGAGCGTCTGTGTTGATTCACCGCTGTTCGGAGGGCGCTGACGTGCGGCCGGCCACCCGGCGTACGACGCGGATCACGGTCTCGATGCTCGGCTCGTAGCCCCAGTCGCCCACGATCTCACGCGAGGCGGCACCCATGGCACGGCGACGCTCGGGGTCGGTTGCGAGCTCACGAATCGCCTCGCCCGCTCCCGTGACGTCGTCGGCCGGTACAAGGACGCCGTTCCGCCCGTCCTCGAGCAGGTCGAACGCCGCACCGACCCGATCCGAGAGGACGAGCGGGAGTCCGGCGGCCGCCGCCTCGTTGACGGCAACGCCCCACGGCTCGTGCCGCGAGAGCAACGCGAAGACGTCTCCGATCGCGTACCGCTCGGCGATCCGCTCCCACGGGAGGTCGGGCGCGAGCACGAGCCGCACGCCGAGCTCGGTCCCGAGCGCCTCCAGGCGCGGGCGCTCGGGACCGGCGCCGGCGAGGACGACGGTGACGTGCGCGTCCGCCGCGAGCGCCGCCGCCCTGATCACGGTGTCGAGGCCCTTCTCCGGCGCGAGCCTCGCGACGGAGAGCACGACGACGTCGTCTGCAGGGATGCCGAGCTCCGACCGGAGACCCTCACGGCGCAAGGCCATGCTGTCGACCTGCCGTGCGAACGCCTGCACGTCGATCGTGTCGGCGAACACGGAGATCTTCCCGGGATCGACGCCGCGCGCGAGCATCGCCTCCCGCGCGAGAGACCCGACCACGAGCACCTCCGCTGCTCCGCGGACGACCGGAGGGACGACGACCTCCTTGATCGCGCGCCGCCAGCCGGGACGGGCGTCCCGCTCGTTGCTCTCCACGAGGAGGACGTACGGGATGCGGTGGCGCCGGCACCACGCCGCAGACGCCTGGGAGGCGAACGTGCTCCAGCCCGAGACCACCACGAGGTCGGGCGCCGCCTCCGCCAGCGCGGCGAACACCCCCGGCGTGACGGGATACTCGTGACGCAGGACGCGGTAGGCGCCCGGAATGCTGCGCCCGTTGAGGAACGCCGCCCGGTGCTCCGTGTCGGTCGCCCACGTCCGCCGCTGGAGCGAGGCGCCGGCGTACACGGCGGTCAGCTCCACCTCGGGTCGCGCAGCCAGCCGGTCGAGCATCGGCGTGCGGTAGGGCGTCGGCTCGGGGAGGACGAAAGTGAGCCGGATGGGCTCCTCGCCCTGCGCGAGGAGCCAGGACCTCGCCGCGCCACGCTCGCGGCGCTTGGTCTGCCGCTGCCGCAACCGCCGCATGCCGTCCGGCGGCAGGCCCGGGTCCAGGCGGACGGCCTTCGTGGCCAGCCGTGCCCGCTCCTCGGCCGAGGTCCGCGCGCGCAGGAGAGACCACGCCGCAGCACGGCGGGCCTCTCGCCCGCCGTAGCGGTGCTCGAACGCCTCCACGAGCTCGATCAGCCCGTCGGCTGCGAGCGACGCCGTGCCCGGCCGCAGGGGGCGCCCCGCTCCTGCGCGCCAGGCGAGAACTGCCCTCTCCGCGTCGAGCCCCGGCGCGAGCTCTCCGATCTCGCGAAGCGCGACACGCTGCTGGCACTCGCGCTGCAGCGCGGCGCGGCGGGCTGACGCCTGGGTCGCGTGCTTGCGGTACAGGACGAGGCCACGGCGGACGTTGTCCCCTTCTGCGACACGCAGCAGACGCGTCCACAGGTCGTAGTCCTCACTCTCCTCGAACGCCTGGTCGTAGCGCAGCACGTGGCGCTCGAGCACCGTCCGGTCGAGAGCGACCGTGGAATGGAAGAACGGCGACGAGAACAGCGCGGCCCAGCGAACGGCACGTGCGCCGGTGGGCATGTGGTGGACGGTTCCGAGACGCCCGTCCTCGTGCAGGTCGATCATCCCGCAGCCGACGGCCGCGGTGCCCGGGGCGGAGCGGATGCGCCCGAGGACCGCCGCGAGCCAGCCCGGCAAGGCGAGGTCGTCGGCGTCCATCCGCGCGATGTACGTGCCCGTGGCGGCGTCGAAGCCGACGTTGAGAGCACCCGCGAGGCCGAGCGCATCGGCGTTGTGCAGGACGCGAAGCCTCGGGTCGTCGATCGCGGCCAGCCGCTCGCCCGTGGTGTCGACCGACCCGTCGTCGACGACGAGGAGCTCGAGGTCCGGCTCGGTCTGACCGAGCACGCTGCGCACCGCGGCGACGATCGTCCGCTCGGCGTCGCGGGCGGCCAGGACGACGGACACGAGCGGCGAGGCCACGGCGCGCTGAGGGTAGCCTGCGCCGGTGTCCGAAGCCGCTTCCGACGTGCGGTTCGACCTCGTCGTCGCCACGATCGCCCGGACGGACGAACTCGAGTCGCTCCTCTCGTCCCTCGACGCGCAGACCCACCGCGCGGTCCGCGTTGTCGTCGTCGACCAGAACGACGACGACCGCCTCGAGCCGGTGCTTGCCGGCCATGCCGGGCTCGACGTGCTGCTCTTGCGCTCTGCACGCGGTCTGTCGCGAGCGCGGAACGCGGCGCTCCCCTCCCTCACCGCCGACGTCGTCGCCTTCCCCGACGACGACTGCGTCTACGCGCATGATCTCCTCGCGCGCGTGGCCGAGCGGTTCGCGGCCGACCCGGGCCTCGACGGCCTGGCCGGGCGGCCTGTCGCCGCCGATGGACGCACGACCGGCCGGTGGCCTTCGCGCGCGCAGCGGATCCGCCCGGACTCCGTCTTCCACACGGTGATCTCCCACACGATCTTTCTCCGCCGAAGCGTGGTCGACCGCGTCGGCGGCTTCGACGAGCAGCTCGGGCTCGGCTCGGGCACGGCGTGGAGCTCCGGCGAGGAGATCGACTTCCTCGTCCGCGCCCTGCATGCGGGAACTCGCCTCGAGTACGACCCGTCGCTCGTGGTCACGCATCCGGTCAAGCCGCCGTCCCCCGACGGGCTTGTCGCCCTCGGCCGACGGGACGGTGGGAGCCTCGGCTACGTCCTCGCTGCGAATCGCTATCCCCCGGGGACAATCCTGCGGCTGCTGCTGCGGCCGCTCGTCGCGTCCGCCGCCTTCGCGGTCCTCCTCGACGGCACGCGCGCGCGGTTCCAGCTCGCAACCTTCGGTGGCCGCCTGCGAGGGCTGGCCGCGGGTCGCCGGCGACGCTGACCACTACTCGACGAGCGACGCGAAGAGCTCGGCGTGGCGGTCGAGCCAGTCGGCGAGCGCGAACCGCTCGACCGCCCGCCTTCGCGCGCCCGCGGAGAGTCGCTCCCGCTCTGCCAGCACGGCAGACACCGCGGCCGCAAGCGCGTCCGCCGGGGGCGGCTCGTCCCGGTCGTAGCCGTCGGAGTGCGGGACGCCGACGCCCGCCTCGTCGCCGACGAGCTCGACGGTGCCCCCGCTCGCCGGGTACGCGACGGGGACGCCGCATGCCATCGCCTCGATCACCGCGGTCGGGCACGGGTCGTTCACCTTCGTGTGGAGCAGCACGTGCGCCCGGCGGTAGACGTCGGGCGCCTCACGCTGCGCGTACCTCCCGGTGAGGTCCACGGCCGAACCGAGCCCGAGCCGGGCGATCGCCGGGCCGGGGTCGGAGACGAGCCGGCCGCTGACGAGCAGCCGCGCGCCCGGGTGCGCGTCCAGCACGTGCCGGAACGTCTCGAGCCCGAGCTCGAGGCGGTACTCCTGCGTTTGGTCGCCGCCGAGCAGCACGACCGGCCCGTCGCCGGGCGCCCGCCCGGGGGTGAAGGTCTCCATGTCGACGGCGTTCGGGAGGATCTCCCACGGACAGTCCGGCACGCCCAGGAACGCGTCGGAAGAGCGCTTGCTGAAGAGGCTCTGGTAGAGCACGTGGTCGGCCCGGTGGAGCGCGCGGCGCAGCGGCGCGTTGAGCTCGTCCGTCCTGTCGCCGGCCCACCCGGGGTAGGCGACGCCGTCCTGATTGACGACGACCTTCGCACCCCGCCGCCCCGCAACCCAGAGAAGCTGGCGGAGGTCGCGCGGAAGGTACGTCGTCCCCAGGTAGAGGAGGGAGAAATCGGTCGGTGAGTTCGGCCAGCGCCCCGCGAGCTTCTGGAGCTTCGCGGTGCCGCCCGCAACCGGCTCGCCCGCGGCGGGGATCAGATCCCAGCCGTAGAACACCCGCAAGCCCGCCTGTGCCCGCCCGCCCGCGAGAAGCCTCCCCCAGCGTGCCGCGGCGCGGCCGTACCTGCCCATCCGCGCGATGCTCGTGTCCATCACGCGCCCGGCAACGCCACGAAGCCGTCGAGCAATACTCGCCAGCGCGGTCTGAGGGCGTCGTAGGAGTTGTCCTCCGCGGTCGCCCGGCCCGCTGCGAGAACGGGCTCGAGCTCCCCGGCGGCGGCACCCGCGACGTGCAGCGTCCACGCCACGAGCCCCTCGACGTCTTCGGACTCGACCAGCCAGCCGTTCTCGCCGTGGCGCACGAGGTCCGCCGCCTGCCCGACCCTGGTCGTCACGAGCGGGACGCACGTCGCCATCGATTCGAGCACCGCCCGCGGCCCGCCCTCGTCACGCGACGCGACGAGGCAGACGTCGATCGCAGGGTAGGCCTCGGCGACCGAGTCGACGTCGGGGAGAAGCGCGTGGCGGTACGGGACGCCGAGTCGCTCGAGCCCCGCACGGACGTACCCGCGCGCCGGCCCCGTGAGCAACACATGAAGCTCCGGCACCTGCTCGGCGACGCGCTCCGCGACCGCGAGCAGCACGTCGGGGCCTTTGATCAGCTTGGGCTCGAGGCCGGCTCCCCAGCCGACGCCGTCCTTCTGGAACGAGCCCAGGACGAAGGCCGAGTCCGGCAGGTCGAAGCGCGCGCGCGAAGCGAGCCGGCTCGCGTCGTCGCGCGGGCGGAACACGCCCAGGTCGATCCCGATCGGGATCCGGTGCACCTTGTCCGCGGAGATCCCCGTCGACCGCACGAGCGCCTCCATTTCCCGATTCGTCACCTGGATGCGATCGATCTCGTTGTGACGCATGCGCATCGTCTCGAAGCACGCATCGAACTCCGGCATGCCCGGAGTCCCCGGTCGCCCGTGGAAGTAGGCGAACCCGAGGTTGTTGCCGCGACGCTCGAAGTCGTGCAGGAGCAGCGTGAACTGGCTCAGGTGGAAGATCGACTGGTTCGCGACACCGCGGCCCCAGCCGGGAGGCCCGACCTCGACACCGAGCACCGTCGCGGTCCGAGTGAGCTGGCGCGCCTCGTAGGAGAGCACCCACTGCGCCGCCTCCTGCTCGACGAACAGATGCGAGTGAGGCGCCCATCCACGTGTACGTACACGGACGGCCGCACGCCGAAGTGGTCGGCCGACGGGCGCGCCGAGGCGCCGGGCATGTCCCGCGACGTTCATCGACACGGGTCGCGACAATAGCGGGGTACGGCCGGCATGCGTCTTCCGCCGGGGTCGTCCGGATGGTCGCCCGGCGCCCGCCGGACTGCCGATCGGCCGTCTACCATCGCCCGAGCGTGGCTACGGAACTCGAGACGACGTCCTCGGTCGACACCGCGTGGGTGGAACAGGAGCCGCGGCGCACAACGGCGAATGGTCGTGCGCCGGTCATCGGGCTCGGCCTGGTCGTCGTGGGCGCTTTCGCCGTCTACACGCTGCTCTCGAGGGGGGTCGACGGGCCGCGCGTGCATCCAGACGAAGAGCTCTACACGATGGCAGCGTCGTCGCTCGCGACCGGGCAGGGCCTCACGCTACGCGGAGAGCACTTCGGCTTCGGCCCCCTTCTCCCGGTCGTGCTCGCGGCGATCATCCGACTCGCGGGCAACGTCGATTCGGCGTACGAGTGGTTCAAGGTCGCGAACGCATGGTGTTTCGCGCTGACTGCCGTGCCCGTGTACCTCCTGGCGCGGCGCCTCGTCTCCGCCTGGTGGGCCGTGCTCGCCGCAGCCCTGTCCGTCGCGATCCCCTCGTCCATCTCGGTTGGAACCGTGATGACCGAGAGCCTCTCGTACCTGGCCACTGCGTGGGCCATCTACGCGATTGCACTGGCGCTGGAGCGCCCCAGCGTGCTCCGTCAGCTTGCCCTGCTCACTGCCACCGCGGCCGCCTTTCTCATACGGCCGCAGTTCGGAATCCTGTACGCGACGTGGATCGGAGCGCTCGCCGTCCTCTGGCTGATCGCTCCGTGGACCAGACCCCGGACGCGGCCCGACATCGTCCGCTTCTGGCCGACTGCCGTGCCGCTCGTGGTCGGCGTCGTCGCCTTCGCCGCGCGGCTCGCCGCGGGCGGGGCCGCGTCGGACTCGTTCGGCGCATACGCGGTCCTCTGGCGCGGCTACGACCCGCTCGAGGTCGGGAAGTGGTTCGTCTACCACCTCGGCGATTTCGCCGTCTACCTCGCGATCGTTCCCGTCGCGGTCGCGCCAATCGTGCTCTGGAGGCTCGCTCTGGACGGACGAGCAGGTTCGCGCTCCGCGGCCGCCTTCGTCGCGCTCTTCGCCGCAGCAAACGTCACCGGGCTCCTCGTCGTTGCCGCGTTCGCGAGCAGTCCCTGGGGCTTCGACCGGCTCCACGACCGCTACGGGTTCTACCTCCTGCCTCTGTGGCTGATCGGCTTCGTCGTCTGGCTCGCCTCCGGCCTGCCACGTCCGCTCCTCGCGACCGCGATCGGCACCGCCCTGGCCCTCGCGCTCCCGCTGATCCTGCCGTTCGGGCAGCTCGCGAACGAAGCAGGGATCGACACCGTCCCCGGAGCGCTGTGGGTGCAGGCCCAGGAGCGGACGGCGGGCCCCGGCCCTGCGTCCGGCACCCTCGTGCTCGCCATCTTCGTGGTGGGACTGCTCGCCGCGACCCTCTTCCTCCCCCGACGCATCGCCCGGATCGCACTCCCCGTCGCCGTCGCCGCCACGCTCGTGGTGACCTCGTACTTCGCCTGGGAGCGCATGGCCGGGGCGCCCGAAGACGAGGTCTTCGCCGGCGGTTTCGACCGCGCCTGGATCGACGAACACGTCTCCAACGCCGCCTCGGTGACCAAGCTCTACGCCGACACGAGCTGCGGATCGGCTCTCCAACGGCACGCGCTCTACCTGACCGAGTTCTTCAACTCGACGGTCGACCGCGCCGCGTACCTCGACGGGTCGGTCCCCGACGGCCTCCCGAGCAAGCGCGTCGACGTGGCGCGCTCGGGAGCCCTCGAGCTCTCCCCCGGGACACCGCTCGTTGCGGAGTACGTCTACACGCAGCCGGGCATCCAACTTGCCGGTCGACGTGTGACCGATGGGACCGCGGCCAACCTCGTGCTCTGGCACGTCGGCGGCCCCGTGCGCGTGGTCGGCGCCTCGTCGAACGCGGAGCTGCGCCGGAACGCCTGCGCCTAGCGCACCCGGCGGAGGTAGCCGCTGGGGTTCTGCGTGATGAGGAACTTCTCGCGTGCGCGGTCGATCTCGAATGCGTCCGTCCGAGCGAGGAACGCCTCGATGGCCTCCAGCGGGCCGGGGAGCAGGTCCTTGCGGATCTGCCCGATGTTCGAGTCCTCGACGATCACGTACCCCCCGACAGCGACGAGCGGGGCGTACGCGGCGAGCTCGGCCTCGACGTGCGCCTGTGAGTGATCCGAGTCGAGGACGACGAGTGTCCGCTTCCCGGCGGAACGTTCGCGGACCGTCGAGACGACGTCGGGATCCGTTGACGACCGGCCGCCGAGGTACGTGATCCGCGGGTGCGCCGGGTAGGCGTCGCGCACAGGCTCGACGTCGATGGAGACGACCTCGCCCACGCCGACCAGGTCGCAGATCGAGGCGAGGTAGAACGCGCTCCCGCCGCGATACGTGCCGGTCTCGACGATCAGCTCGGGTCTCGTCTCGACCATGATCTCCTGGTAAACCCAGAGGTCGAGCGGGTTCTTGAGCGCCTGGGCGCCGAGCCAGGACGTCTCGGTCCAGGCGTCCGAGAGGTAGAGCACGTCGTTCGCCCGCGAGACGGCCGCCCGGTCGAGCAGCTTGCCGATGCGGAACGCGATGCCGCGAACCCCTCGTGGCAGAGATGTCCCCACGGTCGGGGGATTCTAGGTCGCAGTGGCCAGCCCGAGGACCTCGAGGTACCGGTCTGCGACCCACGCGATCGGATGGGTCGAGATCGAGGCCCGCCGCTCGCCGAGCTCGTCGACGAGGCGTTCGAGGACCTCGCCGAGCTCCTCGTCGGCGCCGAACGGAAGCCCCGCCTCGCCGACAAGCTCCGGGTGTCCGCCGCTGTCACGGTATGCCGCGGGGAGGCCGCACGCGAGAGCCTCGAGGAGCGCGTTCGAGCACGGATCGTCGTAGCTCGGGGCGACGTAGACGTCCTGCGTGCGGAGCAGGTCCGCAAGCGCTGCCGAGTCGAACGGACCGACGACCCGCACGTGCTCGAGGTCGACCGGCGGACGCCTCCCGGCGAACGTGAGCTCGAAACGCGTGTGATCGACGTTGCGATCGAGCCAGGCGATGGTTTCGCCTCCCTTGCGGGGGTTGTCCGACCAGCTCGTCGCGATGAGCCTGATCCGCCGTCCCGCGAGGGGTTCGCGGCTTGCCGGCGGGTAGAAGATCGCCGGGTCGACGGCGTTCGGAACGACCACCGGATCACGCAGCTCGATCCCGAGCTCGAGGTGCCTCTGGAGCGAGTAGCGGGATTGGAGGATCGTGGCCGAGGCGAGCTCGGCGTTGAGCTCGGCGATACGCACGTCGGTGCCGTCGTCGAAGCCGCGGTAGACGCCGATCGGCCCGTCGACGCGGTGCACCATCCGCGCTCCCCGGCCGGCGAATCGCCGTAGCCGGTCGAAGTCGAAGTTGAACGAGTTGAACAGGCAGGCCGGCGTTTTGCCCGAGATGCGCTGCTGCTCGACGGCCAGGCCGCGGCGCTCGAGCTCCCGCGCGAGCGCGCGTAGGAACTGGTGCCCGCCACCCGAGGGCGGGGTCGCGAACTCGTGGAAGAGGGCGAGGTCGGCCCGTCCGTGGCGCGTGCGCAGCCAGTCGCGCTCGATGGCGACCCTCCTGTCGATCGCACGGGCCGACCGGCGCGCGGCATGCACGATGTTCCTGGGCTGCACGGCGACACGCTAACCTCGCGCGGCCTCGATGCCCTCGACCAGCCGTCTCGCCCGGGCCGTCCGCCATCGTGGGCTCCCGCTGAATGCCCGGGCAGGGCTCCTCCGCGTGGAGCTCGCTCGCCGTGTTCGCCCACGGGCCGCCTACCCGCTCGACCTCCGCGCGACGAGGGTCTACCTCTCGCACGACAATTACGAGATCGACTGGGCCTCGCTCGCCTTCGTCGTCGTCGACCAGGCGTACGCCGGGAGCTACCGCGGCGCCGTGGTCGTGGACATCGGGGCGCACAAAGGTTACTACGGCGCCTATGCGCTATTGCAGGGCGCGCGCACGGTCGTCTCGTACGAGCCCGAGACGGCGAACTTCGCGCTCCTCCGACGCGCGGCCGACTCTTCCCGGGGCGGCGAGTGGCAGACGAGGCAAAGCGCCGTCGGCGCCGAGCGCGGCGAGGCCAAGCTCCACCTGATGGGCGCGTCGTGGGGCCACGCACTGCATCCGCCCGAGGCGTTCACGCAGCACGAGGTAGGGACCGAGGTGGTGCGGGTCGACGCGCTCGTGGACGTCCTCGCCGATGCCGCCGGCCTCGTGGACGGCGCGCGCGTGATCGTGAAGGTGAACATCGAAGGGGAGGAATGCCCGACGATCCTCGGGACACCCGCCTCCGCCTGGGCCGGGATCGACGAGCTCTACGTCGAGACGCACCCCTGGGCGGCCTGCGGCGCGGAGGACCTCGCACGCCATCTCGAGGCCGCGGGCTTCATCCGCGGCGAGAGCTCGCATCCCGCCGTCCTGCGACTGCGTCGAGCAGCAGTCGCTCGAGCCGGTCGACGTATCGATCCCAGGTGAACCCCGACTCCACCGTCGCGCGGGCCCGGGCACCGAGCGCCTCTGCGTGCGCGCCGTCTGTGAGCACGTCCGCGAGCGCCCGCCCGAACGACGCCGCTTCCGCCGGCGGTACGAGCCGCACGTTCTTCCCGTCCTCGAGCCGGTAGCCCGTCGCGACCGCGGCCGTCCGCGTGACGACGACCGGCTTGGCGAGCGCCATCGCCTGGAGGAGCACGGTCGTCGCGCCCGAGTAGCTGTTCTCGCGGACGGGCAGCGCGACCGCGCGCGCGCGCTCGAGCCGCAGTCGCATCTGGTCGAAGGGGAGGTCCGTCTGGACCGCAACGTTGCTCGACCGACCGGCGAGCTGCCGGGCGCGGTCGGCCGTCGTGACGACGAGGAAGCTCGTCTCGGGCATGGTCCGGGCGACCGTCAGCAGCAGCTCGAAGTCGCGGTGGGGATCGGCGCCCACCGAGATGACGTCGACATCCGGAGGCGCTCCGGTTGGCCGGAACGCCTCGGCGTCCACCCCGAACGGCAGGAACTCGACGCGCGTGTCCACTCCCCGCGCCCGAATCCATCGGCGCAGCACGTCCGCCTCGTGCTCGCTATAGGAGACGATCGTGGATGCCGACCCCAGTGCCCGCGCGTAGAGCCGCTCCATGCGTCCCGACCGGAGCTGCGCGAGGCGCTCTGGCAGCCCGATCGCCGCGTAGACGAACGGCGGCCGGACGACCGGGCTCCGCGCGAGGAGCATCAGTGGAATCCCCACCGTGTCCACGGTCGAGAACACGACATCGGCTCGGTTGAGCGCGCCGTGCGAGGCGAGGACCGTCGCGAAGTCGCCGCCGTAGCCTCCCGCGCCTTCGAGACCGCGCTTGAGCGCCGCGCCCGCCGTCCGCGCCGCGCGCGACGGCCGCGATCGCTCGAGGTTGTGTCGCACGGCGAACCCTCGGTCTCCGAGCTGGTCCATGCCGTGCAGCGAGTAGCGGGCCGCGGAGCCCGGCTCGAGCTCGAGGGCCGCGCGCCTCTGCGGCGCATCGCGGAAGAGGTAGAAGACGGAGGTCACCGGTTGCCGCCGGTAACGTAGGCGACTCCCGCCCACCGGCCAACGAGGACCATGCACAGGCAGCGCACGAAGTTCTCAGCCCGCATGAATCGCGTCTTCACGCACCGCGTCGACCGCGTCGCGAAGGCGATCGAGCGCCAGGGAATCCGTGCGACGTACGAGCTGCACGACCGCCTCCTTT
>Ga0210120_1000138_pt1 | contig 16667 bp, 16 predicted proteins | sample Goodyear_PhragA__FD_184868 | JGI IMG/M metagenome (GOLD analysis project Ga0210120, IMG submission 184868) | Wetland microbial communities from San Francisco Bay, California, USA, that impact long-term carbon sequestration - Goodyear_PhragA_D2... | ecosystem: Environmental > Aquatic > Marine >... | reverse complement strand
GCCCGCCTCGCCGAGCTGAGGCCGGAGGCGGGGCTCTACCCGGCGGCGCTCGTCGAGGCGATCCGCGAGGCCGAGCCGGCGCTCGCCGAGGACCTGCAGACGAGCGCCCGCGTGCTCGTCTTCGGCGCCATGCACTTCCGCCCGGAGTCGATGGGGACCTTCGCCGGCGTCGCCCAGCTCGACCCCGGCGGGGTCGATTTCGCGATCAAGTCGATGCGCGGGGCATGGCGCTACCTGGGCATCGACGCCCAGCGCGTGCACGCCACGCTGCAGGCGCTGCCGGCGCAGCTCGACGCGGTCGACGCCCTGCTCGACGCCGGCGTCATCGGCGGCGCGGAGCCGACCGCCGCCGACTTCCAGCTCGGCTCCTCGCTGCACCTGCTCGTCCAGATCGGCGATGTCCGACCGCTGGTCGAGGAGCGGCCGTCGGCGCAGCTGCTGGCGCTGTTCGAGCCCGGCAAGGGCGACGTCCCGGCCGGCGCCTTCCCGCCCGGCTGGGTTCCCGCCACCGGCCGGTAGCGGGCGCGCGCCGCCCTCTATCGTCTGGGCGGTGAGCGACGCGAAGTTGAGGCTCGGCGGCATGGCCCTGCGCAACGGGCTGCTGATCCACGGGCCGACCCACTGGGCGGCGGCGGTGCGGACCGCCGGCGGCGGCGTCGAAGTCGCCTCGCAGCGCAAACCGGAGCTGGCGCCGAAGCTTGCGCAGCGCCTGCCGGGCCTGCGCGGTCCGCTGAAACTGGTCGAGGCGGTGGCGGTGCTGCCGATGGTGCGGCGGCGGATGCCCGCGGCGCGGCTGCCCTTCGAGGACGGGCGCGTCGTCGCCGCGACCGGCGCGACCCTGCTGGCTACGGGCACGCTGCGGCGCGCCTTCCGCAGCACGGCGCTGCGCGAGGGCATCGTGCAGGCGCTCGGCGCGGTCCCCGCCGTGGTCGCCCTCAGCGACCGCGACCTCGCCGCCTACCACGGGGTCGAGCACAAGGCGATCGCCGCCTACGAGCAGGGAGTCGACGACCCGGCCACGGTGCCCAAAGAGCACGACCGCTGCGGCTCCAACCTGATCGCGCCGATGATGCTGCTCTCCGCCGCCGGCACGGTGGCGCTCGAGCGCCTGGTCGAGCGGCCCAGCCCCGCCGCCCGCGCCGTCGTCGGCCTCGCCGGCGCCTCGATCGCCGTCGAGATGTTCGCCTGGAGCGACCGCCACCACGGCGCCCCCCTCGCCGAGGCCTTCCATACCCCCGGCCGCGAGATCCAGCGCCGGCTCGCGACCAGGGAGCCGACCCCCGAGCAGATGCAGATCGGCATCGCTGCCCTGGCCGAGATCCTGCGGGTCGAGGGAGAAGCGGGCGGCGAGGGCGAGCCGCCGCCGGCCACGTAGGCTCACGGCTCGCCGAAGGCGATCCCCGGTAGGTCCTTCCAGCTGACGAGTTCTCCCTGGCTGCGCGATTGCGATTCCTCGCCCCCGTAGACGACCATGCGGCGTGCGATCCGCCAGCGCTCGTCTCCACGCGCTGCGATCCGCTCCGCGAAGGCCGGGAACGCAACGAAGTGCTCGCTCGACGGCGTACGTCCGGCCTTCGCCTCGATCAGCGTCAGGTCGGCGCCCCGTTCGACCACCAGGTCGATCTCGAGCCGGTCGCGCTCCCCGTAGAAGGAGAGCTGTGGCCGCCGTCCCCGGTGCCGATGCCACTTGACGATCTCCGAGACCATCCAGCCCTCGAACATCGCCCCACGTAGCGGATGCGCCCCGAGTTGCTCGGGTGCGTCGATCCCGAGCAGGCTCACCGCGAGGCCTGGGTCGTAGAAGTAGAGCTTCGGGCGCTTGACCAGGCGCTTGCCGAGGTTGGCGTGGAACGGCGGCAGCCGGAAGACGATGAAGCTCGCTTCCAGCGTCGAGAGCCAGCGCCGGGCGGTGGGCTGCGAGACGCCGCAGTCCGCGGCAAGCGACGCGAGGTTCAAGAGCTGTCCAACCCTTCCCGCGCTGAGGCGGAGGAACGTGTGGAAGGTCTCGAGATCGCCGACCGAGAGCAGGTTGCGCACGTCGCGCTCGAGATAGGTGGCCGTGTAGTCCGCCAGCCACTCTGCGGCGGGAAGGTCGCGGTCGAGGATGCGGGGGTAGCCACCGCGCCAGATCACCGTGTCCAGGTCGTCGCCGGCGCCGTCGAAGCGACGGATCTCCTCCAGGGCGAGGGGGAGAAGCTCGAGCAGCGCCGTCCTCCCCGCGAGCGACTGGCCGACGCCCTCGAGCAGGGGGAGGTTCTGGGATCCAGTCAGGATGAAGTGGCCGGGAGAGGGATCCTCGTCGACCACGCCCTGCATATAGGAGAGAAGCTCCGGAGCCCGCTGGATCTCATCGAGGATCCCTCCATTCTCGAATCGGGCCAGGAAGCCGAGCGGGTCCTCGCCGGCGAACTCGCGCTCCGACGGGGTCTCGAGGGAGACGTATGGATGATCGGGGAAGGCGATCCGGGCGAGCGTCGTCTTCCCCGACTGCCGCGGCCCCGTCATCGTGACCACCGGATACCGCTCTGCGGCACGCACGAGATGCTCCTGAAGCGTGCGTCGGATCATCATTGGACAATATCAATATCCAATGTTGGTTTTGCCCACCACGATACGCCTTCTGTCGAGGTCCCTGCCGGCCACGTAGACTGCGCCGTCCATGTTCGGAAGGATCGACCACGTGGGCGTCGCCGTCGAGGACCTCGACGCGGCGATCGAGCTCTACGAGGGAACGTTCGAGATGGAGCTGGCGCACCGCGAGACGGTCGAGTCGCAGGGGGTCGAGGCGGCGCTGCTCGACGTCGGCGACGGGCACGTCGAGCTGATGCGGCCGCTGGCCGACGACTCGCCGGTGGGCAAGTTCCTGGCGCGGAAGGGCCCCAAGCTGCACCACGTCGCCTATGCGGTCGACGACATCGACTCGACGCTGGAGAAGCTGGCCGCGGCCGGGCTCGAGCTGATCGATAGGAAGGCGCGAACCGGCATCCGCGGCAGCCGCGTCGCCTTCGTCCAGCCGAAGTCGACCGGCGGCGTGCTGACCGAGATCGTCGAAACCCCGGGAGGTCACTGATGGCGGATACGCAGAAGGTCGAGATCGGCTTCGAAGGCGGCCAGGTCGTTGCGGTCCGGCTGACCGACGAGGCGCTGAAGGAGCTGCGCAGGCAGGTCGAGAAGGGCGGCTGGCACGACCTCGAGACCGAGGACGGGACGCTCTCCGTCTACGTCGGCAAGGTCGCGTTTCTGCGCATCGATTCGGGCGCCCAAAAAGTCGGCTTCTGAGGGGCTGTGGCCGGCGCATCTCGGCGTCCTCGGTCGCTCGCGTGCAGAGCACGCCACGCTCCCTGCGTACTTGACCTGCTTGGTCACACTCCCTCAGCATGAAACCTAGGACCCTTGGACTTCTCGCAGGGGCCGCGGTGGTGGCCGCGGCGCTGTGGTGGCGCAAGAACCCGTCGGCCTGTCCGTACGGGCAGCGGTTCTGGGTGCAGGCGCCGCACCCGATCATCAGCCGCGACCGCCTGCGCGCGGTGCTGGCGCCGCAGCCGGGGGAGCGGGTGCTGGAGATCGGGCCGGGCACCGGCTACTACACGCTCGACATCGCCGAGTGGGTGGGGCCGGACGGCCGGGTCGAGATCTTCGACCTCCAGCCCGAGTTCCTCGACCACGTGATGCGGCGGGCCGGCGAGCGCGGCGTGGGCAACGTGACGCCGACCCAGGGCGACGCGACGGCGCTGCCCTTCGAGGACGACTCGGTCGACGCGGTCGTGCTCACCGCCGTGCTCGGCGAGATTCCCGACACGCTCGCCGCGCTGCGCGAGATCCGCCGCGCCCTGCGCCCCGGCGGCCGCCTCGTCGTCGGCGAGCTGTTCGGCGACCCCCACTTCACCACCCAGGCGAGCCTCAGACGACAGGCCGCCGAAGCGGGCCTCCGCTGGGAGGCCCACTCCGGCGTCTGGCTCGGTTACTTCGCCCGGCTCTCGCCCGCCTGACGCCTACTTCTTGTGCTTCTTGCCGTGCCGGCAGGCGGGGATGTTGAGCCGCAGGTTGTTGGTCCTCACCCGGCGGCTGTTCTGCGCCAGCAGGTTGAGGAAGCCGGTCGTCTGCCGTGAGCAGAGGTTGCGGGAGTTGACCAGCAGGCCCTTGCTGCCGCCCTTCATCGTCAGGATGAACTTCTTGACGGCTACGTCGGGCGTTTCGTTGAACACCGTCTTCAGGCGGCCGTGCTTGGAGCTGATCACGCCGCGCAGCCGGATCGGCACCTGGCCGTGCAGGTCGGCCAGCAGGTCCGGCAGTTCGTGGCTCGACGAGGTCAGGTAGACCGGGCCCTTGAGCTTGCCGTTGAGCAGCGGCGAGGTCGCTTCCGCGTGCCCGTAGATCGCGTTCTTCGGGCAGTTGTTTGCGGCCAGCTGGACCCTCGTGCAGATGGTCTTGATGTGACCCTGGTCGAGGATCGTCGCCCGCGGCAGGATGAACGCTGCGCGCCGCAGGTTGGCGTCGCCGTTGCGGGCTTCGACGATCGCCCGGAACTTCGGGTTCCTCGCCCGCCTGGTCTGGTTCTTGCCACCGAAGATCCGGGCGTGGAACTTCGGCTTGAACTTGAGCTTCTTGCAGCCGAGGAACTGGAACTTGTCGCCCACGTTCGTCTGCTGCCACTCCGCTTCGTCGGCCGGGTTGCCGCCGCCGCTGGAGAGGACCGAGTCGACCGCCAGCGGTTCGCGGCAGGTGGTCGGGTTGAGCGTGAACTGCGCCCGGTCGACCACCAGGTGGATCTTGCGGATGTCGAGCTTCACGCCGCCGAACACGTTCGGGATCGGGTCGGAGACGGCGTGCACTTCGGCCGTTTCCGGGTTGACGTTGAGCGCCACACGTACGACCACGTTGCCGAGGTCGTACGGCCCGGCGACCGCGGGCGTGACGACCACCATGCTGATCGGCGCCCCCTTGTAGGGGCCGGCGAGATAGGCCGAGCCGTCGGCCTTGAACGGGTCGTGTCCGGAGCCGGCGTCGGTCTTGACCGTGCCGATACGGCTGCTGTCGGGGCAGCTCGGACTGGTCGTCTGATCTTTGCCGCTGCCCGATTCGGCCGCCGCGATGCTGGACTCGGGGCAGTATTCGAGCCCCTTCAGCTTCGCGACCATGCCGGGCGGCAGGCTGACGTCGATCCGCTTGACCTCCTGGTTGCCGTCGTCGCGGAGCAGGTCGACCTGGAACGGCGTGTACTGACCCGCCGTGATGCTCTGCGGCGCGGCCTTGTAGAACGGCTTGAAGGGCCGGTCCGCGAGCGTTTTCGGACAGTCGCCGCCGCCGGCGATTTCAGTCAGGTCGAACTCTCCGCTGGGCGTTGCATCGGTGGCGCTGGAGAACGGCGTCATCGCCGAGTTGGCGAGGTGCGGACCGCAGGTGTCGGGGCTGGTCAGCACCCCGTGTTCGCCGCCGTCGATGTGAACCCGGAAGGATTCGAACGGCGCCTGCGGGTTGTCGGCGACGACCGCGGTGATCTGGCCGGTGGTCGGGTTGGGGTAGATCTTGCCGGTCAGCCTCACGTTGACGCCGAAGCGCTCGTTGGTGACGTGGAGGAAGATCCTGAACTGTTCGCCGGTGCTCGGATCGGTGCTGAGCGGCTGGCCGACGTAGACCTCGCCGCCGAGCGTGACCGGCAGCGACGGGGTGTCGACTTCGACGTAGCCGATCTTCGACTTGTCCGGGCAGGCGATCGGGTTGTTGGTGAACTGCGCGAACTGCGCGTCGGTGCAGCCTTCGATGCTGTTGCCGGCCGAGGGATTGATCCCAGCGCCCTTCGGCAGGATCACCTTCGCGACGTGCAGCTGCGAGTCCGTAAGCCCTTCGGGGTCGGGGTTGAAGGGGATGGTGACGTTGACCATCGCCGGGTTCGGCGAGTCGGTCCAGTCGCCGCCGGCGACGCCGAGGTCGGGGTTGAACGGGACTTTGTCGCAGCCGGTGGCTTCGTATTTGGTGCTGTAGGCGTCGGTCCGTTCGAGTTCCGGGCCGGGCGGGATCGGATATGGGAGCGAGTAGGCCTTGAGGATCGTCGTCTGGGGTCCGTTGCATTCACTGGGGATCGTGATGTAGCCCTTGCCGGCTTGACCTTCGAAAACGAGTCGGGAGCCGATCACCGGGGCCCCTTCTCCTATTGGCGGTGGATATTCGAGGTCAGGCTTGGTGGTGAAGGAGATGTGCTGGTCTTTGGGGTCGAGGTCGGCGACCAGATAGGTGGGGTGCCCGGTCACGTTGAACCCCGCCAGCGACGATGCACCGTAGTAGGGCGATTCCGGGTCGCTGGGCGTTTCGATGTTGTAGACCGGCGTTTTCAAGGTGAATTCGACGCCTGCTGGGATTTCGACCGCAGGTGGGCCGGGGCTGATCGTGGTGAAGTAGTTCCAACCGACCTGAGATTCGGTCAGCGCGCATTTGGTCAGCACGATCGGTTCGGTGGCAATGACTTCCGACAGTTTCTGAACGGTGCATTGTTCGGTGGCCTGTGGGTTGACGCCGAGGCCCTCGGGGAGTTCGACTCGCGTCTTCTTGAGGAAGCCGTCAGGAATGTTGGGAGAGCCGCCGGTCTGATTCATCAGGAATGCATTGATTCCAAATGGAGGGTGGCCAGCGGCTTGCGTATAGAAGCGTTCTGCCGGATCGGTGTCTACGCATGGGTCGCCGTTGGCCGCCCAGTTGCCTACGCCGATTTCGCTTTCATCCGTCTTGCACGTCAGCGCTTCCCAACGCGCGATGCCGAATTCGGCCTGGGCGCTGGATGCTCCTAATGCGAAAACGAGAAATGCGGCGGTGAGAACGAGAAGCCCCAGTGGGCCACGCTTGCTTCTCATATGACGACTCTCCTCCAAGACGGGTTTTCAAAATCGCTTACCCGCCTCCCGCAGTTGAAAACGGTACACCATCGGGCGCCCGTGCTCCAAGGGGGATAACTACGGATTGGCCAATCCGGTCCAGAGGCGCTCCTCCGCCTCGGCCACTTGGTTGGCCAAAGTGTCGATCGAGTGCCAAAGGGCGGCCTCGGGCTCGTCCTGCTCGCTCGCCAGGCGGAACGCCTCGCCCAGCTCGCTCCACGCCGTGCCGGCCTGCGCCGCCAGCGCCGCCGCCTGGTCCCGTCCCGCCTCGGCCAGGAAGCGCGAGTACATCGGCCGGAAGGCGCCGCCGCCGGTGCCGCGGCGCTCGATCACCTGGTAGCCGAAGCGGGCGCACCACTGCCAGTCCCCGGCCGCCTCCGGCCAGGAGCCCGCCTCGGCGGCGAGCCGCCGCACCGCGTCGAGGCCGGAGAAGCCAGGGATCTCGGGCTCGACCATCGCCCGCGCCGCCCGCCCGATCGCCGCCGGGACCGCCTCGCGCAGGCGCTGGGGCGCCGACTGGGCGGCGCCCGCGGTGAACATGTGGCCGGCGAGCGGGTAGGCGGGGTGCTCGCTGTGCCGCGCCCGGTCGAGGTTCTCCAGCCGGGTCAGCTGCAGCTCTTCGAAGCCGGTGTCGGAAAGGTGCGCGTGCTGCTCGTCGTAGCCGGCGAGCACTACGGCGTGGCCGGGGAAGTGAGCCGAGTTGCCGTAGTGGTCGAGGTGGTAGAGGTCGGTGAGCAGCAGCACCGGCCGCCCCGCGTCGACCTCGGCGCGCGCCGCCTCCCAGGCGTCGTCGTCGCCGGGCTCGAAGGTGCGCAGCTCGAGCGCCGCCCCGGTCAGCCGGCCGAAGTTCTCCTCCAGCCGCGCCGTGCGGCCGTTGAACCAGCGGGTCGGCGAGGTGTCCTCGATCGTCACGTAGTAGAAGCAGGCGCCGGCCCCCAGCCCGAACGCCATCTCCTCGCTGATCTCGGTGCCGTGGAAGGCGAGCAGGTTGCGCAGCGCGGTCGAGCCGCAGTGGTGGCCGGGCGTGTGGACGTAGCCGGGGACGAAGGGCATGCGGTCGGATTCTCGCCCACCTCGAGCGTGGGGGCGTCGGGTGTCCTCCCGGGAGGTGCCTAAATCCGCCTTCGGCGGATTGATGATGTGCCGCTTCGCGGCCCCGGATAGCCCGCCGGGGCGCCGCTTCGCGAGGCACTCCCGGGAGGACCCCCGACGCCCAATATCCTGCGCGGCCGTGGAGAGTCTCGATCACAGGATCTTGCGTTTCATGCGAACGAACGGCCACACCCCCGGCCTGGAGAAAGCTGCGAAGGGTTTGGGGAAGGCCGGGAATAATGGTGCGGTTTGGCTTGGGGTCGGGGCTCTGCTGGCGTTGTTCGATGGGTCGAACCGGGAAGCGTGGCTGATCTGTGCAGCGTTGGGGCCGGTGGCGATCGGGTTGAACTATGTGGTCAAGGCGATCGTCAGGCGCCCACGCCCTGTGTTGGAGGGGTTGCCGCCGCTGGGTGGCGCGCCGAGCTCGCTGAGTTTTCCGTCAGCACATGCGACGTCGTCCTTCGCGGTCGCCACCGCAATGACCAGGGTTTCCCCCTGGGGCGCGCTCGCCTTCGTCCTCGCCCTGGCGCTGGCGCTCGGCCGTCCCTACCTCGGCATGCACTACCCGTCCGACGTGCTTGCGGGGGCAGTCCTGGGACTGATCCTTGGAATCTTTGTTCCATTGTCTCTATGAGTCACGACCGAAATGAACGCGTGGCCGGGGAGGTCGATGACCAAGCGGGACGGTCACGACACGACTTCCGCGTAGCAGCGCTACGCGGAATGTCGGGGAGGGGCCGTATCCGCGCAGCGTCATTCGGCCTCATCCGGACCGCGTTCATTGAGGGAGGGGCTCATCCATGAAGGTGGGGATCGTGGGACTGCCGAATGCCGGCAAGTCGACGCTGTTCAACGCGCTGACCAAGGGCGGGGCGCAGACCGGCGACTACCCGTTCACGACGATCGAGCCCAACGTGGCGATCGCCCAGGTGCCCGACGAGCGCCTGCGCCAGGTGGGGGAGACGGTCGGCAGCTCGGAGCTCGTGCCGGCGACGATCTTCTTCCACGACATCGCCGGGCTGGTCAAGGGCGCCTCCGAAGGCGAGGGGCTCGGCAACAAGTTCCTCGCCTCGATCCGCGAGACCGACGCGATCTGCCACGTCGTCCGCTGCCACGAGGACACGGGCGTGCCCCACCCCGACGGCCGCGTCGACCCGATTGCCGACATCGAGACGATCGAGACCGAGCTGATCCTCTCCGACTACGAGCAGGCCGAGCGCCGGCTCGACCGGGTGCGCAAGGGCGCCAAGTCCGGCGACGCCGAGGCGATCGCCGAGCGCGACTGGCTCGAGCAGGTGGTCAAGTCGCTGGCGGCCGGGAAGCCGGCGCGCTCGGTGCCGGTCCCCGAGGGCGCCGAGCACGGCCCGGCCAACCTGCAGGCGCTGACCTCGAAGCCGATCCTCTACGTCGCCAACGTCGACGAGGGCGACGCCGAGCCGCCCGCCGCGGTCACCGCGCACGCGGAGGCGGTCGGCGCCGCGGTGGTCGCGGTCAGCGCCCGGATCGAGGGCGAGCTGGCCGAGCTCGAGCCCACCGAAGCGGCGGAGATGCGCGAGTCATACGGAGTCGAGGGCTCGGGGCTGGACCGGCTCGTCCGCGCCGCGTATGAGCTGCTCGACCTGATCACCTTCTTCACCGCCGGCGAGGACAAGGAAGCGGTGGCGCGCGAACTGCCCCGCGGCGCCACCGCGCTCGAGGCCGCGGGCACGATCCACACCGAGATCCAGGAAGCCTTCGTCAAAGCCGAGGCGATCGGCTGGCAGGAGCTGGTCGAGTGCGGCGGCTACGCGCCGGCGCGGGACAAGGGGCTGCTGCGGATCGAGGGGCGTGACTACGTCGTGCAGGACGGCGACGTCATAACGATCAAGGTTTGACGCCTCCCTCCCTCGGCGCCTAGAGTTACCCGGATGGAGGAACGGGCGCGGTACCCGGGTGTCGCCGCCAAGGCCGGCCACTACGAGAGCTTCTATGTGAAGGCCTGCCGGCCGGGCGGCGGGCAGGGGGTGTGGATCCGGCACACGGTGCACAAGCGGCCGGGAGCGGAGCCGAACGCGTCGATCTGGTTCGTGCTGTTCGACCGCGAGGCGGACGGGCCGCGTGCGACCAAGGCGACGGTGCCGGCGAGCGAGCTCTCCGTTCCGGCCGATGGCTGGATCCGCGTCGCCGACGCCGAGGTCGGGCCCGGCCGGGCGCGCGGCGCGGTCGGCGGCGAGAACCTGACCGCCGGCTGGGACCTGAGCTTCTCCGGCGACGCCGAGCCCTGCAAGTACCTGCCCTCCGACCGGCTCTACGAGACCCGCCTGCCGAAGACCAAGTTCGTCGCGCCCTATCCCGACGCCCGCTTCGACGGCCGGCTGGAAATCGACGGCGAGCGGATCGAGCTCGATGGCTGGCCGGGGATGATCGGCCACAACTGGGGATCCGAGCACGCCGAGCGCTGGGTCTGGCTCGAGGGCAGCGGCTTCGCCGACTCGCCCGGCACCTACTTCGACGCCGGCGCGGCGCGGATCAAGCTCGGGCCCTGGACGACGCCCTGGGTGCCCTCGGGGATGCTGATGCTGGAAGGCGAGCCGCACCGGCTCGGCGGCTTCGGCCAGATCCGCGGCGCGACGATCGAGGAGTCGGCCGGCGAGTGCCGCTTCGTCCTGCCCGGCAAGGACGTCGTCGTCCGCGGCCGTCTCGCCGCCCCGCGCAAGGACTTCGTCGGCTGGGTCTACGCCGACCCCGACGGCCCCGAGCACCAGACGATCAACTGCTCGGTCGCCGACCTCGAGCTGACGGTCGAACGCCCTACCCTGCCTGCGCTCCGCCTGGATCTCCCGGCGGGCGGTGCGTATGAGCTGGGCATGAGGGAGACGGATCACGGCATTCCGATTCAGCCGTTCCCGGATGGCTGACGACCTTGCCGTTGACGATCTTGCGGAAGCTCATCCAGCGGTCGTAGGCGCCCAGCGCCGCCTGCAGCCGGTCGCCGCGGATCCTGGTCACGCCGCCGGTTCCGTAGAGCTTCGCCCAGACGATCCGCGGCGAGGCGCCGCGCTGGGTGACGACGATGCGCTTCAGCTGCCCCTTCAGGTGGGCACCGAGCTTGGCGCTGATCTCGCGGCCGCTGAAGCTGAGCTTCCAGGAGTGCAGCGGGCAGGCGCCGTCGTAGGGGTCGGGGACGCCGACCAGGTAGGGCACCGGTTCGCCGAAGAAGACGTTCTGCACGCTCTCCGTGTGGCCGCCCGAGCAGGCGGAGAAGAACGTCTCCGCCACCTTCCCACCGTACATCACCACCTGGCCCCTGGTCAGGTCGGCGGCTCTGTCGCTCCGCGCCGCCTCGCTCTCGAGGCCGCCGTAGACCTGGCTGCGGGTGTCGGAGTAGAGGTCGAAGCCGTTGCCGCCGACCTGGTCGGCGAGCGCGTAGGAGCGGGCGGCGACCGCCTGCGCCTCGAGCGCCGCCGGCGGCCAGGAGGACGGCGACTCGTTCGGCACGACGCCCTTCACGTACTGGTCGACCGGCAGCGCGTTGACGACGTTCAGCGAGCCGCCGCCTTCCGCCGCCGGCACGACCTCGAGCGCGCCGCGGTAGGCACGGCCGCCGATCGAGACACGCCCGCGGCCGGCGGCGCGCAGCCTGCGCCCGCAGTTGGCCAGCGCCCTGCCATGGGCGGCGCGCAGCTGCACGCTGCGGCCGGCCCGCCGGGCGGCGTAGCGACGGTGCGGGTCGAGCGCCCTGCCGCAGGCGCTGGTCGCCCCGGCGAAGCCGACGTCGCCGCCGCTGACGTCCAGCAGCACGCGCACGACCCGCGTCCCGCCGAGGCGGCCGACCGTCGTCCCCGAGTAGTAGTGGCCGAGGATGAAGCGGTAGCCCTTGCCGTGCTTGGCGTAGCCGTAGGCGCCGTACTGGCTCATCCCGACCCCGTGGCCGAAGCCATGGCCGAGCACGACCCAGCGCACGCCCGCCTGGGCCGGGGCCGCGAGGAGGAAGAAGATGAAGAGGACGGTGAGGCGGAGGCGCATCTGTCGTCAAACAGGTTCGGGCAAGAGGAGTCTCGGCCTGGTCTACGCTAGGCAGGTGCAAGCGACGGACCACGAGTTGCTCGCCGCCGGCGAGTGGACGGCGACCGGCGAGTGGGGCGAGGTCGAGAGCCCCTACGACGGCAGCGTGGTCGCCCGGGTCGCGCTCGGCGACGCCGCCCTGGTCGACCGCTGCGTCCGCGCCGCCCGCGACGCCTTCGAGTCCGGCGACTTCCCCCAGCACGAGCGCGCCGCCGTGCTCGACCGCGCCGCCGAGCTGGTCGAGGGGCGGATCGACGAGCTGGCCCAGGCGATCGCCGCCGAGGCGGGCAAGCCGCTGAAGACCGCGCAGGCCGAGGCCGGTCGCTGCGTCGACACGCTGACCTTCTCCGCGGTCGAGGCGCGCAAGCTGAGCGGCGGCACCGTGCCGATGGAGGCCTCGGCGCCGGGCGCCGGCAAGCTCGGCGTGATGCTGCGCGTCCCCTATGGCGTGGTCGGCGCGATCAGCCCCTTCAACTTCCCGCTCAACCTCGTCGCCCACAAGCTCGGCCCGGCGATCGCCGCCGGCAACGCGGTCGTCCTCAAGCCGGCCGGGCAGACGCCGGTCTCGGCGCTGAAGCTGGCGCGCATCCTGGTCGAGGCGGGCCTGCCCGAGGGTTGGCTCAGCGTCGTCCCCGGCCCCGGCTCGGAGGGCGGCGCCGCGATCGTCGAGCACGATTTGACCGGCGCGCTCAGCTTCACCGGCTCCGCCGGGGTCGGCTGGGGCATCCGCAGTCGCGTCCCGCACAAGAAGGTCAACCTCGAGCTCGGCTCCAACGCGCCGCTGATCGTGCACGCCGACGGCGACTGGGAGACCGCCGCCGACAAGGCGAAGCTGCACGCCTTCTCGCACGCCGGCCAGAGCTGCATCTCGATCCAGCGGATCCTCGTCCACGAGGAGGTCGCCGACGCCTTCGTCGAGCGGCTGGTCGCCAACACGGAGGCGCTGCGGGTCGGCGACCCGCTCGACCCCGGGACCGACGTCGGGCCGCTGATCTCGCCCGGCGACCGCGACCGGGTCAAGGAGTGGATCGACGAGGCCGTCGCCGGCGGCGCCGAGCTCTTGACTGGCGGCGAGCTGGTCGACGAGGGCCGCTGCCTGGCGCCCACCCTGCTCGGCTCGCCGCCGCGCGAGGCGAAGGTCTGGTGCGAGGAGGTCTTCGGCCCGGTGGCGACGATCGACCGCTACACCGACTTCGCCGCGGCGCTGCGGATGGCCAACGACACCAAGTTCGGCCTGCAGGCGGGCGTCTTCACCCGCGACATGGGCCGCGGCCTCGAGGCCGCGGCGACGCTCGAGTACGGCGGCGTGCTGATCAACGAGGTCCCGACCTTCCGCGCCGACCAGATGCCCTACGGCGGCGTCAAGGACTCCGGCAACACCCGCGAGGGTCCCGCCTACGCGGTCCTGGAGCTCACCGAGGAGCGGTTCGTGACCTTGCAGGGCTGAGCGGATGGTTATGTATTATCCCAACTATAGTGCGGATATAAAAACTATAGTTGGGATAAACAGATGGACTTCGCGCACCCTTTACGTGTCGTTTCGCCGACCCTTGACGGCGATGTGCTGGTCGTGCTTGCGGGAGCGGACGAGGAATTCAGCGGCCGGCGTATTCACCAGCTGGTGGCTAATGGCTCTGAGCCCGGTGTGAGAAAAGCGGCCGAGCGCCTCGTCGACCAAGGGATCGTCCTGCGGCGTCGGGCGGGGCAGGCAATCCTCTATCGCTTGAATCGCGAGCACGTCAGCGCAGAGGCGATCGAACTGCTGGTCGGGGCACGGTCGCAGTTGATCGCGTGGCTGGAGGAGGCGATCGGGGCGTGGCAGGTCGCTCCACGCTGCGCGGCCCTGTTCGGGTCCGCGGCGCGCCGCCAGGCCGGCCCCGACAGCGATCTCGATCTGCTTGTCATCCGCCCGTCCACGGCCGACGAAGAGGATCCGATTTGGCAGGACCAGCTCGGCTCTCTGCAGCGCTCGGCCACGGCGTGGACCGGCAACGACGCCCGCATCGTCGAGCTTGCGGAGACGGAGCTCACGTACGCGAAGCCACTGCTCTCGGACGTGGTCACCGAGGGGGTTGCGCTTTTTGGCTCACTCGGCTTCCTGCGCGATGCGATCCGCGGTGACCGACGATGACGACCCGGGTCCGCGAGTGCGACGAGAGGATTGCGGCTGGGCGTTTTCGCAAGGCGCGCCAGTTCCTCGCCGCCGCCGAGACGATCCGTGAGTTTGCCGACGACGAAGCGGAAGTCGGCGATGCGTTCGTGACGCTCTGCGTCCACGCGGGAATCGCGGCGGCGGACACCATCTGCTGCGAAGTGCTCGGACATCACGCCCAGGGCGACGATCACTCGCATGCGATAGCTGAGCTGGCGAAGGTGAGGGCCAACGGGGAGAAACTCAGTAACGACCTACGGCTGCTCCTACAGATGAAGCCGCGCGCCGAGTATGGCCCGATCCCGGTTACCGCCGAGCAGCGCAAGCGCGCCTGGCGCCGCGCCGAGCGCTTGCTGGACGCTGCCGGCCGCCTTCGCCGTCACGGCTAACCGTTCGCTGTTTGTCGCGTACACGGCGACAAACAGCGAACGCGCTACTCGTGTGGGCGCGCCATGCGGCGGTGATCCAGGGCCTGCTCCAGCACAGCTGGTTCCACTCCTTGCTCCAAAGCCACCTCGCGCAGGGAGCGGCCGGACTCGGCGGCGGCCTTGACGATTTCGGCGGCGCGGTCGTAGCCGATGTGGGGGTTGAGGGCGGTGGCCGTCGCCAGCGTCGCCTCGGCGTGGCGCTCGGTCATCTCCTCGTTCGCCTCCAGGCCGGCGACGCATTTCTCGTTCAGCAGGCGCGAGGCCGAGGCGAGCAGCTCGATCGAGTCGATCAGGTTGCGGGCGATCAGCGGCACCCGCACGTTGAGCTCGAACTGGCCCTGGCTGCCGCCCAGCGCGATCGCGGCGTCGTTGCCGACGACCTGGGCGGCGACCTGGATCACCACCTCGGGGATCACCGGGTTGACCTTGCCCGGCATGATCGAGGAGCCCTTCTGCAGCTCCGGCAGGCGCAGCTCGGCGAGGCCGGCGCGTGGGCCGGAGCCCATCAGCGCCAGGTCGTTGGCGATCTTGTTGAGCGAGATCGCGTAGACCTTGAGCGCGCCCGACAGCTCGACCAGGGCGTCGCGGTTTGCCTGCGCCTCGAAGCGGTCGAGCGGTTCGGAGATCGTCAGGCCGGTGTCGGCGGCGAGCTTCTCGCGCACCTTCTCGGCGAACTCCGGATGGGTGTTGAGGCCGGTGCCCGTGGCGGTGCCGCCGAGCGGGATCTGGCCGACCCGGCGCAGCGTCCCCTCGACCCGCTGGACGCCGAGCCGCACCTGCGCGGCGTAGCCGCCGAACTCCTGGCCGAGCGTCACCGGCACGGCGTCCATCAGGTGCGTGCGGCCGGCCTTCACGGTGTCGGCGAATCGCTCGGCCTTCTCGGCGAGCGCCGCGTGCAGTCCCTCCATCGCCGGCAGCAGGTCGTGCGTCACCTCGCCCAGCGCCGCCAGGTGGACGGCCGAGGGGAAGACGTCGTTGGAGGACTGGCCCATGTTGACGTGGTCGTTGGGATGGACCGGGTCGCCGGCGAGCTTGGCGATCACCTCGTTGGCGTTCATGTTCGAGGAGGTGCCGGAGCCGGTCTGGAAGACGTCGACCGGGAACTGGTCGTCGTGCTCGCCGCCGGCGACCGCGTCGCCGGCTTCGGCGATCCGCCCCGCCAGCTCCCCGTCGAGCTTGCCCAACTCGCCGTTGACCCGCGCCGCGGCGGCCTTCAGCCGCCCCAGCCAGCGGATAACGGGGACGGGCACACGTTGTCCGGAAACCGGAAAGTTCTCAACAGCTTTCGTCGTCTCGCCACCCCAGAGCTGCTCTGGCATTGCTCTCCTTGATCGCGGCCGCTGCAAACCGGCGCATCTCGGCGTCCTCGGTCGTTCGGATCGGGTCACGCACTACCAGTGCGCTCCCCTCACCTCACTCCCTGCGTCCACCGACCTGCTTGGTTTTCACGGCCTTTCCGTTGTTCATCCGTTTTCGTGACCGGCAGCGTATCCCGATCGGTAGGTCCGGTAGAAAGTCGCCGGCAGGGGGCGGTTGTCGGGGCTGTAGCGGGCGGCGGCGGTGAGCCGGCGGATCAGCTCCTCGTGGATCCCTTCGGTTCCCTCGGCCCCGCGTTCGGCCGCCCCGAGCAGGTAGCCGAGCTGCAGGTTTGCGGCACCGCCCGGCCGCGCCCGCGCCTCGGCGTTGAGCTTCGTCGTCGCCCGCAGCATCGCCAGCCCCACCGTCGCCAGGTCGCCCGGCTTCTGGTTCGGCGGCAGGCATTCCGAGATCAGCACCCCGTCCTGTCCTTTGTGGAGATAGAAGGACGACCCTTCGAGGCAGGCCGTGGGCGTCGAATCGCTTGCGTTGCCGCAGCCGGCGACGACGATCAAGCAGACGAGTGCGACGAGTGCGGACGCGCGGCGCATCCGCGGCATCCTATGGACGTGCCGGTGCTCCGGTGTCCATATGGACCTCTTATACTAATTCGCAGTCAAGTTGAGTGATACTGTAATCCAAGGGTGACTTGCGAGGGACTGGATGGTGGAACGGTCATCTTCCAGCGCTTGCAACTCCTCAGCGAGCTCACTCTCGACTTCATCGAGA
>Ga0210120_1000137_pt1 | contig 16705 bp, 13 predicted proteins | sample Goodyear_PhragA__FD_184868 | JGI IMG/M metagenome (GOLD analysis project Ga0210120, IMG submission 184868) | Wetland microbial communities from San Francisco Bay, California, USA, that impact long-term carbon sequestration - Goodyear_PhragA_D2... | ecosystem: Environmental > Aquatic > Marine >... | reverse complement strand
CGTCGCATGAGGAGGGGGCTCGTGGGGACCACGGTGCCCCACGCGAGGCTCACGGGGAACGTGCGCTGCGCCGGGAAGGTCGAGGTCGCACGCTCGAGTCGTGCGGGGCCAGTAGCCGGCCGCCCGTCGAAGCCGACCTCGCCGCAGGTCGCACAGCCGAGCGCGATGCCGGCGCCGAGGCGCAGGGGGTTCACACCCGTCGAGACGCTCGCCGCGCCCCGCCCGCTCGTCGTCGTGATCGACGACATCCACTGGGCCGAGCCGACACTGCTCGACCTGCTCGAGTACGTGCTCGGGTTCTCCGGAGGCGCCGCGATCCTGCTTCTCTGCCCCGCGAGGCCGGATGTCTTCGAGGCGCGCCCGTCCTGGGCGGCGCCCAGGCCCGGCACCAGCCTCGTTCCCCTCTCGCCGCTGAGCGACCCCGAGTCCGGCGACCTGATCGAGGGACTGATCGGCGACCTCGCCGTGGCTCCGGGTCTCCGGGAGCGCATCGTTCGTGCAGCCGAGGGGAACCCGCTCTTCGTCGAGCAGATGCTCGCCATGCTCGCCGACGATCCCGACACCGGCGACGAGACGGTGCCGGCGACGATCCATGCGCTGCTCGCCGCGCGCATCGACCGCCTGGAGCCGAGCGAGCGGGCCGTGCTGCAGTGCGCCTCCGTCGAGGGCCGGCTGTTCCATCGCGGCGCCGTCTCGACCCTGCTCCCGCCCGAGGGGCCCGAGGGGCTCGGCGGCATCCTCCTCGCCCTCACACGCAAGGAGCTGCTCCGGCCCGACCGCTCGCTCGTCGAGGGCGACGACGGCTTCCGCTTCAACCACGCGCTCATCCGAGATGTCGCGTATGCCTCCATGCCGAAGCAGCGGCGCGCCGACCTCCACGCGCGGCTCGCGGCGTGGCTCGAGCAGCTCGTCGGCGCGCCGCAGCTGCGCGACGACGAGATCGTCGGCTACCACCTCGAGCAGTCGTACCTCCTCCGCGCGGCGCTCGGTCGCGTGGACGCCGACGGGCGTGCCGCGGCCCTCGGCCGGCGGGCGGCTTCTCGGACGGGCCGCACGGCGCGTGCTCGATCGCGACGAGTTCGCCGAGGCGGCGGGACTGCTCGAGCGGGCGTGCCGGCTGCTCGCGGTGGAGCCCGCCGAGCGCGCCGCGCTGCTGATCGACCTCGGACACGCCCTGCGTGGAACCGGGGCGCTCGACGCCGCCGAGGCAGCGCTCGCCGAGGCGATCGAGGACGCACGCCGCCACCGGGACGAGCCCACCGAGCTGCGCGCGGAGATGGAGCACGCCCGCCTCGCCTTCATGCGTGCGCCCTCGGAGCCGGACTCGCTGCGGGCCGTCGCACGGCGGGCGATCGCGGTCTTCGAGCGCATGGGCAGCGATGCCGACCTTGCCGATGCCTGGCAGCTCATGGGGCTCGCGGAGCTCGAGGCGCGCGACCGGGGGCGCAGCTCGCGGCGCTCCAGCACGGGCGCCGTCACGCGCTCGCGTCCGGCGACACGCGCCGCCAGATCGAGGCCTGGAACGAGGTCGGCGGCGCGATGATCTTCGGTCGGACTCCCGTGACCGAGGCCCTGGCGTTCGTGGACGAGGAGCTCGCCTGGGCACGCGAGCGCGGCCTGCCCGCGCTCGAGGCGGACGCGTTGCTCGGCGGCCCGTACGTGTACGCCCGCCTCGGCCGGTTCGACGAGGCGCGCGACCGCCTCGAGCGCTCGAAGGCGATCTGCCGCGAGCTCGGGATCGCGTACGGGCTCGCCGAGGCGCACATGGCGGGAGCCGAGCTGGAGATGCTCGCGGGGGACCCCGAGGCGGTCGAGTCGATGGCGGGGACGGACGACATCACGGCGCACGCCGAGGTCCTCCTCGACCTGGCCGAGGTGCTCCGGCTCGACGGTGACCGCATCGGCGCCCAGGCGACGCTGGCCGAGGCCCTCGCCCTCCACGAGCAGAAGGGGAATCTCGTCTCCGTCGAGTGGTGCCGGAGGCTCCTCGCGGAGCTGCAGGCGGGCGGTTCGGTCCCGAGTGGGCCCTGATCAGGTCTCTCGGAGACCCTCGTCCAGCGGCCAGGCGTTGCGGCCGTCGGCGAGCTCGAGCCTGGCGCCCACCGGAACCTCACGGCGAACGTAGGCGAGCGCGACGATCCCGCGCTCAGGGTCGTGTGCCGCGCTCGTGACGCGCCCGACCGGCTTGCCCTCGAGCACGAGCTCCGCGTCGTACTCCGGCAGCCCGCCGTCGTCGAGCGCGACGACGCGCAGGGTGCGATTCGGATGGCCGCGGAAGTGGAGCCGCGCGACCGGCTCCTGCCCCGGGTAGCAGCCCTTCGTGAAGCTGATCGCGCGCTGCTCGAGACCCGCCTCCGCGGGCATCACGCGGTCGTCGAGCTCGCGGCCGAGCCGCGGCGTCCGCGCGAGGATCCGGAGACGCTCGAGCTCGGACTCCGGGATCGACTCGACGGTCTCGGGCGGCTCGGCGTCGAGCAGCTCGACCGCCGGCAGCGCGTAGTCGTTGTTCGGCAGGGCAGCGCCGGTCTCGACGACGACCTCGTCGTCGCCCAGCACGACCACGGAGCGGTGCTCCTCGACGGCGATGTCGCACTTCGCCGCGAAGCGCCCGCGGAGCAGCTCGCGCGCGAGCCGCTCACCGGCGTCCGGCTCGGTGAGGAGCAGGAATCCGTCCTCGGCGCGGCGCCACACGACCATCGGGGCGACGACCCTCGCCTTCGGCGTCAGCAGGAGCGCTTCGCAGACGCCGCCGACCGGGAGCTCCTCGACCTCGTTCGAGACCATCCGATTCAGATAGGCGCCCGCGTCCGGGCCGCTGACCGAGACGTAGGCGCGTGGCCTCGCCGCTGCGTATACCGTCGTGGAGCCAGCCGGTCGCGTCATCGAGTCGAGAGTAGCGAGCGTGTTCAGGAGCAGAGCGGAGCGGAAGGTGGAGGAGGCCGGGTACGACCCGGCACGGCTCCCGCCTGGCCAGTACCTGACCGAGAAGTGGCCGGTCCTCCACGCCGGGGACGTCCCGAGCTACCCGCCGGACCTCGGCGGCTGGACCTTCCGAGTCCACGGAGCGGTCGAGCGACCGCTCGAGCTGACGTGGGACCAGCTCGACGCGCTCCCGAAGGCGACCGTCGTCCAGGACATCCACTGCGTCACGCGGTGGAGCCGCTTCGACGCCGAGTTCACGGGCATCCCCTGGTCCGCGATCCGCGAGCGCGTCGGGCCGCTCCCGTCGGCGCACTTCGCGATCGCCCACGCCGAGGGCGGGTTCACGTCGAACGTCCCCGCCTCGGCGCTCGACCACGAGCACGCCCTGCTCGTGACCCACGCCGACGGCGAGCCCTTGACGCCGGAGCACGGCTGGCCGCTCCGACTCGTCGTGCCGGAGCGGTACTTCTGGAAGAGCGCGAAGTGGCTGCGCGCGATCGAGCTCCGCCCGACCGACGCGCCGGGCTTCTGGGAGCGCTACGGGTACCACAACGACGCCGACCACTGGCAGGAGCAGCGCTACTCGTTCTGAGCGGTGGCTCACGGGCGGAGCCGGCCGGGAGCGCGCGTCGCGGCGAGCCGGCCGGTCGCCAGTCCGAGCAGCAGAATCGCACCCGAAACGGGGCAGCGGGGCGCCGCCCGAATCCCTCGAAAGGGGGAGCAAGGGATCCCCGCGCGGCGCCGAATCACATAGCACCCACCCTCCCCAGTACCACCGAGACGGCCGCTCCCCCAAGCGGCCGTCTCTCTTTGTTCGCGAAGCAGGGGATCCGCGGAAGCGGATCCCCTGCCGCGAAACCCCCGCCTGCGGCGGGTACACCCCTGAAGCGGCCCGCTTCGCGGCCGAAAACCCACGACACAGACCCCGACCGCGAAACCCCCGGGTGTGGCGGGTAGACCCCCGAAGCGGCCCGCTTCGCGGCCGTGACCGAGCCCGGCACGCCGGGCGACTCAGTCCCGCTCGAGGTGCCCCTCGAGCTCGCCGAGGAGCGCCGCCACGCTCGACCCCTCGCGGACCGCGACGAAGATGGTGTTGTCGCCGGCGACCGTGCCCGCGACGTCCGTGTGACCGCCCTCGTCGATCGCCTGGGCGAGCGCGCTCGCGTACCCCGGGGGCGTCGTCACGACGACGAGCGGGCCGGCTCGCTCGACCGCGACCGCGTACCGGCGCATCGCGACGCCGATCGCGTGCCTGCGGTCGGCGTCGTCCGTGCCCGGCGCCGCGTAGACGAGCCGGCCGGAGGGCGCGCGCACCTTCACCAGCCCGAGCTCGTGCACGTCGCGCGAGATCGTCGTCTGCACGACGTCGTGCCCCTCCTCGCGCAGCGACTCGACGAGCGCCGCCTGCGTCGAGATCGCCCGATCGCGGACGAGCCGGAGGATCGCCTGTTGCCTGACGCGGTTGCTCACGACAGCACGGCGCCGAGGATGCCGAGCGCCTCGTCGATCTCGGCCTCGTCGACGACGAGCGGCGGCAGCAGCCGGAGCACGGCAGGCCCCGAGCCTGCGGTGAGGACGAGCAGCCCTCGCTCGCGGCACGCGTCGACGACGGCGGCCGCGTCGCGGTCGAGGACCGCGGCGACCATCAGACCGCGCCCGCGCACCTCGCGTACGGCGGGCAGCTCCTCGAGACCGGCGGTCAGACGGGCCCCGGACGCGGCCACCCGCGCGAGCAGGTCCTCGTCGATGGCCTCCACGACCGCGCACGCGGCGGCGCACGCGACGGGGTTGCCGCCGAAGGTCGCGCCGTGGTCGCCCGGACCGACCGCGCCGCCCGCGCCGTCGCGCACGAGCAGCGCGCCGACCGGGAGGCCGTTGCCGAGACCCTTCGCCAGCGTCACGAGCTCCGGCTCGATCCCGAGCTGCTCGTAGCCGAAGAAGGTGCCGGTGCGACCGACCCCCGTCTGCACCTCGTCGACCCAGACCAGCGCGCCGACCTCGCGCGCGAGCTCGGCGGCGACCTGCACATAGCCGGGCTCGAGTGGGACGACACCGCCCTCGCCGAGCACGGGCTCGAGCACGATCGCCGCGAGGTCGCCGCCCGGCGAGACTGCCGCCTCGAGCGACTCCACGTCGTTCGGACGGGCGAACGAGACGCCCGGGAGCAGCGGCCCGAAGCCTTCCCACTTGGCCGGCTGCCCCGTGACCGAGAGGGCGCCGAACGTCCTGCCGTGGAAGCTGCCCTCGAGCGCCACGATGCGCGAGCGGCCGGTCGCCTTCCGCGCGACCTTGAGCGCCGCCTCGTTCGCCTCCGCGCCCGAGCTGCAGAAGAACGCCTGCGCGCCGCCCATCCGCTCCGAGAGCAGCCCGGCGAGGCGCAGCATCGGCTCGGTCCAGTAGAGGTTCGACGCGTGCCACAGCTCGTCGAGCTGGGCGTGCGCGGCAGCCGTCACGGCCGGATGGCGATGTCCCAGGCCGGTGACCGCGATGCCCGCGACGAAGTCGAGGTAGGCACGGCCCTCGTCGTCCCACACACGGGAGCCCTCGCCCCGGACGATGGTGACGTCGCCCCGGGCGTACGTCGGGAGGAGCGCGTTGCGGCCCTGAGCCGGCGCCACCGCGTCGCGGGCGGTCGTCATGCGGGGACCTCCGTGGCGCCGATCGACGCGCGTACTCCGCCGCGCGCGGCGCGCACCGCGGCGATCAGCTTCGGCACGATCCCTCCCTCGAACTCGCCCGCGTCGAGGGCGGCCTGCGCGTCGTCGGCCGGAAGCACGCGGGCCACCGCGCCCTCCACGAGGACACCAGGAACGTCGCTCACGAACAGGATCCGCTCGGCACCCAGGCCGACCGCGAGCGCGGCGGCGGCCTCGTCGGCGTTGACGTTCAGCGGGCCCTCGGCGAGCGGCGCGACCACGGGCACACGGCCCGAGGCGAGCGCCTCCTGAATCGCCGTCGGAGCGCACGGCTCCGGCTCGCCCACGAGCCCGAGCCCCTCGACCCGGAGCGCACGCAGCCCGATGCGGTCGCCCCGCAGGCCGAGCGCAGCAGGCCCGATCGCCGCGCAGACGTCGGCGTTGACCGCGTCGAGCGACGCGCGCACGACCTCCAGCACCTCGGGCGTCGTCACGCGCCGACCGCGGACGAACAGCGGCTCGATGCCCCGCCGCTGCATCTCGTCGGTGATCTGCGGCCCTGCGCCGTGGACGACGACGACGGCCGCGTCGACACGGGCGAGCACCTCGCGCACCGCGTCGGTGGCGACGCGGCCACCCAGCTTCAGGACGACGAGCCCGCTCACGTCGTGTACTCCGCGTTGAGCCGAACGTAGTCGTACGACAGGTCCGAGGCGAGGTACGCGCACTCGCCGTCTCCCAGACCGAGGTCGAGCCCGATCGTCGAGGTGGAGCCGGCGAGGGTCGGGACGACGCCCGTCGGCGCGCCGCCCGCGAAGACGTCCGTACCGTCGAACGACACCCGGAGCCGCTCGGGGTCGAGGCGTGCGAACCCGCCGTTCCACGGCGCCGATCCCGCCGCAGCGAGCACCCGCCCCCAGTTGGGGTCCCTGCCGAACGCGGCGGTCTTCACCAGTGGCGAGGTCGCCACCCGGAGCGCAATCGCGCGCGCCTCCTCGGCCGAGGCCGCGCCCGACACGGCGATCTCGAGGACAACCGTGGCCCCTTCGCCGTCGGCCACGATCTGGCGCGCCAGGTCTGCACACACAGCATCGAGCGCCTCCGCGAATTGCTGATCTTGCGTGGAGTCGCGGTTCGCGACTCCACGCTTTGCGAGCAGCACGACGGCGTCGTTCGTCGAGCAGTCGCCGTCGACGGAGATCCGGTTGAACGACCGCTCGACCGCGGGACGCAGGAAGCGCTCGGCCTCGCCCGGAGCGAGCGCGTGGTCGGTCGTGACGACGGCGAGCATGGTCGCGAGGCGCGGATGGATCATCCCGGCGCCCTTTGCCATCCCGCCGACCGTGAACCCGTCGCCGTGCACCGCGGCGGTCTTCGGGCCAGCGTCGGTCGTGAGGATCGCCGAGGCCGCCGCGGGGCCGCCGCCGGGGGAGAGTGCGACGGCGGCCTCGTCGACGCCTGCGAGCAGCTTCCCCAGGGGAAGCCGCGGTCCGATCACGCCGGTGGAGAGCACGATCACCTGCTCGGTCTCGAGCTCGAGCTGCTCGGCGACGTGGGCTGCGGTCCGCTCGGCGTCGGTCTCGCCCCCCGGGCCCGTCGCCGCGTTCGCGACCCCCGCGTTGACGACGACGGCCTGCGGCTCGGCGACCGCCAGGTGACGGCGGGAGACGGCGACCGGCGCCGCCTGGACGCGGTTCGTCGTCCACATCGCGCAGCCCACGGCCGGGCCGAGCGACCGGACGAGCGCGACGTCGGGCTTGCCGGACGGGCGGATGCCGGCGCTCACCCCAGCCGCCGCGTAGCCGGGCGCAGCCGTGACCGACATCAGACGAGGACGCCCTCGAGCCGGAGGCCGGCGGTCTCCTCCAGCCCGAACAGGAGGTTCACGTTCTGGACCGCCTGGCCGGCCGCGCCCTTGCCGAGGTTGTCGAGCGCGCAGATCACGATCGTGCGGTCGGTGTGCCGGTCGTCGAAGACCCCGATCTCGACCGCGTCGGTGTGCTGGACGCGCGCGAGCTCCGGCACCGCGTCCTCGGGCAGGACGCGCACCACGTGGCTCTCGGCGTAGTGCGCCTCGAGCAGCGCGCGGAGGTCGGCGCCGGTCGAGCGGACGTTGCACGTGGCGAGCAGGCCGCGCCTCACGGGCAGGAGGTGCGGCGTGAACGAGACGGGGAAGCCGAGCGCCTGTGAGATCTCCGCGACGTGCTGGTGGGCGCCGACCTTGTACGGCGAGACGTTCTCGAGCACCGAGCCCGCGTGGGTCGTCGTCTTGAGGCCGCGCCCCGCGCCCGTCATGCCGGACAGCGCATCGACGACGACGCCGTGGCGCTCGATCGAGCCGACGAGCGGGCCGAGCGCGAGCAGGACTGCGGTCGCGTAGCAGCCGGGATTGGCGATCAGCCGCCCCTCTGGCGGCCAGACCTCCGGCAGACCGTACGACCAGGCCGAGAGCCCGGCCGGCCGCGGGTGGGTGAAGCCGTACCACGCCTCGTAGAGCGCTTCGTCGCGGAGCCGGTGCGCGCCCGAGAGGTCGACCACGACGCCCCTCGAGGGCGGGTCGAGCGCAGCCGCCTCCTCGTGCGAGAGGCAGAGGATCGTGACGTCCGCCTCGCAGGCGAGCGCGGCGGCGTTCGTGATCAGACGCGGGACACGCTTCCCACCGTTCCGGTTCAGGCGCGGGTCGAGCGCCGTGGCGTCGCGCCCGGCGAGCGAGTCGGAGCCCACCGCGTAGAGCTCGAGCTCGGGATGGCGGAGCACGCGGTCGAGGGCCTCCTGGCCCGTGTACCCGCCCGAGCCAACGAGGCTGACATACGGCATCTGCATATTATGCACAAATAGAGAAATTATCCGCGGAGGGCGGTCGCCCCTGCCCCTTCCGACCGCCGCGCGGTCAGCGCCTCACGCGACACGAGGCGCCGGAAGCGGGCAAGGGAGTCCTCGGGGCGCTCGAGCAATGCCGCGGCGCGTGCGGACCCCGTCGCGCGCGTGTGACGCTCGAGCAGCCCGACCAGCCGCTGCCGGTCGTCCTCGTCGAGCCCGACGAGCGCCACGAGCTCGTTGTTCACGAGTCGCTCGTCCGCGTCGAGCAGGAACGCCTCGCCGCCCGTCATCCCCGCCCCGAGATTGCGCCCGTGCGGCCCGAGCACCACCACGGTGCCCCGCGTCATGTACTCGCATGCATGGTCGCCGACCCCCTCCACCACGGCGACCGCGCCCGAGTTCCGCACGGCGAAGCGCTCGCCGGCCGCGCCGGCGCAGAACAGCTCGCCGCCGGTCGCCCCGTACAGCACGGTGTTACCGACGAGGCAGGGATCGCCCGCGTCGTGCGGCGGCGGCGAGACGACGATCCGTCCGCCCGACATCGCCTTGCCGACGTAGTCGTTCGCCTCGCCGAGCAGCCGGAGCTCGACTCCTGCGGTGAGGAAGGCGCCGAAGCTCTGGCCCGCGGCACCCTCGAACCGGGCCCGGACACGGCCGGCTGGCGTGCCGGAGCCGACCGAGCGCGCGATCGCGCCGCCGAGGCGCGCGCCGATCCCCCGGTCGGCGTTCGTGATCTCGAAGGCGGGCTCGACGAGCCGTGCGCCGCTGATCGCCGCCTTCCCCTGCGCGTGGAGCAGCGCGCCGAGACGATCGCGCTCGTCCGGGACGGCATCGCCCACGTAGCGGGCTGCGCCGGCGCCCGAGCGGACGAGCAACGGGCGGAGATCGAGCGCGTCCGCCGCCGGGTCGCCCGTGCGCCGCTGGCGGAGGAGGTCGGTTCGCCCGACCGCCTCGTCGAGCGTCCGCAGACCGAGCCCGGCGAGCAGGCGGCGCACCTGCAGGGCGGTGAACCTGAGGTATGCCTCGACCATCTCCGGGGTGCCGGCGAACTTCGCGCGCAGCTCCGGCCGCTGGCTGGCGATCCCGACCGGGCACGTGTCGAGGTGGCAGGAGCGCACCATCAGGCACCCCTCCGCGAGCAGGAGCGCCGTGCCGAACGAGAACTCGTCCGCGCCGAGCAGCGCCGCGACGACGACGTCCCGGCCGGTCTTGAAGCCACCGTCGACCCGGACGCGCACGCGACCGCGGAGGCCGTTGGCGACGAGCGCCTGCTGCGTCTCCGCGAGACCCAGCTCCCACGGCGCGCCGGCGTGCTTGATCGAGGGGAGCGGGCTCGCTCCCGTCCCGCCGTCGGCACCCGCGACGTGCACGACGTCCGCGCGGGCCTTCGCGACCCCGGCGGCGATCAGCCCGACGCCCGCGGAGGCGACGAGCTTGACGGACACGTCGGCGTCGGGGTTCACCTCCTTGAGGTCGAACACGAGCTGCGCGAGGTCCTCGATCGAGTAGATGTCGTGGTGCGGCGGCGGCGAGATCAGCGCCACGCCCGGGGAGGTGCCGCGGAGCCGGGCGATCTCGTCCGTGACCTTGTGCGCGGGGATCTGCCCGCCCTCGCCCGGCTTCGATCCCTGTGCGACCTTGATCTGGAGCTCCTCCGCCGAGACCGCGTACTCGGCCGTCACGCCGAACCGGCCCGAGGCGATCTGCTTGATCTTGGAGTTGCGCTCGTCGCCGTACCGGGCCGGGTCCTCGCCGCCCTCGCCCGAGTTCGACCGCGCCCCGAGCCGGTTGAGCGCGATCGCGATCGTCTCGTGCGCCTCGGCGGAGAGCGCCCCGTGCGACATCGCGCCGCCCGAGAAGCGACGCACGATCGAGTCGACGGACTCCACGTCGTCGAGCGGGACGGGCGCGCGGGCGGGGACGAGCTCAAGCAGGTCTCGCGGCTCGAGCGGCGGACGCTCCTCGACGAGCCGCGCGAAGCGGTCGTACTCGTCGAGCCGGTCGCCCCGGACGGCACGGATCAGCGCGTGGGCCGCGGTGACGCTCTCCTGGAGCGCGGAGACCACCTCGGGGTCGGTGGCGTGCGGCTCGCCGCCCTTCCTGAACTTGTAGAAGCCGGGGTTCTCGAGCGCCGGCTTCTCGGCCTCGCTCGCGGCGAGCCGCTCGAGCGCGTCGCGCTCCAGCCGGCCGAGGCCGATGCCGCCGATCGCCGAGGGGGTGTCGCCGAAGAAGCGCCTGCACAGGCGGCGGTCGAGCCCGATCGCCTCGAAGAGCCGGGCGCCGCGGTAGCTCGCGACGTCGGAGATCCCCGCCTTCGACATGACCTTGAGGACGCCGTGCTCGAACGCGTGCAGGAGCCGGGCCTGCGCCTCCTCGGCCGACGGCCGGTCGCCACCGACCTTGTCCGTCGCCGCGAGCCGGGCGACGGTCTCGAGGGCGAGTCGGGGGCAGACGAGGTCGGCGCCGTAGCCGACGAGCGTCGCGACCATGTGCGAGTCGCGCGTGTCGTCGCTGGACACGACCAGGGAGCACGCGGTCCGCAGGCCGCGCTCGACGAGCCGGCCGTGCCCAGCCGCCACCGCGAGCAGCGAGGGGACGGGCGCGCGGCCCGCCCCTGCCGCCCGGTCGCTCACGCAGACGACGGTCGCCCCGGCCGCCGCGAGGTCGGCGCACGAGTCGGCGACCCGGTCGACCGCCGCGCCGAGCCCCTCGGTCGCGGCGAAGGTCGCGTCGACCTCTCGCGGCTCGAGTGCGGCGAGCCCGTCGGGCGTGACGAGGAACGACGGCAGCGCGACGACGGCCGGGAGCGGCCCGTCCGCGTCGAGCCGAGGGCGTGGCCCGACGAACGCCGCCAGGGACATCACGGCCCGCTCGCGCTCGTGATCGATCGCCGGGTTCGTGACCTGGGCGAAGCGCTGGCGGAAGTACGAGGCGAGCGGTCGCGCCCGGCCTGCGAGCGGCGCGAGCGGCGCGTCGTCGCCCATCGAGTAGACCGGGTCACGGCCCGACTGCGCGATCGGCCGGAGCATGAGGCTGAGCTCCTCGCGGGTGTAGCCGTGGAGCGCGTGACGCACGACGAGGTCGTCGTCCGGGACGGGCATCGGCGCCCCCTGGTCGCCGAAGCTCAGCGACTCGGAGACCCAGCGGCCGTACGGCCGACGACTCGCGAGCGTACGCGTCAGCTCGCCGTCGAACAGCACGCCGCGCTCGGGATCGATCGAGAACAGCTGCCCGGGCGCGAGACGCGCGCGGCGCACCGCGACGCCTTCGGGCAGCGGCACGGCGCCCGCCTCGGAGGCCACGGCGACGACGCCGTCCGCGCACACCGCGATCCGGAGCGGACGGAGACCGTTCCGGTCGAGCTTCGCGCCGCACGTGACCCCGTCCGTGAACACGAGACCCGCGGGCCCGTCCCACGGCTCGGTGAGCATCGCGTGGTAGCGGCGCATCGCTCGCTCCGTCTCGTCGACGCGCGGGTCGTTCTGCCAGGCCGGCGGGACGAGCCGCGAGAGCGCCTCGCGCACCTCCACGCCGGAGCGAACCAGCAGCTCGACCGCGTTGTCGAGGAGCGCCGAGTCCGAGCCGGAGCGGTCGAGCGCCGGGGCGAGCGCCGGATCCAGACCCGCGGCCCGCTCGCGGGCCTCCATCCACGCGACGTTCCCCTCGATCGTGTTGATCTCGCCGTTGTGGCAGAGCAGCCGGAACGGCTGCGCGCGCTCCCAGCTCGGGGCCGTGTTCGTCGAGAATCGCTGGTGGAAGATCGCCCAGGCGACCTCCCAGCCGGGCTCCCGCAGGTCCGGGTAGACGCTCGCGAGCTGGGTGGCGGCGCAGAGCGCCTTGTAGGTCACCGTGCGGAAGGACAGCGACACGACGTACACGCCGTCCACGAGCTCCGCCCGCCGGCGCGCCCGGTAGGCCCGCACCTCGGCGTCGGCGTCGGCGTCGGCGCACGGCGCGAGCACGAGCTGGGCCACCCGTGGCATCGAGGCGACCGCCGTCGAGCCGAGGGCGCTGACGTCGAGCGGCACGTCCCGCCAGCCGGCAGGCTCGAGCCCCTCGGCGCGACAGGCATCCTCGACGACTCCGCGCAGCCACGGCTCCCGCAGGAAGCACATCGCGAGCCCCGCGCCCGGGACGCCGGTCAGCGCCGTGTGCAGCGGCAGCAGCAGGCCGGCGCCGTCACCGGTCACGCCGTCCGCGGCCCACGCGCCGCGGTGGGCGACCGCGCCGAGGCCTGCGAGCGCACGGTCGAGCAGCTCGCGGGAGGCGCGTCCGCGGGCGTCCGCGACGAGCCCGATCCCGCAGGCGTCGCGCTCTCGGCTCGGGTCGTGGAGTGGGCTCGGCACTGAGGTGGTACCGCCTTTCGGGTCTGCGGACGGACGTGCGGAAGGTGCTTCCCGCCCGGTGTCTCGTCGGCTAGCGGGCGGGGGCGGGAGGAAGTCGCCGGCTAGCGCCGAGGCGGCGCGACGATCGCGAACGGGCGAATTCCCGCCCCGGATTTCCGGGCGGAGCACCCCGCGAAGATCGTCGCTCCAGATACCATCGATCATCGATCGTAGAGAAACGGAGCGGCCGCGGCAAATCGGGGAGTCCAGGACCGAGACTGGCCTCTCGGCGGCTCGACTGGACGGTTGGGGTGTTGACAGCGATGCGGACGACAGGCACTCTGCGACGGCGATGATGCTCTGCCACGCCGTATCCGTACCTTCGCTCGTACCGCGCCCCGCGGTCTCGACCGGCGTCGGCATCGAGCTCATCGCGATTCTCCCCGTCTAGGGGAGATCGACGCTCACGCGCCCGCCGACGGCGCACACGCCGACCGAGACCACACCAGAGGTGCGTCCCCAGGGCGTCACCGAGCGAGAGGAGATTTCGTCCCATGACCGTCAGGCCCCCGACCCCACACTCGAGATGACCGGCCGGAGCAGGTACGTCGTCACGTGCCTCGCCGGCCACGGCATCGGCCCGGAGGTGACCGCGGCGGCGAGCCGCGCGCTCGCCCGGCTCGGCCGCGAGCACGGCTTCGACGTCGAGGAGCTCCATCCCCCGTACGACACCGAGGCGCTGACCCGCTCCGGCCACCTGCTGCCCATCGCCACCCGCGAGGCGACCTCGTCGGCCGACGCCGTCCTCGTGGCCGGAGACGCCGCGCCGGCCCTCGCCGGCGTCAAGGCCGCGCTCGACCTGCGCGCGACCGTCACCCGGGTGCTGGACGACGCGGGAGAGGCGACGGCGTTCGCGCCCCTCGACGACGACGCCGTCGACTGGACGCTGCAGCGGGCGCTCGACACCGCGAGAGCGCGGACGGGCCGGCTCACGTCGGTCGGCGTCTCGAGCGACTGGGTCGACCGCGTCGAGCGTCACGCCGACCGGTACCCGGGCGTCGAGGTCGACCACGTTCCCCTGCTCGAGGCGCTGCGACGGCTTGCGGCCGGCTCGGCCGGCGTGCTCGTCGCGGAGGGAGTGCTCGGCGACACGATCGCCGCGGCGCCACAGCTCGGCGGCCGGCGCAGGCTCGTCGCCACGGGCAGGCTGTCTCCGGACGGGCCCGGGCTCTTCGCTCCGGTCGGGTCGACGACGAGCGACGACGCCGGGCAGGGAGTCGCCGACCCGAGCCCGATGCTCCTCGCCACGGCGCTCATGCTCACCGAGGGCCTCGGACGGAGCTCGGCCGGCCAGGCGCTCGAGGAGAGCCTCGCGGCGGCCCTCCGCGGGTCGCGGCGGCCCGTCGAGGTGGCGGCGCCGGGCGTCGCCGCGACCACGCGTGAGTTCGTCGACGCCGTCCTCGGGCTGCTCCCGAGCGCGCGGCGCGACACCGAGTTCGCGCTGGGGGTCGGGCCGTGAGGATGACCGGCGGCGACGCGATCCTCCGGGCGCTCGAGGCCGAAGGCGTCGACGTGATGTTCGGCATCCCGGGCGGCGCGATCATGCCGACCTACGACGCGATCGCTCGGGGCACGACCGTCCGGCACGTGCTCGCCCGGCACGAGCAGGGCGCAGGGCACATGGCGCAGGGCTACGCGAGGGCGTCCGGGCGCGTCGGGGTCGCGATCGCGACGTCGGGGCCCGGTGCGACGAACCTCGTCACGCCGATCGCCGACGCATGGATGGACTCCACGCCGCTCGTCTGCATCACGGGGCAGGTCCGCTCCACGCTGATCGGGACGGATGCCTTCCAGGAATGCGACATCACCGGCATCACGATGCCGATCGTGAAGCACTCCTGGCTCGTGCAGGACGCCCGCGAGATCCCGTCCGTCCTGCGCGCCGCGTTCCACGTCGCTCGCACCGGCCGCTGCGGGCCGGTCCTGGTCGACGTGCCCCGCGACGTGCAGGAGGCGACGGTGGACGTCTCGTTCCCCGGCGAGGTCGACCTGCCCGGCTGGCGGCCGCCGACCAAGGTGCACCCGCTCCAGATCCGCGAGGCGGGCCGCGCCGTCGCGAACGCCCGCAAGCCGGTGCTCTACGTCGGCGGCGGCACTCTCAACGGCGACGCCTGCGCGGAGCTGCTCGAGCTCGCGGAGACCGGCTCCCTGCCCGTCGTCACGACGCTGATGGGCAAGAGCGCGTTTCCCGAGTCGCACGAGCTCCACTTCGGGTGGCCGGGGATGCACGGCCCGAAGTGGTCGAACCTCGCGATCAACTCCTGCGACGTCCTGGTCGCCGTCGGCGCGCGGTTCGACGATCGCGTCACCGGGAAGCTTTCCGCGTTCGCGCCCGGGGCGACGGTCGTGCACCTCGACGTGGACGCGGCGGAGATCTCGAAGCTGCGCGCGGCCGACATCCCCGTCGTGGGCGCGCTGTCGGCCGCGGTCGGCGCGCTCGGCGCGGAGGTCGCACGACATCGGGCGGAGGGTACGCCCGCGCCCGACGCGTGGCTCGAGCAGCTCCGGGCCTGGCGCGAGGAGTTCCCGCTCCGCTACGACCGAGAGGGGGAGTGGCTCAAGCCGCAGTACGTGCTGGAGACCCTCCAGCGCCTCACCGAGGGTGAGGACGTGATCGTCACGACCGGGGTCGGGCAGCACCAGATGTGGGCGATGCAGTACGTCTCGAGCGAACGCCCCCGCAGCTTCATCACCTCGGGTGGGCTCGGGACGATGGGCTACGGGATCCCCGCGGCTGTCGGAGCGAAGGCCGCCCGCCCCGAGGCGACCGTGGTCTGCGTCGACGGCGACGGCTGCTTCCAGATGACGGCCCAGGAGCTCGTGACCGCCGTCGTCGAGGAGCTGCCGATCGTGGTCGTGCTCGTCAACAACGGCTACCTCGGCATGGTCACGCAGTGGCAGGACATGTTCTTCGACGGCCGCCGCTCGCACGTCCACCTGACGAACCGCCTGCCGGACTACGCGAAGCTCGCCGAGGCGTACGGTGGGGTCGGCATGGTGGTCACCCACGAGGCCGAGCTCGAGTCCGCGCTCGCCGAGGCGATCCGGCTCGGGCGCACGGTCGTCGTCGACTGTCGCGTCGACCCCGCGGAGCAGTGCTTCCCGATGATCCCCACGGGCGCCGCGGCGATCGACATGATCGAGTACGGCGACACGCTGGAAAGGACCGTGGCGTGACCGAGATGGAATACCACTCGGTTTCCCGGGGCGGCGCTCGCAAAGGGCGCAAGCGACCCTGCCGCGAGCGTCGCCAGGCGCGGGCGGAGGCCGGTTCCGCCGGCCGCAGTCAGAGCCGGCCGGGGAGGCGAGGGTCGTGAAGCACACGCTGAGCGTCACCGTGCACGACAAGCCCGGTGCGCTGACACGGATCACGACGATGTTCGCGCGGCGCGGCTTCAACATCGAGTCGCTCGCGGTCGGCCCCACGGAGCGGCCCGGCGTCAGCTGCATCACGCTGCGCGTCGACTGCACCCAGCACTCGCTGGAGCAGATCGAGAAGCAGATCCACAAGCTCGTCGACGTCCTGCGGGTGACCGAGCTCGTCTCCGGCGAGGCGGTCGAGCGGGAGCTGATGCTCGTCAAGGTCGCAGTGACGCCCGAGCGCCGCGCGGAGCTCGTCACGACCGCCGAGGCGCTCGGCGGCCGGCTGCTCGACGTCGGCGCCGACGGGGTCGTGCTCGAGCTCGTCGCGACACCCGAGGAGATCGACTCGTTCCACGAGCTCTGCCGGCCGTACGGCGTCACCGACCTCGTCCGCACGGGCCGGGTCGGCGTGCCTCGTGCGTCGGCCCGGCGGAAGGCGCCGGCGCGCCTCGCCGCGATCAACTGACAGTCCGTCCCCCCAGTGAAAGGACATCCGATGGCAACCATCCTCCGTGACGGCGATCTCTCCCTCCTCGACGGAACGGTCGCGGTCGTCGGCTACGGCAGCCAGGGGCACGC
>Ga0210120_1000136_pt1 | contig 16737 bp, 12 predicted proteins | sample Goodyear_PhragA__FD_184868 | JGI IMG/M metagenome (GOLD analysis project Ga0210120, IMG submission 184868) | Wetland microbial communities from San Francisco Bay, California, USA, that impact long-term carbon sequestration - Goodyear_PhragA_D2... | ecosystem: Environmental > Aquatic > Marine >... | reverse complement strand
AACGCTAAAAGAACGATAACTCGCTTCATGGTGCTTATTGACGCGCTTAGTACTCTTTCACTTTTTTCCCGGTGACATGTTGCACCGACCCTTTGTGCTTCGCATCAAACACAATCGTCACAGTCTGGGTGCATCCTCGCAAATAGCCGTTATTCGTTTCCCATCCCTGCACATCCTCGACCACGAGCGCGCCGGATTGAGCCATTGTTTTGGCGCGATGTTCCCTTCGATGAATTTGTTCACTCCGTACTTGTGGAGCTCCTTTCTCTGGGTCGTCGTGGCGCAACCGGGCAATTCCGGTAACCATGATTCTGTAAAACCAGAATCGTTCCGGAAATAAGCTATCGTGTTGTCGCCTCTTCGATTATGTATCCCTGACCTGCTCATCCGCTGCGGATAACCACGTTCGATTTAATGCGAATGCTACAGAGACAAGCATTAAAAATATTTTCATGCAGACCTGCGAGTCGTGTGCAGTTTATGGTCACCACTCGGCTATCAACAATAAAATTTGAGCGATGGCTTGGTGGGCGACCCGGCACTCTCAACGCGAGCTTGGAAGATCCCCGGCGGGCTGCTGTCGGCCTCTGCGCGGCGCGACGCGATGAGATCGAGTGCGCCGTTTCATGGCTGCACGATTAAAATCTTCAGAGAACTTCCGGCGCGGGTTTGCATCCAGGTGGCTCCTGATCTCGCTGAGGAAAGGTTCTGCAAAGTTGTGCAGCTTTTGTTCGCCGACTCCCGGAATGCGGCGGAACTCGTCTGTGTTTGTGGGATAACTGCGCGCCATCTCGCGAAGCGATACGTCGGAAAAAATAATGTAAGCCGGGACGTTGCGTTCGTCGGCCAGTCTTCGACGAAGGTCGCGCAGACGCTCAAATAGAGCTTCGTCGCATTCGATCGCTCCCTTCCGGATCGCAGCAGATTTCTCCGCAATGTCGATTTGTTTGGTCAAGATGATCGGTGTCCGCTTCCGCAACGCCTCGAGACCAGAAGAAGTGAGCGACAACGTGGCGAACTTGCCCGGCGCGCATTCGACAAGCCCCAAACGCAGCAGTTCACGACCGATTGCCTGCCATTCGCCGCGCTTCAATTCGGTGCCAATACCGTGGGTGGACAACTCGTTGTGACCTCGTTGCCGGATCGCTTCCGTATCGGCGCCCCGCAGAATATCGACGATATGTCCCAAGCCGAATCCGAATCCATGTCTGGCGTGGACGCGATAGACACAGGACAGAAACTTTTGAGCCTGCACGGTTCCGTCGAACGTTTCCGGCGGATGCAAACAATTGTCGCAACCATTGCACGAATGCTGTAGCGGCGGTCTATGACCGCCGACCGTCTGATCATCCGCAGGGTAGGCTTCACCAAAATACGCCAGCAACACGCCCCGACGGCATTCGCGCGTCTCAGCGTAGTTGACCATTTGTCGAAGTTGCGTCCGCGCAATGCGCGCCTCGCTCTCACTTTTTTCATCGATGAAATGAAGTTGCTTGGCGACGTCGTTGGGGCTGAAAAGCAACACGCATTCGCTGGGCAATCCGTCCCGTCCGGCACGTCCTGTTTCCTGATAGTAGCTCTCAATATTTTTAGGTAGATCGTAATGCACAACGAAACGCACGTTTGGTTTGTTGATCCCCATCCCGAACGCGATAGTCGCGGTGACCACGCGCACATGATCGCGGAGGAATGAGTCCTGGTGTTTCGTGCGTTCCGCCGCCGTTAGGCCCGCGTGATATGGTTTCGCCCTCACACCGTCCTCATTCAAATCTCGCGCCAGTGACTCGGTACTCTTGCGGCTTGCGCAATAAACGATGCCACTATCGTTAGGCCGGCTCCGGACGAACGCCAGCAGTTGTTCGTAAGGCACCGATTTGGGAACGACCCGATATGTCAGATTCGGCCGGTTAAAACTGGCCACGTAACAACAAGGATCCCGCAATTGCAGTTCTTTGATGATATCCACCCGAACGCGTTCTGTTGCCGTGGCGGTAAGCGCCATGAGTGGCACATCGGGCAAATGTTTCCGCAGCTTTTTCAGCTCGCGATATTCCGGGCGGAAGTCGTGGCCCCATTCACTGATGCAATGCGCTTCGTCGATCGCGACTTGGGCGATATTCCAGTTAAGCGCGCGTTCCAGAAACGTCTCCAGCATCAATCGCTCCGGAGCCACGTACAGCATCCGGTATTCGCCGCGATGCAAGCCGCGCCAGCGCGCCTTTGCCTCTTCCCGATTCAAGGTTGAATTCAAGTATGTGGCCGCAATTCCACTGGTTTGCAGTGCGTCCACTTGATCTTTCATCAGCGAGATCAGAGGCGATACGACAATGGTGAGCCCGTCGCGTATCAAAGCCGGCAGTTGAAAACAAAGTGATTTGCCACCGCCGGTCGGCATCAACACAAACACATCTCGGCCCGCGAGCGCATCCCGGATGATCTCCTCCTGCAATGGCCGGAACTGATCGTAACCAAAATATTTTTTCAGCGTGTCGGGCAAATTCACAGCCTTTTTATAAGGGAGGGTTCCTGTTTCGGACAGCGAATTTGCCTTTGACAGGAGGGTTGCGCGCCGGCGGACGACCCCGCTGCTTCACGCTCCACATTCGACAGCCAATACGGCTTCGATCGTGTCAGGTTCGCAGCGGTAGATGGTATTCCGGTCGCTCTCGTGGCAAACGACTGCACGATCACTTCGAGTTTGCCATCGCCATTCATCTGGCGGCTTCTTTTCGACTCTCTCGGCGAACCATCAATTTTAGTCCGGACCAGGTCTCATCGACCGCACAGACTTTTACATCGACGAATCCGAGCGGCAGTGCGAGAGCGCGGACCACGCCTTCGGTCACATCAGTAGGCACACCGGCCGATTTCTTGGGCCAGGAAATCCAAACGAGTCCAGTATCCGCAACTTTCTCGCGCAGGTCCGGTAATCTCTTCGCCAGCGCGCTGTATTTCCTGACGAATACGTGGACAAAATTCGAATCTCGTTTCAACCGAGTTGAGAAAGTTACGCCTTCGGGAACTGGGTCGAGCAACCGACGGTAATTTGTCGGCGCGTTGATCGTGACGACAGTCAGCCCCGGTTTGATTCCCAGTTTTTGGGCTAATGGCGTTCCGGAGTAACCGGCCATTGTGAGCACTATAGGTAACTGGTGTGGTGTCTGTAAAGTTTCTCTGTGGGTGGCGCAGTCTGAATAGGGCATTGAATATTCGAATCCTCGGTGGAAACTAAATATACTGGATTAGTTTCCTGAATGTGCTAACACTATTCCTGAGATGAAGGAGGCACATAAAACTCGACCGCGTAGCCGCAAGCGTGATCTGAACCGGCAACGAATCGTTGATGCCGCGCGGGTCCACTTCTTTAGCCACGGATTTCGCAGCGTGACCATGGATGATCTGGCGGAGGAGCTGGGGATTAGCAAGAAAACGCTTTACACTCATTTTCCGGGCAAGTTCGATCTGCTTGAGGCCGTTCTGGCCGATAAATTCGCAAGCGTTGAAGCAGCACTGAAGGGAATCACCCGGGGACGACCGCGAGATTTTCCGGCGACTTTGCGGGAATTGATGGCCGGCACGCAACGGGAATTGAATGAGATTAAGCCGCCGTTCGTGCGGGATATGCGCCAGAAAGCGCCGGACGTTTTCAAGGTCGTCGAACGCCGCCGGGCTGCGCTCATTCAGCGCTACTTTGGAAAATTTTTTGCCGACGGACAACGGGCGGGAATGCTGCGCAGGGATGTCCCCGTCAGGCTGATGATCGAAATTTTGCTGGCGATGGTTCAATCGATCATGAACCCGTCGAAGATGGAGGAGCTCGGGATGATGCCAAGGGAAGGGTACACCGGGATCCTTACAATTATTCTCGAAGGCGCGCTGACAGCAAAGGGACGCAAAGCGTGAATACTGTATTCGTTAGGTCAAATCGCTACCTAATGCGCCTGGCCGGAGCATTAACCGTGGTTTTTTTGCTGGCCGGTTGTGGTAATCGGGAGAAAGCGGTTTCAGGCACTATCGAAGTGGACGAAGCGCATGTGGGTCCGCGCTCGGGTGGACGTGTGGAAAAAATTCTAGCATGGGAAGGGGACCATTTGCACCAGGGACAACTGATCATTCAGCTGGACGCTTCGGAGCTGCGAGCGCGTCGCGATCTTGCCCAGGCGCAAATCGATACGTCGATTCACGACGCAGACGCGCAGGAAGCACAATTGGTTTTCCTGCAGGATGAAGCGCGGCGCCAGCAGGATTTGCTTAAGCGGAAAGTCGTTTCTTCAAGTGACGCTGAGCGGGCTGCCAGCTCGGCGAACACTCAGGAGAAAAATGTCGCGGCGGCGAAAATGCGTGTCGCGATGTCGCGCGCTCAACTGGCCGACATCGACGCGCAGTTGGCGGAAATGCAAGTCACCGCTCCGGCTGACTCCATTCTTGAAGTGCTCAGCGTGAAAGTGGGGGACGTGTTGCCGGCAAATCGCGAAGGCGCTACGCTGATCCTGACCGGACATCTTTGGGTGCGCGTTTATGTTCCGGAATCCTGGCTGGGCCTGATCAAGCTGGGCGAGCACGTTCGCGTCCGGGTCGATTCGTTTCCGGGCAAAGATTTCGACGGGGTCGTGGAGCAGATAAATCGCCAGGCCGAGTTTACCCCGCGCAACGTGCAAACCGTCGCCGACCGGATCAAACAAGTGTTTGGAGTAAAGATTCGTTTGCCCAGCGACGACGACCGCCTGCGCGCCGGGATGGCGGCAGATGTCTATTTTCCAAACGTGAAATGAGTTGAGGCACCCCTCGAATGAGTACGCGCGACATCAACGAAACTTCGCTCAACCACGGTAAAAGGGTGTCCGAGCCGATGATTGAAGTAGACGGACTGACGAAACGCTTCGGGACATTCACCGCAGTGGATCACATTTCGTTTTCCGTGGGAAAAGGATCCATCTTCGGGTTTCTCGGGCCGAACGGTTCCGGGAAAACGACCGTGATTCGGATGTTGTGCGGAATCCTGGAGCCGAGCGATGGCACCGCTCGGATCGGCGGCCACGACGTGGTGCGGGATATCGAACCGATCAAAGAGATGATCGGCTACATGTCGCAGAAATTTTCGCTGTACGACGAACTGACGGTCAACGAGAATCTCATCTTTGCGGGGAAACTTTACGGCTTACGCAATCACGAATTGAACCAGCGTCGCGATGAAATGATCGCAACGACACATCTCGAACCGTACCTCAACAGACGCGCGTCCCAGCTTTCCGGCGGCTGGCGACAACGTCTGGCCATGGCTTGCTCGCTTATGCACAAGCCGACGGTCCTTTTTCTCGACGAACCGACAGCCGGCATTGATCCCGTCGCGCGTCGCGAGCTCTGGGATTTGCTGTTCGAATTCGCCGGTAAAGGAATGACGCTTTTTGTGACCACGCATTACATGGATGAAGCAGAGCGCTGCGATCACGTTGGCTACATTTACATGTCGAAATTGATCGTGTGCGGCGAGCCGGACGAGTTAAAAAAACTTCCGGAAGTAAATCCGTTCGGAACGCGCCGCCTGGATGTGACCTGCGATCACGTGACCACAGCGCTGCAAACCATGCGACAGATGAGCGGCGTCCGCACCGCTACGGTCTTTGGGCAATCGATGCATTTGCTGGTCGATGAAAATGTAAAGCGCGCCCAGATCGACGAGCAATTGCGCAAAGTCGGCGTTACTCATGCCGAAATTCACGAGATAGGTCCCTCATTGGAGGACGTGTTCGTCGAGCTTTCGGCCAAGCACGCTGCCGAACAACGAAAGGCGGCCTGATGAAACACAAATTTTTTCGCGGGCTCGGAGCCATTCTGTTTAAGGAATTCATCATCGTCTGGCGCGATCCGATGACACTGTTCTTTATGTTTTTCCCGCCATTGATCGAGATGGTGGCGTTCGGATACGCGCTCGACAACGACGTGAAACACATGGCGATGCTTGTTTTGAACGAAGACCGGACGGTTGAGAGCCGCCAGTTGATCGATCGGTTCGTGAACACAGAGACCTTTCGCGTGGTAGGCGAAGTCCGCAGCTTGGATGAGCTAAAGAGCGAAATGCGCAAAGGCCGCGCTTATGCCGCGTTGGATATCCCGCCGAATTTTACACGCGACCTTAACGCGGGCCACTCTGCGCAGGTGCAACTGCTCGTCGATGGATCCAATTCCACGACAGCGCTGCAAGCTCTCAATACCGCGCTCGGCGTGACGTTGACTCAGTCGCTGGAGTCGCTCCTTCGCGAGACCGGCCGGGAAGGTGTGCCCATCGATATCCGGCCACAGATGCTTTACAACCCGGCCATGCGCGCTCCGAACTTCTATGTACCGGGCGTGATCGGCATTGTCTTGCAGCTCGGGACGACAGTGGCTTCAGCCATGGCTCTGGTACGCGAACGAGAACGCGGCACGCTGGAGCAATTGCTGGTAAGTCCCCTTAGTCCCGCGGGCCTCATGCTCGGCAAGCTGGTTCCGTATTTGTGTATCGGCATGGCCATGGCTGTGGTGCTCTTTCTGGTCATGCGATTTCTGTTTTTCGTTCCCATCGCCGGAAACATCGTCGCGATGCTGTTTTCAACGCTGGTTTATGTGTTTGCGTTGCTTAGTCTCGGTTTGCTTATCGGCACCTTTGCTGAAAACCAAATGCAGGCGCTGCAGATGTCGATGGTGTTTCTGTTACCGAGCGTCTTCTTTTCCGGTTTCATTTTTCCGCGGGAAACCATGCCCTGGATTTTTTATGCGCTCGGCACGCTTTTTCCCACGACCTATTTTATAGCGCTCATGCGCGCCATCATTTTGCGGGGAGCACATCTCTTCGAATACTGGCCGAACCTTGTCGTTTTGATGGTGATGGCGAACCTGTTATTTGGGCTCTGCGCTTTGCGTTTCCGAAGAAAGATCGCGTAACCTGCTGATTAATTTGGCAGGGCGCGACCGCCGGTTGCGCCGATCGAACGGACGGCTCGGCGATCCAATCCCTACCACAAGAAATACCGCTCGTGCGCGCAGCAACCCTTTCAAAAATCTTCCTCAGCGCTCTTCGCGTTCTTATCGCGGTTATGGCGCTTCTTGCGTTACTTTGGTGGTTTGGAGTGAGGATGCCCGGCAAAAACATTTCGAAACCAGCGCCTTTGTCGCCCAATGAACTGGTGTTACGGGAAGAGCTTCGCGCCGATGTGCAAAAACTTGCCGGCGAAATCGGCGAGCGAAATATGTGGCACTACCCGGAACTAAATGCTGCCGCGGATTTCATCGAAGGTTCCTTTTCACGCGCCGGCCTTCGTCCACGCCGAGATACTTACGAAGTCGATGGGCAAGCCTGCCACAATATCGAGACGGAAATTCGCGGTTCTCGCCCCGAAGTTATTTTAATCGGTGCACATTACGATTCAGTATCTGGTTCGCCCGGTGCAAACGACAATGGGAGCGGAGTGGCGGCGCTTCTGGCGCTGGCCCGGCGTTTTGCCGGGAAAACGACGCAACACACTGTGCGGTTTGTCGCATTTGTGAATGAGGAGCCGCCTTATTTTTTGTCGGGTGAAATGGGAAGCGACGTTTACGCGGGCCGTTGCAAAGCGCGCGGCGACAACATCTCAGCCATGATCAGTTTGGAAACCATCGGCTATTTTTCTGATGCGCCGGGCTCACAAACCTATCCATCGCCCGGGCTGGGCCTCTTTTATCCGAGAATTGGCAACTTCATCGGATTTGTCGGCAACGTTCACTCACGCGCGCTGCTTCGTCGGGTAATCGGGCTATTTCGCAAAAACGCCAAAGTTCCATCTGAAGGCGCAGCGCTTCCCGCTTTCATTCCGGGTGTGAGCTGGTCGGATCAACGGTCGTTTTGGCGGTACGGTTATCCTGGCATCATGGTTACCGACACCGCGCCTTTTCGTTATCCGTACTATCATTCGCCTAACGACACACCCGACAAGCTTGATTACGATCGGTTCACACTTGTCGTTAGCGGCATGGAAAAAGTAATCGAAGGTCTGGATAAATTGTAATCTCCCTGCTGCGGCAGTGAAACACAGCGAGCGAGTTACGAAGATATTGGCCTGCAATCAAAGCCACGCCCGCGCAACCCGTTCGAGGACATAACCAATCAGTCCACTGGCCGGCAATGTAAAAAGCCAGGCCCAAACGATTCGCTCCACGACCGTCCATCGCAATCCGCTGAAACGTTTCACTGCGCCGACGCCCATGATTGAAGTTGTGATCACGTGGGTAGTTGAAAGCGGAATGCCGTAATAGCTCGCTGCCTGGATAATCACTGCGGCCGTGGTTTCCGCGGCGAACCCATTTACCGGCTGCAGTTTCACCATTTGATGGCCGAGTGTGCGAATGATTCGCCAACCGCCGGCCGCTGTTCCCACAGCCATTGTTAGCGCACAAAGCACAATGACCCAAACCGGCAGAACAAAGGTTGGGGTCTTCAGGAAAGCCAGCGAGCCCGGCAAATGGTCGAAGCTGCCTGCCTTCGTGCCGGTAAAAAGTGCAAGCGCAATGATGCCCATGGTCTTTTGCGCGTCATTCGACCCATGGCTGTGAGCCATCCATGCCGCGCTGAAGATTTGGAGCTTCCCGAACAGCGAATGAACAAATTGCGGCGTGAATCGATGGAGCACCACGAAAAGCAGGAACATCAGTAACGCGCCGAAGATAAATCCGGCAAAAGGCGAGGTGATCATCGGCACAATGACTTTTGGCCACATACCGGCATTCCATTTGATCACTGACCAATCACCACCTGCGGCAGCCAGGGCAGCTCCGCAAAGACCGCCAATCAGCGAATGACTGGAGCTGGAGGGCAATCCGAACCACCACGTAATCATGTTCCATGCGAACGCGGCGATAACCGCGCAAAGCACAGTGGTCATTGTAACGATATCTGTATCCACCAGTCCCTTGCCAATGGTGGTAGCAACCGCGCCACCGAAGAGCGCGCCGGTGAGATTGAAAAAGGCGGCCATGGCGATCGCTTTTCGCGGCGTGAGCACCCGCGTTGACACAACCGTAGCGATTGCATTTGCAGCGTCGTGAAAGCCGTTGCTGTACTCGAAAACGATCGCAGCGAGGACGACGAAAATGAGCGTGAGCACGCGATGAGCTTGCTACGAATACTTCAGCGCCACCTGCAGGATGATGTTGCCGGCATCCCGGCAGCGGTCGATCACCTTTTCCAGGAGGCCGTAAAGATCGTGCAAAAAAATGATCTGCTTCGGTTCGTAACTGCCTTGGAAAAGATCGCGAAGCCGGTCCAGTTCAAGCTGGTCCGCATCGCCTTCGATCGCCTGGAGTTTTGCGTTCATCTCCTTCGCAGTGCGGGAATCGATTCCTTTGCGCAACTGTTTCACCATAGCCAGCACCGTTTCGGCAGCCTGATCTAGCAGCACCATCTGTTTTTGAAAACTATGGCCGCGCAAGTCCTCCGGACAGATCAAAATCCGTTCCCCGATTTTCTCCACCGTCTTCGGTATTTTATAAAGAGCAGCAGCCAGTTCCTGGATGTCCTCCCGCTCCAGAGGCGTGATAAACGTTTTTGAAAGCTGCTCGGTCAGTTCCTGAGTGATTCGCTTGTCTTCGCGCCGACTGTGCGCGAATTCCTCCAAATTCGCAGGCGTCTCGTTTTGTTGAAGTTTTTCCAGCAGGCCGATCAAATGATGCACGCTGCTGTCGGCCTGTTGCGCGCTCGCTTCGAGCAAATCGTAGAATTTTCCATCACGCCCGAGGAGCTTTTGAATCGAGAACATAACGTCGATACAGTTTTATCCGATAGTGTTGGCGTCGGCAATCCAAGAGCTTGCCCATGTATCGCCGGGGTCAGCGCCCGCGGCTACAGCATCACGCCGCGCATGATGACCAGGGCAATGCTGAAATAGATGATCAGGCCTGTCACGTCGACAAGCGTCGCAACAAAAGGGGCGGACGAAGTCGCCGGGTCGGCTCCGACTCTGCGCAGGAGAAACGGGAGCATGGATCCGGAAAGTGTCCCCCAAAGCACGACGCCCACCAACGCAATTCCGACCGTCATCGCCACGAGCGGCCAGTGTGGACCGTACGGTTGTCGATGGAAATATTGTTCACCGATGATAGCCCATGCCCCTACCCGCAAAACGCCGATGGCTCCCAGAATCACGCCTAACGAAATCCCAGCCTGCACTTCTCGACTCATCACACGCCACCAATCACGCAGGGTCACCTCGCCCAGGGCCATGGCGCGAATCATTAAAGTGGATGCTTGTGAGCCGGAATTGCCGCCACTGGAAACAATGAGCGGCAGGAACAGCGCCAGCACCAGCGCCTTTGCCAGTTCCTCCTGATAACTTGCCATTGCCGTCGCCGTCAACATTTCTCCAAGGAAGAGAATTATGAGCCAGCCGGCGCGTTTGCGCACCATGCGCCAGAGTGGAATCCGCATGTAGGGCTCCTCCAGCGCTTCCATACCACCGAATTTTTGAATGTCCTCGGTCGCTTCCTTTTCGGCGACATCCAGCATGTCATCGATGGTCACGATCCCCACGAGCACATTGCTGGAATCCACTACGGGCAACGCGGTGCGATCGTATTTTCGAAAGATATTCAGGGCATCCTGCTGCGAATCAGTCACATTCAACGCCACAAAAGTTTTTTGCATCAAATCGCGGACCGGCGAGATGAGCGGCTTCAGCAAAAACTCCCGCATCCGGATGTCATCGATCAGTTTGCCGTGGTCATCGACCACATAAATGACATTGAGCGTTTCGCTATCCTGACCGTTTTCGCGGATAAAATCCAAGACCTGTTGCACGGTCCAATCTTCTTTCACCGCGATGAAGTCCGGGGTCATTAAACGGCCCACGCTGTCTTCTGGATAACCGAGCAGCGCCGTGGCCACGCGGCGCTCTCCCGGCGTGAGCAGTCGGATCAGTTGCCGCGCCGCCGCGCTCGGCATCTCCTCGAGCAGCGCCGTGCGATCGTCCGGCGACATTTCATTCAGAATCGCCACCACCTGTTCGTGAGCCATCGCGCGGAGCAACTGCTGTTGCGCGTCGAAGTCGAGATATTCAAAAACATCCGCTGCCAGTGCGTGTGGCAGAACGCGAAAGATGATCACCTGCTGGTCCTCGGGCAGATCGAGGATAACTTCGGCGACGTCGGCCGGCGCCCATTCACGAAACACTTCACGCAGGGCCCCGAAGTTACGGGCCTCGATCATGCTCCTGATTTCAGGCTCTAGGATCTTGCCGACCACGTCGCGTTTCTACCACTCGGGATTGGCACACGCAATGACAGGGACACGCCTCCTTTTGTCCGGTCGCGCGCTGCGCCGCGTCCTTACCTCTACCTCTGCACTTGGAATTTGCCGGAAACGCTCCAAAATGAAAAGAATGTCTCAGGTTGCTAAAGCTCCAGTGATTCGGCGCGAGATCGGCGGCGACCATATTTGCGTGCTCACGTTCGATCGACCCGAGTCTGGCGCCAACATCTTCGATGCCGCGACTCTCGGTGAGTTGAATTCGCATCTCGATTTCGTCGACAAAGACCCTTCGCTGCGTGGTCTGATCATCACGTCTGCAAAAAAATCGATCTTTGTTGCAGGCGCTGATTTGAAAACGCTGCTGAAAGGAGCAAAGAGCGGGGAAATGCGCGGATTCATCGCGCGGGGGCAGCAGGTTTTCAATCGTTTGGCGGACCTCAAAATCCCGACGGTTGCGATCATTCATGGCGCATCGGCCGGGGGCGGTTACGAGGTTGCGCTGGCTTGCGATTATCGCGTCGCATCCGATGATCCGGCCACACGCATCGGCCTCCCCGAAACTACGCTCGGGTTAATTCCCGCCTGGGGCGGATGCACCCGACTGCCGCGATTGATTGGTGTCGCGAAAGCCGCCGAAGTGATCTTGAAGGGCAAACTTTATTCTGCTCAGGAAGCTTTAAAGATCGGGCTGGTGGACGAAATCGCGCCACGCGATCAGCTTCTTGATTTAGCTCGGAAAAAATTGAGCGCTGGGAAACCACCCTCACCCGGCGCTGCGCATCCACCTCTCCCTGGCCAGGGAGAGGCACGCGGCGCAGCCGGCGGTAAGAGTGGAACAACCGGTAATGCGGCTCCCTCACGTGCGCTGGAAATTATCAATCGAACACCGAGCATTTCGCCTAACGAATCGTTAAACCTGGAGTTGGAGACGATCGTGGAGCTTGGCAAAACTGAGGCGACGCAAAATCTGATTCGCAATTTCTTTCTTGCAGAAAAATATAAGAAGGGGACCTCGCGAACGGCGCCCCAAAAAATTGTGCATGCCGCTGTGATTGGCGCCGGTGTCATGGGCTCCGGCATCGCGCAATGGCTCAGCTCGCGCGGCGTCACTGTAATCCTGCGCGACGTCGCGCGGGAACAGATAGATCGCGGTTTGGCGAACATCGAAAAAATCTATGCCGACGCCGTGAAGCGAGGCTTGATGAACGAAGAAAAGGCAAAACAGGGTCGCGCCCGCATTTGTGGTTCGACCGCGCCGATGGAATTGCGCGACGTGGAATTCATCATCGAAGCCGCCTCGGAAAAGCTGAGCGTCAAGAAGGAAATTTTTCGTGAACTGGCGATGGAAGCCGGCCCGAAAACGATTGTCGCCACAAATACTTCCGCGCTGCCTGTCAGCGAACTGGCCGATGTGACGGTTGCACCCGAACGCGTCATCGGCCTGCATTTTTTCAATCCGGTCAGCCGGATGAAACTGGTAGAAGTTGTGATTGCCAGAGAGACGTCTGAGGAAACCCGCGAGCGGAGTCTCGGTTTCGTGCGGCAAATCGGCAAGCTGCCGGTAATCGTACGCGACAGCCCGGGATTCCTGGTGAATCGCGTTTTGTTTCCTTATTTGCTCGATGCCGCGGAGCTTTTCGAGAAGGGCCTGGATGCGGAGCGGATCGATAGATTGCTGACCGAATGGGGCATGCCGATGGGACCGTTACGATTGATCGACGAAATCGGTGTGGATATCACCGTCGACATTGCCAACACGCTGGAGAAAGCTTACGGGCAGCGCGATCATGTCCCGAATGTTCTGCTTTGGTTGCGTGACCGGCAGATGCTTGGTCGCAAAACAGGTGCGGGCTTTTACAAGTATGAAGGCAAGAGCCGGTCGCCTAACGATACGCTGGTGCAGTGGCGCAGCGAAATTGTAGCCGGGGGCGTTGACCCCGGCGCAACGGAAGCCGGAACAACACGCCAGCCGGCCTCATCGCCGGCTGCAGCGGATGATATCGCCCTGCGCCTCGTGCTCCTCATGGTGAACGAGGCCGCTCGTTGCGTAGAAGAAAAAGTGGTAGAATCTCCCGAGGACGCGGATTACGGAATGATTTTGGGAACCGGTTTTGCGCCGTTTCGTGGCGGCCCGCTGCGATTCGCAGAGCACTTTGGACTAAAGAAGACCGTTGATGAATTGGAACGACTCGCTCGAACGGAAGAAAAATTTTCGCCCTGCGAGATATTGAAAAAGCACGCTGGTGAAGGAACAGAATTTTATGAGGAATAGTTGCTCGTCATTCCGGGCGAAGTCGAGGAACCCCGTAGAATTACCCGTCGGTTTTGCAACGGGATGTCTCGACTTCGCTCGACATGACAAACGCATGATATGAAATCCCCACTGGAAGCGCCGGAAAAATCCCGTGGTGGCGGGACCGAGGAAACGAGCGCCCGGCCGGAAAAGCCGAGCCCCTCTGAGGTCATCGACACGTCGAAAATGTCCAAAGGCAAGCGCGAAGCGCTCGAGCTGGCAGAGGCCTCGCGCGACCCGCTGGATGAGCGCGGCAGTTTTGCGAGCAATCTTTTTATTGGGCGTTACGATTTTGATCGGATTTATCCCTGGCCGGAGCAGAGCGCCGAGGATCGCGAAGCGGGCAGGGAATTTCTCGCCAATCTGGAAAAGTATCTACGCGAGAACGTGGATGCCGACGAGGTCGATCGCACCGGCGAAATTCCACAGAAGAACATTGAGGAGCTCTTCGCGATGGGCGCGTTCGGCATCAAAATTCCGAAACAATACGAAGGGCTTGGCTTGTCTCAGGTCAATTATGGCCGGGCTGCGATGTTGCTTGGAAGCTGGGACGAAAATTTGACGGCGCTCGTTTCGGCCCACCAATCAATCGGGGTTCCGCAACCCTTGCTGTTATTCGGTACCGAAGAGCAAAAGAAAAAATATCTGCCGCGCGTTGCGCGGAAGGAAATTTCCGCCTTCGCGTTGACCGAATGGAATGCCGGTTCGGATCCTGCGAACATGAGTTGCAAAGCCGAGCCGACGGAAGACGGGTCTGCGTTCATTCTGAACGGCGAAAAACTTTGGTGCACTAACCTGATCAAAGCCGGTGTGCTTGTGGTCATGGCCGTCACGCCGCCCAAAATCGTCAAGGGCAGGGAACGCAAGCAAATCACCGCGTTCATCGTCGACGTGGACTGGCCGGGCGTGGAGATTACTTATCGGTGCCGGTTCATGGGATTACGCGCGCTTTACAACGGCATCGTGAAATTCACGAACGTGCGTGTGCCGCGCGAAAACATGATCGCCAAGGAAGGGCAGGGCTTAAAAGTCGCGCTCACAACGTTGAACACAGGCCGGCTCACGATTCCCGCCGCATGTGTCGGCTTGTCGAAGCGGTTGCTCGAAATTTCACGTAAATGGGCGAGCGAACGAATCCAATGGGGTGGACCGATCGGAAAACATTCAGCCATTGCCGGGAAAATTTCGGAAATGGCTGGGAATGTGTTCGCGATGGAGGCGATCACGTTTCTGACGTCGGGGCTGGTCGATCGAAAGGCCGGCGACCTGCGAATTGAGACCGCGATGTGCAAGATGTGGTCGACTGAAACAACCTGGAAAATTGCGGACGACGCAATGCAGGTGCGCGGCGGTCGCGGCTACGAAACTGCGCAGTCGTTGGAAGGCCGCGGCGAACCGGGAATTCCAGTGGAGCGTTTTCTGCGCGACTGCCGGATCAACACCATTTTTGAAGGCTCGAGCGAGATCATGCGTTTGTTCATCGCGCGCGAGGCGCTGGATCCACATTTAAAAGTCGGTGGCGCAATTTTCAACACCACGTTGCCGATGTCAGAGCGCATGAAAGCAGTGGCCAGTTCGGGAAAATTTTACGCCGGCTGGTACCCGCGTCAGTGGTTCTCCAGCGGCGCAGGCAAGATCGACAATCTGCACGAGACATTGCAAGGCCACGTCAATTACGCAGCGCGCACCAGCAAGCGCCTGGCGCGCGGTTTGTTTCACGCCATGGCGCGGTTCGGTCCGAAACTTGATCGGGAACAACTACTCCTTTCGAGGTTCGTGGGAATCGCCACAGAATTGTTCGCGATTAGCGCGACCTGTTCCTATGCGCAATGGCTGCTCGGTCAGGGTAAACCCGCCGACGAAGTTCTTTCCGTCGCGGATTATTTCTGCCGCTCCGCGCGCATGAAAATTGACCATCATTTCGCCGGTACAGCGCGCAACGCGGACAAACGCGGCTACGCTTTGGTGCAGGATTTGCTGGCTGGTAAACACGAGTTGCTGCGTCAGGGCATTGTGTAGGAGGTCAGGCAGCTTGCCTGACTCGGCCGTCAGGCTGCCAGCCTGGCGAATACGTGAACCTTGTCGGCAGGCAAGCTGCCTGCCGGCTGAGACAAGCTTGCAGCATGTCATCCGTTCGGCGCCCGTTGACCGCATCGGCGCCACAGATTACGATCTTGGATGAGTATCGCACCCGTCCTTGCGGAGACACCTTCGACCCGAAATCGCACGACAAGGAGCGAGAGAGAAAAACAAATCGCTCCCTCGAAGGTTCTCGAAACGATCGAGGAACACGTTTTGCTCGATGGCTTCAAGATTGTCGTCGACCTCGACAAAAGCAGCGGGTCATATCTGCAGAATTCGGTCGATAACCGTCGCCTCATCGATCTCTATGGATTTTTCGGATCGATGACGGTGGGTTTTAACCATCCGCACTTCGACCAACCGGAAGTGCGCCGCGATTTGTTGCGAGCGGCGAAAGTCAAAATCGCGAACTCGGATGTTTACTCGCAGGGTTACGCGGATTTTGTGGAAACCTTCGACCGGGTGGTGGGCTTTCCTCCGTTGGAACGGTATCTCTTTATCGAAGGTGGCGCGCTGGCGGTGGAGAACTGTCTAAAAGCCGCGATGGATTGGAAGGTGCGCAAGAACATGGCTGCGGGTCACGGCGAACGCGGCACGCAGATACTGCATTTCCGGCGAGCATTTCATGGACGCAGCGGTTACACCATGAGTCTGACAAACACCGATCCGCGCAAAACGGATTTGTTCGCAAAATTCGATTGGCCGCGCGTTTCAAGTCCGCATATCAATTTTTCGTTGCCGGAATCGGAACGTGAAGCGGACGTGATTGCGCGCGAACAGAAGGCGGAGCGCGAGATCAGCGACGTCATTGCGCAGCGTAATCTAGACCTCTGCGCGATTATCATCGAACCGATCCAGGGAGAAGGAGGCGATAATCATTTTCGCGGCGAATGGCTGCAAACACTGCGAAAGATTTGCGACCAAAACGAAATCCTGTTGATTTTCGATGAGGTTCAATGCGGGATGGGCGTCACTGGACGCAACTGGTGCTGCGAACATTTCAACGTGGTGCCGGACCTGATGGCCTTTGGGAAAAAAGCGCAGGTCTGCGGCGTAATGGCCGGGCCGCGCATCGACGAGGTTAAAGACAATGCGTTTCGACTGCCAA
>Ga0210120_1000134_pt1 | contig 16979 bp, 13 predicted proteins | sample Goodyear_PhragA__FD_184868 | JGI IMG/M metagenome (GOLD analysis project Ga0210120, IMG submission 184868) | Wetland microbial communities from San Francisco Bay, California, USA, that impact long-term carbon sequestration - Goodyear_PhragA_D2... | ecosystem: Environmental > Aquatic > Marine >... | reverse complement strand
GGGCAGAGCAGCACCAGCAGTGATGCGATTATCCAGCACGCGACCATAAAAATAAACCCGTCGCGGAATGAGCCGGTGCGCTGGCTCAGATCGCCAATGATCTTGGGACCAAAGAATCCGCCAATGCTGGCCGTGCAATTGATGAAGCCGACCGCTGCTGCAGCCGCCGAGCTGGTGAGAAATGAAGACGGGAGCGCCCAGAACGATGGCAGATATGCCACCGTTCCGAAGCCGATCAGCGTGAACACCACGATTAGCAGTGCGATCGAATGCGGAGCAAGACACCACGCGCCCAACGCTAGCGCCGCGGTTAATTGTGGGACGGCAAAATGCCAGCGGCGCTCGCGCGTGCGATCGGAGTTCCAGCCAAGCAGCAGCATTCCGATGAGACCCGCAACAAACGGAATTGCGCCGATCAAGCCGATGCGCTGAACATCAGTCCAACCGGTGAGCCGCTGAAGCATGGTCGGCATCCAAAACCAAAAGGCGTAGCCGCCGGTATAACAGAAGAACAACCCGGCAGTGAGCATCAACACCGCCGGATGCCGAAGCGCTTGCCAAATCGTAACGTGTTCTACATGTGCTTTGGCGCGCCTCTCTTCAGCAAGACGAGCACTTAACCAATCGCGCTCGTTAGGCTGCAACCATCGCACTTCGTTAGGCCGATCGGGCAGCACGAACAGCGTCGCAGTTCCAAGTAGGATCGCGGGAATGCCTTCCAGCAGGAAGAGCCATCGCCACCCGGCAGTGCCGAGCCAATGAACACCGAGGATCACGCCGGCAAGAGGCCCTCCGAGAATGTAAGCAATGGGAATGGCCGACATAAACCGCGCCACCGCCTTGGCGCGATCCTGATAAACGAACCAGTGCGAAAGATAAACAATCACACCGGGGAAAAAGCCTGCCTCGGCTGCGCCGAGCAGGAAACGCGCGCCGTAAAGCTCCAGCGGCGTGCGGACAAAGCCAGTAAGTGTGGTGAGTGCGCCCCAGATTATCAGCGTTGTCGCGAGGAGAAGTCTGGCGCTCCAGCGTTCCACCAGCAGTGCCCCGGGAATTTGGAGCGCAAAATATCCAATAAAAAAAATTCCGCTGGCCGTGCCAAACACTGAATCGCTTAAACCCAGGTCGCCTTTCATTCCAAGCGTGGCATACGCGATGTTTGTGCGATCGAGATAATTCGCGACGTAAAGCAGAAACAGAAACGGCAGAAGCCGCCACGCGATTCGACTGCGCGCACTTTCGCCTGCGTTTGTTTGCAAAGAAGCCATCGTTGCGCGCAGCATAACGCCGTTCCAAACGCTCACAATTTAGAAAACGTATGCGCCGCCCAACTCGGTTATGTGCGCGATTATTTTTTTCCCTGAAACTGTTTCTACCCAAATGAACCGGCGTGCTGGGCGCCCGAAATTCGAGATTTATCGCATCGTCGCCATAGCCTCTCATCGCGGCATCTCAACCGGGCGTACCATGCGGAGTTTGGCCGGGGCGATCTATCGGGCGACATGTCCTGGCAATTCGCCGCCCGCGCGAATAGCGGCTTCAAGTTCCACAAAAGCAATCATCGAAATACATAACGAGTTGCGCGACCGGCTGGAAAGAGTGACAGCCGCGTTACTTTTCGCAGGCTGCATATCGAACAGACGGTATCTACATTATCGATATGAGTTTGCTAATTATTGCTCAGTTGTTTCTGCTAAGAGCTATTGATAGCATCAAGCGTTCGTCGCGACGGGCGTCACCAACAAAAACTGTTTGTTGTTGAAGATTGAAGTTGCGGCCCGTGCCACCCTCCGAGCCGCGTCTACTGAATTGTCAGCGATGATTTCTCAATAACTCACTCCAATCACTGGCTATTCAGAACCGCTTGCGGTGCGGGTCCGCCTCGGGACGGACTTGCCGCGGCGAGTTGTGCGCTCACTTTCCGTTGACCCCCAGTAAGCAGTTCAATTTGTTTTTCCAAGCGCGCAATGGTCGCTCCCTGCTCCTGCACTGTCTTGTGTACTTTAAGAAATTCGTTGAGCAACATCGCGTTCACCATTTCATAATGCACGCTTTCCGGCTGGCCTTGAGCGTTGTGAGCGACAAGGGCTGGGTTTACCTCGGCCACTTCTTCGGCAATCAGACCAAAGGCGGGCGACCGGGTTCGATCAATCGCTTTCTTGTAGCGGTAAGTGACCGGTTTGAGCTGATAAAGCGTTTCGCTGGCCCTCTCCATCGGTTTGATGTCCTCTTTGTAACGTCGCGAGGAAGCGGCGTGACCAAGCAAGCCTGTTGTTAAGTCCACGGTAACAATGTCGGCGCCGCCGCCGCTCACCGTGGTGTCTTTGATATTGCGGATGTAGGTGTGATTGCTTTCATTGCCCGCGCCAATTATGTTTGCGCCGATATAAACGTTGCCGGCCCCTGTTGACAAATTGACACCCGCGAAGAAACCCAATGCGGTATTGTCATTGCCACTACTTTCGGTAAGCGCCCCATAGCCCACCGCGGTATTGTTATTCCCCAAAACGTTATTATTCAGAGCGCCATAACCAAAGGCATTGTTGGAGCTTCCGCTCTCGTCGGCGTAAAGCGCAAAGCCGCCGAAGGCATTGTTAAAATTCCCTGTCTGATGATTGAACAGAGCATTGTAGCCGACCGCGTTGTTCCCTCCGCCATCGGTATTGCTAAAGAGCGCAAAAGCACCGACAACTGTGTTGGCGTTGCCCGTGGCGTTATTGACCATTGCGTCGGTTCCAACGGCTGTGTTCCGTTCGCCGCTGCTGTTGAGCAAAAGAGCTGCCGCGCCCACTGCCGTATTGGAATCGCCGTTATTGAGGGCTAACGCTCCGCCGCCAACACCGGTGTTGAAGCTGCCGGTGGCGTTCGCAAACAGCGAACGCCAACCAAGTCCTGTATTTCCGGCGCCGGTAGTGAGAAAATTAAGCGCATCGCATCCTTCCGCTGTCGTGAAATTCGGATAGCACCCGTTCGGGGACGGCACTACCGCGTGCAGTTGTGGCAAAAACCCAAGGCAGGCAAGCGCGCATGCCAGCGCGAACAGTGGAGTTGCTTTTTGGAAGTGAATGAGATGATTCATAGTTGTTCCTTCTCTTCCCCCGCCCGGGTTGCTTTTCAGATTTGCGGGCCCGCAAAAGACGAAGAACCAAAAGGCGGGGAGAGATAGCCCTCCGCCTGATTCACGGATCCGATGATCAACATTCATGTTTTGAAAATCTCAATCGGGTGTCAAGCTTCACATTCGCGAGTCTGGCAAGAATCTGCCAATCCGTTCTTGTGCCTGCTCAAGGCGGCGCGCGCTCACCACACCACGCAAGCTGTATGATGCGCCCTCCCAATCAAACATACGCGCACCGATAGGGCGCGCAGTTCTCTGCGCGCCGCGGTTTGCACAGGAGTCCGCGCCCTACATTTTGCGAATGACGAATCTGCGATCCAAAAAGGTAAGCCCTTTTAGCCAGGCTCTGTCGTAGTAGCCCGGCGACGTGGATCGAAAGGCATGAGCACAGAAACGAATTTCCGCGTTACTGCCAACCGAGTCTTGCCTGAGTGACCCATCGAATGGCTTGTTGCCGGCCGACTTCTAGCTTGTCGTACTGAGCAGATGAGAGAACCGCCTTCAACCGCGGATCGGACTGTCGATGGAGGGCCTTGATCGCTTGGATTTTTTGAACTTTCGAAAGCGAATTGTTTTCTCTGATCTTTATTACCTTTTCTCCTTCCTCGGCGAGAATGGGCACAATCTTGCCACTCTGCTGAGGCGATACACTTAAGAATCGTTGCAAGCAGCTTTGATATCGCACCCAGCCTCTAGTGCCGGGGTTCGGTATTTTGCCGGGAGCTTGTGGAATCTGCCCTCGAGGGCAGCCATAATACCACCAGTGAGGTGTTTGGGATTGAGCGGACGGCGAAAGCGCCGGCAATGCAAACATGCCGACCGACAGAGCCGCTGCGATTCGTTGAACGTGGTTTTTCATTTTGTGCTCCCTGGTTTCTTTGCCGCGATCGAAGCTTAAGATATCACCCCGACTCCATTCAATGTCAGGGACTCTTGACAACTTGCAGCGCAGGTTCGTTCGCTTCCAAGCGCTTGAGCACCTTCGGACTTGAGATGTTTGTTCTCTTACCGTCGCTGCGAGGATCGCAATTTCTTTCTGTTGCCAGGCGACAGTGGCTTGGAATCCTTACAAAATTCTCAATCTTACGGTGCTCTTTGAGAAACTCATTTAACCGCATCGCGTTGATTTTCTCGTAGCGAACGGATTCACTCCTCAGCGGCGATCTCATCAACATGTCGTATGGAACACCCCGCCAACCGGCTCGTTTTCCGCGAGACGGTTGTAAAGCGCCGCGGCTTCCCTGGTCGGGAGCACCTGCACGGCGATTTTGTGCTGTTTTAGAAACTCGAGTGTCTCCTGCGGGACGTGAAGGCACTCGGCCATTCCACGCGAGAGCACCACTATTTTGGCGCCGTGATCCAGCAACTCCTGCACATCGGCAATTTGAATCCCCGGCTTGTGCGCAGTTCCTGTATCGCGCCAGTTCCATTCGCATGAACCGCCGGGGAAAAGCTTCGCGTCTTTGTAAGGCTCAGCGTTTCCATCGACCTCGAGACGGCCCCACGAAACATCCCTGATTCGCGGCGAACGATTGCCGCTCTGAAATGCCATTGTCATTCTGATCCCCCAGTCGCGGGAGAAGAATCTCGAATTAAACTCGGACCTGATCCACGACAAAAATAGACCAGCGATGTTTCACTTCGCTCAATATGACAACGCTTTTGGTAGGGTGATGCGTACCTTCTTCCAGTGAAACTTATTTTTCTCGGCACGCGCGGGGAGATCGACAAGCGCACGCGAAGGCATGGGATGCACACATCGCTGATGGTATCGTATCGCGGCAGGCGTGTCATGATCGACTGCGGCCTTGATTGGCTGGGAAAACTGAAACGGGTTAACCCAGGCGCGATTGTGCTCACGCACGCGCATCCCGATCACGCGTGGGGATTGAAACAGGGCGCGCCCTGTCCGGTGTATGCGCCGGGAAAAACGTGGCAGCAATTACAGCATTACCCGATCAAAGATCGCCGCGTCATCAAAGAGCGCACGCCGATGAAGATTTGTGGAATCACATTTGAAGCATTTCCAGTCGAACACTCCATTCTTTCGCCAGCGGTCGGCTATCGCGTGAGCGCCGGGCGCGCGTGCATCTTCTACGCGCCAGATCTCATCTTCATTCACGATCGCAAGACTGCGTTGGAGGGAATCCAGGCTTACGTCGGCGATGGCGCCACCGTCACGCGCTCCTTCATTCGTAAACGGGGCAAAGTCTTAATCGGTCATTCACCGGTTCGAACGCAACTGACATGGTGCCAGAAGGAGGGTGTGCCACACATAATTATCACGCATTGTGGATCGGAAATTGTTGCCGGCGACGAACGCAAAATCTCCGCGCAGCTCCGCGCCATCGTCGCAGAGCAAGGCGTCAAAGTCCAAATCGCCTACGACGGAATGAAGTTGGCTATCTAAGAGCCGGCCACGCGCACGGAAGTGACGCGCCCTCCTTTACGGCAGGGGAATTCACCAGCGGCGGCAGAATGCGTAACCGCTTTGCTATCTTTTCCCGCTCGCACGGCGTTGTTTTGCAGTGAGGGCACGCAGGAACTCCTCCACTTCATCCGGGTTGCTCAATGAATATTTTGCCGCTGTCGGCCGCGACTGCTCGCTCACAAGAATGCCGATGCCACGGGACTTTAGCGCCCAGAAGGCGTCTTCGTCAGTGCGATCGTCTCCGATGTAAATTGGGAAAATGTTTCCGCCTTCCAAGCCCAGCGTTTTGAGCAACCACATCAACGCGCTTCCTTTGTGCCAATCAATGTCCGGCTGAAGCTCGTGAACTTTTTTGCCAGTCACTTTACGCAACTCGCGATGGCGCCAGGCCACTTCCCCCACCGCTTGTTTCACTTTTGGGATGTCGTTTGCCTGCACGTTCCGGTAGTGGGTGGCGATGGAAAGACGTTTCCGTTCCACTCGTGCGCCGGAGATTCCATTGAGGGCTTCCTGCAGTTTTTTTTCCGCTGTGTCTAGCTTTGGCAGAAAATCACTGGCCATTTGCCTGCGCAATCCATCCGGACCGGCGATATCAAATCCGTGGCTACCGGCATACACGATATTTGAGATACCTACACGCTCTCGCACATCATCCAGATCACGACCGCTAAGAATGGCCAGTGGCACCTGCGAAGCCAGTTCACGCAACGCTTGCCGCATGGAATTGGAAAGGAGTGCTTCTTCCGGTTGACTGACGATCGGCGTAAGCGTCCCATCGTAGTCTAGAAAAACTGCAATTTGATTGCCGCGCGCCGGAGCGATTATTTCATCGAACCGATCGAGCGCGGATGGAATCCTATTCGACTTTAACAAAAGCATTTATGAATGGTTGGAAGATTATAACATTAAAAACGGTTTCTGACTCTCCTGTAGCACTATAACATATTAAATTCCAAACTTCTTATCTGTATGAATCGGCTCATAGTCGTTTCCAATCGACTGCCATTTGCGCTCGATTCGGCAGGCGAAGATCTTTGGACCGTCACACCGGCGACGGGAGGGCTTGTCTCTGCGGTGGAACCCGTGTTACGCGAGCGCGGTGGCACATGGATTGGCTGGCCGGGAATCGCCGGAAAAATTCCAAAGAAACCGCTGGCCGAAGCCACGCAGGACGCCGGCTACAAGGTCCTGCCGGTGTCACTGAGTGACACCGAGCGCGATGAATTTTACTACGGCTATTCGAACGAGGTGATATGGCCGCTTTTTCATGATCTGCAAAGTTTCTGCAACTTCGAGCCGGCTTACTGGCAGGCTTACAAGGACGTAAACGAGCGTTACGCGGAAGCCATCATCGGCTGCGCACATCCGGACGATTTCATCTGGGTACACGATTATCACCTGATGTACGTTGCCCAGGCACTGCGGGAACGAAGCGCTTCCAAAAAAATGTCGTCGTTGACATTTTTTCTGCACATCCCGTTTCCGCCGTACGACATTTTCACGAAGCTGCCGCAACAACGACGGCTCCTGCGCGCGCTGCTCCAGTTCGATCTGCTGGGGTTCCAGGCGCGGCGCGACGTACGCAACTTCATCCAGTGCGTTCGACGTGTAATGCCAGACGCAAAAGTCCTTTCTCGCCAGGAGTTGCACACGATTCGCTTCGAAGATCGCAAAATTCGAATTGGTCATTTTCCGATCGGGATCGACTTCGACTCTTTTGAAAACGGCGCGAAATCCGAGGCGGTCGCCAAAAGATCTGACCAGTTGCGAGCAGGCTTTCCCGGTTGCCAGTTGATCCTTGGTTCCGACCGGCTCGATTACAGCAAGGGAATTCCGGAACGACTTCGCGCTTTTCGCAACGCCCTTGAGCGATATCCGGAGCTGCGCGGCCGCGTCACGCTCGTTCAGATTGTAGTACCCAGCCGTGTGGAAATTCCACGTTATCACGAGTTCAAAGGCCGCATCGATCGTCTCGTGGGCAACATCAACGGCCGTTTCTCGACCAGCACCTGGATTCCGGTGCAATATCACTTTCGAGGACTGGATCGCGAAGATCTCCTCGCGCATTATCGCGCATCCGACATTGCCTTCCTTACACCGCTGAAAGACGGAATGAACCTCGTCGCAAAAGAATACTGCGCGTGCCGCGTTGAGGAGGACGGCGCGCTAATCTTGAGCCAGTTCGCCGGCGCTGTCGAACAGCTCAGATCGGGTGCCATGCTGGTTAATCCCTACGACGTCGAGCAAATGGCAGACACGATTTTCAATGCATTCCGCATGAGCCAGACCGAGCGCAGCGCGCGCATGAAACGCATGAGACGTGTCGTGCGTGAGGAGAATGTCTTTTGGTGGGTCGATTCGTTTCTCGAAGCTGGAGCGAAAATTAAGACTCGATCGCCACGTGCGCTTTGCTGAGACGCACTCATCATGGCGATCACTGATAGTCTCCACAAGGTTTCCGACACGATTTGGGAGTTACCGGCAAGTAACAAGCAAGGTATGCGCGTGCCGGCGCGAATCATCGCGACGGAAAACCTGGTGCGCGAAATGGACGAAGCGGTTTACCAACAGATCCGCAACGTCGCGACTCTGCCAGGCATCACGCGTTACGCGTTCTGCATGCCGGATGGTCACAGCGGCTACGGCTTCCCGATTGGCGGCGTCGCGGCAATGGACGTGCACGAAGGCGGAGTGATCTCGCCCGGTGGTATCGGCTTCGACATCAACTGTGGCATGCGCCTCGTCACCACAAATCTTACGCTGGACGAAGTGCAACCGCGTTTGAGGGAAATTGTCGATCTTCTCTTTCAACGCGTGCCGGCGGGCGTCGGCAGTCACGGCTTTCTTAAATTATCGCACAGCGATTTTCGCGATCTGGTTGAGCAAGGAGCGGCCTGGTGCGTTGAACGTGATTTCGGTTGGCAGGAAGACCTCGAACTGACGGAGGAGAATGGTTGTATTTCCGGTGCCGACGCTTCCAAGATCAGCGATCGAGCAGTCGAGCGCGGCTACAACCAGGTCGGTACACTTGGCAGCGGCAATCATTATCTCGAAGTGCAGGTCGCGCGGCCAGAGGAGGTCCGCGACAAGGATCTGGCTGCTAAATTCGGAATCACAATTCCGAATCAAATCGTGGTGATGTTCCACTGTGGCAGCCGCGGCTTCGGACATCAGGTAGCGACCGATTATCTTCAGAAATTCCTCAAGGTCATGGAACCGAAATACGGAATCAAAATTCTGGATCGCGAGCTGGCGTGCGCGCCGTTCGAATCCCCCGAAGGTCGGGATTATTTCGCTGCGATGAAGTGCGGACTTAATATGTCATTCGCCAACCGGCAGGTGATTCTCCACCGGATTCGTGAAGTTTTTTCCGAAGTCTTTGGCCGCAACGCTGAAGATCTGGGGATGCGGATGGTCTACGACGTCGCGCATAATACCGCAAAACTGGAACGTCACGTTGTAGACGGAAAAGAAAAGAAGCTGCTTGTGCATCGCAAAGGTGCCACGCGCGCGTTCGGGCCGGGACATGATGAAGTGGCTGCGCGATACCGGGACATTGGCCAGCCGGTCATCATCGGCGGCTCGATGGAAACCGGCTCGTATCTACTCGTTGGCACGGCCTCGGGTGCAGAAACCTTTTTTAGCACGGCGCACGGCAGCGGGCGCACCATGAGTCGCACCAAAGCGCGCAAGCAATGGCATGGCAGACAACTCCAGCGCGATCTCGAAGCGCGAGGCATTTACGTCCGCAGTAATTCATGGGCAGGTCTCGCTGAGGAGGCCGGTCCGGCCTACAAGGACATCGATGAGGTGATCGCGGCGACTGAGATGGCCGGGATCAGCAAGCCGGTCGCGCGATTCACACCGATTGGCAATGTGAAAGGATGAGGTGAATGACGAAATCCGAATGACAAATGCCCAATTGGTTCGGCACTTCTAATACAAGACTTTGTCATTCGTGCTTCGTCATTGTTGACCATGCTCCGCACACCCATCACCTTGATTACGGGCCCGCTCGGCAGCGGCAAAACAACATTGCTGCGACATATTCTCGACACCAGTCCCGCCAAGATCGCGATTGTGATGAACGAATTCGGCGAGATCGCCATCGACACGAAAGTGATTGAGGGCAGAAACGTGCGCATCGCCGAACTGGGTGGCGGCTGTGTTTGTTGCTCGTTGCTCGGCGAATTTGAAGCCGCGGTGAAGGAGATCATCGAGAAAATCGAGCCGGAAAGAATCATCGTCGAAACAACCGGACTCGCGGAACCGGAAGCTCTCGTGTTCGATATCCAGGACGCTCTGCCGCAATGCCGGCTCGACGGCGTGGTTTCAGTCATCGATGCGGATATGCTTATTCGTTTCCCGGAACTGGGCCACACGACCCGTCTGCAAATCGAAGGCGCAGACATCTTGCTGCTGAACAAGATCGATCTGGTCGAGCCATCGCAGATCGAATCTATCGAAACGAGGTTACGCGAGATCAATCCAACAGCGGCAATTGTTCGCACCGACCGTTGCAGGATTGATCCAGAACTTTTGTTTGGAATTGGACACGAGAGAAAAATCGCACCATTGAGACCGGGGTCATCCTCCTTCGCCCAGGCTACGGCGGACAGGCCGATCCCGGCTACAGCGCATAAGCACGAGCTGGAGTTCTCATCCGTGGCATTTACTTCCCACAAAATTTTCTCACGAGATTGCTTCGAACGATTCGTAGGCAGCCTGCCTGTAAATGTGATTCGCGCGAAAGGTTTCCTACGCTTCCCCGATGGCGTGCACCTTTTCAATTTCGTGGCCGGGCGCTGGGAACTGGAGCCGTTTGAATTCGATCGCACCGAACTGGTGTTTATTGGAAGGAACATCGCTGCGAAAAGAGAGGCGTTCGTGAGTGCACTCAAGAATTGCGAAGTTTAGCCTTACGTCATTCCGAGCGAAGTCGAGGAACCCCGATGCGTTACATTCAGTAGTTCCGCGGGATCCTTCGACTTCTCCCGCGTCCGCGGGATCCGCTCAGGATGACAATTGCTGAGATGCCCTACGAATATCTCGAGGAAATCGGAACTGCCGATATCGCATTTGAGGCGACCGGGCGCGACTTGTCAGAATTGTTTCGCGACGCTGGTGACGCGACCACAAACGTGATGATCGACAACATCGAGGCGATTCAGCCGCGCACGACACGCCAGATCGAGCTCTGCAACGACAAGCTCGATATGTTGCTGTTCGATCTCCTGCAGGAGTTGATCTTCCTCAAAGACGCCGAGCTTCTCTTGCTGCGCCTCCGAGAAGTCCAGGTACAGGAGAAGGATGAAAAATATGTTTTGAAAGCGACCGTCGCGGGAGAACGACTGGATGCGCAGCGGCATCATCAGCGCGCAGACGTTAAGGCAGTCACGCTTCACGATTTTTCTGTCGAGAAAACCGATGGCGGTTGGCAGGCGAAAGTGATTTTAGATATTTAAGGTGACGCAGACAATCCTGTCTGCGAGGTCCCTGTCTTGAAAAGTGCCTGCTCAACGGGCATGATCGCCGCTCGATGCCAACGAGCCAGGATGTTCCTTTCCGCGGATTCCACCCGTATGACGACGTCGGTATTACCCGCCGTCGGCTCCCGCATTGGCGCCAACCGGGCGTAACTTACTTCATCACTTTTCGTCTCGCCGATTCATTGCCACAACTCCTGCTGCATCAGTGGCGAGATGAACGGACTATCTGGCTCACTTGGCATCCGCCCCCATGGGACAAAGATGAACAGCGTGAATACGAAAACCGATTCATCCGGCGCATTCAGGCATGGCTCGATGCCGGCATGGGCGCTTGCCACATGCGGCGGCCAGATGTGCGCGCGCAGGTCGAGCTTTGCCTGCTGCAATTTGATAGTAAACGTTATGACGTCGACGCATTTGTGCTGATGCCGAATCATGTTCACGCGGTGATCAAACCGGCGTCTGGCTACGATCTCTCGAAGGTGTTGCAAGGCATTAAGGGCGTCAGTGCCAACCGCTGCAATAGATTGCTCGGAACTAAATGCGCTTTTTGGATGGACGAATCGTACGATCATATCGTTCGCGGGGCCGAAGAACTGGCAGTTTTTCGGAATTACATTTCGAGAAATCCGGTGAAAGCTGGGCTCAGGTCCGATGAATATTCGCTTCAGCTTAGGAACGTGCTGAGGCCCTGATGCAGACGCAGACAAGCATCGCAGACACGGATTGTCTGCGTCACAATACTATTTCGGTTCCAGAGCGACGTAACCGCTGCGACCGTGGCTGTAGACGCGCATCAAAACTTTTTCGTTCGGCTTCAATCTTTTGCTAATTGCAACCAGGTCTCTCGCACTTTTGATCGGCTGCTTGTTAACCTCCTGGATTATATCGCCTTCGCGCAGCCCGGCTTTCGCCGCCGGCGAATCCGCATCGATGTCGGCGATCACCGCCCCTTGAACGTCCCGCGGAAGATCCAGCGCGGTGCGAATGTCTTCGGTAATGTTCGTCACCCCGACGCCGCCAAAAACAGTCGTTTTCTCAGGAGCAGCGTTTTCCTCGGGCGAATTCTGCGTGTTCTTCTCAGCAGCGCCGGCAGGCATTTCTGCAAGCTGAACGTCGAACGTTTTGGTCTGACCATCGCGGTTCACAGCGATCTGCACTTTTGTCCCGGGCGGCATCGAACCGATCATCAACCGCAACTCGCGCGCGTCACTGATCTTCTTGCCGTTAACCGTGGTAATTAAGTCACCGCTTTTGATTCCTGCCTGTGCCGCCGGATCATTTGGTTCGACTTCACTTACGAGCGCGCCGGTCTGTTGTCCCTTGAGCTTCATCGCGTCCGCCAATTCGGGCGTGAGGGGTTGCACTGTCGCGCCGATGTACCCTCGAACAACACGACCGTTTTCACGGAGACTTTGCATAACTTCGCGCGCAAGGTTCGATGGAATCGCAAACCCCACCCCCTGATTTCCGCCGCTGCGAGTGAAAATGGCAGAATTAATACCGAGCAGCCGGCCCTCAGTATCGACCAGCGCGCCGCCAGAGTTGCCCATGTTTATGGCAGCGTCAGTCTGAATAAAATTCTCGTAATCGACAATGCCCATGCCGCCGCGGCCAACCGCGCTGGTTATTCCCATCGTCACCGTTTGGCGAAGACCGAACGGGTTCCCGATCGCCAGCACAATGTCCCCTGCCCGCGCCTTATCACTATCGGCAAACGTAATCGTGGGCAGGTTTTTCTCGTCGATTTTCAATAGCGCGACATCGGTTCCTGGATCGGTGCCCACTTTTTTTGCCTTGAATTTGCGAAGGTCATTGCCCAGTCCGATCATGATTTCCTGTGCGCCCGCGACGACGTGGTTGGCTGTAAGGATGTATCCGTCCGGGCTGACAATCACACCCGAGCCGAGACCTTGCAGTGTCTGTTTGCCCTGTCTCTGCGGAGCTCTTCCGCCAAAAAACTGGCGCAGTATATCGTCTGAAAAAGGAGATGCCGATATGCCGCGCGACACTGTCTCAGTCGTGAACACCGTAACCACACTCGGTGCGACCTTTTCGACGATTGGCGCGAACGTGTTGATAATTCCCGCGCGCGTCTGCTGCGGTTGCTGCGCTGCGACCGAAACCACGGTCGCTTGCACGCAAACCAGCGCCACATTCAAGAGCGCGCACAGCTTCAGAATTCCCTTGTGCATAAGCGTTTGCTTGCAAAAGAGAATCGGACGCACAGGCAACCTCGGCTCTCTTTTTAATTCGATGCATCGATCGAAACTGGCGCTTTATACGCTTGCCGCATCGAAGCGGCCGGGAGTCGGGGCGCATGGAAACGTCGGCTGCACCCGCATGCCTTCGAGACGCGTCACGACGATCTTTAAGCCTGCTAATGTGCTTCGCGCCCGCCTTCGCGGAGCTTCGGCGTGGCAGGCAGCGAAGCGGCTGCAGGTTCTATGGACGAGGCGCGGGCGTCGGGCGAGCACGCGGTGTCGGCGTAGGTCGGGTTCCTGACGGTGTCGCCGTAGGCGTAGCTGTTGCCGTTCCAGTCGCCGTGGCCGTTGCCGTTGGACTTCCAGTTGCCGTAGCTGTGGCCGTTGCCGTTGCACTGGGCGTGGCCGTGGGCGTAGCCGTAGCTGTTGCTGTCGCCGTAGCCGTGGGTGTTGCTGTTGGTGTCGGAGTTGGGGTTCCTCCACCTGCGCTACAGAATTTTTCCATCGAGGCCACTGGGAGACCGGTAGCGTCATATCCGCCCGCCAACCAAATTCTCGTAGTGCCATCCGTGTCGGTTGCGAAATTTCGCCGCGCGATCGCGAACGCAGGCACCGGAGAACCTGTTGTCCAGGCGTTAGTACCTGGGTCGTAAATGTTGACTTCGTTTGATGGATTGGGCGCGGTCCTTCCGCCGCCCATCACCAACATCTGCCCATTGAAATTGAGCGCGCGGGTTTCGCCGGTCGCTCGGGGTATGGATGCGATTGTCGTGCTCGAATCCGCTGTCGGATCATACCTGAAAGAATCGGTGGCATCGACGAGCAGCCCACCCTGGACATCGGACCCACCGCCGGTGTAGATGAAGCTGCCGATCGTGGTGGTCGGTATGTAGGCGCGGGCGGCAGGCAACACAGCGCTTTTTTGCGCCCATGCATTCGTGCCGGGAGTAAACTCCCAGATCGTGTTCACCGCAGCTGCGGGGTTAATGGTGAATCCACCGAGGATGTAGAGCTTGTTGTTGAACACGGAGAAGCCGCCAGGCAGAGTGGTTCCTCCTAAGGCGCCAGGCCAGGGAGCAGCAACGGGAGTAAGCACGTCTGTTACCGGGTTGTATCGGAATACACGATCGGTGGCGGTCGTCGCCCCGGCTGCTGAACCACCCACACAGTAAATGTATGGCGTGCCGGCATCGGTGAGCACACCGCAAGCCATGTTGTTGACCTCATTATCAGGATAGGTCGCGGCCTTGGTTGTCCAAGCGTTGCTGTCCGGATCGTATTCAAATGGATGGGTGAAATCGCTGCCGCCCACATCGGAGGAGCGGCCACCCATTTCGTAAAATTTGCCATTAGGCTGGAAATAAATGCCGACCAGTCGGACGCCCACACTCGGCATGTCCGGACCGGCAGACCAGCCGGAGGGCGCGCAACCACCCGAAACATTGACGACACCGGTCATCCCGAGAGCACAATGTGCGAAGCAAATGTAAGAATAACTGCCAGGCGTAGTGAAGGTGTGCTGATAGACAGTACCGGAATTAGAAAGCACACCGGAAGGGCAGTTCATGTCGTTAGGCGAACAAAACTGCGAATCAGCAGCACAATGAGGACCACTGCTGACGCTGTGCCCGCTACCTGCCCACGTCCATCTTACGGTGTCGCCTACTGACACGTTGACGGAATCCGGATGGAAAGCGAAATCAGGCCCGACTGTGACATCAACAATCTGACTCGTTGCAGATGGCGCGCCGCTTACCGCCGGCCGGCCGTTTTGATCGACGATGTTTAGGAAAGATGCGCTTTTATTGGCGGGCATACTTGCCCGTCTTTCAGCGGATTCAGCTCGCACCAAAAACCCAACCGCGAAAAGAGCTGCCATCCAAAAAATCAACCGTGCTGCATTTGTTATCTTCATACGCCTGTTTGTTTTCTATGCGCCATCATTCGGGGTGTGTTTCCACTAAAACGCAGCTGGCGCTTTGCAGTTCAGTGGCGGAGGATGTTGTGCCGGCGCTCCTGAGCAAGGCAAGCAGAATGTTCAAATGACAACGCGCACCAAGGCAATCCCGGCCGGAAAAAAGGTAACAGAACTGTTACCAAGGGTTGCCGCTAAGATCTGATTGACAGAATTTGCTGCGAATCCAGCGCTGTCTTTTTCCAGTCGCGACCGTTATGTTGCCGCCTCAGTATCAAATTCGGCGAAGAGCTGGCGCGCTATTTCAGAAAGGTTGGCGGACCACGAGACACTGACACTCCCGCGGCGGCTTAAAGCCTGCGGTGGAGGACGGCAGTTCCAGGGAGCTGCAAGAAATGCGCAATGAATCGCAATCAGTGCTGAGTACAACGGCACCTCAGGAGCATGATTACCAAGTGACAAACGAGATTGTTCCAGGCGCCAAAGCTGGCACGCGCTCGCAGGTAGTCCGGTTGATTGAAGCGCATCCGGACGTGAAGCAAGTGCGGTTAGATCTAAACGAGCACAGTGTTTCGGTGGGCTTTTACGAACCGCCGTCGCAGGAAACACTGGACCGGATCGCAGCCGACGTGCGGGCCGCGCTCACGGGAGAATGGGATGTGTCGATCACGCCTGACGACAACTCACCGACGATCCACCTGCACAAAATCGACGATTACACGACGGAATTTCATCGCGCGCATCCCTCCGCCGAACCCCCGGTAATCTGGAAACGAATTCCGGTACCGACGTGGCGGAACCGTCCGTTTCCGCGGCCGGCGCAACGCGACTACCGCGTGATGTTGTCGCTGGCGGCGATTTGTGGATTAAGCGCGCTAGCCGGCTTTCTTGTCAGCCGCGCCGGAATACGTGGCGAGTTCGTCGCGCTTTTTTTCGCGCTGGCTTATCTCAGCGGGGGCTGGTTCGCGACTCAAGATGTCTGGTATGCGCTCAAGCGTGGCAAGATCGACATCCAATTCCTTATGGTCGCCGTTGCCATCGGCGCCCTTTTCATTAAGGGCTGGACCGAAGGCGCGACACTCCTCTTTTTGTTTTCGTTAAGTAACGGGCTGGAGCAGTTCGCAAATTATCGCACACGCAAATCCATCGAGTCGTTGCTCAAAGTCGCGCCGAAACATGCATTGCGACGTGAAAACCCGGAAAGCTTTCGGGGCTGGATAGAAATTCCGATTGAGGAGGTCCAGATCGGAGACGAGTTGCTCGTCAAACCGGGCGAACTTTTTCCGGTCGATGGCGTGATGATTGAAGGCGCAACATCCGCGGATGAATCGGCGTTGACTGGCGAGGGAATTCCGGTGACAAAGCAAATCGGCGACGCCGTCAGCGGCGGCACTCTAAATCTCGATGGGCAATCGGTCATCCGCGCGACGCATCGGCTCGGGGAGAGCGCGCTTAGCCGTATTCTTGGCCTCATTGAACTGGCACAGCAGCAGAAAGCGCCCGCCCAGCGTTTCACGGACACATTTAGCCGTTATTACACGTGGGTCGCGCTTTCGCTGGCCGCAGCTGTGTTTGTGGTCCTGCTCGTGACGCATCGTCCGGTTGCAGATGCGTTCTATCGGGCAATGACGGTGCTCGTCGTGGCCTCGCCGTGCGCACTGGTCCTATCGATTCCATCGGCGATCCTGGTCGCCATAGCGGCTGCCGCTCGCCGCGGAATTCTGTTTCGCGGCGGTGTCGCCGTTGAAAATCTCGCCGGTGCGACGCAGTTCGCGTTCGACAAAACGGGAACACTGACCAAAGGCGCGCTGGTCGTCGCGAG
>Ga0210120_1000132_pt1 | contig 17014 bp, 11 predicted proteins | sample Goodyear_PhragA__FD_184868 | JGI IMG/M metagenome (GOLD analysis project Ga0210120, IMG submission 184868) | Wetland microbial communities from San Francisco Bay, California, USA, that impact long-term carbon sequestration - Goodyear_PhragA_D2... | ecosystem: Environmental > Aquatic > Marine >... | reverse complement strand
ACGGGCAGCCCCGGCCGGGAACGCTCGGCCTCGCTGCACTCGTCTCGATCGGAGTCGGAGGCATGGTCGGCGGCGGCATCTTCTCCGTGCTCGGGCTCACGGTGCAGTTGGCGGGCGCTGCCGCCTACGTGTCGTTCGTGGTGGGAGGGATCGTCGCCGGGTTGACGGGAAGCTCGTACGCACGCCTTTCCGTGAAGTTCCGCAGCCGCGGCGGTACGGCCACGTTTCTGGATCGCGCGTTCGGCACGACGATCGCCGGCCCGCTCAATCTGCTTCTGTGGCTCAGCTACTTCGTCATGCTCGGCCTCTACGCCGTCGCCTTCGGCGCCTACCTCGCGGCGCTTCTCGGCCTCGACCCGAACGGCGAGTGGCGGAGGATCTTCGGCAGCGCAGTGGTCGTCGGCTTCGCGGTGCTCAACCTCGCGGGTGCCCGTGTCGTCGGTCGCGCGGAGGCGGCGCTCGTCTACTTCAAAGTCGCCGTCCTCCTTCTGTTCTGCTTGGGTGGCCTGGCGTTCGTCGACTCCGCCCGAGTCGCTCCCTCGGAGTTCCCGTCGCTCGGCTCGATCGTCTTCGCGGGCGCCCTCATCTTCCTGGGCTACGAGGGTTTCGAGCTGATCGCGAACGCCTCCGAGGACGCCCGCGCCCCAGAGTGGACGCTGCCTCGCGCCTACCTGATCGCGATCGGAAGCGTCATCGGCCTGTACGTGCTCGTGGCCTTCGTCGCGGTCGGCAACCTCTCGCCGGAGGCGATCGCGCGCGAACGCGACTACGCGCTCGCCGCCGCCGCGCAGCCGTTTCTCGGCTCGGCGGGGTTCAAGCTGATCGCGATCGCGGCCGTCGTCTCGACGGCGAGCGCGATCAACGCCACGCTGTACGGCGCGGCGAAGTTCACGTTCCTGATGGCCCGTCACGGCGAGCTGCCCGAACGCCTCGGCCGGCCCGTGTGGAGCAAACCGATCGGCGGCCTGCTCGCGACGACGCTCGGCACGCTGCTGATCGTGAACACCGTCGAGATCGAGGGGATCAGCCTCATGGGCTCTGCGGGCTTCCTGATCGTGTTCGCGGCCGTCAATCTCGCCGCGGTGCGGCTCGCAGCCCCTGGTCGCGCGTCGCAGGCTCTCTCGTTCGGCGGCGCCGTCGCATGTATCGGCTGCCTCGTCGCCCTGCTCGCGTACGCCGTCATCGACATCCCCCGCCAGCTCGGCGTGCTCGGCGGGTTGCTCGCAGTTGCCTTCGTCGGAGAGACCGTGATCCGGGTGCGGGGCCGACGCAGGACGAAACCCCCGCAGTTGCGGGGGTTTCGAGCGTGACCGTGACCGGCGGACGACGATCGCTACGACCGGAACTCGTCCCGGTTCGCGTGGTCGAAGAAGTGCTCCGCCCGGAGGTGATGCTGTGCCGGCCGAACTAGGCGTCGTAGCGGCCGACCAGCTCAGCCGCCTGTGGCTTCCCCACGTGCCCGGCCTCCTGCATGATCGGCGGCACCTCCGGGTCGGAGACGAAGCGCTGCCAACCCTCGGCGGTCCAATCGAAGATCGCCCAGAGCCTGTCGTCCTCGCTCGGGTCGCGGAACACGGTCGACCCTTTGGAACCGTGCTGCTTGCGCTTCTCGGCGCCCTTGGTCGAGTAGATCTCCACAAACCGATCGAGATCCTCGATCTTCGTGGTTGCCAGGAGCATGTCCGTCCTCCTCTGTCCCGCGCGCCGCGGCTCGGCGCGATGTGCGGTGAGTCTGCTCCCACGCCCGTCGGGGGGCATCGGGCGAACGCCCTATCCGGCGTGCACGAGATCGTGCTCGAACGCCCAGACCGTCGCGGCGGCACGGCTGCTGACGCCGGCCTTCTGGTAGACGTGCTGGACGTGATGTCCGACGGTCTTGGCGGAGATGCCGAGACCGTCCGCGATCACCTGGTTCGACTTTCCGCGCACCAGGGAGAGGAGGACTTCGAGCTCTCGCCCGGTCAGGCCGGCGGGCAGCTCGCGGGGGCGCTTCGGCACGCGGTGTCCCGCGGCGCCGAGGACGGCGTCGACGACCTCCGGGTCGAGCCGTCCTTCCTCGACCTCCCGCAGGAGCTCTGCCTCCGCCGCATCCGCCTCGAGGGCCGCCCTGTACGGTCGCGCCTCGCGCATCGCCCCGTAGCAGTCGGCAGCGGCGAGGATGCGGGACGGCTGGTCGAGCGCGGCCCCGTGCGTGCCGCGGTGGTAGCCCGAGCCGTCGAGGCGCTCGTGGTGCGCGCCCGCGACGAGCCCGATCGGGGCGAGCGCCGGCGACTGGGCGAAGGCGCGCTCGGTGTAGTGGGGATGCAGGCGAACGCGCTCCCACTCGCCGAACCCGAGCGGCCCGGGTTTCTCCCAGATCGCGTTCTGCACGCCTATGCGGCCGAGATCGTGCGCGAGCGCGGCGCGCCGTACGAGCGTCACCGAGGCTGCCGGGAGACCCATGCGCCACGCGGCGGCCTCGGCAAGCTCGGCGACGCCGGTCGGGTGCTCGCGTAGCCACGGCGACTTGAGGCCGGTGAGCGTCGCGATCGCCATGAAGGCCGCATCGACCCGCTCGCCCTGGATTCGAACCTGGGGAAACGGCTCGGTGTCCAGCGCCTGCTCCCACATCCGCGCGTCGTCCAGGTCACCGAGCAGGTCGCCGAAGTTTCGCGTGGCGAGCCGGGCGAGCCGGGGCTCGTACGCCGCGCCGGTGCGGTTCTCGACGACCGTCCGCGCCTCGTCGGGGCCACCGGCGGAGAGAAAGAGGGAGATGTCGCGGGCAACGTGCAGGAGACGCATCGGCAACGGGATCGCGTCGCCGCGGGCATCCGGGAACCCCTTCCCGTCCCAGCGCGCGAACACGTAGGCAAGGGCGGTCTCGACGCTCGCGCCGAGCTCGAGCCACCCTGCGAAGCGCTGCGCGACCTCGCACATCGTCGCGAACGCGTCGCGGGCCCTCGGGCCGGCGTTGGCGGTCGCGTCTGCGATCATCCTGGCGCGAACCTCCGGCGCTCGTCCCGCCCCGACGTGGGCCCGGTAGAACCCCAGAACCTCGTCCCGGTCGGTCGGGTCGATCAGGTAGAAGGCGGCTCGGTGCCCGATGTCGTCGCCGTAGAGCTGCGCCGCCTCATGGCTGTTGGACGTGCACCCGGACGCGTGCAGGAGGGAGAGGAAGTAGCTGTCGGCAAGCTCATGCGCCGATGCGCCGGCGAGCTCGCCGAGACGGACCGCGAGCACGGCGGTGCGCAACGCGTGCTCGAGTGGCTGCCCCGTACCGAGGTCGGTCGCGAGCGACAGAGCGCCGACCACCTCGGCTGCACGGATCGGCCGCTCGTCCAACGCCGTTGTCGCGGGGGCTGCTCCGGGATCCTCCGCCGCCACATCGGGATCCTAGGCCGCTAGACCAACCGGTGCTGGGTCGCCCAGCGGGTGAGCTCGTGCCTGGTCGAGAGCTGGAGCTTGCGCAGGACGTTCGAGACGTGGCTCTCGACCGTCTTCACGGACAGATGGAGCCGGGCGGCGATCTCCTTGTACATGTAGCCGCGCGCGATCAGCTGCAGCACCTCCCGCTCGCGCGGGGTGAGCTCGTCGAGCTCTGCGTCGCCGCCCACCTGCTCGCCGGCGCGGAAGGCGTCGAGCACGAAACCGGCCAGGCGGGGCGAGAAGACGGCGTCACCCGTTGCGACCCGCTCGATCGCGGAGGCCAGCTCCGTCCCGGAGATCGTCTTCGTCACGTAGCCGCGGGCGCCGGCCCGGATGACCGCGATCACGTCCTCGGCCGCGTCCGAGACCGAGAGCGCGAGGAACCGGACACCGGGACGATCGGGTGCGACGGCGTTGATGATCGCATCGCCGCTTCCGTCGGGCAGGTGGACGTCGAGCAGCACGACGTCGGGATCGAGCTCCCTGATCAGAGGCACCGCGTCCGCGATCGTCCCGGCCTGCCCGACGACCTCGACCCGGTCGCCGAGCTCGGCGCGCACGCCGGCGAGGAACAGATCGTGGTCGTCGATCAGCACGACGCGCCGCTTCACGACGCAGCCCTCGGAAGATGGAGCTCGACCTCGGTGCCGCCGCCGGGGCTCGACACGACCGTGGCGCGACCGCCGGCGCGCTCCATGCGCCCCTCGATCGACTCGACGAGCCCCCGCCGGTCGGCGGGAACCGCCTCGCGGTCGAAGCCGGCACCGCGGTCGCGCACGAACACGCCGACCGTGTCCGCGGTCACCTCGGCGTAGACGTCGATCTCGTCGACGCCGGCGAACTTGGCCGCGTTCGTCATCGCCTCGCGCGCCGCGAGCACGAGGGCGCCCACCGGCTGGTCGACCGGGCAGTCGCCGGCGCTGGCCAGCTCGACGCGCACGCCGTGAAGCTCCTCGACGTCGCCGGCTGCCGCCTGGAGCGCCGCCATCAGCGACGCGCTGTCGTCGCCGAGCGGCTGGTCGCCGTAGAGCCAGCCGCGCAGCTCGCGCTCCTGCCGGCGCGCGAGCGACGCGACACGGCGCGGCTCCTGCGCGTGCCTCTGGATCAGGGCCAGCGTCTGCAGCACCGAGTCGTGCACGCGGGCGGCCATGTCCGATCGCTCCTCGCTGCGGATGCGCGCCGTCCGCTCGACATCGCGCTCGACCGCGAGCCGCCACACCCACGGGCCGCCGATCAGCAGCAACGCTCCCGCGACCGCGCCCGGCGCGAGCAGCGCCGAGGACGTGCCCCCGTCCGACAGCAGCACCACCGCGCCGACCGCCGCGAGCCCGATCCCCCCGTACGACAGCGGCGCCTCCGGGTGGAAGCTGCCGCCCTGCCGCCAGGCGAGCGCGAGCCCGCCGCCGATCAGCGCGACCCCCACCACCGAGCGGTTCGAGAGGCCGAGCGCCCCGAGCAGCGCGCAGCCCGCGACGAACGCGAGCAGGGCTGCGATCCACACGCGCCTCCCCTCGGCCCAGGCCCAGAGGGCGAGGTACAGGAGGACTCCCGCTCCGCCGGCGAGCGCCAGCAGCGCGAACACGAGCCGGACGAGCGTCGGATCGACCGCGAGGGTCTGCGCGATGCCCGCGCAGACCCCCGCGATCACCCGCTCGTCAGAGCTCGGCGCGAACGTGCGCAGCGACATGCCGGCTCATCGTACGGCCCGCTCGACCCGCAGGTTCCCGGCCCCGACGTGCGCGTCGAGCACGAGGACGCGGGGGCCGGTGCCGGCCACGTCGACGTCCGCCTTCCAGCCGTCGTCCTCCTTGCCGAGCAGGTCGACGTGCCCCGCCTTGACCTCGCCGTGGCCGCGGAGGGCCACGCCGCGCGGGAGGACCACCTGCAGGTCGCCGACGTCCACGCTCGTCGCGACGTGTGTCTCGCCCGGCGGGAACTGCATCCGGCTGAGGTCGAGCTCGAGCGAGCCGATGCCGAGCCGGTAGTCGCCCTCGAGCTCCTGTGCGCTCGTGACGACGTAGGTGCGATCGTCGATCCCGCGCCCGACATGGACGGAGAACACCGCCATGAAGGTGGCGACCGCGACGATCAGCAGCGCGACGAGGGACGCCACGACGATGCCGAGACGCTTGAGCATCCGCCGCATGCGACGGGAGTCCGCGGCGGCGAGCGACTTCGCATCGGGAGTCGCGTCGGTGGTCGTTTCCTTCCCGGAGTTCCGCGTGACCCAGAGGATCAGGGCGCCCGCGATCAGAAACAGCCACCACGTGTCGCCGTCGGGCCACAGGGTCGCCCGCGACAGCAGGATGGCGCCCGCCACCGCGAGGAGGCCGAGCCCGATCAGCGGCCACGGCCGGTCCCGCCGCTGACGGAGCGCCGCCGTGGCGATCGAGTCCTGCTTGCCCTCGTCGGGGATGACGAGCGCCGCGGCGGCGTAGATCAGGAGGCCGGCCCCACCCAGAAGGGTGAGGACGACGAAGCCGACGCGGAACACCGCGGGATGGATCTCGAAATAGCGAGCCAGTCCGCCGCTCACGCCGGCAACCATGCGATCCGAGCGGCTGCGCTGCAGCGGCCGGATCTCGGGGATGTGTGTTGTGTGTTCGCTCATGAGCCCAGGATGGCCTCAGCCGTCCGCCTTGACCATCCGGAATGACCCCGAGTCGACCCCGAGACCCCCCTGAGCAGGCCCGGATCGGCGAGAATCCGCCCGTGGCGAGCGGAGACGTCGAGATCCCGGTCGTCGACCCCCGCCGGCTCGAGCCGTTCATCGGCGCCGAGCGCGTCGAGCAGCTGGTCGCCGCTGCGGCCCGCCTACGTGGCCTGCTGGACGGCAGGCGTGTCGTGAACGTCAACTCCACGGCCGCGGGCGGCGGCGTGGCGGAGATGCTGAACGCCGTGCTCGGCTACGTCCGCGGCCTGGAGATCGAGACGACGTGGGTCGTGATCGAGGGCGACCCGGAGTTCTTCACGGTCACGAAGCGCGTCCATAACGGGCTCTACGGATCTCCGGGCGACGGCGGCGAGCTCGGCGCGCCCGAGCGCGAAACGTACGAGCGGACCGTCGCGCGCAATGCCGAGCGCCTGCTCCGAGAGGTCCGACTGGGCGACGTCGTGATCGTCCACGACCCGCAGCCGGCGGGCCTGATCGCGTCGTTCGCCGCCCTCGGCGCGCGCGTGATCTGGCGCTGCCACGTCGGCTTCGACGGCGCGAACGAATGGACGGAGCGGGCCTGGGCGTTCGTCCGGCCGTACGTGGAGCCCGCCGACGCGCACGTGTTCTCGCGCGCGGCCTTCGCGCCGCCGTGGATCGAGCCTGCGCGCGTCCGCGTGATTCCGCCCTCGATCGATCCGTTCGCGCCGAAGAACCGTGAGCTCGGCCCCGCGGAGGTACTCGGCCTGCTCGGCGCCGCGGGAATCCTCGGCGCGGACGGCGTGCGCCCCGACCCGCGGGTACGCCGTCGGGCGCAGATCGTCGGGGAGCGCGACGGGGTCGATCCGGGGTCGGCGGTCGTGGTGCAGGTTTCGCGCTGGGACGTGCTGAAGGACATGGCCGGTGTGCTGCACGGGTTCGTCCGCCACGTGCGGGCGCCGGGCGCCCAGCTCGTCCTCGCAGGGCCGGCGGCGGACGGCGTCGACGACGACCCCGAAGGGGCACGGGTGTGGAGGGAGACGGTCGCGGCCTGGCGGGCGCTGGCACCCGGGGACCGGGCGCGCGCCCATCTCGTCGCGATCCCGATGGACGACCCGCTCGAGAACGCGCTCGTCGTGAACGCCCTCCAGCGGCATGCCGCGGTGGTCGTGCAGAAGAGCCTCGCCGAGGGCTTCGGTCTCACCGTGGCCGAGGCGCTCTGGAAGACGCGGCCGGTCGTCGCCAGCGCGGTCGGCGGGATCGTCGACCAGGTCGTCGACGGCGAGACGGGGCTGCTCGTCGCGGATCCGTACGACCTCGAGAGCTTCGGGCGCGCCGTCGATCGGCTGCTGCTCGACCGGGCCCTTCGCGACCGTCTCGCCCTGGGCGGCCGGCGTCACGTCGAGCGCAGGTTCCTGGGCGACAGGCAGCTCATGGACTACGCGTCGCTCGTCGCCGACCTCCTCGCCTCCGAATAGCCGGGGAGGGGCAGCGACCCCCGGGCTCAGCCCCCGGCCGGGATGCGCTCGGCGCGAGCGATGCCGGGCCCGGCCCCGAGCGCTCGGTAGAGGCGGAGCGCACGCTCCGCCTGGGCACCCGCCTCCTCGTGGCTGCCCTCGTCGGCGAGCGCCTCGGCGGCAGCGAGGCGGGCTCCAGCCTCGTCGAACGCACCCATCGCGGCCAGGATCTCGGCCGCCTGGAGAGGCTCGCCCGACAGCAGCGCGACGGCCGCGTCGCTCCAGCGGGTGCTGCCGCCTCGGTCGACCGTCTCGAGGAGCTCGGTCACGCGGTCGAGGAGCGCCGCGGCGACGGCCGCGTCATAGATCCACGCACCCTGGACGAACGAGCCCGTCGGGCCGCGGCAGATCTCGAGCAGCTCGTCCAGATGGCGACCGGCGCCGTCTGCGTCGCCGGTCGTCGCGAGCGCGCGGGCCACTGTGGCGACCCACGGGAGCAGGACCTGAACGTCGGCGATCTCCCTCGCGCGCGCGGAGATGCGGCCGATGTCCTCTGCGTCCAGCGGCTCGCCCCGCTCCGCCGCGATCAGCAGCAACACGCCCGTGGCCTCGGATTCGTGATAGCCGTCCCGCACGTCGTCGGCGAACCTCTCCGCCAGCTCGATTGCCTCCGGCCACAGTCCCGTGAGCAGCCGGTTGCGTGCGAGCTCCGACGTCGTGATCCGCTCGAAGCGACCCCAGCCGACGCGCTGGGCGAACGCCAACCCGGCAGAGAGATGCTCGTATGCCGCGGCGAGCTCACCACGATCGTCGAGGGTGGAGCCGAGGTTGATGCGGCAGCGCCCGACGTCCGAAGAACCGATCTCGAGGGAGATCTCGAGTGCCCGCTCGACGTCGGCGATCCCGTCAGGGTCACCCAGGTTCCAGCGGGCGACGCCTCGGTTGTTCAGCGCCCAGGCGTAGAGCCGGCGATCGCCGACGCGCTCCGCGCCCGCCATCGCCAGCTCGTCGAGCGGCACCGCCGCGGCGGCACGGCCGGCGAGCCCGTAGAAGCGGCCCAGGCTGCCGTGCACATAGGCGCCGACGCGAGTGTCCACGGCGCCGCCGATCAGCTCGCACGCCCGCTCAAGCAGTGCCGTGCTCGTCTGCCCGCCGACCCAGCGCACCTCGTGCAACGCGACCAGCGCCTCGCACGCCGTCTCGACGTCCCCGGTCGCGAGGAGCCCCTCGACCGCTTGCTCGAGCTCCTCCTCGCCGGCGTTCTCCCCGTACACGAGGGAGCGGCCGAGCGCGAAGAGGACCTGGGGATCCGGGTCCTGACCGGGCGCTGGCGCGATGTCCAGAGCAGCGTGGTAGAAGCGGGCGGCCTCGCGCGGTGCCCCGAGCCACCAGGCACGATCGCCTGCCTCGCGGAGCGCGCGCGCGGCGACCGGTCGCAGGTCGTCGACGGGAATGCCCGCTGCCGTTCCGTACTCGATCGCTCTCCCCAGGTGGTGGGCGAGCACCTCGGCGCGGTCCTCCGAGCGGTCGCCGGGGAGCGACGCGATCCATTCGGCGGCGAGCCGGTGCTCCCGGGCGCGGTCGGCGCGCGGGATCTGGCCGTACGCGGTGTCCCGGACGAGCCCATGGACGAACGCGTACTGGCGCGCGCCTTCCACCGAGGAGCGCCGCTCGCGGCGGAGGAACTCCTTGCGCTCGAGGGCGTGCAGCCGCTCGTCGAGCGACTGGTGCTCGTCCCCCGTCGTGGCGGCCAGGCCGTCGCTCCAGAAGACCTTGCCGAGAACGGAGGCGGTGTGCAGGAGCCGCTTCTCGTCGTCCGGCAGCCCGTCGATGCGAGCGGCCATGATGCCCTGGAGCGTCTGCGGGACGGCGTCGGCGCCCGCGCCGGTTCCCAGCATGCGCGCGAACTCCTCGGCGAACAGCGGCACCCCGCCGGCGTTGCGCAGGAGCACCGACTGGGTGCTCGCCGAGAGGACGCTCCGCTCGAGCAGCGACTGCAGGAGGCGCGCGGTGTCGTCGTCGGAGAGCGCCGCAAGCGACACGGTCTGGGCATTCCGCTTGCCGCCGCCCCAGCCGGGCCGGCGCTCGAGCAGCTCGGGGCGCGCCGTGCACACGACGAGCAGGGGAACGCCCGATACGCGATCCACGAGCGCGTCGACGAAGTCGAGCAGCCCGTCGTCGGCCCAGTGCAGGTCCTCGAAGACGAGCACCGCGGGCGAGGAGTCCGCGATCGCTTCCAGGAACCGCCGCCACGCGAGCCCGGCCTCCGCAATGTGATCCTCGCCACCCGCCGTGACGTCCGCGGCGAGGCCCGCGAGCGGGCGCAGGTGACGCTCGACCCACGCCCGCTCGCTCTCGTCCACGAGCACGTCACCCACGGCACGTCGGAGCTTGGCCGCGGCGACCTCCGCCGGGTCCGACTCGAGGATTCCCGACTGCGCCTTCACCATCTCGCCGAGCGCCCAGAACGAGACGCCCTCGCCGTAGGGGAGCGACCGTCCCTGGCGCCACGCGATCAGCTCGGGGTCCTCCTCGACGACCCGCAACAGCTCCTGCACGAGCCGGCTCTTGCCGATCCCGGGCACTCCGACGAGCGTCACGAGCTGTGGCTCGCGCTCCGCCCGGGCGCGCTCGAGGGCGCCCGCGAGCAGCGCCGTCTCCCGGTCCCGACCGACGAGCGGCGCACGGCCGGCTCCGCCCAGGTCGACGCCGAACCGCGCCCGGGGAGCGACGGCGCGCCATGCGCGCACCGGCTCCGACTTGCCCTTGGCGGCGACCGCCTCGACCTGCTCGTAGTCGATCACCCGCTCGGTGGCCCTGTACGTCGCCTCCCCGACCAGCACGCCGCCGGGTGGCGCGGCTGCCTGCAGGCGCGCACCCGTGTTGATCACGTCACCCGCGACCATCCCCTCGCCCTCGGCCGGCGAGGCGTCGAGCGAGACCAGCGCCTCGCCCGTGTTGACGCCGACGCGGACCTGGAGCTCGAGCGTCGGGGTTGCCTCGTTGAGCTCGGCGATCGCGTCCTGGATCGCGAGCGCCGCACGGACCGCACGCTCCGGATCGTCCTCGTGCACGACCGGAGCCCCGAACACGGCGACCACGGCGTCGCCGATGAACTTCTCGACCGTGCCGCCGAAGTGCTCGAGCTCGTGGCGGAGCCGTGCGTGGTAGGGCGCGAGCACCGCGCGGACGTCCTCGGGGTCGGCGTGCTCCGCGCGCGCCGTCGAGCCGACGAGGTCCGCGAACACGACCGTGACGACCTTCCGCTCCTCCCGACGCGCGACGCGAACGAGCGGCGTCCCGCACGAGGCGCAGTAGCGCTCGCCGTCCGGGCTCTCCCTCCCGCACCGGGTGCAGACGATCATCCCCGAGCGACGGGGCCGACGACGTGGGCGGCGCAGAGGACCGGGGAGGTATGCCGAGGATCGCCACGTCCGGCGGCCGCCCGGAACGTGCCGCGCCTCGACGTGAGGCAACGCATCGCTAACGCGCCGTTCATGTTCCCGTCTGCACCCTTGCATACGTGAGGCGGCATCGCATCGTGCTCGGCCTGCTCGTGCTCGTCGCGGGCGTCTCGGCGGGCGCGGTCGTCGCCCCGGGACAGGCCGCGCGCCCGGACGTCCTGATCCGCCTGCGGCCGGACGCTCCTAGCGGCTCGGCGGCCGTCCTCGCCCGTGCGGGCGGGACCATCGTCGCGAAGGAGCTCGACCTGTGGAGACTGCCAGGGGGCTCGGGGGCTCGGGCGCTGCGCACGTTGCGCGCGCAGAAGGCCGTCGCGTTCGCCCAGCCGGACGCGTCGTACACCGCCGCGGTCGCATCGGTGTCGGTGTCCGACCCGTTCGTGCCCCAGGAGTGGTGGCGCGGCGCGATCGGGGCGGACTCCGTCACGCCGCCCGGGCCCGGTGTCCCGGTGTCGCTCGTCGACTCCGGCGTCGACCTGGGCCATCCGGAGTTCGCCGGGAGGCCGAACCTCACCGCGCTCAACACGCAGGAGCCCCAGCCGCTCGGCGGCGTCCACGGCACCGCGGTCGCGTCGGTCGTCGGCGCGCAGGAGAACGGCGTCGGCGTCGTGGGCCTGTACCCGGACGCGGTGATCCGCAGCTGGGACGCCGCGATCGGGTCGGGCACCGAGCTGACCTCGAGCGCGATCGTGAACGGCATCCTGGCCGTCTCCGCGGCGGGGAAGGGCGTGATCAACCTGAGCCTCGGCGGCCCCGGCCCCGATCCCGCGATCGAGGCGGCCGTCGAGCTCGCCGTCGCGCGCGGCTCGCTCGTCGTCGCCGCCTCCGGAAACGACGGGCAGGACGGCAACGCGCTCGGATACCCGGCCGCGTATCCCCATGTGCTCACCGTCGCCGCGACCCAGCCGGACGGGTCCGTGGCGCCCTGGTCGAGCAGGTCTCGCTTCGTCGACATCGCCGCGCCGGGGGCGCAGATTCCCGTGGCGACCGTCGATCCGGCGACCGGCGCGACAGGGTGGGCGCCCGAGGACGGCACGAGCTTCGCCACGCCGCTCGTCTCAGCCGCGGCTGCGTGGATCTGGACCGTCCGGCCCACGCTCGACGCGGGCCAGGTGGCGCAGCTCCTCCGCACCACCGCGACCGACATCGGCGCGCCCGGACGGGACGCCGCGAGCGGGTACGGGCTCCTGAACCTCCCGGCCGCGCTGGCGGCACCCACCCCTCCGCGTGACGCGGGCGAGCCGAACGACGACGCCAACGACGTCGTCCCCGGTCGCGACGGCTACCACAGCGTCCCCGCGCTCCTCCGCAGAAACACGACCTCGACGCGCATTGCAGGCACGGTCGACCGCTCCGAGGATCCGCGCGACGTGTACAGGGTGTGGGTCCCGAAGGGACGGAGGCTGACCGTGAGGGCGACCTCCGACGCCGGAGCGGCGCTGACCCTCGTGCGGTCGGCCGCGTACTCGGTCGCGCCGCGGGCGTCTGCCGCCGACGTGCTCGCGGCCGGCACCCGGACGCCCTCCGCGCCGACGCTCACGTACCGCAACACGGGTCAGGGGCGGTTCGCGCTCCTCGTGGTGACCCCGAGGACGGCGGCGGCGACCCGCTACACGGCCTCGATCAACACGCGGTAGGTCGTCCCGGCTGACGCGACGCGGCGTTCCGTGCCGCAGAGGCGGACGGCTCTCCGCGCCGGCGGTTCAGCCGACGGCCGCGAGCGGCCGCAACGCGTTCTGCAGGAGCACGACGGTCCGGAGCTCGGACAGCCCGTATGGGCAGTCGGCGAGCGCGAGGAGGATCGCCTCCCGGTCCTCGTCGTCGAGCGAGGCGATGTCCCGCTCCGCGGCGTACGCGCTCTCGAGCGTCTCGGCGGTGTCGTCCAGCCCCTGCGCGCGGAGCCACTGGGCGAGTTCGACCACGAGTCGTTCCGGGACCTCGAGTCCTGCGACGAGCACAGCTCCGTATCCTACGCCTTCGCGGCGTCCGCGCGAGCTCGACCGCGGCACGGAGGCGCCGAGCCGTCAGGCGGCAGCGGAGACGAGGGGCGCGGCTGCCAGCGACGAGAAGATCGCCTCGCCCTCGACGAGTGCCCTGGCGTCGCCGGCGCGCCCCAGGCCGAGCAACGCGTACGCCCGCTCGACCACATTGCCGTAGTCCGCCCAGCCGGCGGCTGCGGCGCGGAAGAGGTCCGCCGCCTCCTCCCGCTTTCCCCGCGCCTCGGCGAGCGCCGCACGCGCCGAGAGGCGTCCGGACACGCTCGACCTCGACGGATTGTCGGAGCCGTCGAGAAACGCCTCCACCAGTTGGAGCTCGCCCGCCGAGGCGGCGATGCGCGAGGGCCAGAGCAGGCATTGCGTCCGCCCCCAGGCGGACCCGCGCGTGATCTCCTCGAGCTCGGCGACGTGACCGAGTGCCGCGTCCACGTCGCCGCGCGCGGACGAGACGAGCGCGGCAACTGTCAGCCCCGGGACGAGGACCTGCGGGTCGCCGCTGCTGCGTGCCGGCGGGAGGAGCGCCTCGACCCGGTCGGCCGCCTCGCCGAGCTCGCCGCGGTGGACGAGGACGTCCGCCGAGTGGATCCGGGCGAAGATCTCCACCTGTCCGCCGCCGTGGCCTCGTGTCCACTCCAGGACGTCGTCGGCCTCGCTGCGCAGCTCGTCCCATTCGCCGAGGTCGTGGAGCGCGCGCAGGCGCTCCGCGCGGGCCCACACCGCCGCCCCGAGGATGCCCCGGGCGCGGGCGAACTCGATCGCCTCGTCCCAGGCCTCCCTCGCGGCGCGCACGGACTCGAAGTTGTGCAACGCGTCGGCGAGGTTGTTCAGCGCGACCGCCGTCGCCCGACCGAGGCCGAGGCGGAGACCGAGGTCGCACGACTGGCGGCAGTCGTCGACGGCCCGCGGGTCGCCGGCGTACGCACGGACGGTCGCTCTCGCCTGGAGGTGTGCGACGACGTCCTCCACGCCCAGCTCCGCGGCGAGCGTGAGGCCCTGCTCCGCGAAGCGCATCGCCTCGTCGGGACGGCCGCCGATCGCCGCCTGATGCGCTGCCGATCCATATGCGGCGACGAGCTCGGGACCGGGATAGTCGGCGAGCAGCGCGATCGCCGAGCCGCGGAGCATCGTCGCGTCGTCGACCCTGCCGAGCGCCCACCACGTCCGCGAGAGGCTCCACATGGCCGCGCCTGCGGCGCGCGGATCGCGGTCCCGGAGCGCCGAGATCGCGTCCTCGTACGCCGCGACCGCCTCGTCCATCTCGCCGCGAAGGACGAGGACGTCCGCGAGCTTCCTGAGGACCCTGGCCCGGACGAGCTCGTCCGACCCGGCGAGCTCGAGCGCGCGGCGATAGTGCGCCTCGGCCGCCTCGGCGTCCAGCTGGAGGGCGCGGTCGCCCGCGAGGTCGACGAACCGCACGAGGCTCGCCTCGATCTCGGCCGTGGACTCGCCCGCGGCCCGTGCCAGCTCGAGCGCCTCCCCGTAGTGGTGGACGAGGATCTCGGCATGGTCGACGGCGCGCGACTCTGCGGTCCGTTCGAGCCAGCGGGCGGCGGCAAGGTGCTTGCCGGCCCGGGGCGAGCGGGGAATCTGCTGGTACGCGACGTCGCGCAGGAGCGCGTGCCAGAAGGCGAACTCGTCCTCCCCGTCGATCGACGAGACGCGCACCGGACGGACGAACTCGCGATGCACGAGCTCGTTCAGCCCGCGGCGGACGAGCTCCGTCTCCCGCCCCCCGATCGAGGCGACCGCGCCGCTCCAGAAGATCCGACCCACCACGGCTGCGTCCTGCGCGAGCAGCTTCAGCTCCGGGCGAAGAGTGTCGAGCCTGGCCGTCATCAGCGCCTGCACGTTCTCGGGCACCGCGATCTCCTCCACCGAGCCACGCTCCTCCAGCATCCGGGCGAACTGCTCGGCGTAGAGCGGATTGCCGCCGGCGCGCTCGAGCAGCACTGCCTGGGTCTCGGCCGGCAGCAGCGTCCGGTCGAGCAGGAGCTGCAGGAGCCGTCCCGACTCCTCCGTCGACAACGGCGACAGCGAGATCGTCGTCGAGTTGCGCTTGCCACCGCCCCAGCTCGAGTCTCGCTCGAAGAGCTCCGGCCGGGCCGTGCAGAGCAAGAGCAGCGGAACCGGTGTGCTCCAGTCGAGCAGGTGCTCGACGAACTCGAGCAGCGCGGCGTCGGCCCAGTGGATGTCCTCGAGCGCCAGCACGCACGGCCGGCGGGCAGCCATCGCCTCGAGGAACCGGCGCCAGGCAGTGAAGGTCTCCTCGCGGGTCGCGGCAGCCCCGTCGTCGCCCACGCCGACGAGGGGCGCGAGCCGCGAGACGAGCCACGCCCGCTCCGCGTGCTCGGCGAAGTAGTCCGCGACGGTGGCCTCCAGCTTGCGCGCCGTCTGCACCTGGTCGTCCGAGTCGAGAATCCCCGCTTCGGCCTTGACGATCTCGCCGAGGGCCCAGAACGTGATCCCGTCGCCGTACGGGAGGCAGCGGCCGTGCCGCCAGGTGACGAGCTCGGGACGCTCGTCGAGCGTCGTCCTGAGCTCCGTCACGAGCCGGCTCTTGCCGATCCCCGGCTCGCCGACGACCGTCACGAGCTGCACCGACGACTCGCGCTCCGCGCGCGAGAACGTCTCGAGCAGAAGGGTGCGCTCGTGCGTCCGCCCGACGAACGGCGTGTGGGCGGCCGCCTCCGGCTGCCCGACCTTGCTCCGGGTGCCGGCCACCCTCCACACGGGGATCGGCTCGGCCTTCCCCTTCGCCTCGACCGGCTCGGCGGGCTCGAACGTGATCGCCGCCCCTGCCGAGCGCATCGTCGTCTCGTCGGCGAGGACGCCACCGACCGGGGCGGCGGCCTGGAGCCGGGCGGCCGTGTTCACGACGTCTCCGGTGACGATGCCCTCTCCACGCTCAGGTCGCGCGCCCAGCGAGACGACCGCCTCGCCCGTCGTGACGGCGGCGCGCACGGCCAGCTCGAGCCCTTCCCCGCGCAGCTCGTCGATCGTCTCGAGGATCCTGAGCGCCGCGCGCACCGCTCGCTCGGCGTCGTCCTCGTGGGCCACCGGGGCGCCGAAGGCCGCCATCACCGCATCGCCGATGAACTTCTCGACCGTGCCGCCGAAGCGCTCGATGTCGGTCTTGACCCGCTCGTGGTAGGGCCGGAGGGTCGCGCGTACGTCCTCGGGGTCTGCTCGGTCGGAACGGCTCGTGAACCCGACGAGGTCGACGAAGAGCACCGACACGACCTTGCGCTCCTCGCCCGCGGGCGCCTCGGTCGCGAGCTCCTGACCGCACGAGAGGCAGAAGCGCGCCCGCTCCGGATTCTCCTCGCCACACGAGGGGCACACGATCATCGGAGGATCTTCGCAGCGGAGCGCGGATCCCGCCCCCCGCGCGGCGCCGGACGGTCCCGTGCCGCCGTCCCTGTGCTATCTGTTCGAGCCGTGCCCACGCGTCGATGGTGGATCCCGAGCACGGTCGTCGTAGTCGTCGCGCTCGCGGTGGCGGTCGAGCTCGCACTCTCCGCGCCCGGTGCCTCGAGCGGGCCGTGGATCGTGTTCTCCGCCCACCCGGACGGGACGCAGGTGCAGCAGCTGTTTCGCATCCAGTCGACCGGTGAGGGCCTCCAGCAGATCTCGACCGGCCCCCGTCCTGCGACCGACCCGGCGTTCTCGGCCGACGGGGCACGCATCGTGTTCGTCCGCCTCGGCTCCGGGATCTTCTCGATGAGCCTCGACGGCACGAACGTCAAGCAGCTGACGGCGAACCCCCGGGACAGCTTCCCCGTCTGGTCGCCGAACGGACGCCAGATCGCGTTCCTGCGCCCGTACCGGAAGCAGTGGACGGTCTTCGTGATGTCCTCGTCGGGTGCGAAGCAGCACCGGCTGCCGCTCGCGCCGCCGGGCGGGCGCCCCGCGTGGACGGCGAACGGCAAGTCGCTCTTCGTGCCCACGGTGGCGGACGTGTCGAAGGTCGACGCGACGACCGGCAGGGTCCAGGGGCGCTTCGACATCCGGGCCGAGCTCGTCACCTCGACGGCCGCGGCCGTCGCGCCGAACGGCAGGTCG
>Ga0210120_1000131_pt1 | contig 17079 bp, 18 predicted proteins | sample Goodyear_PhragA__FD_184868 | JGI IMG/M metagenome (GOLD analysis project Ga0210120, IMG submission 184868) | Wetland microbial communities from San Francisco Bay, California, USA, that impact long-term carbon sequestration - Goodyear_PhragA_D2... | ecosystem: Environmental > Aquatic > Marine >... | reverse complement strand
AAATAGTCGAACTGATCGGTCGCGATGTGCAAAATCCCGTTTTCCTCCAGCGCCATAGCGATGGCATCGAGAAAATCGTGGGTGAAAATCCGTCGCTGCTGATGCCGCCGCTTTGGCCACGGATCGGGAAATAAGAGGTAAAAGGTTTCTGCCGAATTTTCCGGCAATAGATAACGCACCGCGAACAATGTATCCGTGCTCAATACCCGGAGGTTCCCGATCATCCGCGCCTTACGACGAATCTTTTCCACGCGCTTGGTCAGCCGCTCGATGCCGAGGAAGTTTTTGTCCGGGAACTGCTGCGCCAGGTCACACAGAAACGATCCATCGCCGCAGCCAAGATCCACCTGCAACGGCGCGGCGCGGCCGAAAAGTTGCGCCACATCCAAAGACACGACATCCGGTTTCGGCAGTGGTTCGATCACTGGCAAAAATGTCGTCTCCTCATCAACGCCGCAACCTGCTCTGTGCACGGAAACATCTTGAACGGCGTCGCGTCTGGAGCGAGATGAAAGGAACAATATGAGTCACCTTTTCATTCGCACCCTTGGTTGGGCGGTGCTTACCACGTTCCTTTTTACTCCGGGCTATGGGCAAAGTCCGTCTCCGGCGACGACAAAGACTGCCATTTTCGCCGGCGGCTGCTTTTGGTGCATTCAACCCGCATTTGACATGGCGCCGGGCGTCATCAAGACCGTTGTTGGTTATTGCGGCGGAAGTGAGCCGAACCCCACTTACAAGCTCGTTACGTCGGAAAAAACAAACTATCGCGAATCGATCGAGATCACGTACGACCCTTCAAAAATTTCATACGATCAGCTTCTCGACATTTACTGGCGCCAAATCGATCCCACACAGGCCGACGGCCAGTTCACCGACATCGGACCAAGTTATCGGGCTGCGATCTTCTATGGCAACCCTGAGGAAAAGAAAATCGCTGAGACTTCGAAAGCGAAGCTTGCAACCTCAGGAACCTTTAAGAAACCACTTGTGACCGAAATCCTGCCGGCAATGAAGTTTTGGCCGGCCGAAGATTATCACCAAAGATATTACAAGCAGAACCCGGAGCATTTTGAAGCCTTCGAGGCAGGATCAGGCCGCCTATCATTCAAAAAACAAAAGTGGGGCGACAAACAATAGTTTGGGCTGGCTGCGCCGGAACGTCGTCATTCTGAAGCATGATTGGAACTCTTGATCCGAAAATTCCATCGGGCCCGCTGGATCTAAAGTGGCGCGGTCATCTGGATCATTCACGACTGGTAAGTCCAAACAACCGGCGGAAATTTGAGATCATTGTCGTCGGCACAGGGTTGGCCGGCGGCTCGGCTGCGGCGACCCTTGGTGAACTTGGGTACCGGGTGAAATGTTTTTGTTTTCAGGATTCGCCCAGACGCGCGCATTCGATTGCAGCACAGGGCGGCATTAATGCGGCGAAAAATTACCAGAATGACGGCGACAGCGTTTACCGGTTATTCTACGACACGATCAAGGGGGGCGATTTTCGTTCCCGCGAAGCGAATGTTTATCGGCTAGCTGAAATCGCCAACAACATCATTGACCAATGTGTGGCGCAGGGCGTGCCGTTTGCCCGCGAATACAGCGGTTACCTGGCCAATCGCTCCTTCGGAGGCGCACAGGTTTCACGAACCTTCTACGCGCGCGGCCAGACCGGTCAGCAACTCTTGTTAGGCTGTTATCAGGCACTCTGCCGTCAGATCGCTACGGGCACGGTACACATGTTGCCGTACACAGAGATGCTCGACCTGGTGATCGTGAATGGACAGGCCAAGGGAATTATCACTCGAAACCTGCGCTCAGGAAAAATAGAGCGGCACGCAGCGGACGCCGTGGTGCTGGCGAGTGGAGGATACGGTAACGTGTTCTATCTTTCGACCAATGCTCGCGGCAGCAATGTTACTGCAACTTATCGCGCTTACAAAAGAGGCGCGCTTTTTGCCAATCCCTCCTTCACACAAATTCATCCTACCTGCATCCCTGTCAGCGGCGACTATCAATCCAAGCTCACGCTGATGTCCGAGTCGCTGCGGAACGATGGAAGGGTCTGGGTGCCGAAACGGAAGGAAGATTGCTTCAGACCACCCAGCGAAATTCCTGATGCCGAGCGCGATTATTATCTCGAGCGAAAGTATCCCAGTTACGGCAATCTTGCGCCGCGTGACATTTCGTCGCGAGCAGCAAAGGAAGTTTGCGACGAAGGCCGAGGCGTCGGTCCGGGCGGACGCGGCGTTTATCTCGATTTCGCCGATGCCATCAAACGGCTCGGGCTGGAAACGATTCGCGAGCGGTACGGCAATTTATTCGAGGTCTATAAAAAAATCACCGGCGAGGACGCTTACAGAGCCCCGATGCGCATTTACCCTGCAGTGCATTACACAATGGGAGGGCTTTGGGTTGATTACGATTTGATGAGCAATGTTCCGGGGTTGTTCGTGATCGGCGAGGCGAATTTTTCAGATCACGGTGCCAATCGGCTGGGGGCGAGCGCGCTGATGCAGGGTTTGGCCGATGGCTATTTTATTCTCCCGAACACGCTGCCAAATTATCTCGCTGGTCGGTTGGGAAAACGGCCTTCGCCCGAGTCGCCGGAATTTCAGCAAGCAGAGGAGAGTGTCCGCGCCAGGCTTGAAAGACTGCTGAACGTCAATGGCACACGATCGCTTGATTCCTTCCATCGCGAGCTTGGTCTCCTTCTTTGGGACAAATGCGGAATGTTGCGGAGCGAACAAGGATTGCGCGAGGCCCTCAGAAAAATTCCTGAACTGCGCGAGGAATTCTGGCACGACGTGCGCGTTCCGGGAGAAGAAGAAGACTACAACCAATCGCTCGAACGCGCCGGTCGGGTTGCTGACTTTCTGGAGTTCGCCGAACTGATGTGCCTGGATGCGCTACAGAGGGATGAATCGGCGGGCGCGCATTTCCGCGAGGAACATCAAACGCCCGATGGCGAAGCGCTCCGCGACGATGAAAACCATGCTGCTGTGTTCGCATGGGAATTTCAGGGCGACAGTCCTCCGAAGCTACATCGTGAACCCTTGCATTTCGAAACGGTGCATCTAGCACAAAGGAGCTACAAATGAGCAATCATCTGTCATTCCGAGCGAAGTCGAGGAATCTCGTTGCAGAACCCTCGATAATTCCGCGGGATCCTTCGACTTCACGGTGCTCCGCTCAGGATGACCTAATGTTATGAACTTTCATTTGAGAGTCTGGCGACAGCGCGATGCAAAATCGCGCGGCAAACTGGTGAATTACGACGTTCGCGACATTTCACCCGACACATCTTTTCTCGAGATGCTCGATATTCTCAATGAAAGTTTGGTCGAGTCCGGCAAGGAACCCGTGGCGTTCGACTCTGATTGTCGCGAAGGGATTTGCGGCACCTGTTCGCTCACTGTGAACGGCGAAGCTCACGGCCCGGATCATCCAGGCGCCGTCTGCGAGCTTTACATGCGAAAATTTCGCGATGGAGCGAGGATCACGATTGAGCCCTTTCGCGTTGGAGCGTTCCCGATCGTGAAAGATCTCGCCATCGATCGAAGTGCGTTGGATCGGATCGTGCAAGCCGGCGGATTCATCTCCGCGCGCGCGGGTTCCGCGCCGGAAGCCAATTCGATGCTAGTTCCCAAACACGACGCCGATATCGCAATGGAAGCGGCAGCCTGCATCGGCTGCGGAGCGTGCGCGGCAGCGTGCCCGAATGGATCGGCGATGCTTTTCACCGCTGCAAAAGTTTCGCACTTATCATTTCTGCCGCAGGGTCGACCTGAGCGTGAGCGTCGAGTTTCAAAAATGGTGCAGGTCATGGACGCCCAGGGATTCGGCAATTGCACCAACACTTATGAATGCGAAGCCGTCTGTCCTGCCAAGATCAGCGCTAGTTTCATCTCAAAACTGAACCGCGAGTACGCGCGTGCACAGTTCCGGCAACGTCTTGGCGAATGATTGGCGCGTAATCGCGCACCTTCTGGGGAGCACAGGCTGCCCAGCCTGTCGTTGCCGGCAACCTGTCGGCAATACTTTTCACGAAAGCGAATCCACATAGTGCATGGGATCTCGGCACGGTGCCGAGATGAACAGACTGGCAGCCGTGGCTCCTTCAGAATTTGCTACCCCGTCGTGTTACACACGCACGTCCACAGCTTCGGATCCAGCTCCGTTCTTGCGCGTTTTGCCAGGCGAACCGCATCTGAATGGCTGCGTAGTACGGCAAAAACGGTCGAACCGGAACCGGACATGAGCGCAGCGCCCACTTCCAGTTGCCTGATCAACCACATTTTCATTTGCGCGAGAAAAATAAACTTTTCGAAAACGGGGCGCTCCAGATCGTTCACGAAGATTTGTCCAGCGAATTTCTGGACCCCATAGGAGACACCCGGAATTTCGCGCGAGTCTTTCCAGCGAGAATACGCCCAAGGCGTAGGCACGCAGAACTCAGGCTTTACCAACAGCACGGACAACTCTTCATGCAATTTGGTCGGCCTGACCTGTTCTCCGCGCCCTTTGCACACCGCTGCGGATTGAAAAATGAAAAACGGAACGTCAGAGCCGATTGCCTTTGCCATCTCGGCCAGCGCTTCACGGGGCAATTTCGTCCCGAATAACTTGTCGAGTCCCAGCAGGGTCGCCGCTGCGTCGCTGCTTCCCCCGCCCAGACCCGCCGCGTGCGGAATCTTTTTTTTGAGGTCGATTGAAACACCGCTTTTAATCTCGGTTTTTTCAAAAAATAATTTGGCCGCGCGCACGACGAGATTGTCGTCTCCGTTCGGTACCGAGAGATCATTGCAATGGAACTCGATTCGCTTCCTGCCCTCGAGTGGCTCGATCCTGATCTCATCGCAAAGCGAAACCGGTGCGATCAGAGTTTCGATTTCGTGAAAGCCATCGCTGCGTTTACCAAGAATTTTTAGGGAAAGATTAATCTTCCCTGGGGCGAGGACTTGCATCATCTGCAATTTCTTCTGTCATTCCGAGTGAAGTCGAGGAATCTCTTGCTGTTGATCAGAAAAAATCAAGAACCGTCTCGACTTCGCTCGACATGACAAATGAATGCGGGAATGACAAACACCGCCGCTAAAATCATTGTGGCGCTGGATGTCCCTACGAAGGAAAGGGCAATTCAGCTCGTGGAACAGCTCCGTAGTGACATTTCGTTTTTCAAAGTCGGCCTCCAACTTTATACGGCCGAAGGCCCGGAAATTGTGCGGGCAGTGTTGTCCACTGGCGCCAGGGTATGGCTCGATCTTAAGCTCTATGACATCCCGAATACTGTTGCCCGGGCAGTGGAATCCGCGAACGCTCTCGGGGTCCAGATGTTCACAATTCATTTAAGCGGCGGCAGCGAAATGATTCGAAGTGCAACTACCGTTCGAGCCAACGACATGCTTTTATTGGGAGTGACCGTGTTGACAAGTGCAACGGAACGAACGCTACGCGAAATTGGAATTGTTGAGAATGTAGAAGATCAAGTCCTGCGCCTTACAAGGTTGGGCGTCGAATCAGGAATCGATGGAGTCGTCGCCAGCCCTCATGAAATCGACCGCTTGCGTGCCGAATTTGGAAACAGAATCAAAATCGCTGTTCAGGGAATTCGTCCGACGTGGGCAGAACCAGGAGACCAGAAACGCTTCATGACTCCACGCCAGGCTCTTGAAGCAGGCGCTGACTACATCGGCATCGGCAGACCAATTACTGCGCATCAGAACCCGCGAGAGGCAGTGGCAAAAATTTTGGACGAACTCGCTTAATGGTTGTTATTGCGCGCGAAGATCTGTCATGTCGAACGAAGCTCGACGGATCTCAAACTATCCTCCCTTTTATAACTGAGATTCCTCCACTTCGGTCGGAATGACAAAATGGTGACGCGCCATGACGAACGGTTTATTTGCTGCGCTTTACGTTCATTTTGACGACAGGGGACACTCAGCTGCGTTGAATATGGCTGTTGATGAAGCATTGCTTGAAGGCGCAACCGTTCCATCGATCCGCTTCTATCGATGGCAATCCCCCGCTCTCTCCTTTGGTTATTTTGGAAAATATTCCGAGGTCGCCATTTATGCCGGCGCCCGTGATTTAGTTCGGCGTTGGACCGGCGGTGGAGTCGTTTTTCACGGGGAAGATCTGACGTATGCGATCATCATTCCGGCAAGCGATCCGGCATTTCACGACTCATCGATGACGCTCTACGAAACCATTCATCGCGCTTTAGCCGATGTTTTGAACCGAACCGGCGAACAAGCCATTGTAGCCGGGGGCGCTGATCCCGGCGGAATTGCGACCGCGAAAGGAGTCAATGCCAGCGGCGGCAATTGTTTCGCGAATGCCGTCCGCGCCGACGTGATGATCGATGGTCGCAAGGTCGCAGGCGCGGCACAACGCCGGACCCGTCGTGGATTGCTGCAGCAAGGCAGCATTCAAGGAATCGATCTGGACATTGCCCTGGCGGATCGTTTTGCGAACGTTTTGTCACCGAGTTGCACTCAGTTGAAAATCGAGGAAGAAATTTTTCAGCGAGCTCGAGAAATAGCTGAACAAAAATACGGAACCGATAAGTGGCTGCGCAAAAGATAGCGCTCGTTTCGCCCACCACGCGTTTTGTTCCCAATAACTAATTCGCAAAATTATCCAGAAAAGAAGCTGCGAGCTTGCTCTACTGAGACCGCCCCGTTATTCTCGCCTCGTGGAACTCTTTGCCCGCCCGCAGACAAGCACGACCCACCGCACAATCCCAAGGGCGAGCGGCTCTGCGGCGCTTTGCCTGGCTGAAGTGGCAAAATTAGTTCAGCCGCATCTTGAGCAAGTTGAGGCACGCATCGCGGAACAAGCAGCGGCATTCGATCCCGCGATCGAGGGTTACGTGGTTTACGCGATCGGCAGCCGCGGAAAACGTCTCCGGCCACTACTGGCTCTGCTCGCAGGCGGGGCGACGGGCACCATCAACTCTGGACACGTGGATCTCGCCGTCATTGTAGAGCTAATCCACATCGCCACACTGGTGCACGACGACGTTATGGACGAAGCGGAACAGCGACGGGCACAGCCGACTGCAAACGCTCGCTGGGGAAATTCGCTCAGCGTTTTGCTCGGTGACTGCCTTTTTGCGCACGCTCTAACGTTATCGACAAATTTCGAGAACTCCGACATCAGTCGCGCCATCGCGCGCACCGCCGCGACGGTTTGTTCCGGCGAAATGATTCAGACCCAGCGCCGGTTCGATCTCAACCTGACTGTTGAAGATTATTTGCGGATCGTGGAAATGAAAACCGGCTCGCTCTTCTCCGCCGCAGCAGAATTGGCCGCGATGATTAGCGGAGCCGATTCCAAAGTAATCGAAACCTTCAAGAACTTCGGCTTTCAAATCGGGACGGCGTATCAGATTTATGACGATTGCGTCGATCTTGCCGGAACCGAAAGCGTAACCGGCAAAACGCTCGGCACCGATTTGCGCAAGGGCAAATTTACACTGCCGGTTTTGATTTTCCTGCAGTCCGCTTCCGAGTTCGAACGCGAACGTTGTTGTCAGCTTGTGCTGGACGAAAAAATCGAAGAAATGATTGAACTGCTAAAGAACGGCGCAAACAATGGCGCATTAAACGAGTCAGTCGCGGCGGGCAGCGATCTGATTCGCAAAGCGCAAAGCGCGTTGGACGGGGTCGCTGTGAATCCTTACGCCGACGCGTTGTTCTCCCTCGGTGACGCGTTGTGTGACATGTTCGATCAGCTTCGCGCGTGAGACACAGTCAAATGCAGGAGGCGCCTCCGCGAGACAGTGGACCCGGAGCTGCAGGAGCTTCAGCCTACGGATTCTGATATGGCGCAGCTCAAAATCCGCGAAATGCCACAGGATGAGCGCCCGCGGGAAAGATTGCTCGCACGAGGAGCCGACGCTCTCAGCAACGCAGAACTGATCGCGATTCTGCTGCGCACAGGCCGGCGCGGCATGAACGTGATAGACGTCGCTCGCGAGTTGCTCGACAAATACAAATCGTTTGGGGAGCTAAGTCGTTGCTCGGTCAAGGAACTGAGCGAGGTGAAGGGGATCGGCCCCGCTAAAGCATTAGAACTGGTGGCGGCGTTCAATCTTGGCAAACGTTTCGCTCAGGAACGTCTCGCCCAGCAGAAGCTCGATTCACCGGAATTGATTTACAAATTGCTGGGTGATGAGATGCGGATGTTGCGCACTGAATCACTGCGGGTAGTCCTTCTCGACACGCGTTACCGTTTATTGCGCGTCGAATCGGTATCTCTCGGAAGTATGAACGAGAGCATCGCCCATCCGCGCGAGATTTTTCGGCCCGCCATCACTTACTCCGCGTACGCAGTAATTGTAGTGCACAATCACCCGTCCGGGGACGCCTCGCCCAGCCAGACCGATCACAGCCTAACCCGACGCCTTGCCGAAGCCGCTGACCTTTTACAGATCAAATTGCTCGACCACATCATCATTGGCGCGCCACTGGACACGAGTCCGGGTTATTTCAGTTTCAAGGAAGCCGGCGTGTTATGAAATCGAGATTTGCGAGCCGCAACCTTCTCTGAGCAAACATGAGTGACACGAAGATTCATCCCACGGCAATCGTCGATCCAGACGCGAAAATCGCCGCGAGTGTGGAGATCGGTCCGTTCTCGATCATCGGGCCGCATGCGACAATCGGAGAGAATACGATCGTACAATCGCATGTTGTCATTGAAAACAACGTTATCATCGGTCGCGGAAACCTTATTGGACACGGCGCCGTACTCGGGGCGCCACCGCAGGATCTTTCCTTTTCGCCCGAACGAAAAACGAAAGTCCAAATCGGAAACGACAACGTCATCCGCGAGTACTGCACGATCCACCTTGGTAGCCCGGATGGCAGCTCTACAACAATCGGCGACAAGAATTTTCTGATGGCCGGCGCGCATATCGGTCACAATTGCGTCATTGGGAATAACGTCATCATCGCGAACAATTGTTTGCTTGCCGGACACGTGCTCGTGGACGACGGGGCGTTTCTCGGCGGCGGTTCAACTTTTCACCAGTTCATGCACATCGGGCGCCTGGTGATGGTGCAAGGCAGCTCTGCATTCGGGAAAGATCTGCCACCGTTCGTAATCGCAGCGGAGCGCAATTACGTTTTCGGACTGAATATCGTCGGACTGCGTCGCGCTGGATTCAGCGTAAACGATCGGGACGAAATCAAGGAGGCATTCAAGCTTGTCTATCAGAGCGGACTAAATACGTCACAGGCGCTCGAAAAATCAGCGACGATGAGTTTTAGCGAGCCGGCACGCGAATTCCTGGATTTCGTCGCGAATGCCAGGAAGCGCGGGATTTGTCCTCTCAAACGCGATAATCCCTGCGACTCGACGATCTGACGGGCTCCTGTGTCAAACTATCCACCTTGGACCGGGGGCATGATGGCGATTTCCTCACCCGGTTGTAACTGGTAGTTGCGGTTAACAAATTCGAGTCCTGCGCCAATCAAAATGCTCTTGTCATGCGCACGAAGCGCAGGTCGTTGCGCATACAGTTGCATAAGCAAATCGCCAGCCGTCGCCCCTTGAGGAAGCTCAACTTCCAACTCGCGCATTCCAACGAGATCCCGCAGTTGCGCGTAAAATTGCACTCGCACTTTCATTATCTGGCAGATGGGCACGTTATCTTATAAATGTCATTCTGAGCGAAGCGAAGAATCTCAGATCAGTCATCAACCGGTTCGAACAGTGAGATGTTTCGCTTCGCTCAACATGACAATTTCATGACGTCGGTTCGATCAATTCTTTCTTTAACACGCCGATGTAAGGGAGATTGCGGTAACGCTCCATGAAATCGAGCCCGTAACCGACAACAAATTCATCCTCGATTTCGAAACCGACGTAATCGACGTCCACTTCACGGGCCCGCTGTTTCTTTTTGCTCAGGAGCACGGCCACTCGCATGCTCCGCGGTCCGGCCTGTTCCAGTTTCTCGCGAATAGCCGCAAGTGTGTGGCCGGTATCGAGGATATCGTCGATGATTAAAACATCGCGATCTAGCACGTCTGGAAGCGGCGGCTGTTTGAAAATCACCTCTCCGCTCGTCTGCGTTTTTCCGTGATAACTGGACACGGTCAGGCAATCCAACTTTAGAGGAAGCGGAATTCTTCGTAGCAAATCCGACATCAAGATGAAGCTTCCGGTAAGCACTCCGATTACGGTGAGCTCCCGGTCGCGATAATCGGCGGTAATCTGCGCAGCTATTTCTTCTAGGCGCTTGTGAATTGCCGCTTCATCAAACAAAACGCGCTCGATATCGCTTTGCATAGGAAGGTAGCGCATGCGTCTCGCTTACTCATCCCAGAGTACGCAAGCGAGACGCATGCGCTACTCTTTACCCGGCTACCCAAGCCACTGCTCCTTGCTTTGCCCTGGCCTCCACGCTCAGTAACATGCCTGAAAATGCATATCCACCACGATCAGGTCGACGTGCGCACCACCGGCAAAGGTCTCTACGAAATCAGCGATGCCGTGCGGTCGAAAATCGATAAATGTGGAGTGCGGAGTGGGACTGTCACCGTTTTTGTTCAGCACACCAGTTGCAGCATTGTCATCATGGAAAATGCCGATCCCAGCGCGCGCCGCGACTTGGAAGAGTTTTTCGATCGCCTCGTGCCGGAAGACGCCGATTACTTCACGCATGATTCCGAAGGGAGCGACGACATGCCGTCACACATCCGCATGGTCCTGACCCGCACTAGCGAGACCGTTCCACTTGTCGATAGAAGAATGCAGCTGGGAACTTGGCAGGGCATTTTTCTGTTCGAACACCGGCGCGCACCTCATCGTCGAAAAATTCTCCTCACGATTGTGGGCGAATAAGATTACTTCGTTCCAAACCGGCCATTCCTGAGAGTCACCGTCTGAAGTGCCGTTATAAAGCGCGATAAATCGCGTCAACCAAGCGCAAGGATTTTCCGGTGGGTAAAAGCGACTGCTCCATTTGGTTCATCACGTAAGCGAAGCTTATGCCGTTTGCAGGATCGCAAAAAGCGTGGCTACCGCCCGCTCCGGGATGCCCAAAGGCTGTTGCGCCTAGTCCGAACATTTTTCGTGCAGCATGCCGTGAATCCTTCATGAACCCGGCCGAGAATGCAGTCGGTATCTGGAAAACTCGGTCGATGCCGTCCGTCAGGGTCGTAGTCATCCAGGCGATTGTTTTCTCTGAGAAAAACTTTTTGTGATCAAGCGTTCCGCCATTCGCAAGTATGGAATAAAATTTTGCCAGCGACGAGGCGCTGCCGATACCGCCGAAGGAGACGATTGACTGTGCGCGAACCGCCGGATCATTCATCTTGCTGATGGCATGCAGACCGTACGGCGACGTGAACGTCTTACGCGCCAAAGTGCCCGGTGTGACTAAATCGGCGTAAAATTGTTTCGGCTCTGGCGGTCTTCCCCCTTTTGCAGCATAAACCGTGGCAACGCGCGCATTTTCTCGCTCTGGCAAACCGATCCAGAAATCGAGACCGAGCGGCTGGGCAAAATTTTCCTGCCAGTACTCGGACAGAGTTTTTCCAGTGATCCGTCGCACGAGTTCGTCGAGAAGAAATCCGAACGTGCGCGCGTGATAACCATGCTCTATGCCAGGCTGCCACAGCGGTTTCTGCATCTCCAACGCGCGGATGACTTCATCGTAGTTTAGGATGTCGACTCGCTGATCCAATGCGCAAAGCCCAGCCTGATGTGAAAGCAATTGAGCCAGCGTGATTTTGTCCTTGCCGGCCTGACCGAACTGCGGCCAGAACTCCGCCACTCGTTGGTCGAGCTCGATCTTGCGTTCCTGCAAGGCATGTAAAACGCAGGCGCTGCCGATTCCTTTCGTCGCCGACCAGACGAGGACGAGCGTATCGGCCGTCCATTGACGTTCGTGGCGGCTATCGCGAAATCCACCGTAAAGGTCGACAATCGTCCTGCCGTTTTGCCAAACCGATACCGCAGCGCCTAATTCGCCGAACCTCTCAAAGTTTTCCTGAAACAGCGGTTCCAATCGCGGGCGAAGTTTTTCGGCATCGACGTGCATGATCGAAAGGCTAAAACAAGGAGCGGCGTCTTTCCAAAGCGCCGTTCTCCATTTATCCTTCGCCGTTAAGAAACCGCCGCTCCTTGGAAACGACCGAGTTCCAATTCTTCAATCCATATGACGACATCCGATTCACAGCGAATCGACTTCCACACTGGCTGCAGAAAGGAGCAGTTTATTTCGTCACGTTTCGACTTGCGGACGCCGTGCCTCAACACATCCGGGAGCAATGGGAATCGCATCGCGAGGCGTGGCTGCGATCTCATCCGCCACCATGGGATGCCGAAACCGAACGCAAGTATCACAAGCGTTTCTCTGGTGCTATTGAGCGTTGGCTTGATGCCGGTCACGGCTCGTGTGTTCTACGACGCCCGAATTGCGCCGCAGTTGTGGCTGAAGCGCTGCGTCAGTTTGACGGCGAGCGAATTGCTCAGATTGCGTGGGTTGTAATGCCCAATCACGTTCACGCCGTGTTCGTACTCAATCCGGCTTGGTCTTTGGAAAAGATTATTCTGAGTTGGAAGGGTTTTACGGCGCGCAAAATCAATCCATTGCTTGGACGCACAGGCAGTTTTTGGCAGCGTGACTATTTCGATCGGCTGGTTCGCGACGCGAAGCACTTGGCCAACTGTGTTCGTTACATCCGACGGAATCCTCAAAAGCGGCGTCTTCACGAAGGTGAGCTTGTTTTGTACGACGGCGAGTTCGCCAGAAGCATCGAGTGAGACGGCGCTTTGGAAAGACGCCGCTCCTTGATTACAGCAACAGCTCTTCCAATTCCGCAAGACGGCGTTCGAACAACTGCAATGTGCTCTCGATAGGCGCAGGCGTGGTCATGTCTACGCCGGCGGCCTTCAGGGCTTCCAGTGGGAACTTGGAGCCACCCGATCGCAGGAAATTCATGTAAGCGTCGACGCTTTGCTGCTCGCCGGAAAGCAGGCGTTGCGAAAGCGCGACTGCTGCGGAAATCCCAGTCGCGTATTTGTAAACATAGAACGCGTGATAGAAATGCGGGATGCGCAGGCATTCGAGATCAAGCTCAGCATCAATAACAAAGTTTTCCGCAAAATACGCATCGAGCAGCTTGTGATATTCCGATTTGAAAACATCCAGCGTCAGCGCGTCGCCGCTTTCCTCGATGGCGTGGATAATTTTTTCGAACTCTGCAAACATGGTCTGACGGAAAAGCGTGCCGCGCAGATCGTCGATTTCGCGGTTGATAATATAAGCCCGCATCTTGGGATCGCTGGTGGTTCGGAGCAGATGATCGGTGAGTAATTCTTCGTTGAAGGTAGACGCGACCTCCGCGAGGAAAATCGGATACTCATAGTCCTGAAACAGCTGTGAACTTTGTGAGAACCAACTGTGCATCGAATGACCGGCCTCGTGCGCGAGCGTATACACGTCGGCAAACACGTCCTCCTTGTAGTTCATCAGGATGTAAGGCGGCGCCCCATAGCTTCCGGATGAAAAGGCGCCGCTGCGTTTGCCTTTGTTTTCGTATCGGTCGCACCAGCGACTGGAGCGCAAACCTTCAGCCAGCACGTCGACGTATTTCTTTCCCAGCGGAGCCAGCGCGTTGAGAACCGCTTCAACCGCCTGATCAAAAGTGAACCGCGTCTCTATTTCCGGAACCAGCGGTACGTAGGTGTCGTAATGGTGTAGTTCGTTCAGACCAAGAACGCGCCGGCGCAAATCGAAATAGCGAAACAGCGGTTTCAAATTCGCGTGGACCGTTTGAATCAAACCGTCATACACGGCGAGCGGCATATCGTCCGGGAACAGCGCGGCCTCAAGCGCGGACGGATAGTGGCGGGCTCTCGCGTGAAAGACATCCGCCTTCACCGAATATGCCAGCGACGCGGCCAGAGTGTACTGATGATCGCGGAATTCTGCGTAGAACTGGTGAAAGGCACGTTTGCGCAACTCAGGATCGCGCTTCACTAAAAACGAGCTGAACGAGCTTTGAGTGAGCGGTCGCTCGCGTCCGGTCTCGTCGATCACGACACCGAACTTCATGTCCACATCGGTCAACTGCGAAAACGTGTCGTCATAACCGCTGAGCGCGACATTGCTCAGTGCAAGGAGACGTTCCTCGGGCACGGAAAGCACATGCTGTTTCATACGCCGGATTTTGTGCAGCTTGATCTGCCAATCCTTAAGCGACGGATCGGCAAAGAATTTACCAAAACGTTCCTCATCGATCGCCAGAATTTCAGGAACAACAAAAGCTGCCGCTTCGCTGATCCGCGTATGTAGATTCTGGACCTGCCCGATCCGTGCGAGGTGTTCGTTGTTGGTGCTGTCCTGGGCCGCTTGTAGCGACGCGTAGTGATAGACACGCTCCATTTTCAGCTCGAGCGATTTTTCGAACTCCAGAATTGCGGATAAGTTCTGTGCGGATTCCCCCACTCTGCCTTTCCACTGCTGAAGTTTCGGATACTCCTGCTGCAGCCAGGCAAAATCCTCCTGCCACTTGCTCGCGTTCGCGAACAAATGCGTCAGGTCCCATTTGTCCGATTCGGGAACATCAGCGCGCGTTGGAGTCTCCATGCCAGATTCTCGCACAAGGGTCACAAAGAACGCAAAAGCCCAAAAGTTTATGGTCGTGACCGTTGGGCGCTCCGTACGAAAGCTTTCATTGCAGGATGTCGCGCAATCAATTTTAGGGCGCGCTCTGTGAGACCGCGGCCGGGCGGAATCTTGTGCCACGGCGATGCGCCGGAGGGATGCGGTAACGGAATCAGATCGCAGCGATGTCCTGCACGTATAACGCGAAATTTTCGGCCAATTATATCCTGCAGTCTCACGCAGTCGATGAATTGCGTGATCGCCAGTCGCCCGACGGGAATAATCAAACGCGGCTGCAAGATTCTGATCTCATCTTCCATCCATGATGAGCAATTGCGGATCTCATCCGGCGCTGGGACGCGGTCGGTGCCGCTGGAGTTTTTACCGGGAAAGCATCGGCAAACCGCCGCGAAATAAATTCTCGATCGAACGGCAGCTTCATCCATTCCACAAAATTTTTCGAACCAGCGGAAGAGCGTTTTCCCAGCGGTGTGCGCAAACGGCCGTTTCAACGTCGGCTCCCGCGGACCGGGCGCCTGTCCGATGATCATCACGTTGCTTACCGCCGCTCCGCCGGACACCGGCGTCGATTTCATGCGCGGGCAGCGCCGGCATTTCAGCAACTCATCGACGTGTCGAGCTAGCAATTCCTGCCGATTTGATCTGGCCATCACGCCAACCATACTGCGCCTCCGACGAACCTTTGCCATCGTCTTTTGCCACCGCGAATCTTCGATCGGAGAAGGCGATCCACCTAGCGACGGAAGATCGAGAATAGCGAGAGAAGCAAACTGAGCACGATGCTAATGATGATGCATGTAACGACGGGAAAATAGAAAGCGGAATGTCCGCGCTCGATTCGAATGTCGCCCGGCAATCGCCCAAGCCATTTTGGCGCAAAACCGCCCCACAGGATCAACCCGACTAGTGTGGTGACCACGCCAATGATCACGATGAACTTTCCCAGTTCGCGCACGATTCAAAAAGTTGCGCGAAGCAGGGGGAGGCACAAGCTTGATAATCAATGCCCGTCCAATTTCGAGATTATTATGAGACCCTCGGTGTGCCGAAGACGGCGAGCGATGATGAAGTTCGCAGCGCGTTTCGCAAGCTGGCGCGCAAATATCATCCCGACGTCGCGAAAGACAAAAAAGTCGCCGAAGAAAAATTTAAGGAGATCAACGAAGCATACGAAGTCCTGAGCGATCCTGAAAAGCGCAAAAAATACGATCAGCTCGGCGCTGATTGGAATCGGCCAGGTGGTTTTCAACCGCCCCCTCAGTGGCAAGGGCAGCAACCCGGCGGCGGATTCTATCAATGGGGTGGTGACGGCGGCGATGTGCAGTTTGAATTTGGCGGAACGGGGTTCAGCGATTTCTTCGAAGCGTTTTTTGGCGGCGGGCGGGGTCGTTCCGCGTTCGGCGGATTCGGTGGGCGCGCTGCGACAGCCGAGCGCGGCGCCGATGTGGAAGCAGACATCATGGTCACGCTCGAGGAAGCGCTTCACGGATCCACGCGGACTGTGTCCCTCCGGCGAGCTGGTTCAGATAAGATCGAACAGTATCAGGTCAAGATTCCCCGCGGCGTGCGCGAAGGTCAGCGGATTCGTTTGCGCGGCCAGGGCGAAGCGGGCGTTGGCGGAGGGAAGAGCGGCGATCTCTTTCTTCGGGTGCGTCTGGCCAAGCATCCGGATTTTTCGGTCGAGGGCAGCGATTTGATTCATGAGGAGAGGATTGAACCGTGGCAGGCCGTCCTCGGCACGGATTTGCTCGTGTCCACGCTCGAAGGAAAGGTGCGCCTGAAAGTTCCGCCAGGCACGCAAGGCGGCCAACGATTTCGGTTGCGCGAGCGCGGCTTGCCGGGCGTTTCCGGGAAGCGTGGCGATCTATATGTCATTGTACAAATGAACGTCCCCAAAAAGCTAACCGACCGCGAACGCGAAATCTGGAGTGAACTGGCGAAACTGCACGGCAGCTGAAAGTAGCGCATGCGTTCTCGCTTGCGCACATCGGCCAGGTACTGCAAGCGGGACGCATGCGCTACCTTGAGGTCCGTGAAATCCGCCCGAGCCCTGTGGAATTCGTGCGAATTCGTGTAATTCGTTTCGCATGAAGATTTCAGTTGGCTCAGATCACGCCGGTTTTCGTTACAAAGAAAAAGTAAAAGAATTGCTCCAGTCGTTGGGACACGAGGTAAAAGACTGCGGCACGTTCAACGAAGATCCTGTGGATTATCCGCTGTTCATTCGTCCGGCGGCAGAAGCAGTGGCGAGTGGCGAGTGCGAACGCGGCATCGTGTTCGGCGGCTCCGGTAACGGCGAAGCAATGGTGGCAAATAAAGTACACGGCGTGCGTTGCGCGCTTTGCTGGAACGAAGACTCCACCCGCCTGTCACGGCAGCACAACGACGCCAATGTGCTTTCGATGGGAGAACGGCTTATCCCAGAAGAT
>Ga0210120_1000130_pt1 | contig 17320 bp, 9 predicted proteins | sample Goodyear_PhragA__FD_184868 | JGI IMG/M metagenome (GOLD analysis project Ga0210120, IMG submission 184868) | Wetland microbial communities from San Francisco Bay, California, USA, that impact long-term carbon sequestration - Goodyear_PhragA_D2... | ecosystem: Environmental > Aquatic > Marine >... | reverse complement strand
CCACGCCGACGCCGGAGCCATCACCAACTCCGACTGCTACTGCGACGGCCACGGCAACGGCTACATTCACGCCGACTCCAAGCGCCACAGCGACCTTCACACCCACGCCGACGCCGGAGCCATCACCAACTCCGACTGCTACTGCGACGGCCACGGCAACGGCTACGTTTACGCCTACGCCTAGCGCGACAGCCACGTTCACACCCACGCCGACGCCGGAGGCATCACCAAGCCCGACTGCTACGGCGACAGCCACGGCAACGGCTACGTTTACGCCTACGCCTAGCGCGACAGCCACGTTCACACCCACGCCTACACCGGAGCCATCACCAACTCCGACTGCTACGGCGACGGCCACGGCAACGGCTACATTTACGCCGACTCCCAGCGCGACAGCGACCTTCACACCCACGCCGACGCCGGAGCCATCACCAACTCCGACTGCTACGGCGACGGCCACGGCAACGGCTACATTTACGCCGACTCCTAGCGCGACAGCGACGGCGACATTCACGCCTACCCCGACGGCTACAGCCACGTTTACGCCTACACCTACGGCTTCGCCCATGGCCACGCCGACAGTTACGGTGCCGCCAACGCCTACAACTACAGCAACAGCGACAGCGACAGCTACGGCCACCGCAACACCGACGGCAACGACAACACCTACCCCGAGACCTACTCCGACGCCGAGACACGCTCCTAGACCGCGACCGCGTCCTACACCAGCGCCTCGCCCGTAGCGCTTTACTTCCAGCCGATTACTGAAAGGTAATCAGGGACCGGTTTGTGCTAGCTACAATGCACATTGAGGAAGTATTTTTAACCTTTGGGCGGACGATACAAATACCGAAATCTTTGCACGTGCTGGCGGTCGCGCTTGAGGTGGTGCCAGCTGGACAGATCTTAGCAATGGCCTTGCTTCTCCGGGGGAGACTCTTGGCCTATTAGCAATCGAGTCTGGCGATCATGCCTTCCTGCGATCGATCGAGGGGAAGCCTCTGTGGCTTTCGCATCGACCAGTGCGGCAAGACTGTTTCTGAGAGCGAGGCCCGGCCACCGCCTCGACCGTGAGTAGTGTGCTATCTGGTGATCACTCGTGGGTGATTTGCTGACGGGTTGTTCCTTATGAAATCCAGAAGGCGTATCCGTGTCGAACGGCTACAGGACAACGCGTTTCAGCTTAGTTCGGGTTTGCGTTGGATCTTTCACCGCGGTGGAGGGAGCCGCACTAAAGGAGTACGCATTACGGGGACTCGCGAATTGCTTCGCGAGTCCCCGAAGAAACCCTGCCTAAGCCGTTACTTACGGCCGCGGCCGCGGTGTGGGACGAGGCCGTGGGGTTGGCGTCGCCCGTGGCGGCACGGTCGCCGTGGCGGTTGGTGTTGCAGTCGCTGTCGCGGTCGCTGTAGCCGTAGGAGTCGGCGAGGGCGCCGCGCAAGGACTCACGGGGCAGTTGAAGATCTCCATGGAATCTGTGGGCAAACCACTGATATCGTAGCCGCCTGACAGCCAGATGTTGTTGGTACCGTCGGTATCGGTCGCGAAGTTGCGCCGAGCATTGACGAAAGGTGTGCCCAGTGACCAACTGTTAGAAGCAGGATCGTAGATGTCCACCTCGTTGGAGGGATTAGGTGCGTCTCTGCCGCCACCCAACACGTACATCGTATTGCAGAAGTTAAGGCCCCGGGTTTCGGCTGTAGCCCGCGGTATGGTAGCAATGGTACCAATGGTGTCGGCCACGGGATCGTAGTCGGTTGAGACGTTGCTGTCATGAATGGTTACACCATCCCATGTGCTGCCGCCGGCCATGTAAATATGGTTGCCAATCGTGGCTGCAGGTATGTAACCGAGCGCTGTCGGCAGCATGGCGCTCTTATGTACCCAAGCGCCCGCACCGCCGGGGGTGTATTCCCAGATATCGGTGACCATTCCTACGTTAATGTTAAATCCACCAAAAACGTAGAGCTTGTTGTTATAGACGCTGAAGCCCCCCGGAAGAATCGTTCCCATCGCACCGGGCCAGGGAGTGACGGTGTTGATCATGTCGGTAACAGGGTCGTAGCGGAACACGCGGTCGGTGGCAGTCGATGCTCCCGCGGCCGATCCGCCCACGCAGTAGATGTAGTCCGTTCCTGCGTCATTGAGCACGCCGCATCCCATGTTGTTCACTTCGTTGTCAGGGTAAGTGGCTGCTTTGGTCGCCCAACTGTTCCCAACTGGATCATACTCAAACGGGTGCATGAAATCGCTTCCTGCCACATCGGACGCGCGTCCGCCCATGACATAAAACCTCCCGTTAGCTGGGAAGTACACGCCAACGAAGCGAGTGCCGACACTCGGCATGCTTGGTCCAGCTGCCCAGCTGCAGGAGGCGGGTGTAGCGGTAGGTGTTGGGGTCGGGCTTCCGCCACCGGCAAAGTTGAATTTACCAACGCGGGTGAACCAATTCACGCTCGCAGTGCCGGTGTAGTACTCGTTCGTGTGCCAGAAGGTCATGCCGTCGGTGTCCATTGTGGTCATGCTGTAGTCACCCCAGCGTCCCGCACTGCCGGTTTGTGAGCCGGCGCCAGCAGTCATAACAGCTTCCCCTTGTCCAAGGTTGTTGGGCGGGTCGGCCTCCAGACGTCCGGCATAACGAATACCTGGAAATATGCTGGCACTTGACACGGAATAGCCAATGGCCGTGTCACCGGCGTTATCGACGGCAATACTGGGCATATAGCGCCAGATCCCGTCGCCGCTGTTGTCGAAAGTTTGCTGTTGCGCGGCGTTCGCGGGGAAAGTGCCGCCAGTCACATCGAATTGATACCACCGCACAGCGCTCGGCCCGGCCGGGAAATTCTCCAGCACCGTCTGGTCGGCCCACAACGACTCTACGCCATTGCGGAACTGATAGACAACCGGCGTCATGATTTTATCGCCAAGCGTATCCAGTTTTACCGCGGTGCCCGACTGGGGCACAATCTGGAATCCAGCTGCGTTCGTCCAAGCCTCAACAAAGGGGGTGACATTGATCATTGCATTAGGAGAATGGTTCACTCCGAGGCCAAGTGTCGAATTCGCCGGAGTCACAAAATCGAGATGCAACAGCCATCCTTTAACGACGTTCAAGCTGGTGTTTTCGTTTGCCGGGCTATCGACTGCGAGGAGCATCTGGTCTCTGCCAGCAGGTGGCGCACTGCCTGTACGGAAGCCGGCCGGTACCAGACTATAGGAATCACCCAGGCCAGCAGGTGGGATCATTTGAATAATTGCATTAGCCGGACCAGCGCCCAGCATCGATCCGCGATCGAGCCCCACGACTTTTACCCCTGCGAATGAGGTGGGAGTAGGGAAGAGGTTGAACGTAAAAACATAAGAGCCGCCCGGTGCCGGTTCGGACCATGCGGTCCCCTTCGGATAGTCATCCAGGGCCGCCGCGTCTACCAACACTGCGTAAAGAGCCCAGGGTCCTACAACAGGATCCGGACTCTGAGATACGCCGACGCATTCATAAAAGTTGGTGCCCGGAAACGAGGCGAAGGCAAAGTCACTAACCACCCAGCGGTCGGCCAAATGATCGTAGAATACAAACGGGTCTCCACGGTTTAGATTTTGGCAGGGCGTTCCCGCCAACGTAGAAAAGAAGGAATTGAATGTGATCGCGCCAGTAAGGGGGGCACCGGTTTTGTCAAAAACCCTGAAAGAAGAATTAACCGATTGGACATAGTGGTTCGGGCCCACGTCGCCATTTGTATCGGGCGGATAACAACCACAGCCACTCTGGGAGAAATTAACTCCGTCGAAAGTCAGCAGCGGCGGCGGCATCGTAGGTAGAGGCCGAAAAACATTGTCCAACAGCTTCTGGAACGATTGATATTCAGGCTGTTCTCCGCCAGTCCGCGCCCGTGGATGGCGCATCAATGGCTGATGCTCAACCTCTACGGTTGATGGAACATACGGCAGTTTACGTAGATCCTGGTTCATAAGGACCGGACCAACCATTGGCACAACTTCCGGATTTTGTGTGCCGGGAGCGTCCTGCCGCGCTGAGGAGCGATTGTTTCTTATGCTTTTTGTGCTGGCGAACAGGCCAGAACCCATCAGCGCCACAAAGACGCCGACGAGGCAAAAAACCGAGGCGATTAAAACACGAAGGTTAAAGAAGGCAGATTTTGATGTAGATTTCTTTTTCATGGATGAAGCGGAGTTATTTCCCTCTGCGGTGGACCCGAGACGGTGATGGAGATGCTAGGTGAGATGCTGGAAGAGTGTCAACAAAATTTTGAAATTTTATTTCGATCACGGATTTACCCTGAGCGTCCTGACGTCGGCGCTTGCCGATCGATTTCGTCCGTCGCCAGCCGGACTTGAGCACGCTTATAAGACTGCGAGTGAGTCTTCGCATCGCCTTTCGGCCATTCGCGCAGCCCAAAAAACGACGCGGGAACGTCCGCCACGGCGGGCAAGCTGTTCGCGCTCCAAAAGCGCTGTGCGCGAAATGCAATCTTGACGCTGTAGTTTCGCTGCCCTCAGCGGATTGAACACGATGCGCTGATTACCACAACCGGCTCGGTCAGAAGTTCACCGTCACTTCATTGGAGCAGGTGTTTGTGCCCACTTCACAGATTTGATACGTGTAGCTGACAGGACCGCGGGTGTTGGTGAAGTCGGTGTAGGAAGTGCCGTTGACACTTGGGACGATAATCCCACCGGGGGGAGTGCGGTAAATGTCGACATTCGTTGCCCCCTGCCAGGAGAGGTCCACAGTATTTTTTCCGTGATCTTTGCGTCCCTGCGCAGTCAGCGTGATCCCAGTCGGAGTTGCAGTTGGCGTGGAAGTCGGTGTAGCTGTGGCTGTGGCCGTAGCTGTAGCTGTAGGAGTTGCACTCGGAGCGGCAGTCGCCGTTGCCGTAGCTGTGGCGGTCGCAGTTGCAGTAGCAGTGGCAGTAGGCGTTGAGGTCGGTGTGGGACTGGGATTGCTTCCCAGACAGACAGAAACGTTAGTGATCTGACCATTGGTGATACTAACGTTCCCCGTTTGCGTGCCGACACTGGCTTTAGACACCGTGTAGCTATGCGACCCCGGAGTTAAGAACGCATCATACGTGCCGTTGGATATCGTTGCACCGTAAGATCTGCCATCGATTGAAACTGAAGCGTTAGATACCGGCGCACCTCCGCTGCATGCTGTTACGACAAAATGCGCCGTGCCTTTCTGGGGTGGAGTACACTGGGTAAACCTGAAATACCCAATCCGCGTCCGCCAATTGAAGCTGGACGTGGTTTGGTAGTACTCGTTGGTGTAGTAGAAGGTGCAGTCATCCACCGGATCGACGGTGAGATCGCTGTAATCGCCCCAGCGATTGGAGGTAGCGCTCTGGCTGCCTGTGCCGTCGAAAAGATGTTGCTCGCCTGACAAGGTATTCAAAGGATCCGTGGCCAACCGGCCCGCGTAACGGATTTGCGGGCTAATTGAGCCGCTGGACGCGCTGAACCCTAAGGCCACGTTCCCCTGATTATCCGATGCGATGCTGCCCATCCAGCGCCAGGTAGTATCCGGTTGGTAAGTGCTTTGCTGGAAAGTCGACCAGTTTCCAGGTTGGGTGCGTCGCAGTTCGAACCAGCGTATTCCGGCCACAGAATTCGCGCTCACCGAGTAATTGTTAAGCATCGATTCATGGCCGTCTGAGAATCGGCGATAGGCGTTGCGGAACATCAATCGATCGCCGATGCCGTCGAGCCTGGTGCTCGTGCCCGCTTGCGGCACGCAGTTCCGTGTCGTCGAACAGAGCGAAGAAAACGAGGCTGCTCCTACGCTGGCCTCCAGCGTAAACGTCGAGTTGGCTGGGCTCGTGAAGTCCACGTGATAAGCCCAGACCTTGTAAATCAACGGACTACCCTGAGGAAACGCGACGAAATGATTGGGGTCACCGACCGGTGGAGGGATAATGCCGTCAATGTCAGCTGGCAGGAAAGTTTCTTCGCTTGAACCGCCGATGATTCCACGTGTCTGGGACGTGGCGGTAGGATCGCCGACCAACATTTTCCCTCGATCGAATACGAACGGCTGCGGGCCGAGGAAGGCTGTGCCACTCGAGTTGAAGACGTTGGCGGCCATGTAATAGCCGTCGGGCCAAACACCGAGCTTTGGATAATCGAGGAAATTACCGGTCAGATGAAAGCCGTACCGGTACCACGACCCCGTTGCGTCTCCTGTCTGCGAAATGGCAATACATTCATCTTGCGGAACACTTGCGCCACTGGGAACGGCGAACTGACTGATAATCCATCGGTCGGCGAGCTGATCATAGATTACTATTGGATCGCCGCTGCCGCCATTCTGGCAGGCGCCGCCAAAGCCGGACCAAACTGAGCTGATCCCAATCGGGCCAAGAATTGATGTGCCGGTGAGTTTGTCAAAGACCTGGAGACCTTCGTTTACCATCTGGACGTACTGAGTTTTGCCCACCTCGCCATCCGTATCCGGTGGGGCGCAGTTGCAACTGACGCCGGGGAAAGGAATGCCAGCCCACTGAAGGATTGGAGCGGGAATCGACGGAACGTTGATCATCCGCTGCCAGAAACTGCTTTGAATCACCGGGTCCGGCCCGTCCAGGTGTTGATGGGGTATTCTTGGATTGAGATTGGCTTCATGCTCGGATTCAGTCGGCGGCCAAGCCAGCGGCTGCTCGCGCAGTGGTGGCGACAGATCGCTGTGCAGCGCGCGGATCACCGTCGTTTCGCCGAACTGTTGTGCTTTCGGCTCTTCACTCGCATTTGCCTGCGCGGAGGCATTTGAAAACGAGCCGAAGCCCAGTAGCGCCATGGAGATGGCGGCAAGGGCGAGAAGTAAACCAAGTAATACACGAAGATTGAAGAACCCGCCTTCGCTGAGCCGTTTTCGTTTAAACATGATGGCGAGCCATGGGCTACGGCGGGCAGGAGCAGATTCCGAAGGGCATTTCTTTTTCATAAGTGGAGCTTTGTTGTGGAGCTTGTTAGGCTGCCCACATCCTCAAGCAAAACGCCCAAAAAAATCAATCCTTTTCTTATAGGAATTTTTCAGGACGACTAATCGTCAGAAATAGTTCTAGGCGGGGGACCGTCATACCCATGATTGACGGGATCGATCCGGCGCATGGGTCTTTCGCGCGTTTGTTCTTCGATTACGTGCGCGATGAGTCCGGGCGTGCGGGCAATCATGAAAATGCCGTTGAACGCGGCGGGATTCATCCCGAGGTCAGCGAGGATGGCGCCGATTGCGCCGTCCACGTTTATGGGTAGCGATTTCTTTGCATCGGCAAACGCCTTCTCGACAGCTCGCGCCGTTTGGATGTGCAGGCCGTCTACGCCGGCTTCGCGCGCAAGCTCAAACAAGCGCGCGGCGCGTGGATCCTTCGTGTGCAGGCGATGGCCAAATCCGGACATGCGTTCACCGGATTCGCTCATTGTCGCGAGCGTGCGCTTCGCTGCTTCATCCAACGAGATCGACTCGCGTGTTGCACGATCGGCGATGGCTTTTAATTGACGCGCGCAATCTTCAATGGCCCCGCCGTGATGCCGGTTGATCGACATCACTCCGGAGGCAACCGCGGCGCTCAACGCTGCGCCGGTAGAGGCAACAGTCCGTGCGGCCAATGCGCTTGGAGGCGTCGCGCCATGATCGATAGAAGAAACTAAAATCGCATCCATCAACCGCGCGACCGCCGGCGACGGTAATTCGCCAGTCAAAATCAAATAGACTGCCGCGCCAAATGATACACGCCCCATGATCTCGGATATGTCGTAGCCGCGGACCGCGACTTTGTTGGGCTCGATGCGCGTAATGCCACTATGCCATACGGCCTTTTTCTCCGTTTCACTCATCAGACTTTGTCCTTTGATTTGTTTCAGAATCTTCACCACCGCGTCAGGAAGTTCGCCGAACGCATCGACTATGCTGGCACCGGCTTCGCGCAATGCTTTCACTTTGCCCGCATGCGTTCCGCGGCCGCCTTCGATGATCGCCCCCGCGTGGCTGAAGCGCGTGCCTTCGCGCGCAGCCTTGCCTCCAATATAGGCGATGACCGGCTTTTTGATTTTTCGGTCTACGATCAATTGCGCCAGTTCCTCTTCCTGGGACGAGCCAATTTCACCGAAAATGACGATTGCTTCCGTGAGCGGATCGGCTTCAAACATCAGCGCTGCATCCGGAAGTCGAATTCCAATCACGGCGTCGCCGCCGATGTGGACGATCGTTGAAAGCCGCACGCCTGCCTGTCCGAGGTAATAGCCGGTGCTCGAGGCCATCCCACCCGAGCGACTGATCACGCCCACGCCTTTCGGAACGCCGGGCTTAAACCATTGCCGGGCGCTTTCCGCGCGACCGCCGATCATGCCTACGACCGCCTTGCCCGGACTCAGCGCTCCAAGGGTGTTTGGTCCGAGAAAGGTCGCGTCATTCGTTTTCGCTGCTGCGGCGATTTCCATTGCATCCCATACCGGCACGCGATCTGGCACCAGCACGGCGAGTTTGATCCCCGCTTCAATCGCCGAGATCGCAGCGTCTTTTACCCCGCCTGCAGGCACAAAAACGACCGAGACATCGATTTTGCCTAACGAGTCCACCGCTTCCTGTGGCGTATTAAATACCGGTACGCCGAGCACGCTCTGTCCGCCTTTGCCTGGCGTGACTCCTCCGACCACGTTGGTGCCGTACTCGCGCATTAACCGCGTGCGCGCCCGACCCTCGCGTCCAGTGATTCCCTGCACCAGGACGCGCTTTTTCTCGTCAATCAAAATCGCCATTTAACCGAGTCTGGGTGGATAAACATCTATTTGCAAGGCATCGGCTGCTGTTCTCATGCGCATGTCGCTGCAAACAATTTGCGTGGCTTTCGAGGCGAGAGCCGACGCCAAATGCAATGCATCCAGAGCCCGCACAACAATTGGTCGCTGGCGGGTGTAGCAAACTTTTAGGACAACTTCGAATTGCCTCCGAATTTCAGCGCCGATTGGAACCAGAATGATGCGTTTCTTCTCCACTTCGCTCTCAAACCGGTGCATGAGTCTTTCTTCGGCGCCACGTTTGATCGCTCCCTCCAGCCGCTTGCCCCAAAATGCGCGCAACAGTTCGAGGCGCGATAATTCCGACGTGTGAATGACCGCGCCCGCCTCTTCAATCAATGCCGTGAAGAATGCCGAATCATGCTCTTCGACAAAGAGCTTGAGGAGGACCGATGTGTCCCAATATCGCATCAGAACCGTTCTTCGCGGCCCTCGGAGATAATTTCTTCCGCCGAGCGTCCGCGCTTGCCGGTGCCGTATTTGCGGCGCAACGTCGCCAATTCTCGCGCCCACTTACGATTGTCAGCTCGTGAGCGCCCCGGCAGCGGCTGCGTCAAGCGAGCCTGCACCTTGCCATGAACGGTAATAAGAATTTCCTCCCCGTTTGCGGCTCGCTTCACCATTTCCGATAGTCTCGCCTTCGTTTCGCGCAAAGTAGAGGTCATGTAGTCACGGTAGTCACATCGACGAGCAGATCAACTCCATGGTGTGGCGCGAGCGTCAACTTTGCCTCGGATGAGTGGGTCTAGCCCAGGAATATCCAGTTCAAGATGGAAACCTTCGATTCCTGCCAGACGGCATTCTACGTCGCAAGCGAGCAGTTCCGAGTCTTTGGTAGCAAACTCTTCGCCCGGCAACGCTGCTACGGGCGCGCCGCCACGATCGATGATTAATCCGGCTGAATGCGTTTCAACGGCAGCACGGATCTCCGGCCAATGCGCGGTGTCGATCCAGACAAAACCATTTTTTACGGCGAGCTTTGTGGCCGATGCGTCTTTGACAAACTTTGGGACTCGCGGCGTGCGCGGTTTCGATTTTTTGCCGCCGGCGCCCTGAACGAGTTCCGCAAAACGGGTGGCAATGAACGCGGGTGTATCGGTTTTACGATAGCCCTCGACTGGCACACGCAAGAGCTTCGACATGCGATTCAAGATCTCCACAGCACGATCTTCGGTATTGCCGCCGAGACGAATCACCGCGGGAATGTCGAGATCGAGTTCCCAAAACGCCTTCGCCAGGCCGTAAGCTGACCAATATTGTTCCTGGCTCGCAACTCCGGAGCCGGAACCGAAATAACCAACCAGATCGGGTTGAGCCAAAATGATTCGCGCAGCGCGATAAACTTTCGATGCAGACGGATTGCCGCTCGTATCCGTGAAATTGGCGATCGTAAACCCGGCATTCACGATCGCATCCATCGACATCATTGAGCCGCCGCCGCCTGCGCCGTGAAAACCCGCCAATCCTTTGGATTCCTCCGGAGCGTCTGTTGCCAACTGCGCAAAATAGAACGTGCCGCGATGATCGTTCTGTTCGACTGCGTAGGCCACGCGCTCAAGCGCGGTCGGGGGATGATCGAACTCGCGCGCGATCTCGATCCCGAGGTCCGGATGCCGCCCGACCGCATAATCGTCGATCGTGATTCGGCAGTCGGCTGCGACGAACTCGCCGGTTTTGGTTAGCACCAGCGGATTAATTTCCAGTGAACGCGCGTCGACGCTTTGCGCCGCATTGAACAATTTTCGAATCGATTCATTCAGTTGCTTCCCATTTTTCGCTGAAAGCCCGCACGGCGCCACGGCTTCATCGACTGCTGAACCCAACGGGCCGCGATTCACATCGCACGCGATTCTGCGCGTGGCGGCGGCGCGTTCCTCGATTCCAGAGCCGCCGCCCGCAGCGAAAATGATCATCGGGGCGCGGGCACCGTCATCGATCGCGAATGAAAGAAAAAATTCGCGATCAATGTCGATCTTTTCTTCCACCAGTAGAGCTTCGACCGGAAACTGCCCGACTTGCATCGCCAGCATTCGCTGAGCGTTTGCTCGTACTTCCTCTGGTTTTTTAGCAAAAGCAACGCCGCCGATACCAGCACGACCCGTGGTCCAAGCTTGAATCTTCACCACAACTTCCTTGCCGAGTTCCTTCGCAGCCGCGACAGCTTCGTCCACATTGAATGCGGCCCGACCGTTGGGCACATTAAACCCGTTCGCGGCCAGAATGGCTTTACCCTGATACTCATGAAGTCGCGCCATGGCACTGAGCGTAGCGAGAATTCCGGATCGCGCTACGCGTTCAAGGAGCGACGGATTTGGAGAAATCACTCATGGTTCTGCGCTAACCACCGACGGCCTGGTAGTGGCCGAGGCCGCGTTGCCACATGAATCGCGCCCACATCCATGTGAGCAGAACCCAGCCGGATTGGATCAAGAGCGCCTGCACAAGGTCCGCTCCCTTTAATCGGCCCAGAAAAATCGCGACCGGACAAAAGAGCTCGTAATAAAACGGCAGCCATTTCATCACCGATTGAACGGCGGCCGGCATGATGTCGATGGGGAACATTTGTCCGCCCAGGAAATATTCGAAAGAATAGACGATGAACACGATGGTCGAGATTTCCAAAATCCAGAACGCGAACATCGCCAGGCTGTAGGTGATGAAGAATTGGATGAACGCCGACATCACGATAGAAATGGCGGTTAAGACGTAGGTCAGAGGATTGGTCGGCAGCACGATGTATTCCCGAAAATAGATAAAGATCAGCGCGATCGGCGGCAATGTGACAAGGCTGTAAACGAGACGCCCACTCAAAAAAATGCTCGTTCGATAGGCGAGATAACTCATCGGCTTGGTTAGCAGCGCGTTGATCTGGCCTTCGCGAATGTCGGCGGCGATTTGCCATTCGTCCTCCGTCGGAAGGACGAGGTTACTGACCAGAATAGTGAGCAAGTAGTAGTAAATGATCGAGCCGTAATCGTAGCCATGCAGAGTGCCACCACGTTCTTTGAATACTGCGGCCCAGAGAAAAACAGTGCCCGCCAGCGGGATCAACCCGAACAGCGCGCGAAGAAAATAATTCCAGCGATACACGAAGGTGTTCTGCACCCCGATGTTAAACACCGACGCATATTTGGTGATCCTGCTCGTGCTCATGCTCGTGCTCGTAATCGTAATCGAAATAGGAAAATGTCGAGCACGAGCAGGATTATGAGTATGAGCACGATTACCTGTGTGGTCATTCCGAGCGAAGTCGAGGAACCCCGTAGCGAAACTTTCGGTAATTCCGCGGGATCCTTCGACTTCGCTCAGGATGACCGTGCTGCCAACTGAACAGCCAAATTGATCGCGGCAATCATGCTGTCGGCTCGCGCGATTCCTTTTCCTGCGATCTCAAACGCGGTGCCATGATCGGGACTTGTGCGAGGAAATGGCAGGCCAAGGGTCACATTCACGCCTGCATGAAACGCATGCAGCTTCAGCGGAATCAACCCCTGATCGTGATACATACAAAGCACCCCGTCGAATTCGCCCTCAATGGCGCGATGAAAAACGGTATCGGGAGAATGGGGGCCGGAAAACAGGGATCGCTCATCGGTGATCGGTGATCGGTTTAGCTCCGCAACTGCAGGCGCAATGATTTCGATTTCTTCCCGGCCAAGCCTCCCGGATTCGCCGGCGTGCGGATTTAAGCCGGTAACGGCAATGCGTGGAGCATTCCTGGAACGCTGTTGAAGAAAGTCCACCAGCAGGAGACCTACTCGCACTATCTCGGATTGGTTGAGCGCGCGCGGAACTTTGCGCAGCGGAATGTGGGCCGTGACGAGAGCGACTGTGAGTTTTCCGCCGGTCAAACACATGGCGAAGTTTTTCACGCCACAGCGCTCGGCAAAAAATTCTGTTTGTCCCGGGAACCTGAATCCGACCTGGTACATTCTGGCTTTGTGAACTGGCCCGGTCACAATTGCATCAAGCTCGCCGCGTCGCGCCAGTGTGACCGCTTCCTCGAGCGCTGCGGCAGCCGCGCGTGAAGTCTCCGCAGCCGGTTTGCCTAACGAGCACTGAGGATAGCTGCCGATCACTTTGTATTCGGCGGATTTTGCGAGCCGACCAGATTTCAGGGCACGCTCGACAATCTCCGGGCCAATTCCGGCGCAATCGCCCAGGGTGATCCCAATCCGTGGTTTTTTCCTGCTCATGCTGCTGTTCGTGATCGTAACCGAATTTGCTCAATTGAGCACGAACCGGATTAAAGCAGCAAAGAAGAAAACGACGAAGATTAAGCGGAAGAGGCAGAGCGAATTTGCCTCAGAAAGTTTTGATATAAGCTTTTTCCCGCAGGCTGGCGAGCCAGCGTTGCTGAATTTGCTGCGCTTCGTCCTGGAGCAGTTTTTTCTCGATGTCGGACCGGACTTCGGCAAGCGATTTCGTGTCGCCGCCATGCTTATCCTCGACCTTCAGGATGTAGTAATTGCCGGCGTAATCGATAATGTTGCTAATTCTGCCGACGGGCATGTTAAAGGCGAACTTTTCCAGCGGTTCGGCCAAAGTCTTTCTTTCGATCCAACCCCAGTCGCCGCCGTTGTCTTTCGTGCTGTCCTCGGAGTACATCTGCGCCACTTGATCGAATTCCGCACCACCGGCGAGCTTGCCGAGCACTTCTTCGGCGAGCTCTTTTTGCGCGGGCGCGCTCGCCGTATCCTTATGACCGGGAATCATGATCATTCGCAATTTGATCTGCTCCTTAGACGTAAATTCATCGCGATGCTTCCTGTAGTACTCTTCAATCTTAACAGGTGAAACGATCTGGTTGGTCTTGACGTTGTGGCTGCGCATCGCTCCCACAATGATTTTTTCCATCTCCTTTTGTTTGAATTCGCCCATTGTGAAGTTCTGTGCCTCGAGCGTCTTCACAAACGTGTTGCGGTCGCCTCCGAAAGACTCCCGGATGATCTGCTGGATTCGCTGGTCCACGATGTGATCGGGGATTTCGAAGCTTTCCTTTTTGAATGCCTGAATTACGAGCCGCCGATCAATCAAGTCGTTTAAGGCGAGCTGCCGTAGTTCCGTCAATTTCTTCTCCAGATCAGGTCCCGTGTACTGCTGGCGGATCATTCTCTCTTGAGGAGCGGACAAAGAGCGGACCTGCGAGTAAGTGATCACATCGCCATTTACAACCGCAGCGATGCCGTCCACGACTGTGGGCTCCTCGGCACGCACAACGGTACAAATCGGCCCTTGCGCAAGTGCGCCGACCACCAGCAAAATTGCTATTAATAAACAATTGAAACGCCTCATAACGTTCTGATCAGTTCGACAATTTCAGGGAGGAATTGATCGATTTTCGATGCAACTAAACGGGGGAATTTGCCCGCGACAAGTATAAAATCCCTGTGCCGCGTCAACATCACTTTGCGCTCGCGCACTTCAACACGGCTGATTCCTGATTCTGCCGCGGCGAGTTTGATTTCGACCAAAGCGAATAAATTGTCAACGGCTGGCGGGAACGGTCCGAACCGATCGCGCCATTCGCCACGCAACCGCTCCGATTGCTCGCGTAACGTAATCTCCGCCATCTCGCGGTATGCCCGGATGCGCATGGCCGGGTCGCTGATGTAGGCAACTGGAATAAAAGCCGGAATTTTGTGCGGGAAACTGGCCGCTTCCGCTTCAGAAGGCGTTGGCGGCTCTGGAAACTCCGCTTCGTTTGTCACGACAAAATCGAGTCGAAGATCGACATCCAAACGGAGCTGTGGTTTTTGTCCTTTGATCTGCGCGACCGCCTGCTTCAGCAATTGGCAATACAAATCGAAACCCACCGCCATGATGTGACCGCTTTGAGCCGTTCCAAGAATGCTGCCCGCGCCGCGAATCTCCAGATCCCGCATCGCAATGCGAAAACCCGCTCCGAGGGAGCTGTATTGCTTGATCGCGCTGATTCGCTTGCGGGCGGCGCCAATGGTCATCATCTCGCGCGGCAGCAGCAAGTACGCATACGCCTTATGCTCGGCGCGTCCCACGCGTCCGCGCAACTGATACAGATCCGCGAGACCAAACTGGTCCGCGCGATCGATGATGATGGTGTTCGCATTTGGAATATCGAGACCGCTTTCGATGATGGTCGTGCAAACGAGCACGTCTGTTTTTCCGGCGAGGAACCGCGCCATGACGGCTTCGAGTTCGTCGGCATTCATCTGGCCGTGTCCGATTTCGACTCTGGCCTGCGGACAAAGTTCGGCAATCCGATCGCGCACCCGCTCGATGCTGGCGACGCGATTATGCAAAAAGAACACCTGACCCTGCCGTTCCAGTTCGCGCTCGATTGCCGCGCGAATGATACGTTCATCGTACGCAGATACCACGGTTTCGACCGGCAGCCGGTTGGGCGGGGGAGTCTCGATCGTGGACATATCCTTAACGCCCACCAGCGAAAGATAGAGCGTACGGGGGATGGGCGTCGCGGAAAGTGTCAGCACATCGACCAACTGGAAAAGCTCCTTGAATTTCTCCTTGTGCAGAACTCCGAAGCGCTGTTCCTCATCGATGACCACAAGGCCGAGGTTCTTGAACAGTACGTCGCCGGAAATGAGCCGGTGCGTGCCAATAACGATGTCGACACCGCCCTCGCGCAGCAGTCGCAGGACTTTTTTCTGTTCGGCCTGCGAACGAAATCGGCTGAGCATCTCGATGCGCACCGGATACTCGAGCATGCGCTGGCGGAATACCTCGAAATGTTGCTGAGCCAGAACAGTCGTCGGCGCGAGTACGGCCACTTGTTTGCCGTCCATGACCGTCTTGAATGCGGCGCGTACGGCCACTTCGGTCTTGCCGAAACCAACGTCGCCGCAAATCAGGCGATCCATCGGCCGTGATCGTTCCATGTCGATTTTCGTGTCGATGATCGCCTTCATCTGATCGGGCGTTTCTCGAAATGGGAATGAGCGTTCAAATTCAGTCTGCCATTTTGTGTCCGGCGCGAAAGCGTACCCGGGACGCATTTGTCGCTCTGCCTGGATCGCGAGCATCTTGCCCGCGTAATCGAAAATTGATGCCGCAGCTTTAATCTTCGCGCGCGCCCATTTCCCGTCGCCGAGCGAACTCAGCGCCGGCGATTTTTTCCCTGCGCCGACATAACGCGAAACGAGATACGCTTGCTCCAGCGGAACGTACAGTTTCGCTTCATCAGCAAATTCAATCGCGAGAACTTCCTGCTGTTCATGCAGCGCAGACATCTTGTCTGCGGAGCTCGCGAGCATCTTGCTTGCTGAATCGGTGGGCGAGACGCCCGCCGGCCCCACGGCCTGGAAGCCTGTGCCACGAGGTATTTTTACCAGCCCGAGGAATCGCCCGACGCCATGCTCGAGGTGGACGACCAGATCCCCTTCAGCGAGTTCGCTGAAATCGATTTGGGCGCGATGACGCTCTGCGCGCCGAAGCCGCAAAAGTCGCCGCGGATGAACCGCGAAGCGCCCAAATAATTCGGCAGCCGAAAGGATCACGAGATCGGCCGCCGGGAAACAAAATCCGCGCGTGAGCGTGCCCTCGATGAAATCGATGCCTTCAACTTCGCCCGCCATGATCTCGCGGAACCGCTCGATCTCACCTTCGGTTTGAAAATAAATGACGATCCTCGAGTTCTTCTCGCGCCATTCCTTCAAGCGTTCGATGAACTGTGCGCGTTTTGCCTCCGCGAGGACGAGATCGCCGGCCCCAAACTCACCAATCTCACAATCCTGAAACGCGCCACTGAAATCTTCCGGGCCAGTCTCAATCCATCCTTCGCTGATTTCTATTTGTGTGCGCGGAATGGCTGGGGGAGCGCCGGCGTCCTCGCCCGCTGTTTTTGGCGCCTCACCAGAAACCGTCCCGCCAGCCCGTGCCAGAGAGGGCTCCACGCTTGCGTGCCGGGAATCCCTCGACTCGTCAGCAGGCTCGAGGTCGATGATCAGATCGTTCTCGCGTATGTAATCGCGAACAGATCCGTTTTGACCTGCTGCTGCCTGGTCGAGCAAAATGTCGATGGACCGCAAATCGCGCACCGAGATTTGCGAATCGACATCGAACTCGCGCAGAGATTCGATTTCGTCGCCGAAAAATTCCAAGCGGAATGGCAGCGGCGATTGCCACGAATAGAGATCGACGATGCCGCCGCGTACAGCGAATTGCCCTCGCATGGTGACCTGCCCCGCGCGGTCGTACCCATTGGACACGAGTCGTTCGAGCAGTTCTTCCATTTTAACAGTTGCTCCGCGTCGGAATTGAACCACTGCAGAGTCCAGAGCGCCCGGATTGGGCGCAACTTGAGCAAGACCTGCGCGGGTCGCGATGATGATTCGCGGCCCGTTGCCCCGCTCAATTTGCAGAAACAGCGCCAGCCGTTCAGCGGCGATCTCCGGATCGGGTAAGACGTTTTCGATTCCAGCCAGCTCAGCTTCTGGCAGGAACAGCGCGCTTGGTTGCCAGTTGAGCAAGCTTTCATAAAACATTTCCTGGGAATGAACGCTGGGAGAGA
>Ga0210120_1000129_pt1 | contig 17432 bp, 20 predicted proteins | sample Goodyear_PhragA__FD_184868 | JGI IMG/M metagenome (GOLD analysis project Ga0210120, IMG submission 184868) | Wetland microbial communities from San Francisco Bay, California, USA, that impact long-term carbon sequestration - Goodyear_PhragA_D2... | ecosystem: Environmental > Aquatic > Marine >... | reverse complement strand
AAAAGTCCACTTGAACCGAGTGATCGACCACCAGGTCTACCGGCACGAGCGGCTCAATGAGGTTCGGATCGCGCCCCAGCCGTTGCACTGCGCTGCGCATCGCCGCGAGATCAACAATCAGCGGAACTCCGGTGAAATCCTGTAAAACAATGCGCGCAACAACAAACGGAATCTCCTCGTTCGCGGGTGATTTCGCGTTCCATTTCGCAAGCGCCTCAACATCTTTGCGCCGGACCTTTTTCCCATCGCAGTTACGCAGTACCGATTCCAAGACAATCCGGATGCTCACCGGCAGCCGCGAAATTGTGCCGATGCCGTGTTCTTCCAGCGCCGGCAGGGAATACAGCCAGCCTTCCCGGTCTTTGCCGGCATCGAATTTCGTTAGCGTTTTAAATTCGTCATGCATGCATTGATTGTCATGTCGGGCGAAGTCGAGACACTCTAGCTGCTCTCTTCAGAAGGTATCCAGAGATTCCTCGACTCCGCTCGGAATGACAAAGGTTCATTTTAATTCCGCAAGCGTTGCTTTGATCTTCTCAAAATTCGGCAGCTGCCGGGCGTCGTCCTTGCTCTCGACGTATTGGATCACCCCATCCTTATCGATGATGAATGCGGACCTTTTCGGCACGCCCCCCATGCCGAGATTCATTTGCGGCAGAAATGAATCGTACATCACGCCGTAATCCCTGGCGACCCTGTGGTCGTAATCGCTCAGCAGCGGAACGGTAATCTTCTCCTTATGCGCCCACGCTTCCTGCGCGAACGGATTGTCACCGCTGATTCCGTAAACCGTCGCGTCCAAATCTGTGTAACCATTAAGGCCTGCGCTGACCTCGCACATTTCGGTTGTGCACGTGCCCGTGAACGCCATGGGAAAAAAGAGCAACAGCGTGTTCTTCTTTCCGAAATTATCGCTCAGCTTGACTTGCTTCGGCCCCTCGGCCGTTTTGGTCGATAACGTGAAATCTGGTGCTTTGGTTCCGACAGCAAGTGGCATAAACAATCCTCCGGTTTGAGTTTAACCTGAGGAATTCAGTATAGGATCGAGAGGTGGCGGGTCAAAGGCTTCGTTAAAACGTTGAAGCGTTGAACAGTTGAAGCGGGAATGCTCCTTGTCATTCTGAGTGAAGCGAAGAATCTCGAATTGGTTCTCCCCGGCGGCGCTCAAAATGACAATCCGAGGTGTTTCGCTTCCGCTCAACAGGACAGGCTGGCCGTAACCGCTTCAACGCTTTAACACTTCAACGGTTCAACGTACACAATGGAAATCTTCTGGTGGCTCTTCGTAGTCGTGCTGTTTGCCGTCGGCCTGATCGGCACGATTGTTCCCGTTCTTCCCGGCACCACGATTATTCTCGCGGCGGCAATCGTTCATCGCCTCGTTCTGGGCGCGGAGAAGAGTATCGGTTGGAAAACGATCGTCGTTCTCGTGCTGCTCATGCTTGTTTCTTACCTGTTCGATTTTCTGGGCAGCTATTTTGGAGCGAAGTATTTCGGTGCTACCAAATGGGGTGCGCTCGGCGCGGTCCTGGGGATGGTTGTAGGTCTGTTTTTCGGAATCATCGGGTTATTCGCGGGGCCGGTCATCGGCGCGATAGCCGGCGAATTCATCGCCGGCAAACGAATGATCGATGCCGGGCGCGCCGGCTGGGGAAGCCTGCTCGGAAATGTCGGCGCCACGGCTGCCAAACTGATCATTGGGCTGGCGATGATCGGAATATTTCTGATTAACGTACCGTCGCCTTTTTGAATCGAAAAATCAGGAATACAGGAACCCAGGAAAGCTAGTGGGATCTCGGTCGCTCCTCCTTTCCTGCTTTCCTGATTGTGATATACTTTCTGCCGATGGCAGATGATCGCTGGTGAGTCCCGCCTAACGGGATTTGCTGGAGGAAAGTCCGAACACCATACGGCAGCATGCCGCGTAAAATACGCGGGCGTCGCAGCCCCGAAAGCTTTCGGGGTTACGACGACGGAAAGTGTCACAGAAAACACACCGCCGGTTCTTTGAGAAAAGCGCAGGCAAGGGTGAAAAGGCGAGGTAAGAGCTCACCGCTCGCGGAGCAATTTGCGAGGCAGGAAAAACCCCATGCGGTGCAAGACAAAACAGAGGAAGGGCAGCCGGCCCGAAGCCGCCTCGAAAACTTTCGGGGTTAATCCTCGGGTATCGTCGCACCACGGCCACCGTAGCGGCGGTCTATGACCGCCGAACGGTTGCCGGGCGTTGCGAGCAATCGCAACGAGATGAATGATCATCCGCCCAGCGCGTTTACGTGTTGGGTCGACAGAATTCGGCTTATCGCCATCAAACTATGAAGGGTGCTTTCGGAAACGAAAGCGCCCTTCGCTTTGTCAGGGGCGTCAGTCGCGAATTGAGTCTGCGATGCACTTGCCGCAAAATGCGGTTCGATGCCTACAGTCCTGCGGATCGGTCCATACCGATTTCATTTCTACAGCCGCGAATCAAATGAGCCCCCGCACATCCATGTGGCGCGCGAAGATTTCGAAGTGAAGTTCTGGCTGCGTCCGGTTTCGGTTGCAGCGAACTATGGATTTTCAGCCGGTGAGGTAAACACCATCAGAAATCTGGTTAAGGAAAATTGCGATTTGTTAGTCGCCGCCTATGTTCGATTTCATGGCACCGGCTGAACTGGAGACCGAAGCGCCGCAGGCCGTCCGATGCTGGGTCGAAAACAGGCGTGTGTGGATTGAGCTTGCTGACGAACGTACCATCAGCTTTCCCGCAACGAAGTTTCCGAGGCTGGCAAAGGCGAGCCCAGAAATGCTGGAGCAAGTCACGTTGCGCGTCCAAGGAAGGGCTCTGCGTTGGGAGACACTAGACGAAGATATTTGGGTTGATGATGTCGTCGCGGGTCGATTCCCAAAATCGGAGTCCAGCTGACAGAATTCCGCTTATCGCCATCGAAATTATGAAGGGCGCTTTCGAAACGAAGGCGCCCTTCGCTTTTTTGTCCTGCTCATTATGGAAGAGAGCCCCCGCCGCGGTCGGGATTGACGCAGCTACGCCAATGGCGTAGCCTTTGTTGTGTTGATCGTTGAGACACCGGTGTTCACGCGCCGCGTTCTCAAGCTCATGTCCGATGAAGATTATCGAGAGCTCCAACAGACGCTGGTGGGTGATCCGGAGCGTGGCGCGATCATTCGTCACAGCGGCGGCTTACGAAAGATCCGTTGGGCGCGCCTTGGCCGTGGCAAACGAGGCGGTGTTCGCGCGATATACTATTGGGCTCGATCTCACGAGATATTGCTGATGCTTTTGATTTATGGAAAGAATGAACAAGATGATCTAACGCCTGAGCAGCTGCGCGCGCTGAAATTTGTAGTTGAGAAAGAATTCAAATGAAAAAAGAACTTTTTGCGGAGTTGATCGAGAGCGTTAAACAAGGAGGCAAAATCCTAAAGGGTCGTGCCAAGCCGAAGCGCGCATTCAGATATGATGAGCTGGACGTAAAGAAAATCCGACAGCGATTGGGTTTGTCGCAAACAAAATTTTCTGCGCTTCTCGATATCAGTCCCGCTACACTCCGCAACTGGGAACAATCAAGACGGAAACCTCATGGGCCCGCTCGAGTTCTTCTCCGAATCGCTGAAAAGAACCCCAAGAGTGTTCTGGAAGCCGTTCACGGCTGATGCGCCCCGGATTCGGGCAACAGCGCAGAAGGTTTATCATCGATTTCATGGCAAGCGCTGACATCGGATCACTTCGGTCTTACACGGACGGCGTTCGGACGGGTGATCAGGCCAAGCTGATTTCTGCGGCGACGACGTATAACAGCTTCTCCGAGTGGATGAGCACCCATGCAAAAGAGTTGAGATTTCCATGACACCCCGAAACGCCAAACGACGATGCAGCGAACCGCTCGCCGCTGTGATGCTGATGAAGCTGGCAACGTGATCGGACGCACGAGCACGCGGGTAAGTTTAAAGAACCGTAAGGTGTTCCGAAGATACTAAAGAGCGTCATTCTCATTATTGTTGGTCTGACCTCAACCGTTGTCCTCGCGTTTGCCTCGTACCAATCCAAATCAGGACCTGTGCGCCTACTGTTTTGGACAGCTTTAGTGGCTGCGGCAGGTGTTATTGTTTATTCCGGCATTGAGACCATTCGCAGCGAGCGCGATTTCCTGGTTCTTAAACGAGAAACGGAAACAATCAGTCGTTTTGACGTGGCGGCAGAGGTAGCCCTTACTGGTGATTGGAAGTCAGCACCGCCAGATTTCTCTCACTATCTCAGGACGGGCGAACGCGGAGTGAATATTCGTATAGAACTCAAGACCAAGGATGCCGAAATGCGATGGGTAGAGTTTACCGACAGTAACCCACCAAGAATAGTTCCGGGGCAGCGTAACAGTTGGGTTCTTGACTACACCTCTCATGCGTCTGCCGGTTCCTGGGTCTTGGGCATAAACCGGAATGATCTGCAGACATGTGGTACTGTGGTGATGAGGCTTTACGGGATCGACCACAACGCGACTCAGGATGGCGTTGTCACTGTCGACGGCTTAACGCTCCGTTTTTCTGTGAACGGGGTTTCTGCCTATCAGTGTGAATATCGTCATGCTCTCGGACTTCAGCTTACCCCAGAACTCGGATCGCCAGTGAGGCTCCAACTTTTTGGGCCAGTCGCTATCGAGCGACTCGAATCCCCGATTCCAGTCCAATAAACGCTGTCAACTTTTCATCCGCATGCACAACGAAACGCTTTCCGCCGTTGCGGTGCGTGTCCGCAATCCAGATCGCTGCAGGGGATTGCTAAACGCCCGCTCTCGCCCGGCGGATCTGGCGACAAGCCGGGCATCGTTGCCGTTCGCTTTCGTCAGGCTACGGATGGCGTGAGCTTGGATTTCTTGCGAAGGAGCGGCAGAACCTTCTCGACGAGCGCATCCGCTGTGATGCCGTGTTTCGTGCGGAGAATCGGAACCGCGCCGTGCTCGATAAATTGGTCCGGCCAGCCAATTCGCACAACCGGGGTGTTGATCATTTGCGAGTGCAAATGTTCCATCACGGCGCAGCCGAAACCGTTGAATAAAACGTGGTCTTCGATCGTGCAGACGACGTCGACGCTACGCGCGAAAAATTCCAGTGTTCCGGTGTCCATTGGTTTGATCCAGCGCGGATTGATCAGCGCAACGGAGATGCCTTTTTCTTCCAGTTTGCGCGCTGCTTCCTCGGCGATTTCGAACATTGCGCCAAGTCCGAATATCGCCACGTCGCGCCCATGCTGGACAACTTCCGCCTTGCCGATTTCCAGGAGTCGCGGTTCCGGTTTGATTTTTGCGCCGGTCCCCGCGCCGCGTGGGTAACGAATGGCGATGGGGCCGGAGTTGTAGTGCAACATCGTCCAGAGCATGTCCACAAATTCGTCTTCATCTTTCGGCTGCATGTGCACCCAATTCGGTACGTGCCGGAGATAACCGATGTCGAACAATCCGTGATGGGTCGGGCCGTCGTCGCCGCTCAATCCGGCGCGGTCCATGCATAGTTTCACATTCAGGTTTTGGATGGCGATATCGTGAATCGCCATGTCGTATGCGCGCTGGAAGAACGTGGAATAAATGGCCAGGAACGGTTGCAAGCCTTGTGTTGCCAGGCCGCAGGCGAAAAGCGTGGCATGCTCCTCGGCGATGCCAACGTCAAAGTAGCGATCCGGATGCGCCTTGGCAAAGTGTGAGAGACCCGTCCCACTCGGCATTGCTGCGGTGATAGCGACCAGCTTTTGATTTGTCTCCGCGAATTTCGCCAGGCTTTTGCCGAAAATTTCCGAATACGTAGGCGTCGGCGCGGGAGCGGTCTCGCCGCTCTCGATCTTGTACTTGCCGAGACCGTGAAATTTATCGGGCTGTTTAATGGCCGGTTCGTATCCTTTGCCTTTCTTGGTGAGAATGTGCAGCAGCACCGGCTCTTCCTGGGTTTTTAGAAACTCAAACGTCCGGATGAGCAGCGGAATATCGTGCCCATCGATTGGTCCGTAATAACGCAAACCGAGCTCCTCAAAAATAACGCTTGGCACCAGCAAACCTTTGACGCTCTCCTCTACTTTGTGCGCCAGTTGCACGCCGGTTTTTCCAAGAATCGCCTGAACGAAATCGCGGGCCTTATCGTGGAGGTGCGCGTAAGTAGGATTTGCGACAATGCTGTTCAGGTAATTGGCGATCGCGCCAACATTCTTTGCGATCGACCATTCGTTGTCATTCAGGACGACGATAAACCGCTTCGTGTGCGCTTTGACGTTATTAAGCGCTTCGTAACTGATTCCACAGGTGAAGGCGGCGTCGCCTGCGACGACTACGATGTTCTCGTCACCGCCCCGCAAGTCGCGCCCGACCGCCATGCCGAGGCCTGCGGAGAGCGCAGTCCCGGCGTGACCCGCTCCATAACAATCGTGTTCGCTCTCGGTACGCAAAAGAAAACCATTGAGACCGCCGAACTGGCGCATCGTATGAAATCGATCGAGTCGCCCGGTAAACATTTTGTGGACGTAACCCTGGTGACTGACGTCCATCACGAACCGGTCGCGCGGCGTATTGAATACGCGATGCAATGCAATGGTTAACTCCACGACACCGAGGTTCGGTCCGAGGTGGCCGCCGGTTTGGGACAGAACTCTGATCAGATCTTCGCGCACTTCCTGCGCAAGCTGTGGCAGATCCTGCTCGCGCAGCGCCTTAATGGCAGCCGGCGAATGGATGCCATCGAGCAAACGCTTCGGGGTGGCTGCCGTCTCAGAGGTGTGGGATTTGTCAGAAGAGTTTGATTTCGTCATCGTTGCTTTCGGATTCGGACGCTGCTTTCTCGGAAGTAACCGGCTCCTGCGCCGGCTCGAATTCTTTCACTACTGCTTTGCCGGCGCTATTGCGAGCAATGATTTCGATCTTTCGCTCCGCCTTAGTGAGTCGTTCCTGGCAAATCTTTACCAGATTCATTCCTTCCTCGTAGCGCACGATCAGATCTTCGAGTGGCAATTTACCGGACTCCATCTGTTCGACAATTTTCTCCAGCCGATCCATCGCGCTTTCAAAGTTAAGCTCCGCCTCGCGCGGCTTCGATTTACTGCTCATGGGGAAAACGGAAGAATTAAGCACAGCTTAGCCATGAAAAAAGGACGACTTCCCGGAAAGGCGCTCTCGCGTGCCATGATTGGTGCGCTCGCCAGTTGCCGGGATTGCGAGCCGGAGTGTCTAAGAACGGAATTCATGAATTTAACATTCGCCTCTGCCGAAAGTATGCCAATGTTTCCGATTTCTCACCCATAATGCGCGTATTTCAGTGGTCTGGAAAAGGCCAAGCCAATAACAGTCATCAAATCCACTCTGCATCCTTTTACGCCATGTGGGATGCAGTTGCTCGATTCGCGCAAGAAATCCGACGCAACGATTTTACAGCGGAAATGATCCGCCGCCGTGACGCATACGGCGCCGAGGGAGTGATGGGTCCTCTCGATTGCGCAACGCTGTACGCACTGACCCGCTGGCTTCGGCCGGTGGTGATCGTCGAATCCGGGGGATTTATTGGCATGTCCTCCGCCTTCATTTTGAAAGCCCTGGCCGACGAGAAGCTCACAGCCTCCAAACTCTACAGCATTGAACTGAGCGAAGACTGCGAGCAGGGGGCTTTAATTCCTGACGAATTGCGATCCGCCTCAGCCGGGTTCGTTCCGGTCCGCGGCAGAATCGAAGATTTGTTGAAGCGGGACCAACTCCCTCGATCCATTGACCTATTCCTGCACGATAGTTCACACAGTTATCGGCATATGCTCTGGGAATTTCGCCAGTTCTGGCCGCGTCTGCGCGATGGTGGATTGCTTGTATCGCACGACGTGCAGATGAATGCCGCGTTTCCCGAATTCATTACCAAGACTTACGTGCAGGACAAAAAAACCGGACGCCGCGACGCCGAACGCACTTCGCATTACGAATGGGGCCGCTGGGGGTACATCGGTTTCGCTGTTAAGAAAGGTTAGAGCACGCAGTTCCGGAGCGCTTCGGTTGCAGGCGGGATTGAACCGCTGATTTGAGGGCCGACGCGGATGCGTTCCGAGGTGGATCGGCTTCTCCTCAAGACGATGCCGGTTCGCCGAAGGCCAAGACTAGAATCAGGCGGCTACCGCCGCGTCCTCAACTAACGCGTTGAGGACAACGCATTCCACCAGAAGCCGTGCGAGAAAATCGTCGCAACCCGCGACGATTTTGCGCTGTAGCGTTGCGAATTCACCCGATCAGGGAGCACAGGCTGCCAGCACTGCCAGTCTCGCGGCTAGCCGAAACTTCGCGCCGCACGTGAACTTGGTCGCAGGCGTTGGGCGACTAACGCCCTAGCTAATTTGCTTTTTGTAAGCTTCCGCGTCCTTAAATCCCTTGAGCTCGTCAGCATTGTCGATTTTGAGAACGAAAATCCAACCCTGACCGTACGGTTCGCGGTTAATCAGTCCCGGATCGGCTTCGAGCGCCTTGTTCGTCTCAATAACCGTGCCTTTCACGGGCGCGTAGATGTCGCTCGCCGTCTTGACTGATTCGACAACGGCGATCGCTTCTTTGGCGTTTACCTGCCGGTCGACTTTCGGCAGTTCGACGTAAACGATGTCGGTCAATTCCGATTGCGCGTGATCGGTGATGCCGACGCGGACGTTGTCGCCTTCGCGTTTAATCCATTCGTGGCTCTCGGTGTAGAGCAAGTCGTCTGGGATCATCATGATACTGGTTTTCTGTAGAGAGGTTTTTTTTCAACGGTAGCAGCCAACTTTTGGCCGCGAATTTCGATTTCAATCTCTGTGCCGATCTTCGCGTGCGCCGACGACACATACGCCATTCCAATACCCCAGTTCAAGCTCGGAGAAAGAGTGCCGCTGGTCACTTCACCAATACGCTCGGCGTCCCGGAACACTGCGTAGTGCGGCCGGGGCGGCGGTCCTTTCTCTTTCATTCGAAACGCCACAAGTTTCTCTCGCGGACCACTATTCTTTGTGTTCACCAAGACATCGCGTCCGATGAAATTTGGTTTTGTCAGGTCGACGAAGAATCCGAGTCCAGCCTCGATCGGATTTCGTTCCGGCGACAGATCGGAGCCGTTGAGGGGATAGCACATCTCCAGGCGCAATGTATCGCGTGCGCCGAGGCCGCACGGTTTAATTCCCATTGGCTCTCCTTTTTCGAGAACGACGTTCCAAAACTTCACCGCGTCCGTTGCGGGAAAGAAGACTTCGATGCCATCCTCCCCAGTGTACCCGGTCCGCGCGACGGCAAGAGTCGTCCCCTCGAATGGAAAATCGGCAATCGAGTTTCGTGTTGGAAGATCGGAATCTGCGCCAAAGAGAGCGTGGAATAACTCTGCGATGCGCGGACCTTGAATGGCCACCCCGCCAAAATTCGCGCTGCGATTTATAATTGTAGCGCATGCGTTCCGCTTGCGATTTTCGCGATCGGGCAAGTCCGCCATGGCGGATTCGTTAAGTGGCGAACCGGAGGCATGCCCTGCCTTGTGATTTTGCAGCCAGGCAAAATCTTCCTCCAAACGCGCTGCGTTCACCACGAGCAGAAACTGTTCTTTGGCAGTACGATAAATGATCAGGTCGTCAATGATTCCGCCGCGGTCGTTCAGCAAAAATGTGTATTGCCCGACGCCGGCATCGAGTTTGTCCACGTTGTTTGTGAGGATTGTGTTGAGCCATTCGCGCGCGTCGGGGCCCTCCACGATGAACTGCCCCATATGCGAAATGTCGAAGATACCGACGTTGTTTCGCACAGCCTGATGTTCCTCCACGATGCTGGTGTATTGCACCGGCATCAGCCACCCGGCGAATGGAACTATCTTCGCGCGGAGCCGTACGTGCTCATGGTAGAGCGGCGTTTTTTTCTGTGCGACCTCGCCCACGCGCCAAGCTAGGCTCAGGCGGGTGTTACGCAAGGACATGGCCAGTCGTTGGCTTTTCTGAATTCGACTCCTCATCTTCATCCTCTCCTCGCTCGCGAGGAGGAGAGGAAAAGGTTGTCACGCCTGGTATTTCGGTCAGCCGCAACTCCGCGTCCCCCTTTCGTAAGGGAGAGGATTGAGGTGAGGGATTGTTGCGTTAGCTTGCGCCAGCAATGAGTTGGCTCGACAAACTTGAACGCCGCTTCGGATTTCTGGGGGTTCCGGGGCTGATCCGCATCGTAATTGGATTCACAGCGCTGGTCTGGGCGTTGATCTGGCTGAATCCAAATTTACGCTTCGCGCTCAATCTCGATCCAGCGCGTATCCGCCACGGCGAAGTCTGGCGGCTCGTCACTTATGTTTTCGTTCCGCAGACGCTCAGCCTTTGGGTCGTGCTGGCGCTCTGGTTTCTCTGGTTTATCGGCGAAGGCCTTGAACGCGCATGGGGACCGTTTCGGCTCACACTTTATTTCGTCATCGGAATGATCGGCACGACCGTGGCCGCGTTCTTTTTCGGCGGCAATTTTTCCAACGGCATGTTGATCGCCTCCCTGTTCTTTGCGTTCGCGCGATTTTATCCGGACGAAGTAATCTACATCCTCTTTATTCTGCCTGTTAAGATCAAATGGCTGGCATGGATTTTCGCAGCATTTCTGCTCTTTGGATTTGTGCTCGGGCCGAATTCGTATCGCGCTGCGCTGGTCGCCGCATTCGCGAACTACTTCATATTTTTCGGAGCGGAGATCATTCACGACGCAAGGCATCGCCGTGATGTTTCCACACGCCGCAAGCGTTTCGAAGCGGACTCACGCAGCGCGGCGGAAACACTGCATCGCTGCGCGATCTGTGGCGCTACCGAGCTGAGCGATCCGAATCTGGATTTCCGCGTGGCGAGTGATGGCGAAGAATATTGCATGGCGCATTTACCGAAGGCGCAGACTCCGGCCGGCTGAGTTTTTTCCGCGCGTTTACCAATGGAACGCGAGAGCGAGAGTCATCAGTACGACGATCGCGACAAAGAGCACGATCGCGACAATTACCCACCACGGAAGGCCGCGCTTTTTCGGACGAGCTTCCTCGCGAGCTGCTTGCGCTTCCTGAGTTTCATGGCAACGCTCGAAAAGGGCGGCTGCTTCATCAAATGAACTGCTGGCAAGCTCGACATTATTCATCGAGCGATAGATCCGCGCCAGGTCGCGCTTGACCCGCGCTGCGCTGTAATCATCGCGGACCTCGGCAAACAAAGTTGCCGCCTGCTGCAGTGCCTCAATGGCGTCGGGGATTCTGTGTTGGGCGCGATAGACTCGCACCAGATTTGTGAGCGTAACCGCTTGCCCAGCGTTATCGCCAGCCTGCCGCTTGATCTCGAGGCTTTGTCGGAACAATTGTTCACTTTTATCCCATTCCTGCCGGTTGAACTGAGCGTTGCCAAGATTGTTATAAACCTGGGCGCACCGAAACCTGTCCCCGATTTGCTCCAGGTATTTGAGACTGGTCTGGAACGCTTCGATGGCCCGGTGCGTGTCATTCGTTCTTAGATAAAGTGTGCCGGACGCGTTATGGCCGTCGGCCAGGCAGGAGAGATCTTGTGCGTTTTGCGCCAGCACGATGCTTTTCTGCAGAAAGTTTTCCGCCTCCGTCAAACGACCGCTGTCGCGATAAGTTGATCCAAGATTCAGATGCAAATGAATAATTTGTCGACTGCAATCGGGTCGCGCATCGGCGAGCTCCAAGCTTTTCTGGAAAAAATCGATTGCCGCCTTCCAGTGACGCTGATCATCTTGAATCATTCCAAGCCGGCGAAGCGTCTTTACGCGCATTTGCGTGGACACTTCTGCCGTGCCGAGAACGCGATTGTAGGCTTCCTCTGCTGCGCTCCACTGTCGCCGATCCGCAGCAAGTTTGCCTTCGTGATACGCTATAATGGCTTTTTCCAGTGGATTGAAAATCCGGTCGTATTCGTGAACGAGTTTGATGAGCGTCTCACATTGGTCAAAGCGCATTTCTTCCCGCCGCTGACGACAAAGACGCTCGAATTCAGCGAAACCCTCAGCGGACGAAGCGCCCATGAGATGAAACATTCGATTGCGGATTACTCTTTCCACCGCGTCGGATTTTTCAGTGGCACTTTCTTCTTTCAGCCGGGCTCCCAGCAGACCGAAATATTCCGTTAGTCGTGCGCTGGCGGTGCGGAATTCAGCCAGGAACTCAGAATCGAGCCATTGATCGAAAAGATAGCGACGTGGTTCTTCGTGTATGGCGAACGACTCGTCGCGACTGGCGACGAGGGAAAGTTTCGACAATAGAACACAGTAATTGCGCGCCTGTTCTTCGCTCAAATCAGGTGCGAGCGACCGCAGGATCGATACGTCGAACTCGTGCGGAATCGCACATAGTCGCAGACAGCGTGCCTGGTCTGTGTCCATCTGCCGCAAAAGCAGCTCGACCGTGGCGCCGCGTCCCTTGGCTGATAATTGGTTGAGCAGCTGCTGAAATTCTTCCAGCCGCTTATCCATTTACTCGGGCTCGTTTGTCCGGGAAAAACTGAAAGTAGCTGTCGAGCTGCAATGCGACATTCAGCGGGATGCCTTTGCTTCCTGCCAGCAGCATTTTCGCCGCTTCGGCGCGGCCCTCGGGTACATGATTGCTGCGTTCGAGATAGGATTCGATGTCAGCCAACCCGAGCGGCTGAAGCGGAGCTTCTTTCACGCTCAAAGCAGCGGTGCCTTCAAGTTGCGGTTTAGCCCGGCCGCATAGAACGAAACGAATATTTCTTAAGCGGCCTTCGTCCAGCGCGGAAATTATTCCCTCCCAAAGCCATTTATAGGTTTCGTCGGCCAATTCCTGAATGTCATCGAACAAAACGACCAGCATTTCGTGTTGCACGATCGGCGCGAGGTCCTTCAAAAACTCCGCAGTAAGCAGGTTCATGCGATCCTGCGGCGGAATGTTCAGGGTTGGGTCGGGAACATTGATCATGCAATCCTTGATGATGACGCCCGCCACGTCGCCGTGAATGGTTACGTTTTCCAGCCTGGCGCGTTCTAAGACGCTTTGCGCTCCGCCGCCGACTTCGATCTTGATAGGCTCCCGGGCTTGCAGGGGACTTGGAAAAAGATAGTTCACCAACTGGGTGAAGTTTGGAAACAATTCCGGGCCGAGATCGTCCCGAATTTTCCGCAGGATTTCCAAATAACTATTAAACCGGTTTTTGCTCGCGAATACTTCGGCCTTGCGCAGCTTGCGCGAGGCGCACTCATGTATGAGCCGTGCCAGGAATGACGACTTCCCGATCCCATCGTCACCCCAGACGATCATGATCGGTTTTTCGTCGTTTTCGAGCATTTCGCAAAATCGGCCCAACTCCACGTGCCGATCCACGAACGCTGCAAGCACATCTCTCATTTTTTGATGTCGGAATCTCCCTGCTGCTCCACGCCGGTGATGTCGCCCTGGATGTCCGCATCGGTCAATTTGGCGCCTCCGAGAACATCGACGTTCCGGTCAGATGTTTGCGTGCCGTGCACACCTGTGATGCTACCGCGAACCTTCAGATTCTTCGCTTCCATGTTTTTCGCCACCACGATATCGGTTGGCTTTTTATCGGGCGCGCGATCGAGGGAGAGCGACCCAATCTTGAGACCGCGGCCAAAGATGATCGCCAAAATGACGACAATTGTGAGACAGATCGCAACGACAATCCAAAACGTCGGGTCTTTGGGCAAGGATGATAAATCGATGGCAAACATATAATTTGTTCCGGTTCTTATTTTTTCTCAGCGTCTTAAATCTTCCGCCAGCGCGGCCGCGTCGTACGCTTCCTTGCGCACTCGAAGATCGTAATACATTAGCACAATGGCTACGATCCCCAGAGGCGTGCTTAGTAGTTGAAATACGGTGTTAAAAAACCGGCCGCTGAAATGGCTGGCAGCATCCGGGATTAACAACAACAACGGAATGACTAGAATCACGTACGCAACAATCGCGATTACCATCACCAGCGCGAACACGCCGAAGTTGCGCCAATTGTAGCCCCAGCCCAGCGCTCGGCTGCGCTTTAGAGCTCTTAGTCCACCGAACCCTTCCATCACCACGATGCACGGTGTAAACATGAACCAGAACATGGCAATTATTCCCGGAACAAAGAGTAGCACACAACCGATTATGATGAATGTCAGTTGCAACATGCTTGCTGTGAACATTCGTCCAAACAATCCGAAGACCCGTTTGTAGGACCGCGGCAGGCTTGGGGCGTTGCCGAGGCAAATATCGGAAACTGAAATTGTGATCGCCCCAAAGGCCAGCAAGCTTGCGATGGTTCCCAAAAAGACCGCAATGAGCCAAAGCCCGTTTGCTTTCGCGGCGAGCGCCTCCCCCTGCATCAGAATAAAGGGAAGCATTGGCAGAAGGTAAGTCAGAAGAATGATCCCGAGCCCTTTGCCGAAAACGGCAAAAGAATTTCGCACCAGCTCTCCTACCGATTGCTCCCGGACATAATTGATCACGCAGGGATCTCCTTGTTAGTCGCGTTATAGAGATTCCGCCTCTGTCCTGCAAGGGTTTCGTCTCGTTACCTGCGTAAGTCTTCAGCTAAAGCAGCATTATCGTAAGCCTCCTTGCGAACGCGGCTGTCATAGTAGAGTAGCACGGCCGCTATGAAAAAGATCGGCATGACAGTCGTCGCGATTGCCGACGCAAAAATGCGTTCAGCAATCGGGCTTTTCGCATGGAGCACTATCAGAACCACAGCGGCGACGGTTAATATTAGCAACACGATTATCCACAGCAGGGTTAGCACTGCCAGAGTGCGCCAGTTAAAACCACTGGCGAGAGCTTGGCTTCGTTTTAGCGCCTGAAATCCCCAACGCCCTTCCAGAACTACGATCGAAGAAGCGAACAGGAACCGCAGGCACACCATTACGGAGACGATCAGTGAAGCGATCATCACAAGAACCATGATCATCTTTGCGGCTTCCGTCGCTTTGCTGAAATGCGCTGGAAGCACATATAGTGGCACGGCAAGTATTCCCCAGCAGATTATGTTCAGAAAATTGGTAACCAGCAGTTTCCCGGGAATCGTGCTGAAGACCCTTTTGTAAGAGCGCGTTACGCCCGGCTTGTTACCAAGGCAAATGTCCGACACGGTGATTGCGATCGCACCGAAGGCAAATAAGCCGCCGACAATTCCAGCGACAAATGCCAGAAAATAGAGTGGTGTGTTGTTTGCTGCCTTGGCTTCGGCCTGCCACACTTGAAACGGGAAAACCGGAAGCAGAAACGTCAGCAAGATTGCCCAGAAACCTTTGCCGTAAATTGCGAAGGTGTTTCGCAGAACATCGCCGGTGGTTTGTGGCTGAAGGTAATTGCGCATTGTGTCTGCGCGTGCTTCACGCTAGCCGCCCGTGATACAGGTTACTCTCTATTGATGCAAGCCAAGTCTTCGCATTGCACGGCTTCGGGCAGAACCTTGACCCGAATGCCGCTGAGTCGGAAACTAATGCGATGACTGACAAGAATACCGCGCTCGTTCCTGAGGAAGGCTGGCATTGTTTACACCTGTTTTACCGGGTCGAATATGGCCAATGGCAGTTGCTCACCCGCGAAGAGAAAAATGCTGCGAAAACAGATCTTTCGTCGCTGGTCCAGGAAGTACGCGCGATGGATTCGACGCAGTTGCTCACCCTGGGGGTGGTGACGCCCAAGGGGGACATCGGTTTCATGTTGATTACGCCGGACTTGCACAACGCAAACAGAATTGAGAAGCGATTGTCTATTTCGTTAGGCCCGGACGTACTCACACCGGTTTACAGTTATCTCTCGCTCACCGAAGAAAGCGAATACATCACGACCGAGGAGGAATACGCGCAATCACTCGACGCGAATGTCCGCAATGATCCGGGAAAGCTTAGCGAAGCGCTGACGACCTTTCGTGACCGGATCAAACATTATCGACAGGAGCGGGTTTATCCTACGCTTCCTGATTGGCCGGTGGTTTGCTTTTATAATATGAGCAAGCGCCGCGGCGAACAGCGCAACTGGTACGCGCTGCCGTATGATGAACGCCGCAAACTGATGAAAGGCCACGCCAACGTCGGGCGGGAGTTCGCCGGCAAAGTGAAACAATTGATTACCGGGTCCACCGGCCTCGACGATGCGGAATGGGGCGTGACCCTCTTCGCGCGCGACACGTTTCAGATCAAAGCCATCGTTTACAAAATGCGGTTCGATCCAGTCAGCGCCGAATACGCCGATTTCGGGGAATTTTATATCGGCATTCAATTACCGCTGGACGAATTGTTCCGGCGTTTGCAGTTGTAAACTCTTCCTCTTCCGCTTCCTCTTAGTCTTACTCTATCCGGACCGCTGAGCGGAGAATAAGATAGAGAGGAAGAGGAAGATTCGCCTGGATGGGTGACAGAGCGGTTGATTGTGCACGCCTGGAAAGCGTGTGTGCCGAAAGGCACCGGGGGTTCGAATCCCCCCCCATCCGTCCTGCTTCGCGCATGCGCGCTTGGCAGGACTGGCGCTCTGCTTCGAACGTTCGTGCACGTTTCTGAAGAGTTGCAACGTTCGTTTGCGTGAAGCAGGACGTCCTCCGAAGCTTCAGCGAAGCAGGTCGGCTTCAGATTGTATTACGTGTGCTTCATTGAAAGTCTCTCTTCAGAAAGTCAGCGTTACATCGGAATAACCGGAGATCTGAAACAGCGTCTGCGAGAGCACAACGCAGGAGAATCCTCACACACTTCGAAATCCAAGCCATGGAAGCTAATTACGTACATAGCCTTCACTAGTCTGAAAAAGGCGGAAGCTTTCGAGCTTTATCTCCAATCCGGCTCAGGCCACGCGTTCGCGCCTAAGCGGCTATGGTGAGGGAATAGAGACAACGAGCTCGTTAGTGCTTTTTGATTACCTGCAGTTCCTGCACCAATTTCACTCTGGCGCCGTCTGGCAGCAGACCGCGGAAGTTTACGCCCGGGTAAATCATACAATCACGTCCGATAACCGAACCGGGGTTGACGACCGCGTTGCAGCCGATCTCGGTTCTGTCGCCGACGATCGCCCCGAATTTTTTCAGGCCAGTGGGAATACCGCCGTCGGGCGTGATTACCGTTATTTCGGCGTGATTGAGTTTTACGTTTGAGAGAATCACGCCCGCACCGAGATGCGCGCGATGGCCCAGGATGGAGTCGCCCACGTAATTGAAGTGTGGCACCTGCGCTTCGTCGAACAGGATGCAATTTTTGAATTCACAGGAGTTGCCCATCACCACCCCATTTCCCGCGATCACGTTTTCGCGCACGTAGCAGCCACTGCGAATCTGACAATTGTCTCCAATCCACGCCGGCCCTTTCAGCACTGCTCCTGGTTCCACGACTGATCCTCTGCCAATGAACACCCGATTGCTAATGAATGGCTTTCCCAGTAGCTCGCCGAAAACGCCGGGCTTTAACCGAAATTGCAAATAGCTCGCGATCTGCTTGAGCGCGTCCCAGACATGATTCTGG
>Ga0210120_1000128_pt1 | contig 17501 bp, 14 predicted proteins | sample Goodyear_PhragA__FD_184868 | JGI IMG/M metagenome (GOLD analysis project Ga0210120, IMG submission 184868) | Wetland microbial communities from San Francisco Bay, California, USA, that impact long-term carbon sequestration - Goodyear_PhragA_D2... | ecosystem: Environmental > Aquatic > Marine >... | reverse complement strand
TTCCTCGGGTTCGCGTCCGTCCTGCCCGAGCACCGGGGCGTCGGCGCGGGACGCCTGCTCGGCGAGGCCGTGCTCGCGTGGGCCGGTGAGGCCGGGCACCCGACGGTCGTCACCGACTGGCGTATGACGAACCTCCTCTCGTCGCGCGCGTGGCCGCGGCTCGGGTTCCGCCCGACGTTCTACCGCCTGTTCCGCGCGATTGCGTGAGGCGGGCTGCGCCCGCCTCACACCAGGACTCGTCCAACGCCGCTGGAAGGCATTTCGTCCGTCCTCCTAGGATGGCGGCCGTGCGCGTCCCGCTCGCCTCCGGCTCCCGGCTGCCGCTCGTCACGCTCCCCGACGACGCCGTGTTGCTCGCGTCGCCGCCGCCGCCCGACCCGATCGCCGACGTCGGCGCAGCCGTGGTCGAGGCGCTCCGCTACCCGCTCTCGGGGGCGACGCTCCAGGACGTGGCCCCGCGCGGGGGCAGCGCCACGGTCGTCGTGCAGCCTCCGTCGCTGCCCTTTCCCTCCGCGGCGGACGACCCGCGCCGGGACGCGCTCGCAACCGTGCTCGAGGAGCTCGTGCGGGCCGGCATCCCGCGCGAGCGCCAGACGCTGCTGGTCGCGGGGGGCCTCGGTCGGCGTGCGGGTCGCCACGAGCTCGAGGCGCTCCTGCGGCCCGACCGGGCGCGGAGCTTCCACGGCCGCGTCGCCGTCCACGACTGCGAGGCCGAGGATCTGCGCCCGGTCGAGCTCGACGGCCGGGTGCACCGCGTGCACCCCGCGCTGCTCGACACCGACCTCGTGGTCACCGTGGGGGCCGGCGAGACCGTCCTGCACGGCGGCCCGACGGCGCTGGTCGACGCGTGCGGGCCTGCCACGATCAGGGCTGCGACCGCGACCTCGCTGCTCGAGCCTCCCGGGGCGGCAGGCTGGCGCCTGGCCGCGTCGCTCGAGGCGGAGCTCCAGCGCACCGTCCCGGTGATCGGGCTCTCGCTGGTGCTCGACCGGCCGCGCCTGGGCGGGCCCTACGCCGGGTACCCGTGGGACGCCGGCACGCGCCGGGCGCTGACACGGTCGCCGCTCAGGCGGATCCTCAACCTGGCGCCCGCCGCGCTGCGCCGCCGGTTCGTCGTCCGCCTCTCCTATGACGTCTCTGTGCTCGCGGCGCTCGCGGGACGCCCTTCGGTCGCGCACGCCGAGGCGCTGGTCCGCGGCGCGGCCCTGCTCGGCGCGCGACTCGCGCGGCCGCTGGACACGATCGTGGTGCCACTCCCCCACGTCGGGGCGGGTGTGCCGCGGGAGCCGCTCAACCCGATCACCGCCGCCGCCCTCGGCCTCGGTCACGCGCTGAGTCTCTGGCGCGACCGGCCGCCGCTCGCGGAGGGAGGCACGATCGTCCTCCTCCACCCCTTCTCGCGCGTGATCGCGCACGGGCCGCAGAGCCCCTACCGCGTGCTCCTCACCGCCCTCCGCGAGGGCCCGCAGGCACGCCTGCGCAGAACGGAGGCCGCGGCGGCGCGCGACCGGCGCGCACTCGCCGCGTACCGGGGCGGCGGCGCCCCGCACCCCCGACTGCCCTTCGCCGACTGGGAGTCGTGCTCGACCGTCCTCGAGCGCGCGGGCTCGGTGATCGTCGCCGGCTGCCGCGACGCCGCCGCCGCGCGCGCGCTCGGGCTCGTGCCGTCGCACAGCGCCGCGACCGGGCTCGCGATGGCACAGGGACTGGCCGGAGGCGGGGGCTCGACCGGCGTGCTCCTCGGCCCGCCGTACCCGCTGGTCGTCGTCGGCTCCTGAGGACGCGAGGGCGGGTGTGCGACCGCGACGCACGCGACTATGCGGGTGCAACCGCGAATGCGGGCGCCTTCAGGGGTGTGCCCCGCCGCAGGCGGAGATCAAGCGGCGGATTCCGCTCCTCCGGAAATCCGCCTTGCGAACAAGCCCGAGGGTTGCGACCGCGAATGCGGGCGCCTTCAGGGGTGTGCCCCGCCGCAGGCGGGGATCAAGCGGCGGATTCCGCACCTGCGGAATCCGCTTGCGAAACGAGCCTTCAGTCCAGGCCGAGGTAGGCCTTCTGCACGGCCTCGTTCGTCTTCAGCTCGGCCGCCGGCCCGGCGAGCGTGATGACGCCGGTCTCCATCACGTAGCCGCGGTGAGCGGCGTCGAGCGCCATCAGCGCGTTCTGCTCGACGAGCAGCACCGGCGTCCCCTGCGCGTTGATGGTCTGGATGATCTCGAAGATCTTCTCGACGAAGATCGGGGCGAGCCCCATCGACGGCTCGTCGAGGAGGAGCAGCTTCGGGCGGGCCATCAGCGCCCGTCCGATCGCGCACATCTGCTGCTCGCCGCCGGACATCGTCCCCGCCTTCTGCGTTCGGCGCTCGAAGAGCCGCGGGAACAGCTCGAAGACACGATCCATGTCCCCCTGGAAGTTCTCCCGGTCGGTGCGCTGGAAGGCGCCCATCTCCAGGTTCTCGGTCACCGTCATGCGGGGGAACAGGCGCCGGCCCTCCGGGCTCTGTGCGATCCCGTTCTTGACGATCGTGTGGGGCGCGGCCGTCGTGATCTCCTCCCCCTGGAAGCGGATCGACCCCTGCCGTGGGCGGTTGAGCCCGTTGATCGCACGCAGCGTGGTGGACTTCCCCGCCCCGTTGGCCCCGATCAGGGTCACGATCTCGCCGGCGCCGACCCGGAGGGAGACCCCCTTGAGCGCGTGGATCGCCCCGTAGTAGACGTGGACGTCCTCGAGCGCGAGTATGTCTCCGTCGCGGGGCGGCGCGGGGACGGGAGAGGGCCGCGCGGCAGAGCTCACGCCGCGGCGCCCTTGCCGAGGTAGGCCTCGATCACGCGTTCGTCCGCCTGGATCTCCGCGGGGGAGCCCTCGGCGATCTTCGCCCCGTACTCGAGCACGGTGATCCGCTCCGACACCCCCATCACGACCTTCATGTCGTGCTCGATCAGGAGCACGGCGAGGTCCTTCTCGTCGCGGACGCGCCGGACGAACGCCGTGAAGTCCGCGCTCTCCTGTGGGTTCATCCCGGCCGTCGGCTCGTCGAGGAGCAGGAGCTTCGGGTCGGTCGCGAGCGCCCGGGCCACCTCGAGCCGCCGCTGGTCGCCGTACGGCAGGCCCCCGGCGCGCTCCGAGTGACGGCGCTTGAGCCCGCAGTACGAGAGCAGCTCGCGCGCGCGGTCGCGCGCCTCAGCCTCCTCCCGTTTCACGCGCCGCGTGCGCACGATCGCGCCGAGGATCCCGCTGTGCAGCCTGCAGTGCATCCCGACGAGCACGTTCTCGAGCGCGGTCATCTGCGAGAAGAGGCGGATGTTCTGGAACGTCCGGCCGATGCCGAGCGCCGTGATCGCGTGCGGCGGGAGGTAGGAGACCTCGGTCCCGTCGAACACGATCGACCCGGACGTCGGCTTGTAGACGCCGGTCAACTGGTTGAAGAACGTCGTCTTCCCGGCCCCGTTCGGCCCGATCAGCGCGACGATCGCGCCGCGGGGGATCGTGAAGTCGATGTCGTCCGACGCGAGCAGGCCGCCGAACTCCTTGCGGACCTTCGTCGCGACGAGCAGGTTGTCGGCGACGCTCATCAGTCGTCGCTCGGGTCTCTGTCGGTCAGGGCGCCCTCGGTCTGCACGTCGTAGAACGGCGTGTCGTGGACACCCTCCTCGAACTCGATCTTGTGGCGTCGCTCGGGGATCAGCCCTGCGGGTCGGAACAGCATCATCAGGACGATGATGATCCCGTAGATGCCGAACTGGTACTTCGTCGGGTCGAAGTTGAGCCCCGCGTCCTGGATCTTGCTCCCGATCGTCGACAGCCCGTCGAAGTTGAGGTAGGCGAGGATCATCCCGCCGACGGTCACCCCCCAGATGCTGCCCATGCCGCCCAGGATCACCATGCAGAGCAGGAAGACGGAGATGTTGAAGTAGAAGTCCGCCGGGAACGCGCCCGACTTGAAGCTCGCGTAGTACGCCCCCGCGATCCCGCCGAAGAGGGCGCCGAGCGCGTAGGCCCACGTCTTCGTCCGCATCAGCGGCACGCCCATCGCCGCCGCCGCGGTCTCGTCCTCGCGGATCGCGATCCAGGCGCGTCCGAGCCGCGAGTCCCTGAGCCGCACGGAGCAGAACACCGTGAGCAGGAGCAGCAGGAACGCGACGATGTAGTACCAGCGCTCGCGGTTGTCCGAGGCCTGGAAGTTGTCGGGCAGGCCGACGGCGCTCAGGAGCGGGAAGCCGACCGGGTCGATCGGGGCGATCCCGAAGGTGCCGTTCGTGAGGTTGAAGCCGCCGAAGCTGTCTCCGTTGCGGACGACCTGCGGGATGATCTCCCCGAAGCCCAGGGTGACGATCGCGAGGTAGTCGCCGCGCAGCCGCAGGGTCGGCAGGCCGATGACGATGCCGGCGAGCATCGTCAGCAGCCCGGCGACGATCAGCACCAGCCACATGGTCACGTGGATGCCGACCTGCTCGTTGCTCACCGACGAGCCGAGGTGGAACTTGATCTGCTCGAAGTGCTGGGACGCGAGCCAGCCGGCGGTATAGGCGCCGACCGCGTAGAACGCGACGTAGCCGAGGTCGAGCAGGCCGCAGTACCCGACGACGATGTTGAGCCCGACGGCCATCATCGTGAACGCGATCATCACGACGAGCGTGCCCGTGGTCGGCATGAAGTCGCCGATCAGCGGCAGGTTGCGCATGCCGTCCTCGATGAACGGGTACAGCAGACCGAGCGCGATGACGGCAGGGACCAGCCAGACGTTCGGGTTGTCCCGCGCGCGGCTCCTCACGCGGTCGATGTAGGAGCTCATGCGCCCTCCGGCGTCTGCTCGCCGAGCAGGCCCTGCGGTCGGAACACGAGCACGGCAATGAGGATGGCGAACACGATCGTGCGCGTCCAGTCACCACCGGGCGCGTGCCACGTGAGGCCCTCGTTGAACGACTGGACGAACCCGATCAGGAGCGCCCCGAGCACGGCGCCCGCGAGGTTTCCGATGCCACCCAGCACCGCCGCCGTGAACGCGATCAGGCCGAGCTCGAAGCCCGTGTCGTAGCGGATGTTGTACTCGAGCAGGAACACGAGGCCGGCGACGGCCGCGAGCGCTCCGGCGATGACGAACGTGACCGAGATCGTCCGGTTGACGTTGATCCCCATCATCGCCGAGGCCTCCGTGTCCTGCGAGACCGCGCGCATCGCCTTGCCCTGCCGCGTGTAGTTCACGAACGACCTCAGGGCGATCAGCGCGGGCACGATGATCGCGAGCGCGAAGACCAGCTTCCACGTGACGCGGATGTCGCCGATCGTGAACGCGGCGCCCTGCGGGATCAGGTCGGAGCCGCTCTCGTAGTCAACGCCGTAGAGCGCGAGCGAGATGTTCGAGACGATGAACGACATGCCCACCGCGGTGATCAGCGGCGTGAGCCGCGGCGCGTGCCGCAGCGGACGGTAGGCGATCCGCTCGATCGTCGCGTTCACGATCGCGAACAGCGGGATCGTGACCGCGAGCGTGACGATGATCCCGCCGACGACCACGAGGTTGCTCGAGTCCCCGGTCAGCCCGAGCACCGATAGGAGCATCGTGCTCGCCACGAGGCCGGAGAGCGAGAACACGTCGCCGTGGGCGAAGTTGATCAGCTGCAGGATCCCGTAGACCAGCGTGTAGCCGAGCGCGACGACGCCGTAGATCGAGCCGCGGGTGAGGCCGTCGAGCGCGACGTTGACGAACTCCTCGGGCCCCTTGACGAAGTTGACGACGAGCCAGAGGCCGATGACCGCCACGAAACCGAGCCCGATCCCGTTGACGACCTTCGGGTTCCGCAGCGTGCGCAGGATGTTGTTGCCCGTCTCGCGCATGACGATCGCGCGACTCTAGAACGAAAGGGGGCGGGAGAGCAACAGCCCTCCCGCCCCCTCGAGCGGTTCGCGACGAAGCGCGGAGCCGCCTACGTGCCTCCCGCCGCCTGCACCGTCTCGGGCTTCGGCGAGATCGTCGTCTCCGTCGTCAGCTCGTCGGTCGCCTTGTAGATCGTGAAACCGACGACGGCACCCGAGGCCTCCTCGGGGTCGCCGTTGGCGTCGATCTTGAAGGACCCGAGCAGCCCGTCGGTGACGTTCGTCTCGAACAGCTTCGCGATCACGTCCGAGCGGGTTCCGTCGGACGCGGCGATCGCGTCGAACAGGATCTGGGCGGCCTGGCCGCCGTAGATCGCGTACGGGTCGATCGCCTTGCCCTGGAGCGGGCCGGACTGGAGGCCGTCGATGAAGCCGAGGGCCGCGCCCTTGAAGGAGTCGATCGGCACGCCGGCCACCGACATGAACATGCCCTTCGCGGCCGTGCCGGACTCGTCGATCGTCGACTGGGTCGTGAACCCGTCGGGCGCGAGCAGCTTGACCGCCCCGTCGTTCGGCCCGAGGACGGCGACCTTGTCCTTGATCACCTGCGCGCCGTTCTCGTCGATCAGGCCGCCGAGGAACACGGCATCTGCGCCGCTGGCCTTGATCTTGTTGAACTGCGACGTGTAGCTCGTCGCCTTCGGATCCCAGGCCTCGAAGCCGGCGATCTTGATCCCGACGGACTCGGCCGCGTTGCGCGTCGTGGTCGCGACGCCGAGGCCGTACGCCTCCTTGTCGTTCAGGATGTAGACGCTCTTGATCCCCTGCGCCTGCATGAACTCGGCCAGAGCAGCACCCTGGTACGCGTCGTGCGCGACGACCCGCACGTAGTTGCGGGTCCCCGACGGGTAGTACTTGTCGGGCTCCGTCGTGTCGCACCCGCCGGGCAGGTTGACCGTCAGGCACGGGTACGTGTTCGCAGGCGAGACCAGCGCGATGCCACCGTCCGGCGCCTGGTTCAGCACCGGGATCTCGATCGCCGCGCACCCGGAGTTGAAGGTGCCGACGACGCCGATGACCTTGTCGTTCGCGGCGTATGCGTTCGCGTTCTGCGAGCACTTGCCCGAGTCCCACTTGCCGGCCTGCGCGGTCGCGTCGTCACAGGACTGGTAGCCGATGTTGTAGTCGCCGGCTTTCCAGTTCTGCTGTTCGAGCTGGTACCGGATCGCTGCGACGATCTGCTCCGTCTGCGTCCGGGACGACCCCTGGAGCGCGAAGTCGGACGCGACGATGTAGTCGGGATCCCCGTCGCCCTTGTACTCGATCGCCGTGCACGACGATGAGGGCAGGGCCTCGGGTGCGCCGCCTCCGCCGCCTCCGCCACAGCCCGCAGCAACGAGGGCAAACGCGGCAACGACGAACCCGGCGAGGAACACCCCGGTTCGCTTGGGCTTCAAGCTCATCCTCCTCCTTGGTGGACCGACCGGTGCCCGGCACGCGCCGGGCTTCCCTGAAGTGCGCGGAGAGTCTAGGCGATTCGCGGGCGCGCCGAGGTCGTGGCGTCGCACCCGGCCGCGCCCGGGCCCTGCGACCCGGCCTCTACGATCTGCGCAGGCCGAAGTGGCGGAACTGGTAGACGCGCCGGACTCAAAATCCGGTGCCCGCAAGGGCGTGTGGGTTCGAGCCCCACCTTCGGCATCGCTGGTGATATGACGCGGGAGTGAGGATCGGGATCCTGACCGGTGGAGGCGACGTGCCGGGCCTCAACCCGTGCATCAAGGCGGTCGTGAACCGCGTCGTGCACGACGGCCACGAGGTCGTGGGGATCCGTCGCGGCTGGGCAGCGCTCCTCCACCACGACCTCGACGACCCGGCCTCGGCCGCGGAGTGGTTCCGGCCGCTCACGTCGGCCACGGTGCGCACGATCGATCGCACGGGGGGGACGTTCCTGCACACCTCGCGCACGAACCCGAGCCGGGTCAAAGCATCTGAGGTTCCGGCGCATCTGGTGGGCAGCGTGGACGGCGAGGGCCCGTTCGACTTCACCGAGCACGCGCTGCGGGTGGTGGAGGCGCTCGGGATCGACACGCTGATCCCGATCGGCGGCGACGACACGCTCTCCTACGCGCTGCGGATGCACGAGGAGGGCGTGCCCGTGATCGCGATCCCGAAGACGATGGACAACGACGTCCACGGAACCGACTACTGCATCGGCTTCTCGACCGCGGTGACACGCGGAGTGCAGTTCATCCACAACCTGCGCACCTCGACGGGCTCGCACGAGCGGATCGCGGTGATCGAGCTCTTCGGCCGCTACAGCGGCGAGACGTCCCTGGTGACCGCGTACCTCGCGGGTGTCGACCGGGCGGTCATCTCGGAGGTCCCGTTCGACGTCGAGCGTCTCGGCCGGCTGCTCCTCGAGGACAAGCACGAGAACCCCTCGAACTACGCGATGGTGACGGTCTCCGAGGGCGCGACCCTCGCCGGAGGCGACCTCGTGTTGTCCGGCGAGGAGGACGCGTACGGCCACCGCAAGCTCGGCGGAATCGGCGAGCTGACCGCCGCGCTCCTGAAGGAGGCGACCGGCGAGGACATGATCGTGCAGGTGATCGGGTACCTCATGCGCTCCGGTGCGGCCGACTCCCTCGACCTGATGGTGGCGACGAACTACGCGGTGATGGCGGCCGACCTCGCGCTCGAGGGCGCCTCGGGGCGGCTGGTCGCGCTCCGCAGCGGGACGTACACGGCGGTTCCGCTCACCGCGACGCGGGAGGGCGTCAAGCGCGTCGACGTCGACGAGCTCTACGACACCGACGCCTACCGCCCGAAGCTCCGGCATGTCACCGGCAAGCCGATGTTCCTCTATTAGTTAGTTCGCAAGCGGGATTCCGCGGGAGCGGAATCCCGCGCTCGATCCCCGCCTGTGGGCGGGGCACACCCCTGAAGGCGCCCGCTCTCGCGGTCGCAACTGCTCCTAGTCCGCAAGCGGGATTCCGCGGGAGCGGAATCCCGCGCTCGATCCCCGCCTGTGGGCGGGGCACACCCCCGAAGGCGCCCGCTCTCGCGGTCGCAACTGCTATTGCCGCATCGTGGCCGGGCTCCTTGCAAGCCCGCAAGCGGGATTCCGCGGGAGCGGAATCCCGCACTCGATCCCCGCCCTGTGGGCGGGGCACACCCCCGAAGGCGCCCGCTCTCGCGGTCGCAACTGCTTTTGCCGCATCGTGGCCGGGCCACCCACCCGGGTCGTGTGGGTGCGCTGCCGCGCCCGGGCCTAGGATGCCGCGGTGGGCCAGATCGGGATCCTGACCGGCGGCGGCGACTGCCCCGGGTTGAACGCGGCGATCCGCGCGGTCGTCACCCGCGCCACCGGTACGCACGGCGTCCAGGTGATCGGGATCCTCGACGGCTGGGACGGTCTGATGGAAGGCCGAATGCGGCCCCTCGACCGCGACGCGGTGCGTGGGCTCCTGCAGCGCGGTGGCACCGTGCTCGGGACGTCGCGGCGGGACCCGTACGTCCACGGTGACGGCGCCGAGTCGCTGACGCCCACGCTCGAGCGTGAGGGAATCGACGCGCTGATCGTGGTCGGCGGGGACGGCACGCTCCGCACCGCGGACCGCCTGGCCGCCGAAGGCCTCCCGATCGTCGGCGTCCCGAAGTCGATCGACAACGACATCGCGGGCACGGACACGACGATCGGCTTCGACACCGCGGTGCAGATCGCGACGGAGGCGATCGACCGGATCACGACGACCGCCGAGTCGCACGACCGGGTGATGGTCGTCGAGGTGATGGGCCGGACGCAAGGGTGGATCGCGACGCACGCCGGCATGGCCGCGGGCGCCGACGCGATCCTCGTGCCGGAGGAGCCGTACGACCTCGCCGAGGTCGCGGCGCTCGTGCGCTCGCGGGCGGCCCGCGGGCGGCGGTACTCCGTCGTGGTGGTCGCAGAGGGCATCACGCCTCCCCCCGGCGCACGCTTGACGGCGCAGCTGGACGCGTTCGGGTTCGAGCGGCTCGGTGGGGTGTCGACCCTGGTCGCCGCGCACCTGGAGGAGCTGACGGGGTTCGAGGCGCGCGTGACCGTGCTCGGTCACGTCCAGCGCGGCGGGGTGCCGAGCGCGCGCGACCGCGTGCTCGCGACCCGTTTCGGGATCCACGCGGCGGACATCGCTGTAAGGGGACGCTTCGGCCGGATGGTCGCGCTGCGCGGCGACACGATCACCGACGTCCCGCTCGCGGATGCCGTGGTCGCGCCCCGCAGCGTGCCGCCCGACCAGTACGACGCCGCGCGGGTCTTCTTCGACTCGCGGACCGTGCCCGCGGCTAGTCGAGCAGCAACGCGTCGGTCGGCGCGTACCCGTCCGTGAGCAAGGGAACGTCGTCGGACCGCACCGTGCGCTGCCACCGATCCGCGATCGCCGCGCGGAGCGGGGGGGCACCGGGAGCGCGTGCGCGGCGGACGTCCGCCCACGTGGCCGCGAGCTGCGCGGGCCTGGGTGCCGCGCGCTCGGTGGCGACGAGGATGATGTTGCGGATCTCGTCGGGGACGCGGTCGAACGGCCCCTCGTACACGGGGTGCAGGACGACGGTCGGGAAGACGGCCGCGTACGTCTTCCAGAAGGCACGGCTGATGCGTGAGCTCGAGCCGGTGAGCGCCCCGATCACGTTCGTCGCGATCACGCCTCCGGGCGTGAGGCGGTCGCGCAGGAGCTCGACGAACTCGAGCGTCGTCAGGTGGAACGGCACGCCGTCCGAGTAGAACGCGTCGAGCATGATCACGTCGTAGCGCTCGTCGTGGCGCTGGAGGTAGCGGCGCCCGTCGTCGACCTGGACGTCGATGCGACGGTCGTGTGGCAGCGCGAACCACGTGTACGCGGTCTCGACGACCGCCGGGTCGAGCTCGACGACGGTCAGCTGCACGTCACCGAAGTCGTGCCAGACGCGCTTGGGGGCCGAGGCGCCGCCGAGGCCGATCACGAGGATCTTCTTCGCGCCGGGGTTGTACGCGAGCCCGAGCTCGAGGTAGTCGGTGTAGGCGAAACGCGTACGGAAGGGAGCCGCGATGTACATGCCGCTCTGGAACGAGCTGTCGAAGCGGAGGTAGCGCGACCCTTCCGCGTCGGCGACCACCAGCCGGTGGTAGCGCGTGTCGCGCGCCTCGCGCACCGTGAATCCGACGCCGACCGCCTCCGCGACCTCGGCCGGGTCGAGGGTGCGCGGCGTGCGCGCGACGCGCTGCCGGTAGAGCGGCGACCAGTTCTTCGCCGCGAGCCCTTCGAGCCGCTGGCCCGTGGTGTCCGGGGCGAGCGCGCCGACCGCGAGGACTGCGGCGCCGGCGCCCGCGACCAGCACCGCGGCGGGCACCCAGACGCGCTCGACGAGCGCCACGGCGGCGGCGGCGGCGAGCAGCACGGCCGCGCCGACCGCGAGCACCTGGTCGGTGCCGTACTCGGGGACGAGCCAGAACGCGGTCGCGAACGTGCCGGCGATGCTGCCCGCGGTCGAGATCGAGAACAGGCGCCCCGCGGTCCGCCCGAGCCGGTCGAGCGACCGGGCCGCGAGCCGGACCGCGATCGGCGAGACCGAGGCGAGCACCACGCTCATCGGTCCGAACAGCACGACGGCGGCGACGAGCGGGTCGAGGCGCGGCCCGGGGTCCCAGCTGACGACGCGGTCGAGCACCCACTGGTCGACGAGCGGAATCGCGAGCACGAGCACCGCGCCGAGCGCGATCGCTCCGACGAGGAGGTAGGACGACGGCCACCGGTCGGCCAGGGCTCCCCCGATCCAGTACCCCGTCGCGAGCCCTGTGAGCACGACGCCGATCAGCGCACCCCACACGTAGAGCGAGCTGCCGAACGTCGGCGCCAGCACCCGGCTCGCGGCGATCTCGACGCCGAGCAGCACGGCACCGGAGAGGAAGACGGCGACGCCGAGCGCGATGGCGGCAAGCGGAGTGCCGCGACGTTCCATCGTCTAAGGGTAGATGCGGTAGACGCGCAGCCACGGCCGCTCGTGGCCGGAGCCTGCCACGGCGTACGCGGGGCGAAGCGTCCCGAGCGAGCGGTAGAAGCGGGCCTCGCGCGGGTAGTCGGCGGCTGCCGCCAGCACCCGGTCGGTGACCGTGCCGCCGACGACGAGCCAGCGCGCGCCGTCGGCGCGGAGCACCGCGAGGCTCCGTCTCCGGTCGAAGGGACGGTGCGGCCCCGGCAGCTCGAGCCGGATCGGGTGGCGGGCGCCGAGCGGCAGTGTGGACGGGTCGACGGCGATCCCGTCGCCGGCGGGCACCGTCCGGTCGATCCACGCCGCTGCGTCGAGACGGTGGTCGCGACCGGTGAGCGCGGCGGTGTCGGCGATCGACCACCAGAGCGGCACCGCCGCGGCGAGGACGGCGGCTGCCGCGAGGACGCGGGTGCTGCCGGCGAGGACGCCGAGGAGGGGGACGAGCGGCAGGACGTACCGGCCGAAGTGCGCCTCGATCGGGAGCAGCGAGAGGCAGTAGACGCAGGCGAACGAGAGGAGCACGAGGTCGCGGCGGGTCCGCCTGCGCAGGGCGAGCACGAGGCCGGCCGCGGCGACGAGCACCACCGGGCCGGCGGTCTCCCAGAGACGCTCCGCGAAGGCGAGCGGCGTGGGCGGGTCCCCTTCGAAGCCGAGCCAGCCCTCGTGCGCGAGCCGTTGGACACGTGAGACGTCGTCCCACGCGGCGCCCGCGTGGATGAGCACGAACGGGCTCGTCACCGCGAACGCGAACGCGGCGAGCCCCAGCGCCACGGCCGTCCGGCGCCACAGCCCGTAGCCCGCGACGAGGAGCGGGACGACGAGCAGCGCCCCGGGGTACTTCGCCGAGGTCGCGAGCCCCGCGGCGACCCCGGCCCACTCGAGGCGCCCGGTCACGAGGAGGCCGAGGCAGACCGTGACTCCGAGAGTGAGGAGCACGTCCGTGACCGCCATGCGCGAGTACGCCACATGTGTCGTGGCGACCGCGACGGCCAGCGCGCCCGTGATCGCCGCGAGACGACCGTAGGCAACGCGACCGAGCCACCAGGCAGCCGCGACCCCGAGGAGGCCGAGCACGATCGCGACGGCGCGCGCGGTGCCGTAGGAGGGCTCGTCGAGGCCGATCTGCGAGGGCGAGAGGAGCAGGAAGAGGAGGCTCGGATAGTCGTACCAGCCGGGATCGAGACCGCCGCCGTGGACGATCTCCCACGCACGCGGGACGATGTTCGCCTCGTCGGGGTTGAGCAGCGGCAGCGGCAGGCCGGAGCCGGAGCCGACGATGCGGAGCGCGGCGGCGAGCGCGAGGATCGCGGCGGCCGGTACGGCCTCGGCGACCGCGGGCGACCGGGGGGCTCTCACGCGGTGCGGCTAGACGTCGGGCACGCCGTCGCCGACGAGCGCCTCGACGTCGCCGGTGACGAGCACCGCGTCGACACCCGCACGCTCGAGCTCCTCCACGTCCTCGCGGGAGGCGTCGGCCAGCTCGGCGATCGCGAGCTTCCCGGCCGGGACGTCGGGCAGGAGCTCGAGCAGACGGTCGAGCGCGTGCTGGTCGGGCTCCGCGCGCTCCGCGGTGAGGAGCAGGATCTCGGGGTCGAGGTGCTCGAGGACGCGCTCCAGCTCCTCGTCGTCGCGGATGCGGACGACCAGCTCGAGGCCGAGGTCGAGGCACCGGTCGGCGAGCACGGCGAGCGCGTCGTCCTCGACGTCGTCGAACCGGAGCACGACCGCCGCGGCGGCGCTCGCCGCAGCGTCCTCGGGCTCCGGGCCGTAGGCGAGGAGCGGCAGGGCGATCTCGCGGCCAAGCATCGAGTGGGCCCCGCGGACGAAGACACCTTCCGCGCCGCGCTCCTGCGCGCGCCGCGCGGCGTCTCCGTTCCCGATCTCGACGAGCACCGAGATGCCGTCACCCTCCGCGATCGCCTGGCTCAGCCGTCGGTCGGTCACGGTGCCGGATGCTAGACGATCGGCTCCCGGGCCACGCCCGCGCGGGCGCCCCACCGGCGGTCCCGGAGGCAGCGTAGGCTCGCCTCGTGTCACGGGAGGTGAAGCGCGTGTGCCTGCTCGGCGCGGAGTCCACGGGCAAGACCACGCTCGCTCGCTCCCTGGCCGAGCGGTTCGAGACCGTCTGGAACCCCGAGTACGGCCGGCCGTACACCCGGATCGGCAGGCCGCCCGGCGCCCCGTGGACGAGCTGGGAGTTCACCCACATCGCGCGGGTCCACTGCTGGTACGAGGACTTTCTCGCCGGACTCGCCCGACGCGTGCTGTTCTCCGACACGGACGCGTTCACGACGGCGGTCTTCCACGAGGTGTACCTGGGCACGCCCGCGACGGGCTTCGACGAGCTCGTGGGGCGCCGCTACGACCTGTTCGTCGTGTGCGGGCTCGACGTGCCCTGGCGGCACGACGGCATCCGCGAGTTCGAGCAGCAGCGGGAGGCGATGCAGGTGCGCTACGTGCGCCGGGCCCGCGAGAGCGGCAGCCCCTGGCTCCTCGTCGAGGGCTCCGCGGACGCCCGCCTGGCAGCAGCAGCCGAGGCGGTCGAGCGGATCCTGGGCGACGCCGCCTAGCGGCCGCGTCGCGGCGGACTGCGGCGACACGACGACGAGCCGTCGTCACGAAGGAGACACCGACTCGGCACGGAGACGTCGCCAACTCCGGCAACGAACCCGATAGAATAGTCAGTGGGTGGTGGGTTGGGGTGCCCCGAGGGAAGCGGCGCGGACGAGCCGCTCAGCGGCCGATCGGGTGCCAAACGGTCTTCAGCTCCATGAACGCCGCGATCTCCCACGGGCTGCGATCCTCCTTCGCCCGGACGACCCGCTTGACGTTCTCGGCGGCGAGCGATTCGAGCGTGGCCGCGTCGCCGTCGGCGCCGGTGACGTCGATCGCGTTGACGTCCATGTGCGCGGCGAGGACCGGCGCGAGCTCCGTCCGGAGCCCCGTGAGGACGTTGACGACGCCCGGAGGGACGTCCGAGGTCGCGATCGCCTCGGCGAGCTCGATCGCCGCGAGCGGATGCGCCTCGGATGCGACGGCGACGACCGCGTTCCCCCCGACGAGCGCCGGCACGACGCGGGAGACGAGCGCGTCGAGCGGAGGCTCGTCCGCCGCGATCACCGCGACCACGCCCGTCGGCTCGGGGATGGTGAAGTTGAAGTACGGGCCCGCCACCGGGTTCGAGGAGCCGAGCACCTGTGCGAGCTTGTCGGCCCAGCCGGCGTACCACACCACCCGATCGATCGCGCGGGCGACCTCGCGCCGGCCGCTGGAGACGGCGGCGAGCGCGTCGGTGCGCGTCTCCATCGTCTCGGCGAGCCGGTAGAGCACCTGTCCGCGGTTGTACGCGGTCGCGCCGCTCCAGGGGGCGACCGCCTTGCGGGCGGCGACCACGGCGTCACGCGCGTCCTTGCGGGAGGCGCGGGCGACGTTGTGCCCCTCGAGCTCGAGCGTGCGGCCGGACTCCGACCGCGGGAAGGAGCCTCCGATGTAGAGCTTGTACGTCTTCCGGACGGGGAGGCGCGTGCTCATTCGAACCGCAGATACGCCTCGAGCCCGTGACGCCCGCCCTCGCGTCCGAAGCCGGACTCCTTGTAGCCGCCGAACGGCGAGGACGGGTCGAAGCGGTTGAACGTGTTCCCCCAGACGACACCGGAGCGCAGCCGCTCGGCCATCCAGAGGATCCGCGAGCCCTTCTCGGTCCAGACACCCGCCGACAGCCCGTACATCGTGTTGTTCGCCTTCTCGACGGCCTCGTCCGGCGTGCGGAACGTGAGCACGCTGAGGACCGGGCCGAAGATCTCCTCGCGGGCGATCCGGTGGCTCTGCGCCACGTTGGTGAACACGGTCGGCGCGAACCACCAGCCCTTCTCCGGCAGGCGGCACGGAGGCTGGTAGAGCTCCGCCCCCTCGTCGACGCCGCTCTGCACGAGCTCGGAGATCCGCTCGAGCTGGGCACTCGAGTTGATCGCCCCCACGTCGGTGTTCTTGTCGAGCGGGTCGCCGACGCGGAGCGTCGCCATGCGCCGCTTGAGCTTCCGCACGAGCTGGTCGTGGATCGACTCCTGCACGAGCAGCCGCGACCCGGCGCAGCAGACGTGTCCCTGGTTGAAGTAGATGCCGTTCACGATCCCCTCGACCGCCTGGTCGAGCGCGCAGTCCTCGAACACGATGTTCGCCGCCTTGCCGCCCAGCTCGAGCGTGAGCGAGACGTCGCGACCGGCGAGCTCGCGCTGGATCGCCTTCCCGACCTCGGTCGAGCCGGTGAACGCGACCTTGTCGATCCCGCGCTCGCGCACGAGATGCGCCCCGGTCGCCCCGTCACCCGTGACGACGTTGACCACGCCGGGCGGCACCTCCGCCTGGCGACACACGTCCGCGAACAGCAGCGCGGTCAGCGGCGTGGTCTCCGCCGGCTTGAGCACGACCGTGTTGCCGCACGCGAGTGCCGGCGCGATCTTCCACGAGAGCATCAGCAGCGGGAAGTTCCACGGCACGATCTGCGCGGCGACGCCGAGCGGCCGCGGGCGGCGACCCGGGAAGGCGTACTCGAGCTTGTCGGCCCAGCCCGCGTAGTAGAAGAAGTGCGCGGCCGCGAGCGGCAGATCGACGTCACGCGACTCCTTGATCGGCTTGCCCCCGTCGAGCGACTCCGCGACCGCGAGCTCGCGGGCACGCTCCTGGAGCACGCGCGCGATCCGAAACAGGACCTTCGCGCGCTCGGACGGCTTGCGTCTGCTCCACGTGCGGAACGCCTCGCGCGCGGCGTCCACCGCGAGCGCGACGTCCTTCGGGCCGCCCTGCGCGACCTCTGCGAGCGGCTCCTCGGTCGAGGGCGAGAGGGTGGTGAACCAGGAGCGCGAGCGCGGGGAGACGTGGTCTCCCCCGATGAAGAGCCCGTAGCGCTTCTCGAAGGCGACGATCTCGCGCGACTCCGGGGCGGAGGCGTACTCCCAGGCGGACGGCGCCGCGACCCCGGTGCGCGGCTTCTCGACGGCACCCATCAGTCGACCGTGAACTCGTCGGGCGACCGGTAGATCCCGGTGCGCTGCTTGCGGAGCTGGAGCAGCAGGTCGTTGAGGAGCGACGAGGCGCCGAGCCGGAACCGATCCGGGGTCAGCCAGTCGACGCCCAGTGTCTCGTGGAGGAGGCAGAGGTACTGGATCGCCTGCTTCGCGGTGCGGATCCCGCCGGCAGGCTTCATGCCGACCACGAGTCCCGTCTCGTCGTGGACGTCGCGGATCACCTCGAGCATGCAGAGGGTGACCGGCAGCGTCGCCGCCGGCGAGACCTTGCCGGTCGAGGTCTTGATGAAGTCGGCGCCGCCCGCGATGGCGACGAGCGACGCGCGCCGCACCGCGTCGTACGTCCCCAGCTCGCCCGTCTCGAGGATCACCTTCAGGTGCGCGTCGCCGCACGCCTCCTTGACGGCCACGATCTCGTCGTAGACCTGCGCGATGCGTCCCGACAGGAACGCACCCCGGTCGATCACCATGTCGACCTCGTCCGCACCGGCCTCGACCGCCGACCGGACGTCGGCGAGCTTCACCTCCCGCGCGGACTGCCCGGACGGGAATGCCGTCGCGACGGACGCGACCTTCACGCCGCTGCCGGCGACCGTGCGCCGCGCGACCCCGACGAGCGTCGGGTAGACGCAGACGGCCGCGACCGGAGGCACGGCG
>Ga0210120_1000127_pt1 | contig 17595 bp, 16 predicted proteins | sample Goodyear_PhragA__FD_184868 | JGI IMG/M metagenome (GOLD analysis project Ga0210120, IMG submission 184868) | Wetland microbial communities from San Francisco Bay, California, USA, that impact long-term carbon sequestration - Goodyear_PhragA_D2... | ecosystem: Environmental > Aquatic > Marine >... | reverse complement strand
TTCCAGTGAATGTGTTGCCCGCCAGCACGCCGGCCTGCGACACCCCGTCAACCGGGCCGTACGTCACGCTGAGCGGTACGTTCGCCGGCAGGCTCGGACTGACCCCGATGGCGAACGTATCGACCGGAGTGCCCTTCGGGTCGCCCAGCGGCGCGCGCTTGACCGGTGCCAGTTGCAGATCCGTGGTCCGCGTCTGACCGTTGTGTACGAACGTGACCGTGGCCGACGACTGCGTGGCATTGCGTACGGCCGCGACCAGATCGCCGTAGTCGTGGACGGCCGTCCCGTTCACCGCGGTGATCTCGTCGCCGTTGGAGATGCCGGCCTGTTTCGCCGGGGCGATCGCGCTGTCGCAATTGGTCCCGTCGGCCGCCGCGGGTACGCACGGAGCGACCGCGACGTACGGCGCCGACGCGTTGATCGTCGCGTCGTCAGCGGACAGGAACTTCTCCCACTTCGGGTTCGTGATGCCGACGAACGACACCACGATCCAGAGCAGAACAAAGCCGAGGACGAAGTGGGTGAACGATCCGGCGGCCATCACGATGGTGCGTTTCCACACCGGAAATCGCCACATGGCCCGGGGCTCATCCGCGGGGGCGACGTCGTCGTCCTGCGGCGTCATGCCGACGATCTTGACGAAGCCGCCAAGCGGGATCGCCTTGACGCCGTATTCGGTCTCGCCGCGGCGGAAGGAGAACAGTGTCGTGCCGAAGCCGACGAAGTAGCGCGTGACCTTCATGCCGAAGGCCTTCGCGGTGACCATGTGCCCGGCTTCGTGGAGGCACACCGAGGCGAGGATCAGCAGCGCAAACAGCACGATGCCGATGATCTTCAACATCTACGACCCTTCCGTCACGGCCGCCACACAGGTCCGCGCATGACTACGCGCCCAGGACTCGGCCGCGAGAACGTCTTCGACGGTACCTGGTTCCGCGAAGTCCGGAGCATCGGCCAACACGGACTCCAAGGAATCTACGATCCCGAGGAATGGCAGCCGACCCTCGGCGAAGGCGGCCACGAGTTCCTCGTTCGCGGCGTTGTACATGGCCGGCCGGCAGTGACCGGTAACGCCTGCCTCCTTGGCCAGCCGTACGGCCGGAAAGGCCTGCTCATCGAGCGGAAGGAATTGCCATTCGTGGACTTTTGTCCAGTCCACCGGTGCGGCGGCTCCGTCGACCCGATCCGGCCATCCGAGGGCGAGCGCGATGGGCAGGCGCATGTCGGGCGGGCTGCATTGGGCCACGGTCGAGCCGTCCCGGAACTCGACCATCGAATGAATGACCGACTGCGGGTGGACTGTGACGGAGATATCACCGTACGGCGTGCCGAACAGCTCATGCGCCTCGATCACCTCGAGCGCCTTGTTGACCATGGTGGCCGAGTTGATCGTGACGACCGGTCCCATGTTCCAGGTCGGATGCCGCAGCGCCTGCTCGGGTGTCACGTCGCCGAGTTCGGCGCGACTGCGGCCGCGGAACGGTCCGCCGCTCGCGGTCAGCACGAGTCGCCGTACCTCGCGGGGGGTGCCCGAACGCAGGCATTGGGCGAGCGCCGAGTGCTCCGAATCGACCGGCACGATCTGGCCTGGCTTCGCGACCGCCCGGACGAGTGGTCCGCCGGCGACCAGCGACTCCTTGTTGGCCAGCGCCAGCGTCCGGCCGGCCCGGAGCGCGGCCAGCGTCGGTGCCAGGCCGCGCGACCCGACGACGGCGTTCAGCACGGTGTCGCACGGAAAGCTCGCGAGCTCGGTCATCGCGTCCGGCCCGGCCACGATCTTCGGCAGCCGGAAATCTCCGGTCGCCCAACCGCGCTGTTGAGCCACGGCATAGAACGCGAGCTGGAGATCCTGCGCCACCGAGGCGCGGGCGACCCCGACGATCTCGACACCCAGCTCGAGTGCCTGCGTCGCGAGCACCTCGACGTTTCCACCGCCGGCGCCAAGCGCGACGACGCGAAACCGATCCGGATTGGCGCGAACAATCTCGATCGCCTGGGTGCCGATGGAACCCGTGGAACCGAGGAGGACGATCTCGCGCGGTGGACTCACGGCGCCATTGTCCCCCACAACCGTCGGATCGTGCCGGCCGCCGTCGCCATCTTCGTCATCCTGGGCTCAGTGCCGACGTAGCCGGCGCCGCGCGGACCGCCGGAGCCGGCCGAGGCGACCGCGAATGCCCTGCCGGCGCAGTCAACCGCCCATCGCGTCGATGAGCGCGACCTCGTCCGGCGTCAGGCTGAAGCCGAAGATGTCGAAGTTGGACGCGACACGCTCCGGCTTGGCGGACCGCGGGATGACCGGCGTCTCGTGCTCGATGTGCCAGCGCAACACGACCTGAGCCGGAGTCATACCGTGCGCGCCGGCGATCTCGACCAGCGTCGGATCCTCGAGATTCGTCTTCTTGAGCGGGCTGTAGCCCTCGAGCACGACGCCGCGCTTGCGGTGCCCGTCCAGCACCGCGCGGTCGAAACGCTTGGGACTCCACGAGATCTGGTTCACGACCGGGCCCTCGCCGGTCGCCTCCACCAATTCGTCGAGCTGATCGAGGTCGTAGTTGCTGACCCCGACCGTCGTCGTGAGTCCGGCATCGCGGATGTCGAGGAACTCGCGCCAGGTGTCAACGCCGGCCGTCCCGCTCGGCGGCCAATGGATGAGCCACAGGTCCACGTGATCGAGGCCGAGCAACCGAACGCTGTCCTCGATCGTGGCTCGGACGCGGTTCACGCGGTCCGGCGGCAGCTTTGTGGTCACGAAGAGTTCGTCGCGTGGCACGCCGCTGTCCTTGATCGCGCGGCCGACATCGGCCTCATTGCCGTACATGGTGGCCGTATCGATGAGCCGATAGCCGGCGTCGATCGCGGCCCGCGTCGAGTCATATGCCACCGCGGCGGCGAGTTGCCAGGTGCCGAAGCCGACCATGGGCATGAACACTTCGTCCGTCAGCCGCACCGTCGGCTTCGCGTCAGTCATGGCCCGATTATGCCCGGGGCGGCCGACCGGAAACGCCGTTACCCCGCCTCGATCAGCTCATCGAACGGCCGTGCGAGTTGACACATCACGCTGCATCGTCAAGCCCGCGGTCGACCTCGGTGCGCAACGCGTCCAGGGATCGCCCGGTCTCGCTGAGGATCTTCGCGGCCAGGCCGTCACCCTCGCGGATCAGGCCCAGCAGTATGTGCTCCGCGCCGATGTGGTCGTCGCCGCGGCGGAGAGCTTCGCGCAAAGACAGTTCCAGCACCTTCTTGGCCCGTGGGCTGAAGTGTGGATGGTCGTGCGACCCCGTCGGGGCGCCGCCACCGCGCCGGAAGAGGCCCCGCCGTCGGCGGGGCTCGTCGTCTTCCGGTGCGCGCAGCGCGCCCTTCCCGAACGTGCTCTCGACACTGGCGATGACCGCGTCGAGGTCGATCCCGATCGCGCGCAGCGCCTCCGCGTCGTCCGGGCCGAGCGGCTCGGCCGGCGGCGGCACCAGGCGCAACGCGTCGGCACGAACCCCCTCGGCGGTCAGGCCGGCCGCGCTCAAGACGCCATAGGCCACGCCGCGATCCGTTGCCAGCAGCGCGATCAGGATGTGCTCGGTGCCGATATGGCGCCGATGTGCGGCGATCGCCTCGCCCCGCGCCCGCTGAACCGTCTCCCGGGCCGCCGTCGTAAATCGCTCGAACATCCTCAACCCTCCCGTGTCGGCCGCCGGCGGGTCGGTGTCTCCGCCGAGGCGGCGTGCGCTGCGTGCTTCTGGTGCACCGCCTGCTTGCTCACCTCGAGCGCGTCCGCGATCTCCTGCCACGACCAGCCCTGGCGGCGGGCGTTGCTGACCTGGAGCGCTTCGAGCCGCTCGGCCAGCCGTCGCAGCGCGAGCGCGGCCCGTAGGCCGGCGCGCGCGTCGGCGCCGCCGGCGGCGACCGCGAGCTCGTTGACCTCACCCATGGCGTCAACGTTACTTGACGAGCGCGGCTTCGTCAAGGCGACTTGACGAGCTGGGCGGACGGGGTTGCCGCGGGACCACCTACGGCTCTGCGCGCATTGGTGCTAGCAGAGCCGTATGTGGTCGGCCAGCTCCCCAACGCGCCGCGACGGAGCGGCGATTCAAAAGCGCCGCCTAGACGACGCTGACCTCGATGCGCTGGGCGCTGTTGTTGGCGTACCCGCGCTTGTTCCAGATCGGGGCATCGGGCTGCGTCGTGCCCAATTCGTCGGTGGCTCGTACGGCGAGTGTGATCGGCTGGCCAGCGGCCAGGTCGACGACGGTTCGCCACACCACCCGCTGGTAGGGATCGCGACTCGACGTGATCTTCGCTGGCTCCCAGGCGGCCGCCCCGACCCGGATCTCCACCGAGGCGACGCCCGCTCCGGCCCAGGCGATGCCGGTGAGTTCGAGATGCCCGCCGGCGACCGAGTCACCGTCGACCACCGATGCGAACAAGGCGTGCGGTGGCATCAGGTCGAGCCGCGTGCCGATGCCGGTCTCGCCGACCGGTTGGAACCGGTAATCCAGCTCCTGAAATGCGCCGCGAAACGGCTCCGTGACGACCTCGATGCCGGTCAGCCATTTGACCGAATCCATGGCGTACCAGCCCGGGACGACCGCGCGAACGGGTGCGCCGTGCTCACGCGTGAGCGGCGCGCCGTTCATGTCGAGCGCGAGAATCGTGTCGGGGTGCAACGCCTTGGCGAGCGGCAGCGATCGGCTGAACGTGTGCACCCCAGGCGCGTCGGGGAACGGCCCGCGGTCCGCGCCGTGCAGGACGATCTCCACCGCGTCGTCGCATACGCCGGCCCTGGACAGGATGGCGCCCAGTGCCGGCCCGCGCCAGTCCGCTTGGCTCAACGCGCCAAGTCCCCACTGCACGCCACCGATCGGCGGGGTGAATTCGGTCCGCCGGTGGCCGGCACACTCCAGCAGCACCCGGTGCGTGGCGCTCGGCAGCGCGCGAAGATCGTCGAGCGTCAGCTCGTACGGCGATCGGACCGCACCACTGACCGGCAGTCGCCAGCCCTCGAGCTTCACTTGCGGGTAGGCGAAGTGGTTGCGGCGGTAGTGGTCCCCCGTCGGCGTCACGTCGTCGAGCAGCGTCGTGAGTGCGGCCGGCCGGTTCTCCGGCGCCGCCGTGGATGGTGCCGTGCTCGATGTGTATGGCGCGGACATCCGTCCCGTACCCCCCATTGGTTCCGACGTGCCACGATGGTACGCAGTCGACGCAGGTCGCGGCGGCTCAACGGAGCGGCGAGTGAGCCGTACCACCGGCTTGGTCGTGACCGCGCCTCACTGGGCGAACAGCACGCTCACGCTCTCCCGCTGGTGAATGCGGCGGATGGCCTCGGCAAACAGCGGCGCGACGGAGACGACCTGGACCTTTGGTGACAGCTGCACGGGCTGGTTTTCCACCGTGTCGGTGCAGAGCAGCCGGGTGATCGGGCTGGTGTCGAGGCGTTCCATGGCGTCACCGGTGAACACGCCGTGCGTGACCACGGCGTGCACCGAGCGTGCGCCCCGCGACATGAGGCATTCGGCCACCTCGACCAGGGTGCCAGCGGTGATGGTGAAGTCATCGACGATCAGTGCGTGCCTGCCGCTGACGTCGCCGATCAGGTCGACCACCCGGGCGGCCTCGCTGTGGTCGATGCGCTCCTTGTCGGCGATGGCCATCGGTGCGGAGAGACGTTTGGCGTAGAGCCGGGCCTTCTTGGCGAAGCCGGCATCCGGTGACACGACGACCAGATCCGTCAGATCGAGGTCGCGAACGGCATCGACAAGAACGGGCAGTGCGTAGAGATCATCGACGGGAATCCCGAAGAACCCCTGGATCTGAGGCGCATGTAGATCCATCATGACCACTCGGTTCGCGCCAGCCAGCTCCATCGACTGCGTGCACACCCGGGCCCGGATCGACACCCGTGGCTCGTCCTTCTTGTCGCCCTTGGCGTAGCTGAAATACGGCACGATCGCGGTCACCGACGCAGCGCTGGCCCGGCGAAACGCGTCCAGCCAGAACAACAGCTCCATGAAGTTGTCGTTGGTCGGGAAGATGGTCGACTGGACAAGGTAGACATGGCGGCCGCGGACGTTCTGGCCAATGCGGACGAACAGATTGCCGTCCGAGAATTGGATCACCTCGCCCATTCCCGGCTCGACGCCGAGGTGACCGCAGATCTGTTTGGTGAGCGTCGGGTTGGCGGAACCACCAAAGATCATGAAGTCGTCGTCGCGCATGCCGACCGCCCGCCCTGAGGTCTCGACTGACGCTCACATCATGGCACGGGCGCCGATCTCGTTTGCCGGCGTCTCAGCCGCCGGCAAACTCGTCCGCCAGCGTCGCGCCCGCCGGGCCGGATTCGGCGCGATCGGCCGGCTTCGACCGCAATTCGTGGCCGGCGCTCGTCAGACACCTGCCCGAGGCGAGGTCGAATTTCCAGCCGTGCAGCTGGCAGGTCAGCGTCTCGTCGTCGATGACGCCGAACCGCGTGAGGTCCGCCTTCAGGTGCGGGCAGCGTCGCTGCACGATCCAATCGCCCAGCCGTACGTCTTCGGCATCCGGCTTCTGCTCGGCGTACCAGCCCTCGGCGTACTGCAGCCGCTCCTCGGACAGGCACTTGAAGAAGGCGTACACAAACTCGTTGTACTGACCGATCCGGGCAGCCGAGAAACGGCAGCTCAGGAACAGCGAGTTGACCCAGTCAACCTGATCGGTGGCGAGCAGGTGCTCGATGTAAGCCCGCTTTGTACGGAAGCGGTAGCGCACCTTCTCGTCCGCGTAGGGCCGGACTTCCTTGCCCGGGAAGTCGACGACGATCGACTCGACCGTGTCGTCGTCGCGCTCCAGGTCGAAGCGGACCGGGCCGCCGACGCCGGTGGCGAGGTAGATCGACTCGTTGAGCAGTGGCTCGATCCGCTGCTTCATGCCCTCCAACACGTTGACTTCGGGGTGGCGCCAGGTGCGCTTCGCCAGCTCGATGACCGGGCGCTGACGCTCGGCGTAGGACTGGAGGTGGTCGGCCTTCTTCGCGAAGAAGTCGGCGACGTTGTCGACCGGATGGGTCGTTGTGCAGTCGTCGGCGGTGATCGCGGCGGTCGAGCCGGGCAGCAGGATCACCGCGTTGGTGCGCCCAAGGCTCTCGTAATGCTCGATGAACGTCTGCTGGTCGGGGAAGATGTTGCCCTCGTCGCCGAAGATGTCGTTGAACTGCCACAGCTCCTCGTCGAGGAAGCACGGCGGCCCGGCGATCGGGAAGACCCAGCTCGCGCGCAGGTCGTCGATGTAGCGGATGGTCCGGTCCATCTGCCGGTCGCGCTTCTGCTTGCCGAACGCCGTCTTGGCCGACTGCGGCAGCTCGTAGACCATCGGGTACCAGATGGCGCCGGAGAACTGCAGCATGTGCGCGTGCACGTGACCGAGTTCGTCGAAGCGGATCAGGTCGGTCGGCCGGGCATCGTTTTGGTTCAGCAGACGTACGCCGTCGTACTCCACCCACAGCGACGAATCACCGATCGGGCCGTCGGTCGGCGACGTCAACGCCTGGATCATGACGTTGAGGCCGCCATCCAGCTCGTGCACCTCGTTCGAGGTGGTGGCGAGGAACCGGCGGAAGCCGATCTCGCGGAGCTCGTCCTCCAGCTCGCTGGTCGGGTAGGCCGGCAGCAGGACGGTCGCGTCCTTGTTCACGAAGCGCGTCAGGTGTGCCGCGTCGAAGTGGTCGCGATGCAGGTGGGAGACGTACAAGTAGTCACAGTTGCCGAGCGACTCCCAGTCGAGCTGCGAGTTGTCCGGAAACGGAAACCAGGACGCGAAATACGCCGGATTTACCCACGGATCACACAGAATGCTGCCCGCGGGCGTGTCGATGCGCATGCTCGCGTGCCCGGTGCCGGTGATCCGCACGTGGCTCCCCCTCGTTGCTGTGCCGCCCGTCGCGTACTTCGCGGAGCGCGGGTTTACCGGACGAATCTACCTGTCGGGTCGCGGCCCGTCCCGCAACCGGGCGACCCACCGTTGCACGTCTCCGGCGGCGTGCCACACTGATCAGGACAGCGCACGTGTGCCGGAAGGACCTCGACGTGGCCGACGAAGAACCAGTGACATCGCCGGATCAGCACAAGCCAACGCCGGTGAAGGCGGCCTACACGGCCGGATTCGTCACCATCGTCGTGCTGTTGCTGATGTTGATCGGCAACCACCAGGGCCACATCGAGGACATCTGGCTGATCGGGATCTCGGCGACGATTTTCGCGATCATCGTGACCGACTGGGCGCAGCGCCGAAACGGGCTCAAGCCGAAGAAGTAGCTGACACGACACAGAGCGCTCCGACACCGGGTGTCGGAGCGCTCTGTCGCGCGTGGTCGATGATGCGGCGGCCGTGTCACCGGCGGCGCAGCATGTCCCTGACCTGCCGGAGGGCCTCGTCGACCTCGTCCTCGTAGTAGCCGCCAGGCACCAGGTTGAAGCGGTGCGAATCGAGCTCGGCGTCCGCGACCGGGCGGCCGCGGCCGGCGAAAGTCGCGAGAATGCCCTCGAAAAGATTGTCCACCTCGGCGCGGTCGTAGCCGCTGCCGAATCGGCGAGGCTGGAACGTCCGCCGCAGTTGGTCGACATGCTGTGCCTCGGGTGGCAGCGGTGGGCCGGACGGCTGGCTCGGACCGCCCGGACCCCCGGGTGCCTGGGCCGGGCCGGTCTGGCCGGGGCCGCTGAAACCGCCAGGCACCGATGGCCGGTTGGACGGGCCACCGGGCGGCGGAGGAACGCGCATCTCGGCCGTACGGTCGGCCGGGACGCCTCGAACATCGGTGCCGTAAACGCCGGGAGCGGGCCGACTCTGATCCGGGCCGGGCCGATCCGATCGCGGCTGATCCGGGCCGGGCCGTCCCGGTCCCGGCCGGTCCGGCCGAGGCTGGTCCGTGCCGCCGCCAAAAGTGGGCGGAGCCCCACCGTATCCGGCGTTGCGGTAGCCCGGCGGCGGGTACGAACCGGGTGGCGTCCCGTACGATCCCTCGGGCTGCTCGCCACGGTCGCCACGGTCGTCGTACCGCGGGAAGTTCGTGGTCGGTGCGTTCGTGCCCGGCCCGGGCCGATTCGGCAGCGGCGGCATCCCGGCGGCGGGCATGCCGGCGACCGGCATCCCCGAACCGGGCGAGCCGGGCGCACCCATAGGCCCGCCTGGCCCTGGTCGACCGCCAGGTTGACCACCTGCCATCGGGCCACCCGGCCGGTCAAAGCCGGGCCGGTCGAAGCCGGGCCGGTCGAAGCCGGGCCGGTCGAAGCCCGCGCGCTCCGGCGGCATCGTCCGGTCGTCACGCCCGGCCATGCCGCCCGGTCCGCGCTCCGGGACCGGCATGCGGTCGAAACCACGATCGGGCATACGGTCCGGTGGCATCTGCTGGCTGCCGGAGCTACCCGGCTCCTGCTCGGCGAGCTGGCGCTCGACGCGATCGAGATGCAGGTCGACCTGCCATTCGTCGTAGCCACCGAACTTCACTCGGAAGACGATGTCGTGCACCTCACTGGCCCGCACCGGCGGGTCGACGCGTTCGCCGTTAAGGGTGGCCTCGACCCGGTCGAGGAAAGTATCGACTTCTTCGACCCTGTAACCGCGCCGAAGCGATCGACGTCGGAACCGTTGACCCTGACTCGTCACAACTCCACCTCCGCTGCAGCGAGCTGCCCACACGCACCGTCGATCTCCCGCCCACGGGTGTCCCGGACCGTGGTGGCCACACCAGCCGCGCGCAACCGGCGAACGAACTCTCGCTCCACCGGCTTCGGGCTGGCGTCCCAGCGGCTGCCCGGTGTCGGATTGAGCGGGATCAGATTCACATGCGCTAGCCGGCCGGACAATAGCGCACCCAGAAGATCGGCTCGCCACGGCTGGTCGTTCACGTCTCTGATCATCGCGTACTCGATGGAGATGCGCCGCCCGCTGTGTGCGGCGTAGCGCCAAACCGCATCCAGCACCTCGGCGACTTTCCAGCGCTGGTTGACCGGGACGAGTTCGTCGCGCAGATCATCATCGGGTGCGTGGAGGGACAGCGCAAGGGTGACCGACAGATCCTCGACGATCAGGCGCTCGATGGCTGGAACCAGCCCGACCGTGGACACCGTGATGTGCCGCTGGGACAGGCCCAGACCCTCGGGAGCCGGCGCGGTCAGTCTGCGTACGGCATCGATGACACGTACGTAGTTCGCGAGCGGCTCGCCCATCCCCATGAAGACGACGTGCGACAGCCGCGCCGGGCTGCCCGGCAGCGCGCCGCGCGACGCGACCTCGGCGAACCAGGCGACCTGATCGACAATCTCGGCGGTGGACAGATTGCGGGTGAGCCCGGCCTGGCCGGTCGCGCAGAATGGGCACGCCATGCCGCAGCCGGCCTGGCTCGACACACAGACCGTCACACGATCCGGGTAGCCCATCAGAACGCTTTCCACCAGCGATCCGTCGTGTAGTCGCCACAGGTTCTTGCGGGTCGCCCCGCCATCGCACGCGAGCTCCCGCACCGGCGTGAGGAGCCGTGGAAGCAACGCCTCGGTGAGCCGGGCACGGTCGGTCGCCGGGATGTCGGTCATCGCATCCGGGTCGCGCACCAGCCGCCCGAAATAGTGGGTCGACAGTTGGTTGGCCCGAAACGGCGCACCGCCCAATGCCGCGACAGCCGTACGGCGTGCGGCCAGGTCCAGGTCGGCAAGGTGACGGGGCGGCATCGCGGCACGGTGTCGCGCCCGCGCGTTCGGCTCCGCCTCGCCGCGACCGAGCGCGACCGATCCGGCGTCGCCGCGGGTCGGCACGGCCGGCTCGTCTTTCGTCGCAGGCGGAGCCGAGGGCAGGGGCGGGAGCATCGGTAGGGCGGTCATGATGGTCCCAGTCTCCCACGCCGCCGCAGCAGGAGTCTGGGGCGACCCACCTGCGCCAGGCGTCATGTGGCGACCGGTGCAAACACCGCGAGCAGCACGAATGCCGTTGGCGCGGCGAACACCACGGAATCGAGCCGGTCCATCACGCCGCCGTGGCCCGGCAGCAGGTTGCTCATGTCCTTGATCCCGAGGTCGCGCTTCAACATCGACTCGGCCAGGTCGCCGAGCACCGCGGCCGCCGATACAGCCACACCGATGATGGCGCCCTGCCAGTACGGCTGGTGCAGCAAATAGTGCACGAGGAAGGCGCCGCCCACACCGGTGGCGACAAGCGAGCCGGCGAGGCCCTCCCACGATTTCTTCGGGCTGATCGAGGGCGCCATCGGATGCCTGCCGAAGAAGACACCTGCCGCATATCCGCCAGTATCGGACAAAACGACCAGTGCCAGGATGCACAGCACGCGGAGATCACCGTCGTCGGGACGTGCAAGCAGGATGCCGAAGAACAGCAGGAATGGGACGTACGCCGCGATCAGCGTGGCCGCCGAGATGTCGCGGGCGAAGCCGACCGGGCCACTCGACAGTCGCCACACGATGACCGCGAGGATCGTCACCAGCAAGCCGAGCACCAGCGACTCCACGCCGCCGAAATAGGCCAGGGGCGCCATCACGAGGCATCCGCCGATCAGCGGCACGAACGGTGGTTTCGCGCGCGACACAGACCCCGGTGGCGTCGTTGGGGCGGCCGGCGGTGCCGGGGCAGCCGGCGCCGTCGGTACGGGCAACGCGAACGCGTGCACCATCTCCCACACGCCGACGCACGCCCCGACGGCCAACACCGCGACGAACGCCGGACGCCACAAAAAGAGCGAGCCGAGGACGATCCCGGCAAGCAGCACGCCGACACCGATCGCCTTCGGCAGATTCCGGCCCGCACGGCCGGTCTTTGGGGGGTCCGCCCCGGCACCGACCTCCGCGGGCGACCGCCGTCTCCCATTACTCTCGGCTCCCGGGCCGTCGGGTCGAGCGCCCTCCGGTCGTGCGCGGTCCGGCCACCGTCCGCCCGGTTGCGGACCACTCAAACCTGGGCCACCCGAAAGTGAGCCACCCGGGCGAGGCTGTTCGGCACGTGGGTTGCCGGGCCCCAAGTTGTCTGGGCGGGGGCTGTCGAGCAGTGGCACGGGACGGGTCGGTCCGTCGAGCGCGCGTTGACCCGGATGGTTCGCTCGCGGCTGGGCCGACATCCCGGAGCCCGCGGGCCGGTCGGCTGGGGCCGGCCGCGAGGCGGCGGGCGGCGGGAGCCGCCACGACGGATCGACGGGGACCGGAGCGGTCGCACCGGTCGGGCGCCCGGCTCGCGGCATCTCGCCGGTGGGCGGGTCGCCCTCGCCGCGACGACGGCCGGTGGTCGGTGGCGTCCCGGCGACGTCGCGCGCCGGGTGTGACGCCGGCCGGCCGGTGCCGTTACGCCGACCCTCCGGCTCCGGGCCGTACATCGGCTGAGCCGATACGCCGTCGCCGTACGCGAAGCCGTACGTGTCTTCGTCGTGTCCGTCGTCGTACGCGTCGGGCGCGGCATCGGCATGCCGCGCCCGGTGGCGTCCCCGACGTACGTCGCGATCGGCGGTGGAATCCGACCAACCGTCCGGTCGTTTCCGTGACGGGTTCGTCGGTGGCTCGTCGTAGGCCATCAGACCTCGAGCAACTCTGCTTCCTTGTGCTTGATGATCTCGTCGAGGTGGGCCACATACTTGTGCGTCAGCTCGTCGAGTTCCTTTTCCGCACGTCGGCCGTCGTCTTCGCCCGCTTCACCGTCCTTGACGATCCGGTCCAGCTCTTCCTTGGCCTTACGGCGGACGTTGCGCACGACGACTTTGGCGTCTTCGCCCTTCGACCGGGCGACCTTGACCATTTCCCGGCGCCGCTCCTCGGTCATCTGGGGCAGGTTGATGCGCAGCTGCGTGCCTTCGTTGTTGGGGTTCACGCCCAGGTCGGAGTCGCGCACCGCCTTCTCCATCGCGGCCATCTGGCCGGTGTCGTACGGCTTGATGATCGCCATGCGCGGCTCCGGGATTGCGATCGAGGCCATTTGCGTCAGGGGGGTCGGCGATCCGTAGTAGTCGATGATGATCTTGGCAAACATGCCCGGGGTAGCTCGACCGGTGCGGATCGTCGCGAAGTCTTCCTTCGCGAACTCGACCGCCCGCTCCATCTTCTCCTCGGCCTCGAGGAGGGTGTCGTCGATCACGTGCTGTCTCCTTCGCACTCCGTGCCCACGTCGTTGCCGGCCGGGCGGTCCGACCCGTTCGTTCGGCCGGCGGGCCGCCGCATCGCGGGGCCGCCACCGATGACGCCCGCGGTGCGGAGCCGGCGGCGGAATCGCGCTCCCACGGCTGCCGGGCGGCGCGAGCGTCGCCCGGCAATGCCGGCGGTCGCCCGATGTTCAGTTGGCGGTGATCAGGGTGCCGATCTGTTCGCCGCTGATGGCACGGACGAGGGTGTCCGGCCCATCCGAACCGAACACGAGCATCGGCAGCTTGTTGTCGCGGCAGAGCGCCAGCGCTGCCGTGTCCATGACCCGGAGGCCACCGCCGATCGCATCATCGAACGTCACCGTATCCAGCTTACGGGCGGTTGGGTCGGTACGCGGGTCGGCGGTGTAGACGCCATCGACGCCGTTCTTGCTCATCAGCACGATGTCGGCGTGAATCTCAAGTGCACGCTGGGCGGCGACAGTGTCGGTCGAGAAATACGGCATGCCGGCACCGGCCCCGAAGATCACCACACGGCCCTTTTCCAGATGCCGGATGGCCCGCCGTGGAATGTACGGTTCGGCGACCTGTGCCATGTTGATCGCGGTCTGTACGCGCGTCTCGATGCCGACCTTCTCCAGGAAGTCCTGCAGTGCGAGGCAATTCATCACGGTGGCGAGCATGCCCATGTAGTCGGCGCGCGGCCGGTCCATCCCCCGGCGCTGCAGTTCGGCGCCGCGGAAGAAGTTGCCACCACCGACGACGACGGCGACCTGCACGCCCTCCCGCACGACGCGTGCGATCTGTCGGGCGATCTGCTGAACGACGTCGGGGTCCACGCCGATGGAGCCACCACCGAAGACCTCGCCGGACAGCTTGAGGACGACACGGCGGGGCCGGCCCGTCGACCTTGTTACCGGTGCCGTCTGCGCTGCCGTACTGCTCATCGCACCTCCCGGTGATGCTCGCGAACCCCTGTGAAGGCGGGTACCTAAATGTGCCATGCCGGCCGCCTGCCCGCAGCGGCACCCACGTGGTTGCCACTGCCATCGCGGGATACAACCGTCGAAACAACCGCAAAGTCGCCGTGAATGGGCACGACGACTGAGCCCCGAGAGCGGACGGCCAGGCCCGGACAGCAACGAGGAGGCCGTGGCGATCTACGCCAGCGACCTCCTCGCTCCGTGTGCTCTCGTCCGCCCGTCAGGCCTGCCCGACCTCGAAGCGGGCGAACGTCTTGACCGTCAGCCCGGTCTCCGTCAGCACCTGCTTGACCGCTTTCTTCTGGTCCTGGACCGATGCCTGCTCCAGCAGGACGAAGTCCTTGAAGTAGGCGTTGACACGACCGTCGACGATCCGGGACAGCGCGGCTTCGGGCTTGCCCCCGGCCTTCGCCGTCTCCTCGGCGACGCGGCGCTCGGTCTCGATCACGTCGGCCGGCACCTCGTCCCGCGTCACGTACTTCGGCCGCATCGCGGCGACCTGCATCGCGATGCCGCGCGCGTCGTCCAGCGAGGCCTCGTCCGATTCCTTGCCGGCGTACGCGATCATGACGCCCACCTGGGGCGGCAGATCCGCGGCCTTGCGGTGCAGGTAGACGGCGACGGGGCCGTCCAGCACGGCGAACCGGTTGACGACGAGCTTTTCGCCGATCTTCGCCGACTGCTCCTCGACCGTCGCGGCCACGGTGCGGCCGTCCGGCAACGTAGAGGCCAGCAGCGCGTCGACGTCGGCCGGCTTGGTCGCCGCGACGTGCTCGACGATCTGCTGGGCGAGCGCGATGAAGTCCTCGTTCTTCGCCACGAAGTCGGTCTCGCAGTTCAGTTCGAGCAACGCGTTGCCGGAGTGGGCGACCAGACCGTTCGCGGCCGTACGCCCGGCGCGCTTGTTGACATCCTTGGCGCCCTTGACGCGGAGGATCTCCACGGCCTTGTCGAAGTCGCCGTCCGCTTCTACGAGCGCATTCTTGCAGTCCATCATCCCGGAGCCGGTGAGCTCCCGGAGCCTCTTGACGTCCGCAGCGGTGTAGTTCGCCATCTCGTCTCTCTCGATATCGTCAATCGATCTTGTCGATTACCAGACGTTCCCGGCCGCCCAACGGCCGTACCCGTCGATCTATTCCGCAAGCCCACCCACGGCGAACCCCAAGCCCACCCAAAGGCTCGCGGCTCGCGGTGCCCGCGGACCTGTCGCCCGGCCAGGGTTACCGGCCGGGCCGCCCACGTCGGGATCAAGCCTGACCGCCCAGAGTGGGCGGCCCGGCCGGAAACCCAAAATCAGGACTCAGACGGAGCAGCCTCACCGGCACCAGCGGGAGCAAGCAACTCCTGCTCCCACTCGGCCAGCGGCTCGTCGCTTGCGACCGTGCCCGGCTCGGGCTTCTCGTCGCCGCGGCCCTTGCCCGACCGCGCGATCAGGCCGGCCGCCACCGCATCCGCGATGACCCGGGTGAGCAGGGCGGCCGAGCGGATCGCGTCGTCGTTGCCCGGGATCGGGAAATCGACCTCGTCCGGATCACAATTCGTGTCCAGCACCGCGATGACCGGGATGCCGAGCTTGCGGGCCTCGTCGACGGCGATGTGCTCCTTCTTGGTGTCGACGATCCACACCGCGGCCGGCGTCTTCTGCATGTCACGCAGACCGCCGAGCGTGCGCGTGAGCTTGATCTTCTCCCGCGACAGCTGCAGTGTCTCCTTCTTGGTGTAACCCTGGGCCGTGCCGGTCAGCTCGAGCGACTCCAGCTCCTTCATGCGCTGCAGCCGCTTGTGCACGGTCTGGAAGTTGGTCAACATACCGCCGAGCCAACGGTGGTTGACGTAGGGCATGCCCACCCGCGACGCCTGCTCGGCGATCGCCTCCTGGGCTTGCTTCTTCGTGCCGACGAACAGGACGCTCCCGCCAGCGGCAACGGTGTTCTTGACGAACTCGTACGTCTTCTCGATGTAGTCAAGGCTCTGGCGCAGGTCGATGATGTAGATGCCGTTGCGCTCGGCGAAGATGAAGCGCTTCATCTTGGGGTTCCAGCGCCGGGTCTGGTGCCCGAAATGGACACCGCTCTCCAGCAGCTGTCGCATGGTTACGACGGCCATGACGTCTGATGCTCCTTGGTCCTGGTTGTCCGGCCGGCCGGTCGGCTAGCCGCCTGGCGCCCGGTGCCGGTCGACCACCCGACACAAAATCGGGACCAGGACGACCACCGTGACCGCAACGTCCTCGTCTCAAGGCGTCGCGAGTTGCCGGGCGCGCGAAGTCGACCACCTCACGGTGGCCGCGATAACCAAGTGTACGCGTCACGCCCGGTCAGCCCGAATCGGTCCGGGCCGACCGTCGGGGTCAGGCGGCCAAGCCGGCGGCGATGATCAGGATAAGGCCGATCGGCAGGTACGCCAGCGGCGTCCGCAGCCAGGCGCGGCCGACGTTCGGCCCGCCCGCGATGGCCGCTCCGGTCGCGAGACCGTACAGCCCCAACGCGATCATGGGTATGCCACACATCGCGAACACGCCGGCGAGAACTCCGCCGGTGTTCGTCGGATGGGCGGTGACCGAATCGGCCAACACCTTGATCAGCACCAGTACCTCGACCACGACCGCCACGGCTCCAAGAAGTCCGGCGATGCCGGATCGACGGGCCCGATAGGCGTCCTTCGGTGCGCCGCCGAGTGTTGAGCTCGTCATGGCGGCCGGGATTGCCTGGGTCGGAGTGGACCCGGCCTGATAGACGGTCGACGATGGTGAGCCGGACAGCGAACCGATCGACGGCGGCGACCCCGGTGCCGCCGGCGACCCCGACGCCAGGCCGGCCGGATTCGGTCCGGCGGGCGGCATCCCGGTCACGGACGCGCCGGGTGAGCCGGGCGCGAGGTCACTCGGGTCCGGGCGGCGCAGGGCGCCCCGGTCGAGCATCTCGGTGCGGTAGCGCTGCGACTCCTCGCGGGTCTGGTCCGCCTCGTCTTCGGGGAGTTCGAGGCCCGAACGCATCCCCCGGCGGCCACCTCGGGTCGCGCGGTCGTCGTCGCCGTTTCGATCCGACCGGCCACCGTCGGCGTCGTAGCGCTGATCGGGCACGTCAAAGGAGTGCTCGCCCGAGTCGGTGCCGGAGTAGCCGCCGACGTAGGCGTCGCGGTATCGCTGATCGTCGCCGTACCGCGGGTCGTCCGCGTACGGCTGGTCCTCGTGGCGGGCGTCGTCGCCGTACCGGGCGTCCTCCGGGTAGCGGTCGCCATATCGCGGGTCGCGTTGCCCGCGAGGCGCCTCGTCGCGATCGTTGTACCAGGGCGGGGGTTCCGTCGAGTACGGCCGTTGTGCGTCCACGGCTTCTGACCGTAGGCGACCCGGTGCCCTGGCCGCCACCGCGCTGGTCGGGTTGTGGCGTTTTGTCGGCCGAACCCGGCCGGCCGGCGCCGGTGCGCGATGACCGCCACCACAGCAACCGAGGCGGCTGCGACGCCGTTGTTGTGACGGTGGTCGCTGTGCACGGCGTCGGACCAGCGGACGATCGCGCACAT
>Ga0210120_1000125_pt1 | contig 17785 bp, 24 predicted proteins | sample Goodyear_PhragA__FD_184868 | JGI IMG/M metagenome (GOLD analysis project Ga0210120, IMG submission 184868) | Wetland microbial communities from San Francisco Bay, California, USA, that impact long-term carbon sequestration - Goodyear_PhragA_D2... | ecosystem: Environmental > Aquatic > Marine >... | reverse complement strand
CGACGCTTCGCCGCCGCCCTCGCGGGCGACCACGCACGGCTCGGGGCCATCGTGGGTCGCTACTCCTTCGATGTAGAGAACTTCCATCTCCTTTCTCCATGCCGGTTTATCCCGGCGCACCACTTCTTGCCGGGAAGTGCCCGAATCGCCGCTAATCCCCGCGTATCCCCGCACTTCGAGCGGAGCAAGCCACACTGGAGGTCGGGGCAAAATCCCTGCAAATCACGCTCCTGGCGACCGACCTCGCAATCCAGCTTTCTCATCGCACCCAGGAGGTCGCCGATTCGAGTCCGGCTAGCTCCATGAAACGGTTGCTTGCTTCAAGCACCACCGCCAAGCAACCGTGCCTTTTGCGCCGAAAACTCCTCGTCGGTCAGCAGACCTTGCGATCGGAGTTCGCCCAACTTCATGATCTCGTCGGCGACACTCGCCGGGGAAACAGTTTGAGTCGTTGGTGCCACAACTTGCTGCCTGCCGAATAGCGGGTGCGACCTGAACCAGGCTTCAATCTTCTCGGAGGCGCCATGATTGACTTCGGCTGACCCCAAGAGCGTCCCATTGCCGAGCACATTGAACGTTCTCGTCAGCATCTTCCCGCTCTTGGTCACGGAAAAGCCGGTGACATCGGCGATCTTGACGCGAAAGGCCTGGCTAAGAGATCCGGACGGGACATATCCGGCGGACCCGTCCTCATGCTCGATGATCTTCCCGTTACCCCAACCAAGGGGATGCTTCGCTGGCACCTGAAACCCTCGCAAAGGAATGGATTACTGGTGACTCAATCCTGCCACATCACCACCTGTGAAGGTCAGGCCGCAGGTGGCGCGTTGAGGCGATCGACGGCCTCGAGGTCGAGGGCGAACTGCTCGGAGTCCATCGCCTCGAACAGGGCCTCGGCGGCAACCCGGCGATTGCGCCCGGCCTCCAGCTCGGCTTCGGCGCCCTCTACCGCGAGCCGGCGCAGGAGCGTGGCATCGGCCTCGCGGGTACCGGTGGCGGCGCGGACTCGCGCCAGCGCCTCCCCCAGCTCGGGGTCTGCGGTCACGGCGATTCGGGGGTGCTTCGATGGCATCGCTGTCGCAGTGTAACTCATTGGAGTTACACCTAGCGTGGCCGGGCTCCTCGCCGCTCCCTCAACCTCCTAACTGTTAGGACGTTGAAAGCGATCTCGTCAGTGCTGGCCGTTGACTTGAAAGGTTGCGAAATGCAACTGATTCATCATCGGCGCAACCAAAGCGTGGCCCCCGCTTCGCACAAGACTCGCAGCCAAGGCGTCGCGGGACGAACTAGCATTTTTTGTGCTATTTTGTCCACATGCCCGGACGTGCCTACACGCAGCTGGCCGAAGTCGCCAACGAGCGGTACGGCTTCGTGACGCCGGACGACGCGCGGGAGTTGGGCATCAACCCGATGGCCCTCGTGCGCATGGCCGAGCGAGGGCAGATCGAGCGCCGCGGAACGGGCCTGTACCGCCTCCCCCTCACGCCGGCGAGCCGCCTCGACCCCTACATGGAGGCGACGCTCTGGCCGCGCGGGGCACGCGGCGTCCTCTCACACGAGACGGCGCTGGAGCTCTATGAGCTGAGCGACGTTCACCCGGCGAAGATTCACATCACCCTCCCCCGTAGCCACCGCGTCCGCCGCAGCGTGCCATCGGCGTACATGCTGCACCACGAGGACTTGGGAGCAGCTCAGATCAGCCGGCACGAGGGAATCGCGATCGTCACTCCGGTGCATGCGATTCGCCAGGCGCACGCGGCGCACCTTGGGACGGCGCTCGTCGGACAGGCGATCGACCAAGGCGAGGACGGCGGTCGCTTGACCAAGCGCCAGGCGAGCTCGCTTCGCCGTGAGTTGGGGATTCGCCGCGGTAGTGGGCGGCGAGGATGAGTCCTTTGGAGTTCAAGCCGCCTCGGCGCAGGCCGAGCCAGCGCAGCCATCTCGAGCGCCTCGCCGGCGATTACGGACGCGCGCACGGCATCGCGCACGAGCGGGCGCGGCGCTGGCTTTCGCTGGTCTCGTTCGCCGGTGCCCTCGACACCGTCCGCGCCGACAACGGGGCGCGCTTCCTGATCAAGGGCGGCGCGTCGATGGAGCTTCGGCTTGGATTGGGAGCCCGTACGACCAAGGACATCGACGTCGTCTTTCGGGGTGCTCCAGGGGAGATGCTCGACGCGCTCGAGGAGGCATTCGCCCAGCCCTACGGCAGCTTCTCCTTCCGTCGCAAGGGGCCGGTCGAGGACATCCGCGAAACGGGCAGCCGCCGGCTCTTCGTGCAGGTCAGCTTTGCCGGCAAGGACTGGCAGACCCTGCAGATCGAGGTGGCGCGCCCCGAGGCGACCGAAGCCGAACTCGTCCCGGTGGCGATCGGCATCGCCGACTTCAAGCTCGACGGTCCCGAGCGCGTTGCCTGCCTCGCCCTGCGCTACCAGGTGGCCCAAAAGCTCCACGCCGTCACCGAGCAGCCCGAGGGATGGACCAACTACCGCTTCTGGGACCTGATCGATCTCCAGCTCCAGCGCGAGCTGCTGGGCAGCGATCTTGGTCGGGTTCGAGAGGCGTGTGTCGAGACCTTCGCCGGGCGGGATCTTCACCCCTGGCCGCCGGAGCTTGTGGTTCCCGACGACTGGCGTCAGCCCTATGCGGCGGCGGCTGGCGAGCTCGACGCCGACCTGCCACTTGACTTGGATTCCGCCGCCGACCAGGTCCGCGACTTCATCGCCGCCATCAACGCGGCCCGTTGAGGCGGTCGACTGCTTCAAGGTCGAGGTCGAACTTCTCGGAATCCATCGCCTCGAATAGGGCTTCGGCGGCAACCCGGCGATTGCGCCCGGGCTCCAGCTCGGCGTCCGCGCCTTGCACCGCGAGGCGGCGCAGGAGCGTGGCATCGGCCTCCCGAGTGCCGGTGGCTGCGCGAATCCGCGCCAGCGCCTCCAGCAGCTCAGGATCGGCGGTCACGGCGATTCGAGAGTGCTTCGAAGTCATTGTCACGCAGTCAGTCGAGATCGAAAGCGGCGGTGATCGCTTCGCTGAGCGCCGGCTCTTGACTGGCGAGCAGGACGCCGATCTGCTCGCCCAGGGCATCGGTGGGAATGGTGGTGATGTTGTCGCAGCTGACGACCGAGGGCTTCGTGAGGCCGTTTGCAGAATCGACGCCCACCTCGCTGGAGAGCCCGCGAATGGTCGTGGTGATCGGCGCGACGGTCACCGTTCTGAGGTGCGGCCGTACAAGCGCACGCGTGAGAACCAACACGGGCCGCGCCTTGTCCAGCTGCGCGACGTAGATTGGCCGCATCAGGCTAGGTCACGCGGCAGGCCGGCCGCGTGCTCGGCAAGCCCTGCGAGCTCCGGGTCCGGGCCGGTGCGGGCGAGGATCCGGGCATCGCGTTCTGCGAGCTCGCGACGGCGCTCGCGCTCAAGCGCCCGGGTCACGACAGCGGCCCTGCTGCGCTCGGTGCCGGAGTCGACGATCTCGTCGACGAAATCGACGAGATCATCTGGGAGCCGCACTGCGATCTGCTTGCTCATCCCATAACGGTAGCAAAACGGTAGCACCATGCTTCCGTAGCCTGCAAACGACGCTCGACCGTACCTGCTTGCGCAGTCGCATCAGCGCCGTGCCGCTTGCTTGGGCGAGCGCACCTCGCTCAAGCCCGGAACGGCTCAGAGCTTGCCGCGCGGGGCGAGCCATTCGCTCTTGAAGCGCAGGTCGGTCTTGGCAGTGAGGAGATCGAAATCGGTGTCGTAGTGAAGGATGCCGATGCCGCCTCGATCGGCGATCGCGGCAAGGATCAGGTCGACGGGCGGCAGCCGGTGGTGTCCGGCACGGGCGAGCTGGCGCTGGGCGTCAACAGCGCGTCGTTCGACCTCCTCGCCGATCCGGACCTGCGGAAGGGCGAGCAGCTCTTCGACCAGCTCGTCGTGATCGTCTGCGTTGCGCGCCGAGTAGCCGGCCTCGAGCAGAAAGGGAAGGCATACCCCGATGCGGCCGGCTTCGAGCGCGGCGGCGATCTCCTCCTTGCGATCGGCAGACAGGGAAGCCTCGCCCAGCCTGGCCCAGGCCGAGTTGTCGAGCAGGAGCTCGACGCTCACCGGCGCGCCCAGCCGGAGGCGCGAACCTCCTCGGCGGCCTCGAGGCTCACCGGCACAGTGCCCGAGCGCACGCGATCGGCCAGGCGCCGGCGCAACTCCGTCCGGCCTTCTCGCTCGGCGCGTATCGCCGCCAGCTTGGCGTCGGCCCCGAGCACGACCAATTCCCCCAGCTCGACGCGGTCGCTGCCGAGCTCATCGCGCAGCTCGTCGAGCGCGGCTTGGACGGGCGGAGTCTCGGTGATCGCGTGTCGGCGACGTTTGGTCGGCATAGCGTAAGTGTAGCACTAGTGCAACACCACTAGCAAGCGCAACTTATGAGCGAGAATGCCGCCGATGCCTGACGAGCTCCCGATCCTGCTCTTCGCCACGCCGGCCGAGCTCGAAACCTGGCTGGAGGAGAGCCACGTCGAGTCCGGGGGGCTCTGGCTGAAGATCGCCAAGAAGGGGACCGAGCCGCCGAGCGTCACCTATGGGGAGGCGCTGGAGCTCGCGCTCTGCTTCGGCTGGATCGACAGCCAGAAGCGCGGCCTCGACGAGCGCCACTTCCTGCAGCGGTTCACGCCGCGGCGGCCCGGCGGTCGCTGGTCGAGGATCAACCGCGAGAAGGCGGAGGCGCTTCTCGCAGCCGGTGCGATGCGGCCGGCGGGGCTGGCCGAGGTCGAAGCGGCCAAAGCCGATGGTCGCTGGGAGGCCGCCTACGAGGGCCAGCGCGCGGCGGAGGTGCCGGGCGACCTGCAACGCGAGCTCGACGCCAATCCCGCCGCGGCCGCGTTCTTCGCCGAGCTCGACAGCGCCAACCGCTACGCGATCGTCTACCGCTTGGGCGACGCGAAGAAGCCGGAGACGCGCGAGCGGCGGCTGCGCAGGTTCGTCGCCATGCTCGAGCGCGGCGAGAAGATCCACCCCTGATTCAGGCGCTGCCGCTCGCGAAAGTCCCGGCGAGCTTGTCAGGACGTTGAGGGCGGCTCTCGGCCTATGGATTGCCCCACTCCTCCAGAATCCGCTCAACCTCGTCGCGGACCAAGAGCCGGGCTTCTGCCCTATCCACACCCGACATGAGCAGCTCGTCGTAGCCCGTGTCGCGGTGGCGAACCGAGGCGGCAACGGCGAGCCTGAGCGCTCCGGGGTCGAAGGCCCGCCCGGCGGCGCTGCGCCCCACTCGGCCGCTGCCACGCGCACCCGCGTGACGAGCGACCTCCTCGGCCCGATCTCGGGGACAGCCCGGGAAGATGCGAGCGATCTCCTTCGCCATCTCAGCCTGAAAGGCAAGGTCGTGCTCGGCACGACGAGAGCGCTCTCGCTCGCGGCGCTTCGCGCGAGCGTCGGCGTCGGCGAGGCACTCGGCCTCCGCCCGCTCGAGCCCCTCCTCCTCGACCAGGATGCCCTGACGCTCGTAGCGCTTCCGCGTTCGGCTGAAGCGGACGACCACGGCTGAGAGGCCGCTCGCCTTCCTCGCCCGCCGAGTCAGCGCGGCATCGCCGGCCGGCAGGAAGGCAAGGTGGGCCAGGTCGGCGCAGCCCAGGCACAGCGGTCCCCGGTCGTCCATCGTCAACAGGCTCCCGCCCCTCCCGCACTCGGCACAGCTCCAGTCCTTGAGCGCCGAGACGACGACGATCTCGGACTTCGGCTGGCGTTTCCGGTCGCCCTCCGCCACCCGTCCCTCAGTCGACCGCCCGGGAACGCAGCGCCAGCCGCAGTGCCTCGCGGCCTGCCGGCGTCAGCGTCAGCTCGCCTCGGGAGGTGTGCGTCTCGCGGTCGTATTCGTGCTCGTACGTCAGCAACTCCAGCGCCTCGGCCAGGCGGATCGCGTTCCAGGCGTAGACGTGCACGTCGCGAACGTCTGGCGGCTTCCCGGCGGCGTTCCAGCCCTCGGCCACGATCGCGGCGTGAACGCGCGCGAGGAGCTCGTCGCGGTCGATGAGCCGCCCGCCGCCGAGCAGCGCGGCAGCGGCAAGCTCCTGCACGGCGCCTGCAAACCCGTCCGCCGCGAGGAGGTTGGGTGCGACGGCTGCGCGGAGAGCCGCCGGATCGCGCAGCAGCGAACGCCCGCGCTTGGTCGTCACCAGCGAGCGACCGGTCTTGCGCAGCAGTCTCATGCGCCGCGCCAAGTCGTGCACTTCGCAGAGCCCCGTCACTTCGTCTTCGCGGTGCGGCGGCCCCATCTCCATGCACCACCAGGCCGGAAAGCGCTCAACGGAGGCACGCACCAAAGCCCGATTGAGAGCCCCGGTCTGGGTCAGGCCGATGCTCTCTTCGCCTTCCGCGAGCAACCAGGCCAACGTCCTCGGTGGCTCGTTTGCTTCCGGCGGCGGCTCCGGCGCCGCGGGCGTCTTCAGGATTGGCGCGACCGGCGCGAGGAACTCCCGACGTGCCGCTCCGCCATCCCCTGCCCAACTCTCGAGCCGCTCGTCGACTACGACGTCGAGCGGCGCCCGGCCGTGCAGCTCCGGCTGAGCCCGCTGTAGGAACTCGGCGACAAGCGCCGCCTGCCGGCGCTTGAACTCTCGCGCGCCGGGATCGACTCCTTCTCCCTCGATCCACTACTCCAGCTCGCGCGCCACCCGATCGCGCAGACGCGCCTCCTCGAAGCCCATCATCGAGCGCCAGCGGAGGGCGTCGGTGTCGGGCGGCTCCAGCCCCGAGGCCTCGAGCGCCTCGCGCAGTCGCTCAACCGTATCCGGCTCTTCAGCCTCCCACGCCTCCAGCATCGCCATCGTCTGCTCGCAGGTGCAGATCTCGGCGTAGGCCGCCGCGCCGTTGCCGGCGAGTTCCAGGAAGCGCCCGAGTCGCTCGGCCACCACCCGCTTCACCTCAAGCGAGGCGAGCAGCTTGCAGGGAAGCTGGTACCAGAGGAAGAGCTGCAGGTCGTAGCGGCTGATCTCGACTGGCGCCTCCTCGTCCTCCCGGTCGGCGATCAGCTCGAGCGCTCCTTCGACGTCCGCAGGCGCCTCCAGGTCATGCTCGCCCAACAATGCGAGCGCCCGCTCGACCGACGTGGGAGACAACTCAACTGGCACGCGCCCAGTCTGCCGGAATCGACAGCGAAAGTTGGTCCGTCCCCGTCCCTATGGTGACGGCGATGACACGCGTGAGCCGCAATGCGCCGTGTCCCTGCGGCAGCGGCAGGAAGTACAAGCTCTGCTGTCTGCCTGCCGAGGCTGACGGGATTCGCGGCAAGGCTGCGCTTCGCGAAGTCGAGACGATCGACGCAACCGGGCGCGGTTGCGACTGGCGGATCCTCGAACGGGTGGGACCCGAGGGAACCGCAAGCGGCCAGCTGGTGGAACATCTCTGCAACGGAGAGCGGTTTGAGGTTCAGGCGCCGGACGGGTGGCTGATGGACGGCAAGCGGGTCTCGATGTACCTCGCACTCGAGGCGCTGCCGCCGCCGCTTTACGAGTGGGCGATCCAGCAGTCGCTCGACGGAGTCAGCGGCGAGGATGTGACGCCGTTCGGCCTCGACGTCGCTCGCGTTCTCCTCCTGGCGGGCACCGTCGTGGACCTCGTCGGCGACCTCCGCAAGCCGCGACGCAAGCTGAAGCGAGTCCTCTCCAATCGCAGGCAAGAAGCAGCGTAGATTCAAGCCGTCCGAACGAATTGCCCAACCCGCCCCGGGCAAGGCTCGCCGCCAGGTGCTTTGTGCGGACGCATTTTCGTTGACCGCTTCTTGCGCCTGAATTCCTTGCCGCACCTCCTACAGCGGACTATGTAGACAGGGCCGGAGCTGGACCGCGTGGACGTCCGGCGGGTCCCAAGTCTCGGAAGTCCCGCCCGCCGTCGCACCAGGGGAGCGGACAGATCGCCTGAGGAGCCGAACTCGATCGCGTATACCGGCCGGAAGGGTTTGGTGGTGGCCCGGACCGACTGAATCCTGTCGACTCGGTAGCAGCGGATTTCGCGGGTCTCGACTTTGATTCCGTAGAGCAGCAGGGCGCCGGCGCTGCTGCGCCGCAGCGAGTAGGGCTCGATCAAGCGGGTGCTGCCTTTGTAGCCGAGCTCCACGAGCAGGTGGTTGGCCGCTGCGAAGCGCACCACCTCCAGCGAGGCCCGACCCCAGGTCGCCAGGGTGGGGGGCGGTGACCAGGTCCGGTCCTCCTTCTCCTTCGCGCCGATCGCCTCGACCGGCTCCTCGACGGCGTCTCCCTTCAGCCACTGGAAGAGAACCTCGGCTTCCTCCCAGAACTGCTCGAAGGGCGGCAGCACCGGCAGCTGGTGGCCGAGCATGCTCTCCCACTCGGATTCGAGCTCAATTCGGAGCGGCGAGGAGTCGATGGCGTCGTGAGTCGGAAGGTCGATTCCCTTGCTCTCGCACTTGCGCTCGAGCGTCGAGCGGATCAGCTCCTGCTCGAGGCGCAGATCTTCGCGGCGGAAGAGGTTGACGATGTCGTAGAGATCCCGCGGACGTGAGCGCTCGCCCATCGCCCGGATCTTCTCGGCGAACAGCTCCTCGAATGCGTAACAGCGCACCTGTGCCGGCGCCGGCAGTTCGTCCGGATAGGCATGGGCGATCGGCCGCAGCACCGGCGGCCTGGCCAGGACCTCGTCGGCGCTCAGGTCGAGCTTGATCCGCGCAGGCGCCGGCGCTCCCCTGGGGCCGCGGTAGTAGACCCTCCCTTCCGCCGTGTGCCCGCCGGGACGCAACCTGACCCGCGGCTCCTGCACGGAGAAGTCGATGCCGCACGCCTCGTTGACCTTCGCCAGCACCGCGGCGATCAGCGGCAGCACGTCGTCGGGAGCGATCGGACCGTCGGGCAGAACGGTGAAGTCCAGATCCTCGGAGAAGCGGTAGGTCTCGATGTAGCACTTCTTGAGGCAGGTCCCGCCCTTGAAGATCCAGGAGTCGCCGAGCGACTCGCTCGCACCGATCCCCCACAGCAGCCAACCGAGGACGTAGTCCTTCTCGACCACATCGTCGCGCAGGCTCCACTCGCGCACCCGCTCGTCGAGGATGGCCCGGCTGATCACGCGGACACCGGATCGATTCGCGCGTTGACGCGCAGGTTCCAATGCGAATCGCGGACGCCGGGTGCGTCGATACCGGGGTCGAGCATCCCCACACCGCTTGACATCAGCTCCCGGCAGCGCTCGATCAGGTCGGGCTCGTCGAGCCCCAGCGCTTCGAGCAGGTAGCCGAGGCGTTTGTAAACGCTTCGGTTGCCGAGTCGGTCGCAGTAGTCCAGCAGCAGCTCCTCGTCCCGGTGTGGGCCATCGAGGTACTCCGTGAGCACCTCCGCCACGTGACGAATCCCGCCGCCCATCGACGGATCGTCGAGGAGGTCGACGATCGTGCGCGAGGGGTCCGAAACCTCGACGCGCTCCGACCCGCGCCACACGCCCACCGTCCCGAACATTTTCGCGGGGCCGACGACCTTGATCCTCACCGGCGTGCCCTGGATCGAGTCTTTGCGAAAGCCGATCGGCCTCGCGCTCACAACCATCAGGTCGCGGAAGACCTGCTCGGTCAGGCCCCAGTGCTCGCAGGCGCTCCAACCGGCGATGTAGCAGGGGGCATATGCCCGAGCCGCGGCACGCCAGAGATCGGCGCGCCATTCCTCGGGCACCGATGCGGACAGGGGAACGGCGACATAGAGTCCGCGTCTGACCCGGGCGAGCCAGCCGCGCTCGGCGAGATAGCGCACGAGACGCTGGGCGCGAGGGCGCGGAGCGCCCAAGACCTCGGCCGCATCGTCGACCGTGAACGGACCGTCGATCCGGTTGAGGCGCGCCAAATGCGTCCTGTTCTCTGCGGTTAGTCCAGCTGCCGACATTAAGCTCATTATAGCGCCCATCCAGTGGGCGCTTTCGTGAGAATATTGTCAGGTCGCCGGCCAGGCACTCGGCGCCAGGAGTGCCCGAAACGCCGACAATCCCCGCTAATCGCCGCACATCCGCGCCGATGGCGACTCTGGGCCACGCCCGCGAATCCCCTGCTATTGCGCCCCTTCTAACGCCGAACTACCGCCCAGAGCTTGCTCATCGCACCCAGGAGGTCGCGGATTCGACCGGCTAGCTCCACTGGAACGCCCTCAGTCGGGCGATCGATCGGAGATCCAATGGGACTCGGCGTTGAGGTGGTCACCGAGACGCTCGAGGTGCTGGTCGAAGTGCAGGATGCCGATACCGGCGTGCTGGGCGGCCGCGGCCACCGTCAGGTCGGTGAGCAGGAAGCGATGGGCGCCGTGCGAGCCACCTGCCGCGATTTCGCGCATCGTCGCCAGTACCGCTCGCTGCACGCTGCGATCCACGGGAACCTCTCGCAGGCCATCCAGGGTTCGCTCGACGGCGGCGATTCCGTCGGGCCCGCGCGCGTCGACCATCAGCTCGTAGCGCACGGGCCAGCACCAGCGAATGTCGCCGCGCTCGATCGCCGCCAAGAGCAGCTTCCGCGCCTCGGCGTCCTTGCGGGACTGCATCCACGCCGAGGTATCCGCCAGAACCGGCCCGATGCCGTCCCAGACCTTGGCCGGCATCAGGCCGCCGGTGGCGCGTTGAGGCGATCGATCGCCTCGAGGTCGAGGTCGAACTGCTCGGAATCCATCGCCTCGAACAGGGCCTCGGCGGCTTCCCGGCGATTGCGCCCGGCCTCCAGCTCGGCCTCCGCCCCCTCTACGGCGAGCCGGCGCAGGAGCGTGGCGTCAGCCTCGCGAGTGCCGGTGGCGGCGCGAACCCGCGCCAGCGCGTCCCCCAGCTCGGGATCTGCGGTAACGGCGATTCGGGGGTGTTTGGAAGGCATTGCAAGCGTAGTGTAACTCATCGGAGTTACACCTAATTTCAGCCAGGGTCGGCGACAAGCGCAATGAGCGAGCCCTTCGCTGTGATCATCGTCGGCGCCCGCTGCGCGGGCGCTCCGCGAGAATCCAAACTCAGGGCGCGAGCCGCTCGAGCACCTCTCCGTCGGCGGCCACGGCGAGAACGGTCGGCACGACGGCGACCCCGTACTTGCGAGCAAGGTCGGGGCGCTCGCGCACGTCGAGCCTGACCAGCGGGTCGGACTCGGTGGAGAGGCGCCGCTCCCACTCGCGGCACTCGCCACAGAGCGGGTGGGTGAACTCGACGAAGGCGCGCTCATGCCCGTCGAGGGCGCCGAGGTCGGCGGGCTCGATCCGGCCGTGCCGAAGCGGCGAGATCCCACGCAGCCGGGCGCTCAGACGGTAGAGCTCGCAGCCGGCGCAGAAGCCGCTCGCCGCCGCCAGCAGCGCCAGGCAGGCGACCAGCGCGCCGAGCACGGTGGCGGTGGCGGGTGAGCCCAACCACCAGGCGGAGGAGGCGGCGGTCAGGATCGCGGCGCCGATCGCGTTGGCGAGGCGGGGCGGGCGCGAGTCCTCCAGCGCCCCCTCGCCGAAGCGGGGCTGGATCAGCTCGAAGTAGGCCAGGCAGGTGAGGCAGAAGCGCCGTCCCATGGTCAGCCCGAGCAGCAGCTGGGCCCCCATCAGCGCCCAAAGCAGCGGCCAACCGAGGAGCGCGCCGGCCAGGGCGACGGCGCCGACCACCGCCTGGTTGAAGCGGGGCGCTCGCGTGTCGATCACGTCGGTATCTCGCCAAGGGTCGGCGGTGCGCTGCGCGGTCACGAATCCAGTGTAAGTGGGAGTCGTCTCGCCCAGCTCGGGAGGAGACGCGGTCGAGCGGGCGCCGGGCGCGCCGGGACCGACCAATTGGCGGCACACGGACGTGTAATCATTATCTCGTGGCCCGCAAATACGAGATGCGAAAGCGCGCCAGACGGGTCGAAGAGACGCGGCGGCGGATCGTCGAGGCGGCGATCGAGCTTCACGAGGAGGTCGGACCTGCAAGGGCCAGCCTCAGCTCGATCGCCGAGCGCGCCGGGGTCGAGCGGCAGACCTATTACCGCCACTTCCCGGACGAACGCTCCCTGCTGTCCGCTTGCTCGGGTCTCTACATGGAGCAGCACCCGCTGCCGGACGCCGGCGCCTGGCGGCAGATCGGAGATCCCGAGCAGCGGATCCGCCACGCCCTCGGCGAGATCTACGCCTACTACGAGACCAACGAGGCCATGTTCGCATCGGTGCTCAGGGACGCCGAGATCCACGAGGCCACCCGGGAGGTCGTAACCGAGCGCATAGCCCCCGCGCTGGCGGAGCTGAGCGCGGCGCTGGGAGAGGGCTGGGCCGGAAGCCGAGAGACGCGCGCCGCGATCGACCTCGCGCTCAGCTTCCATACCTGGCACTCGCTGGCGCGTGCGAACGGCCTCTCCGGCGCCCGCGCCGCGGACCTGATGAGCAGGCTCGTGCGCTGCGCCGGCTGAAGCACCCGCGCGGGAAAATAATTCAACGCCGCTGTATGTTCGATTTGACAAGCGGCGCCAACCCAAGTACAAATCATCCACCAAGCCTGTATGACGATATTTGGGCTGCTGACGATGGAGGATGAAGATGAGTGCAGTCGAGAGCGCGACGCGGCCCGTCCAGACACCCGCGGCGATGGACGTCCGCCTTTTCACGATTCCCGGATCGCACCCCGGAACGGCGGTGCGGCTGATGCTCGAGCACAAGGGGATCGAGCATCGGCGCACCGACCTCCTGCCGGTGCTCTCGTGGGTCGTGCTCAGAGCGCAGCGCTTCCCCGGCAAGAGGGTCCCCGCGATCAAGCTCGACGGGCGAAGGATCCAGGGCTCGCGTGAGATCGCCCGCGAGCTGGACCGCATCGAGCCCGAGCCTCCCCTCTTCCCGACCGACCCGGATCGCAGGGCCGCGGTCGAGCAGGTCGAGCGCTTCGGCGACGAGGACCTCCAGCAGGCGACCCGGCGGATCCTGCTGTGGGCGCTGCGACGGGACACCGCGCCGTTCGCCAGCTTCGCCGAGGGGTCGAGAATCGGCATTCCGATCGGACTCGCGGTGAGGACCGCGGGCCCCTTCGTCGCCCTCGACGCCCGTTCGGTGGGGGCCGACGAGGCCAGTGTCCGCGATGCGATCTCGGCCCTCCCGACGATGCTCGGACGGATCGACGACTGGATCGCCGAGGGCGTGCTCGGCGGCGAGCAGCCGAACGCCGGCGACTTCCAGGTCGCCACCTGCCTGCGGTTGGCGATGAGCCTCGACGACCTCCGTCCGGCGATCGAGGACCGACCGGCGGGCGAGCTGGCCCTCCGGGTCGTCCCGCGCTATCCGGGCAGGATCCCGCCGGTGCTGCCGGCGGCCTGGCTCGAGCCGCTGCGCGGCGCCTGAAGCCGGCCGGCGCGCGGCGCGCCGGGCATCCCGAGGACCCGATCGGCGTCCACCTCCGACCGCCTCCCGTCTAGAAGAACGCGCCGCCCTTGTACTCGCCGAAGACGTCGCGCATCGCGCCGCAGGCCTCGCCGATCGAGGCGCCCGCCGCGAGCGCCGCGCGGATCGGGTGCAGCAGGTTGCCCTCGCCGCGGGCGACCGCCCGCAGCTCGTCGAGCTTGGTCTGCACCGCCGCCTGGTCGCGCGACTGCTTGAACGCCTTGAGGCGGGCGAGCTGGCGCTGCTCGGACTCCGGGTCGACGCGCAGGATGTCGACGTCGTCGACCTGGTCGGTGACGTATTTGTTCACGCCGACGACGATGTCCTGGCCGCTCTTGGAGCGCTCGTGGTAGGAGTGCGCCGACTCCTCGATCTCGCGCTGCATGAACTCCAGCGCCTCGACCGAGCCGCCGAGCTCTTCGACCTTCTCCATCAGCTCCCAGGCGCGCGCTTCGACCTCGTCGGTCAGCGACTCGACGAAGTAGGAGCCGGCGAAGGGGTCGACCGTGTCGGCGACGCCGGACTCGTGCGCCAGCACCTGCTGGGTGCGCAGCGCGATCCGCGCCGAGCGCTCGGTCGGCAGCGCCAGCGCCTCGTCGAAGCCGTTCGTGTGCAGCGACTGGGTGCCGCCGGCGACCGCGGCGAAGCCCTGCAGGGCGACGCGGATGATGTTGACCTCGGGCTGCTGCGCCTGCAGCGTCACGCCGCCGGTCTGCGTGTGGAAGCGGATCTTCATCGAGTTCGGGTTCTCGGCCCCGAAGCGCTCCTTGACGATCTTCGCCCACATCCGCCGCACGGCGCGGAACTTGGCGACCTCCTGGAAGACGTTGTTGTGGCCGTTGAAGAAGAAGGCGAGGCGGGGCGCGAACTCGTCGATCTTCAATCCCCGCTCGAGCGCCGCTTCGACGTAGGCGATCGCGTTGGAGAGCGTGAAGGCCACCTCCTGCACGGCCGAACAGCCCTTCTCGCGGATGTGGTAGCCGGAGATCGAGATCGTGTTCCATTTCGGCACGTTCTCGCGGCAGTACTCGAACAGGTCGGTGGTCAGCCGCATCGTCGGCTCGGGCGGGTAGATGTAGTTGCCGCGCGCCATGTACTCCTTGAGCACGTCGTTCTGGACCGTGCCGCGCAGCTTCTCGCTCGGCACCCCCTGCTCCTCGCCGACCAGCTCGTAGAGCAGTAGCAGGATCGCCGCCGGCGCGTTGATCGTCATCGAGGTCGAGACCTGGTCGAGCGGGATCCGGTCGAAGCAGATCCGCATGTCCTCGATCGTGTCGATCGGAACGCCCGTGCGGCCGACCTCGCCCTGGCAGAGCGGGTCGTCGGAGTCGCGGCCGAGCTGGGTCGGCAGGTCGAAGGCCATCGAGAGCCCGGTCGAGCCGTGCTCGATCAGGTAGCGGTAGCGCTCGTTGGTGTCTTCCGGCGTCGCGAAGCCGGCGTACTGGCGCATCGTCCACAGCCGGTCGCGGTACATCCCCTCGTGGATGCCGCGGGTGAACGGCGGCTCGCCCGGCGTGCCGAGCCGCTCCTCGAGCCCCGGCGCGACGTCGTCCTCCGTGTAGAGGCGGTCGATCTCGATCCCCGAGTCGGTGAAGACGCGCTCGTCGTCGGGCCCGACCAGCGGCGCGATCGTCGGCCGCTCCTCGGCGGCTGCCTTTCCGTTCTCAGCCATCGACGGCAGGATATTGAGACGGCGCGGTCCGGCGTCAGTCCGAGGCGCCGGCGAGCCGCTCGACGCCGGACTGCTCGATCGTCTTCTGCAGCCCCTCGCGCAACTCGACCTTCGGTTCCCAGCCCAGCAGGTCGCGGGCCCGGGTGATGTCCGGGCGGCGCTGCTGCGGGTCGTCGACCGGCAGCGGCTCGTAGACGATCTCCGAGCGCGACTCGGTCACCTCGACCACCGTCTTCGCCAGCTCCAGCAGCGTGAACTCGTTCGGGTTGCCGATGTTGACCGGCATGTGCACGTCGGACTCGGCGAGCGCGACGATGCCGCGGATCAGGTCGTCGACGTAGCAGAAGCTGCGCGTCTGGCTGCCGTCGCCGAACACCGTCAGCGCCTGGTCCTTCAGCGCCTGCCGCAGGAAGGTCGGGATCGCCCGCCCGTCATGGGCCCTCATCCGAGGGCCGTAGGTATTAAAAATACGAACAATCGAAGTATCTACACCCTGCTGGCGGTGATAGGCCATCGTCATCGCCTCGGCGTAGCGCTTGGCCTCGTCGTAGACGCCGCGTGGGCCGATCGGGTTGACGTGGCCCCAGTAGTCCTCCGACTGCGGGTGGACCTGGGGATCGCCGTAGACCTCGCTGGTCGAGGCGAGCAGGAAGCGGGCGCGCTTGAACTTCGCCAGGCCGAGCATGTGGTGGGTGCCGTGCGAGCCGACTTTCAGCGTGTGCAGCGGCAACCGCAGGTAGTCGATCGGGCTGGCCGGCGAGGCGAGGTGGTAGACGAAGTCGACCGGCTCCGGGACGTCGACCTTCTCGACGATGTCGATGTGGCGGAACTCGAAGCCCTCGTCGCGGATGTGCTCGATGTTCTGCAGCGAGCCGGTCTCGAGGTTGTCGACGCAGATCACCCGGTGGCCCTCGCCGAGCAGGTGCTCGCAGAGGTGCGATCCGAGGAAGCCGGCGCCGCCGGTGACTACACAGGTGCCCATCGCGGCCGGGATGCTACCGGGACACCTCTGCGAGACCGCTGTCGAGGTTCTTCCCTGATAGCGAGCAAAACCTCTACGGCGGGGATCGGAATAAACGCCGAAGTTCGCAAATAGCGGGGTTTCGACCCGATCAAGCGTCCAGCAGGGGGGAGAGACCTACCTCGTCCCAGGCTCTAGGTGGCATGTTCGGATCACGGAGCTGAACCGGTGCAGGGAGGGACCGTCACAGCCGGGCGCAAGCGCGCCGCCATCGAGCTCGTCGCCCGCGAGGAGGCCGAGCTGCGCCGCACCGCGCGCCGCTTCTCGCTCTGCGAGGACGACGCCGAGGACGCCTACCAGCGGGCGCTGGAGATCGTGCTGACGAAAGCGCCGAGCGAGCGGCCGCGCGACCTTCTGCGCTGGACGAAGACGGTGGTCAAGCACGAGGCGCTGGCGCTGCGCCGCTACCGCGAGCGAATGCTCGGCATCGGCTTCGAGGAGGTCGGCGACCCGGTCGAGCGGCTCGCCACCGACAACGCGGGGCCCGGCGAGCGCACCGAGCAGCGCGAGGCCAACGCCCGCACCCGCGAGGCGCTGCGGGCGCTGAAGCAGGCCGAGCTGCGCTCGCTGACCCTGCTCGCCGCCGGCTACTCATACGCCGAGATCGGCGAGATGACCGGCTACAGCCGCACGAAAGTCAACCGCTCGCTGGTCGAGGGGCGCGAGCGCTTCCGGCGCCTGCTCGCCGGCAGCGAGAGCGGCGAGCGCTGCGAGGACCTGCTGCCGCTGCTCTCCGCTTACTGCGACGGCGAGGCGAGCGCGGCCGCGGAAGCGACCGTGCGCGAGCACCTGCGCGCCTGCGCGACCTGCCGGGCGACGATGCGCGCCTACCGCACGGCCCCGGCGACGGTCGCGGCGCTGGCGCCCGCGCTGCCCCCGTCGCGCTCGCTGCTCGAGCGCGCGCACGAGCTGCTCGTCGGCCTGCACTCGCGCTTGCCTGGAGCGGGTGGGGGCGACGGCGGCCTCGCCCAGGTGGCGGCGGGCGGCGGCTCGCGCGGCGCCGGCATGGCGGCGCTCGCCAAGCTGCTCGCGGTCTGCGCCGGCACGGTCGGCGGCGCCGCCTGCGTGGCGACCGGCGTCGCGCCGGCTCCGTTCGACGTCGGGGCGAAGAACAGCGCCGAGCCGAAGGTCGAGCGGATCTCGCCGCGGGCGCTTGAGCAGCTGGAATCGACCGCCCCGAAGTACGAGCCCGCGCCGCCGCCGGCGCAACCGCAAGCCGAAGCGAAGCCGGAACGGGAACCGCGCCCCGAACCCGAGCTGGAAGCGAGCGAAGCGGCGGCGGCGAGCGAAGCCGGAGCGGTCGAATACGCGCCGCCGGTCGAAGCGCAGCCCGCACCCGCCGAATCGCCGGGCTCTTCCGGCGGCGGCAACCCGGCAGGGGAGTTCGGCCCGTGAGGCGGCTGCGATCGCCGGCGGTCGCGCTGCTGGTGGCCGGTGCCGTCCTCGGGGCGCTCGCCGGCCGGGCCGCCGCCGCGCCGTCGCGGCCGGCCGACCTGAGCGTCGTCGGCGGCGAGGGCTGGCACGCCGACAACAACTTCTCGCTCACCTGGAGCGCGCCCCCGGCGAGCGAGCCGCTGCCGGTCGCGGTCCACTACCGGGTCAGCGACGCCGCGGGCACCGTCCTGCACGAAGGGCAATGGGCTTGGTTCGACACCGGGGTCGGGGGGCTTGAAGTGGCCCACGCGCCGGGCGCCTACACGGCGGAAGTCTGGTTCGAGGACTCCAGCGGCGCGCAGGGACCGGCGGCGTCCGTGCCGCTGCGCTACGACAACACGCGGC
>Ga0210120_1000124_pt1 | contig 17860 bp, 15 predicted proteins | sample Goodyear_PhragA__FD_184868 | JGI IMG/M metagenome (GOLD analysis project Ga0210120, IMG submission 184868) | Wetland microbial communities from San Francisco Bay, California, USA, that impact long-term carbon sequestration - Goodyear_PhragA_D2... | ecosystem: Environmental > Aquatic > Marine >... | reverse complement strand
CCTTGCCTCGAGCCGAAACCCGTTCGGCGTCCGCGGACGAGGTACCCAGGCACTCGGCCCGAGAAACGCCCGCACCGCGCCATGGGCTCCGCGCGTCACCTTCGCCCGTCCCCGAGCCACACGCGGGAGGCTCCCGGCGAGCGCTACACGAGACCGCCGCGATAGCGCCACGGGCCCGGCTGGAAGCGGATGCCGCGCTTGCGGCAGAACTCGCGCACGGAGTCGAGCAGCACGCCGCCGTCACCCGTGACGCGGCGCGCGAGCAGGTCGAGCACCGCAGATCCCGCGGGTGGTTCGGCGGCCGCCTCGAGCGTCAGCACGACGGTCTCGCCCTCGCCGGACGGGAACGCCTCCCCTCTCGCCTGCTCGAGCAACGCGACCCGACCCGGGCCCTCGTCGCCCGTCAGCTCGAACCCGCGGCCGCCGCCGGCGAGCGGCCCGGTCTCGATCCCACGCAGGCGGAGAAGCTCCTCGAGCTCGTCGACGATCCTCCGCGCGAGCTCGAGCTGGCGCGGGCGGGCGGGCGGGCGGCTCGCGTGGCCGATCGGCCGCGCCGGGACGCCGCCGGCGAGCGTCCCTTCGTGGACGTCGTTGACGACGTACGAGTTCGAGACGACGATCGCCTCGCGCCCGATGCGGCAGCCGGCGTAGACGACGGCGCCGACGCCGATCTGCGCGCGGTCCTCGAGCACGATGCCCGCGAAACGGTTCTCGAACCCCTCGAGCAGGGAGTGCCCGACGTTGTGCGTGAGCAGGACCGAGCGCATGGTGACGAACGCCTCCGCGCCGATCACCACGGGCCTGCAGACATTCACGAACACCTCGCCTCCGATGAACCCGAGCTCGCCGATCACGAACGTCGCCCACGGGTCGCGGTGTCCGCCGCCGCCGATCTCGACGTTCTCGGCGGTCCACGTGCCGGCGCCGACGAAGGCGCGGCGGCACGCGAGCCGGAACGAGTCGCCGAGGAGCACGAGCTCGCCGGCGGCGAACACCTCCTCGCACCGGATCGTCGAGCGGTCGCCGATCGTGACGCCGTCCTCGAGCACGATGCGCGGCGCCACGATCACCGTGCCCTCGCCGAGCACCACTCCGTCGCCGATCCGCGCGCCGTGCCTCCGATAGGCCTCGCAGCGCTCGTCGGAGGAGAGCGCGCCGAACGCGGCGGGGTCGGCGCGGAGCGTGTCGAGGAACGCCCCGTCGAGCGCGCCGTCGTCGTCGCCGATGGAGAAGATCGCCGGGAGCGTCACGTTCTCCGTCGAGAGGCCTGCGAGCACCACGTCCGTCTCGACGGCGGGGGCGTCGGCCGCGGCGGCCGCGAAGGCCTCGACGTCCTCGGCGGTGACGAACCCCGCCTTGTCGATCAGGCTCACGTCGACGCCGAGCTCCGCCGCCCGCTCGGCGGCCTTCCGAGTGACGTTCCGCGGCCCGTCCTCGCGCACCGGCTCGGGCGCCGCAGCGGCGAGCCTCGCGAGTGCGGCCTCCAGCTCGCCGTCCGACTGGGCGACGAGCCCGATCGACGAGCCGAGCTCCACCTCGAGCCCGGCGGCGACCAGCTGCACGAGGGTGCCGTCGCCGCCGGCCTCGATCTCGACGGACGCCTTCGAGGTCTCCACCACGCAGACCGGCTGTCCCTTGCGAACCGCGGCGCGGTCGTCGACGAGCCACTCGGAGAGGAGCGCCGACTCGCTGTTCGCGTCCTCGCGGGTGAGAACGATCTCGAGCAGCGGGGTCAGCCCCCCACGCGCTCGAGTTGCGTGACCGCGGCGACGACGTCCTCGACGCCGGGCAGGGCGTCGTCCTCGAGGTTGCGCGCCGACGGCACGATCCCGTCGCGAGCGGCGACCCGCGTCACCGGAGCGCTGAGGTCTCCCCACGCTTCGGCCTGGACGCGGGCCGCGATCTCGGCGCCCACGCCGCCGGTCAGCGTCCCCTCCTCGACGGTCACGAGCGACCCCGTGCGGCCGAGCGAGTCGAGCACCGGCTCGAGGTCGAGCGGCAGCAGTCGTCCGAGCGCGACGACCTCCGTGAAGACCTCGTGCTCGAGGATCAGCCGCGTCGCGGCGTCGAGCGCCGCCGGCAGCATGCCGCCATAGGTGACGAGCGTCGCCTCTGCACGGCCGAACCCGTTGCCGGAGAAGGTGAGCGCCGGGTAGCGGCCGCCGGTCTCGGCGCACGAGAGCTCGTCGACCCGGCCGTTCTCCGGGCGGCGGTTGGGGCGGCCGTACATGAGCTTGTTCTCGATGAAGAAGACCGGCTCGTCGTCGGCGACCGCGTCCGAGAGGAGCGCGCCCAGGTCGTGGCACTCGCTCGGCGCGACGACCGTGATCCCGGGGACGCCGACGAGGAGCTTCTCGAGCGACTGGCTGTGCGTCGGCCCGTAGCCGCGGCGTCCTCCCATCGGGGTGCGCACCACGAGCGGCACGGTGACGCGGTCGTCGAACATCGCGCGGAACTTCGCGATCCCGTTCACGACCTGGTCGAGCCCGAGGGTGACGAAGTCGCCGAACATGATCTCGAGGATCGGGCGGTAGCCGCGGAGGGCGAGCCCGGCCGTGACGCCGAAGATCGAGGCCTCGCTGACCGGAGTCGTCAGCACGCGGTCGGGCCAGCGGGTGGAGAGCCCCTGGCTGATCTTGAAGGCGCCCCCGTACGGGTCGAGCAGGTCCTCGCCGAGCAGGTATACGCGCTCGTCGCGCTCGAAGATCTCGTGCAGGGCGGCGTTGAGCGCCTGGCCGCAGCGGACGCTCATGCGCGCCCCTGGCCGGCGCCGGCCCGTACGGGCTCTGCGGCTGCGACGGGGGCGGCAAGCGCGTGCTCGACGGCGTCCGCGAGGCGCTGCTCGACGGCCGCTGCGATCTCCTTCCGCTCTGCGTCGCTGACGAGCCCGGCGCCGACCTCGAGCGGGTCGCGCTGGCGCCGCTCGGCGATCTCGTCCGGGTCGCGAAAGTCGTCGCCCTTCGAGTGCGGACTGAAGCGGTAGGTGTCGAGGACGAGGAAGTACGGGCGGCCCGTCGAGCGCACGTGGTCGACGGCCTCGCGCGCCGCGTGCCGCACCTCGAGCACGTCGGTCGTGTCGTGCCGGGACGACGCCACCCCGAAGGCGGCCGCCCGGGCCTCGACGTCGCCGGCCAGCTGCAGCCGCGACGGCGTCGACTGCGCGTATCCGTTGTGCTCGACGACGACGAGGAGCGGCAGCTCCCAGAGCGACGCGATGTTGAGGCTCTCGTAGACGACGCCCTGGCCGAGCGTGCCGTCGCCGACGAATACCGTCGCCACGGCCCCCGTGCCCTTCTCCCGCTCCGCGAGCGCCATCCCCGCGGCGACCGGGACCGTGCTGCCGAGCACGCCGTTCGAGTAGAAGTTGCCCCTGAAGAGGTGCTGGCTGCCGCCCTTGCCGCCGCAGACGCCGCCGACCCGGCCCATGACCTCCCTCAGGAGGCCGTCGACGTCGTCGGTGAACGCGAGGTAGTGGCCGTGGCAGCGGTGGTTCGAGACCACGACGTCGCGCTCGGGCTCGAGGCACGAGATCACGCCGATCGCGTCGGCCTCCTGGCCGATGCAGGTGTGCGTCGTGCCGTGGAGCTTGCCCGCCGCGAACAGCTCGAGGAGCGTCTCCTCGAACCGCCTGATCAGGGTCATCCCCGCGTAGAGCCGGCGGGCGTCCTCGTCCGCGCGCACGGGCGCCGTCTGCTCCTGGCCGCTCATCATCGCCGGAGGCTACAGATAGCCGAGATCGGTCAGCCGCGTGGTGACCGCGGCCTCCTCCTCGGCCGTGAGCTCGGGCTGCTCCAGGCCCTCCAGCTCGCGGTAGACCCGCTCCCGCAGCTCCCCCGGCACGTCGTCCGGGACGCTCTCGCGCTCGCGCGGGTCGACGTCGAGCCGGTAGGCCTCCTCCTCACCCGACTCGACGTGCACGGTCAGCTTCCAGGGCGGTCGCCGGAGCGCCAGCTGAGACACGCGCCCCGCGTCCGTCGCCACGATCCAGGCATCGCGATCGGCCCCGTCCGCCCCGTCGAGCTGCGGCACGAGCGAGGTGCCGTCGAGTCCGTCGAGCGCCGCGCCGCCGAGGTCGAGCAGCGTCGGCGCGAGGTCGACGAGGCTCACCTGGGACTGCACGACCCCCGGCTCGATGCGTCCCGGCGCGGAGACGATCAGCGGCACCTCCACGATCTCGTCGTAGATCGTCGCGCCGTGCATGTGGTACGTGCCCTTCACGGCCCCCTTATCCACGAATCGCTCGCCCCACGACTCCCCGTGGTCCGAGACGAACGCGAGCGCGGTCTGCTCGCGGAGGTGCAGTGCGTCGAGCTCGGCGAGGAAGCCGGCCAGAAAGGTCTCGGATGAGCGCTCGACCGAGCGCGCATAGCCCTCGCGGAGCGCCTCGAGCGCCGCTGCCTCGCCCGACTGGATGCCCTCGATGATCGCCTCCTTCGCGGCGAGCCACTCTCTGCGCTCGGCGTGGTGGATGTCGTACGGCATGTGGGTCGCCCAGCTGTGGAACCAGAGCACGAACGGCTCGGAGCGGTGGGCCCGGAGCCACTCGACGACATCGTCCAGCGTCTCGCTCGTGCCGGCGACGTTCGCGTCGGGGAACCCCTTGAACAGGTAGTTCTCGTCGAACACGAAGCTCCCGGTCGTGTAGCCGTGCGCGGCCGCCACGGTGAACAGGGTCGGCAGGGCGGGGTCGAGCGCAGCGTCCCAGTGCAGGTAGCCGTGGTGGTGCGGATAGAGCCCCGTGATCATCGACGTGGTCGAGGGGCACGTCCACGGCGCCGCGGCGATGGCCTGGTCGAAGCGGACGCCCGTCGCGGCGAGCTCGTCGATCGTGGGCGTGCACACGCGCCGTGCGCCGTAGCACCCGACGTGATCCGTACGCAGGGCGTCGGAGACGTAGACGACCAGATTCATGCGCGCCCCCGGCCGGCGGCCGCTCCCGCCCGGCGGAGCCGGGCTCCGCGGCCGCCTGACGGCGCTCGCGGCACGGTGCTCTCCGGGCCCGTACCCCTCGTACTGTGCCCTCCGGCCCCGCACCGCGAGCGCCGCCCCGGGAACGCGCGGATCTCCAGGGTCGACACGGCGCGTCTCATCCGGAGCTCTCGAGGGCAGGGACGAGGCTGTGTCCACGCATGTCGTCCGGCACCGGCAGGGCGAGCAGCTCGAGCACGGTCGGCGCGACGTCGAGGAGGTGCGCGTCGAGCGCGCCGCGTGCGGTCACCCCTGCGCCGGCCGCGATCAGCAGGCCGTCCTGCGCGTGGTTTGCGTCGTCGGGCCCGGTGTCGTTCTCGAAGGTGTGCACGCCCTCGGGGCCGCCGATCGTGCCGACGGAGCGCCAGAGGAGGTCGCCGAAGATCACGATCAAGTCGGGCGCGACGCCCGCGACCTCGGGGTAGACCTCCTCGGGCCTGTAGACGTGCGTCGCGAGCGGGCGGCCGTCGTCGTCGGGGATCGCGGCGAGCCGCTCGGCAAGGTCGTCCCGCACCGATTCGTAGTCCGCCGCGGCGACGACGCCCTCGGGCTCGCGACCCTCGACGTTGAGGAAGACGCGCGCGTAGTACCCGCCCTCTCCCCAGGCGACGGTCCGCGACCAGTCGATGCCGACCTCGCGCGGCGACGTGACGCCGTTCGGCTCGGCGCGCAGGGAGAGGAGCCCTTCCCGGCGCAGCCACTCGTTGACCCTGATCCCGCCGTCGAGCCGTTTCGCGCCGTGATCCGAGACGACGAGCACCAGGGTGTCGTCGTCCGCGTGGCGGAGCAGGTTCCCGACGAGCGCGTCGACGTGCTCGTAGTAGTCGCGGATCACGTGCTCGTACGTCCCGCCCGGCTCGTGACCACGGTGCTCGGGATCCATGTGCTTCCAGAAGCCGTGGTGGATCCGGTCGGTGCCCATCTCGACGAACGCGAACAGCTGCCACGGACGCGTGGAGAGCAGATGATCCGCGAGGCGGAAGCGCTTGTCCGTCATCTCGTACACCTGGCGCAGCAGGTCCTCCTTGTCGTCCGTGCGGAAGTTCGTGCAGTCGAACAGGTACTCGCCGACGACCTCCTCGACCTCGCCCTTGAGGGCGGGGGGGTAGGTGAAGCGGCTCTCGGCGGAGGGCGTCAGGAAGCAGCTCACGAGAGCGCCGCGCAGCGGGCGAGGGGGGTAGGTCCCCGGGACGCCGACGACGATCGAGCTGCCGCCCGCCCGGCCGACGAGATCCCAGAGCCGGGGCGCCTGGATCGCGCTGCCGTCCGCGATGAACGCGCCGTCGTACGTGTGGTCGGCGCGGTTGCGGAAGCCGTACACCCCGAGGTCGCCCGGCGTCCGGCTGGCCATCATGCAGGACCAGGCCGGGACCGTGATCGGCGGCACGATCGAGGTGAGCCGTCCGGAGACGCCCCGGTCCATCAGCCCGGAGAGCACCGGGAGCCGGTCGCGCCAGCGCTCGAGCACGAGCGAGGGCTCGGCGCAGTCGAGCCCGATGATCATCACCTTCTTCGCGACGGCCCCGGTCACGACACGGCATGGTAGTGGCGGAGCGCTCGCCCCCCGCCGCGTCTCGTGTTCGACGTTCAGTCGCTCACCGGGCGCCGGCCGGGCCGTTACTCGTCTGGTGTCGGACTGAAGTCCGACACCTGGGTCGGCCGCGGAGGCGCGCGAGCGACCAGATATACCAGGGAGGGGTATATTGGGAACGATGCACGGCTCGCTGAACCGCGTCGCACTGAGTGCGACCCTCCACTGCCTCACCGGCTGCGCGATCGGCGAGGTGCTCGGCATGGTGATCGGCACCGCGCTCGGGTGGGGCAACTGGCCCACGGTCGCTCTCTCCGTGGCGCTCGCGTTCGCGTTCGGGTACTCGTTGACGATGGCTCCGCTCCTCCGCTCGGGGCTGGCCTTTGCGGCGGCCGCGCCGCTCGCGCTCGCGTCCGACACGCTCTCGATCGCAGTGATGGAGGTCGTCGACAACGCGGTGATGCTGCTCGTGCCGGGCGCCCTCGACGCAGGGCTCGCCGACCTGCTCTTCTGGGGCAGCCTCGCGTTCTCGCTCGTGGTGGCGTTCGTCGCGGCCTTCCCGGTCAACCGGTGGCTGATCGCCCGGGGCAAGGGCCACGCGGTCGTCCACGCCTACCACGGCCACGCGCACTGAGCGGGCGGCCCAGGGCGGCGCGGATACGCTCGGCGGCATGAGCGGAGTCCCGTATCGGCGGACGTTCGTGCGGCTGCTCGGCTTCCTGCGCCCTTACCGCTCCTCGCTCGTCGTGTCGACCGTGCTCGCGGCGCTCTCGCAGGCTGCCGCGATCGGGATCGTGGTGCTCGTCTCGGTCGCGATCGACGGGATCGAGTCACAGCGTGGCACCGGCGTGCTCGCCTGGACGGTCGCCGCGATCGTGGCGGTCGGGATCGCCAAGGCGGCGCTGATGTTCGGGCGGCGCGTCATCTCGGGCCGCCAGGCGCTCGGGATCGAGCGGGACATGCGCGAGGGGCTCTATGCCCACCTGCTCGGCCTCTCGTTCGGGTTCTACGACCGCCACCAGACCGGGCAGCTGATGTCGCGGGCGACCGTCGACCTCCAGTCCGTGCGGTTCTTCCTGGGCTTCGGCCTGATCTTCTTCTTCCAGCACGTGCTCACGGTCGTCTCGGTGACCGTCGTCCTCTTCGTCGTCGACTGGCGCCTCGCCCTGATCGCCCTCTGGATCACGCCGGTGATCGTCGTCGTCGCGTATCGCTACAGCCACGTCTCGCACCCGATCCTGCGCGACGTGCAGCAGCGCCTCGGCGAGGTGGCGACGGTGGCGGAGGAGTCGATCGTCGGCGTCCACGTCGTGAAGGCGTTCGCGCAGGAGGAGCGGCGGCAGGAGCAATTCGAGCGGGCGTCCGGCTCCGTCTTCGCCGCGACCGTGCACGCGTTCCGGCAGCGCTCCCTCTACGTCCCGCTGCTCTCGTTCCTGCCGATGCTCGCGCAGGCGTCAGTGCTGCTCGCCGCGGGCCGGCTCGTGGTCTCGGGCTCGCTCACGCTCGGCGACTTCTTCCTCTTCAACCTGCTGCTCGCGATGCTGATCGTGCCGCTGCGCAGCCTCGGCATGTGGATCGGGCAGGCGCAGCGCGCGACCGCGGCCGGTGAGCGGATCTTCGAGGTCCTGGACGAGCCCGAGGGAGTGGACGACCGCGCGGGCGCGACGGAGCTCCCGCCCGGGCCCGGCGCGATCCGCTTCGAGCGCGTCTCGTTCGGCTACGACCCGCTGCACACGGTGCTCGAGGACGTCGACCTCGACGTCGAGGCCGGCAGCACGATCGCGTTCATCGGGCATACGGGCTCCGGCAAGACGACGCTCGCGACCCTCGTGCCGCGGTTCTACGACGCGACGGAGGGCCGGGTGCTCGTCGACGGCGTCGACGTGCGGGACGTCACGCGCCGCTCGCTGCGGCGCGAGGTCGGAGTGATCTCGCAGGACCCGTTCCTCTTCTCGGCGACGGTGCGCGAGAACATCGCGTTCGGCGCGGTCGACGCGGCGGACGGGCGTGTCGAGGAGGCGGCCCGCGCGGCGCAGGCGCACGAGTTCGTCGAGCGGCTGCCGCAGGGATACGACACCGTGATCGGCGAGCGCGGGATCACGCTCTCGGGCGGGCAGCGGCAGCGTCTCGCGATCGCGCGGGCGCTCTTGATCGACCCGCGCATCCTGATCCTCGACGACGCGACCGCCTCGGTCGACGCGACGACGGAGATGCGCATCCGCGAGGCGCTCGCGGAGGTGATGCGGGGGCGGACGACGATCATCATCGCGCACCGCCTGTCGACGATCCAGCTCGCGGACGAGGTCGTCGTCCTCGAGCACGGCCGTGTCGGCGCCCGGGGCACCCAGGCGGAGCTGCTCCGGACGAACGACGTGTTCCGCGAGCTCCACGAGCACGGCCTGATCGAGGGCCTCGTCGAGGAGAAGATCGCGTGAAGGTCTGGCAGCCCGGCGGCCACCTCGCCGAGCAGCGGGGCGGCGACGTCCACGACTGGTCGTGGCGGCGCACGCGCCGGCGGATCGGGCTGCTCGCCCGACTCGCGCTCCCGTACCGGGGTCGGACCGCGCTCGCCGTCGCGACCCTGCTCGTCTACACCCTCGTCGCGCTCGCGCCGCCCTACCTCGCGAAGCTTGCGATCGACCAGGGCATCTCGCAGAACGACCTCGCGCGACTCAGCCTCCTCGTGGGGGCGTTCCTCGCCGCCGCGGTCGCGGCGCTCCTCCTCTCGGCGGCGAACACGTACCTGACGGGCTGGGTGGGCGAGCGGATGCTCGCCGATCTGCGGAACCGCCTGTTCCGTCACCTCGAGCGGCTCTCGATGGGCTTCTACGAGCGCAACCGCACCGGCGTGATCATCAGCAGGATCACGAACGACGTCGAGGCGCTCGACCAGCTCGTGACCGACGGCGTCACGAGCCTCGTGCAGAACACGCTGCTCCTCGTCGGCACGGCGGTCGTGCTGTTCCTGCTCGACTGGCGGCTCGCCCTCGCGACGCTGTCCGTGCTGCCGTTGATGGCGCTCGCGACCGCGTGGTTCCGCAGCCGCTCCAACCAGGCCTACCGCAGCGTGCGGGAGCGGCTCGGGATCGTCACCGGGACGCTCGCCGAGGACATCGCGGGGATGCGGGTCGTCCAGTCGTTCGCGCGCGAGCCCGTGCAGGAGCGGGCGTTCCGTGTCGTCAACGACGGCTACCGCGCCGCGAACTACCGCACGGTGGTGCTGAACGGCATCTACTTCCCCGTCGTCGACCTGCTCTCGACGGCGGCCACCGCGATCGTCTTCGGCTACGGCGGCTGGCTCGTCTACCACGGCGACATGACCACCGGCACGCTCTTTGCGTTCGCGCTCTACCTGTCGAACTTCTTCGACCCGATCCAGCAGCTCTCCCAGCTCTACAACACGTTCCTGTCGGCGATCGCCGCGCTCGACAAGATCGTCGGCGTGCTGGACGAGGAGCCGGAGGTGGTCGACGCGCCGGGCGCCGCTGCCCTCCCTCCGATCGCCGGCCACGTCCGTTTCGAGGGCGTCCGCTTCCGCTACGGGCCCGACCTCCCGGAGGTCCTCGACGGGCTCGACCTCGACGTGCCCGCCGGCACGACCGTGGCGCTCGTCGGGCACACGGGCGCGGGGAAGTCCACGATCGCAAAGCTGCTCTCGCGCTTCTACGACCCGACCGCCGGACGCGTCACGGTCGACCGCCACGACCTCCGCGCGGTCACGCAGCACTCGCTCCGCTCCCAGCTCGGCATCGTGGCGCAGGAGGGCTTTCTCTTCGGCGGCACCGTTGCCGAGAACATCGCCTTCGGGCGGCCCGCCGCGACTCGCGCCGAGATCGAGCGGGCCGCGCGCGCCGTGGGCGTCCACGGGTTCGTAACGGAGCTCCCCGACGGCTATGACACCCACCTCGGCGAGCGCGGCACGCGGCTCTCGCTCGGGCAGCGTCAGCTGGTCGCCTTCGCGCGCGCGCTGCTCGCCGAGCCGCGGATCCTGATCCTCGACGAGGCGACCTCGTCGGTCGACATCGGCACCGAGCGGAGGATCGAGCAGGCTCTGCGAGAGCTGCTCGCGGGACGCACGGCGTTCGTGATCGCCCACCGCCTCTCGACGATCCGCGACGCCGACCTGATCGTCGTGCTCGAGCATGGGCGCATCGTCGAGCAGGGGACCCACGACGAGCTGATCGCGCTGCGGGGTCTCTACACGAGCCTCTACGGCGACTGGGCCGCGGACGTGGCGTGAGCTTGTGTTGAATCAACACAAGCTCGACCGGCCGCGCACTAGGATGGCGGCGCCGTGAAGGCGCTCGTAAAGAGCCGGGCCGAGCCGGGGCTCTGGCTCGAGGAGGTGCCCGAGCCGGAGGTCGGCATCAACGACGTCAAGATCCGCGTCCACGAGACGGGGATCTGCGGCACCGACGTCCACATCCACCGCTGGGACGGCTGGGCCCAGCGGACGATCCCCGTGCCGCTCGTGGTCGGGCACGAGTTCGTGGGCGAGGTGGCCGAGGTCGGCTCGAACGTGAGCGACTTCCGGCCGGGGGACAGAGTGGGGGGCGAAGGCCACGTGGTGTGCGGGCGGTGCCGCAACTGCATGGCGGGACGGCGCCAGCTGTGCGCCCACTCGATCGGCCTCGGTGTCCAGCGCCCCGGCGCGTTCGCCGAGTACGTCGTGCTGCCGATGACGAACGTCTGGCACCACTGGGCCGGCGTGCCCGAGGACGTCGCTGCGATCTTCGACCCGTTCGGCAACGCGGTGCACACGGCGCTCGCGTTCCCGGTGCTCGGCGAGGACGTGCTCGTCACCGGAGCCGGTCCGATCGGCTGCATGGCGGTCGCAGTCGTCCGGCACGCGGGGGCGCGTCACGTCGTCGCGACCGACCTCAACCCCGCGCGGCTCGAGCTCGCGCGGCGAATGGGCGCAACGCTCGCCGTCGACCCGCGAGAGCGGGACTTCGCGGACGTGCAGCGCGAGCTCGGCATGACCGAGGGGTTCGACGTGATGCTCGAGATGTCCGGGAACGCCGATGCGCTCCGCGCGGGCATCGCGACCATGGCGCACGGGGGGAGAATCGCGATCCTGGGTATCCCCACCGCTGCAGTCGAGCTCGACCTCGACCCGGTGATCTTCAACATGCTCACGCTGAAGGGCATCTACGGGCGCGAGATGTACGAGACCTGGTACCAGATGAGCGTGCTGCTGGACTCGGGTCTCGACATCTCCGCCGTGATCACGCACCGGTTCCCGTACTCGGAGTTCGAGGAGGCCTTCCGGGTCGCCGCCTCGGGCGAGTCCGGCAAGGTGCTCCTCGACTGGAAGGCGGCATAGATCTGATGTACGGCACCGTTCGCGACGACCTCGCCGCGCGGCTCGCGCAGCTGATGAGCGAGGGCCTCTACAAGCACGAGCTGACGATGACGACGCCTCAGGGAGCGCACGTCGACGTGGAAGGGCGCGGCGAGCTCCTCAACCTCTGTGCGAACAACTACCTCGGGCTCGCGAACCATCCGGAGATGGTCGCGGCCGCGCACGAGGCGCTCGACCGCTGGGGCTACGGGATGGCGTCGGTGCGGTTCATCTGCGGCACGCAGGCGCTCCACCGCGAGCTCGAAGAGCGGCTCTCGGCCTTCCTCGGCACCGAGGACACGATCCTGTTCAGCTCCTGCTTCGACGCGAACGGCGGCGTGTTCGAGGCGCTGCTCGACGAGCAGGACGCCGTGATCTCGGATCAGCTCAACCACGCGTCGATCATCGACGGCATCCGGCTGTGCAAGGCACGGCGCGCCCGCTACGCGAACGGCGACATGGACGAGCTCGAGGCCCGGCTGGCGGAGTCCGCCGACGCCCGGCACCGCCTGATCGCGACCGACGGCGTGTTCTCGATGGACGGCTACCACGCGAAGCTCGACCAGATCTGCGACCTCGCCGACCGGTACGACGCCCTCGTGCTCGTCGACGACTCGCACGCCGTCGGGTTCGTCGGCCCGGGCGGCCGCGGCACACCCGCGTACCACGACGTCGTCGAGCGGGTCGACGTGCTCACCGGGACGCTCGGGAAGGCCGTCGGCGGCGCGAGCGGCGGCTACGTCTCGGGGCGCGCGGAGATCGTCGAGCTTCTCCGCCAGCGCGCACGGCCGTACCTCTTCTCGAACAGCCTCGCCCCCGCCGTCGTGGGGGCGAGCCTCAAGGCCCTCGACCTGATCGGGCGCTCCGACGACCTGCGCGAGCGGCTCGCCGCGAACACGGCCGAGTTCCGGCGGCGGATGACCGAGCTCGGCTTCGACGTCCTCCCGGGCGAGCACCCGATCGTCCCGGTGATGGTCGGCGACGCCCAGCGCGCGGCAAGGCTCTCGGAGGCGCTCGTCGGGCACGGCGTGTTCGCCGTCGCGTTCTCGTACCCGGTCGTGCCGATGGGGAGCGCCCGGATACGGACGCAGATGTCGGCCGCCCACTCCGTCGAGGATCTCGACCAGGCGGTCGAGGCGTTCGTCGCCGCCCGAGCCGAGCTCGCCGCCTGAGCTGCACGTGCCCGGTGTCCGACTTCAGTCGGACACCTCCCGAACGCCAACCCGGGCGACGCCGGTGTCGGACCGAAGTCCGACACCCGTGCGGACCGCGGCGACCTGACCGAGGTCGGCACCGTGTCACGTCGCGAGCGCGAGCGCGACGAGCGCGGGCAGCACGATCCAGACGCCGACCATCAGCACGATCGCCACGATCGCGAACGACCGCACGCCGTCCCGCGGCGGCCGGCCGCAGTAGCCGACGTCCTCCCACACGACGCCGAGCGGCTCGCGCACCGAGAGCCGGATCCGGGCGCTCGCCATCGCGGAGCCGCGCAGCACGATCCAGGAGAGGCCGGCCCCCACGACGACCCCCGCCGCGCCGACGACCACGGCGACCACCCAGCTGTCGAAGCGGAACCCGCTCATCAACCGCCAGACGCTCGCGCCGACGGGCAGCAGGAGGCCCGCGATCACGAACGAGGGCACCCCGAGCTCGCGAGAGCGCATCACCTCGACGAGCGCGCTCGCGTCGAACCGGGCGGGCCGCAGCAGCTTGAGCTCCGCCGACCCCGACTCCGACTCCAGCTCGCGGACCCAGTAGAGGTTGCGCAGCTCGCCGACGACGGTCTTCACGTACGAGACCACGAGGTAGCGCGCGACGAGCTCGACGAGCCAGCGAACCACCGAACGGGCCGGCCCGAGCGGGACGTTGGGCTGCCAGCCATGGAATCCGTGCCGGCGCAGGCTCTCGAGCGCCTCGATCAGCCGTCGATGGTCGGCCTCGAACCGCTCGGGTCTCGCGAGCGGCGCCGGCCGGGCGAGCTCCGCGAGCATCTCCCGCTCACGCGGCGAGGAGACGTCGAGCTCGTCCAGGAACGCCGCGACGGCGTCGTCGTCGCCTGCGAGCAGCCGGAGCCGCTCGAGCGGGTTGTCGAACCTCTCGTCGACCCCGCCCTGAACCGGCTGGGCATGCGAGGTTCCGGACATCGAGCGCGATCGTACGCCGTTGCTACGCTTCTCGCTGATGGGCAACTGGGGCCTCTATTTCCTCTTCCTGATCCCGCCGCTGATCATCGGGTTCGCGGTGCAGCACTGGCTCAAGAAGACCGTGGCCGAGAACATGCAGGTCGAGGTCGCCAACGGCCTCACGGGAGCCGACGTGGCGCGCCAGATCCTCGACCGGAACGGCCTGCACGGCGTCCCGGTGGAGACGTCGCCCGGCGGGCCCCTGTCCGACCACTACGACCCGCGACAGAAGTCCGTGCACCTCTCGGAGCCGGTCCACCGTGGCCACGCCGTCGCGTCGACGGCGATCGCCGCGCACGAGGTGGGGCACGCGATCCAGCACGCGAAGGCGTATGCGCCCTTCCGACTGCGCTCGGCGATGTGGCCGGCCGTCGCGTTCGCGTCCAACGCCTGGATCTTCCTGCTCCTGATCGGGGCGTTCGCCCAGCTGTTCGGGCTCGTCGCCTTCGCGATCGTGCTCTACGCCGTCGTCGTCCTGTTCCAGCTCGTCACGCTGCCGGTCGAGTTCGACGCGTCCCGGCGCGCGATGGCGCAGCTGAGGGACATGGGCCTCGTCACGACCGGCGAGGCGCAGGGCGCCCGCAAGGTGCTCACCGCGGCCGCGATGACCTACGTCGCCGCCGCTCTGGCCGCGCTCTCGCAGCTCGCCTACTACGCGCTCGTCTTCCTGGGCAACCGGAATTGAGTGCCCCGTCAGGGGATGTCCTCCAGGTCCCTCGCGCGCAATGAGCGTCGCCAGGCGTCGTCCTCGGTCGCCCCGATACCTTCTGGTATCGGGGTTCCCTGCGTCCTTGCCTGGCTTGCTCCTCGCACGCGAGGAACGAGGCAACATCCCCTGACGGGGCACTAGGCTCCCCGGGTGCGGGGGATCGCGCTCATCGTGCGTGCCGGCGCAGTCGTCTGCGCGAGCGCGTTCGTGTTCTCGCTGCTCGTGCACGGCGCGCCGAAGCCCGCGGTCGCCTCGAACGAGGTCGCCCGGACGACCGCGACGGAGGCCTCCGCAAAGACCGTCGCGGCGAAGGCGAAGGCATCCGCTCGGAAGCGGCGGACGCCGAAGGTCCCGCCCGGCGTGGTCGCGATCGTCGCCACCGGGGACATCGTGATGGGCTCGACGCCGAACCTGCCCCCGGACGGCGGGCGCGCGTTCTTCTCCGACGTGCAGACCGACCTCGCGGGCGACGTCGTGATCGGCAACCTCGAGGGCACGCTCTCGTCCGGAGGCAGCTCGAAATGCGGCGCCTCGAGCACGAACTGCTTCGCGTTCCACACGCCCCCGTCGTACGCGCGATGGCTCGCGCAGGCCGGGTTCACCGTCATGAACCTCGCGAACAACCACGCGTACGACTTCGGGGCGAGCGGTCTCGAGCAGACGATCGACGCCCTGGGGAGCGCGGGCCTCCGGTACACGGGCCGGCCCGAGCAGGTCACGGTGCAGAAGGTGGGGCGCATCCGTGTCGCGACCGTCGGCTTCGCCCCGTACCCGTGGGCGGCGTCGCTGACGGACATCCCCGCGGCGAAGCAGCTCGTGCGTGCCGCCGACCGGGTCGCCGACGTCGTGGTCGTCACGATGCACGCGGGCGCGGAGGGGACCGACCACCAGCACGTCCACGCCGGCACGGAGCGCTTCCTCGGCGAGAACCGCGGCGACCCGGTCCGGTTCGCCCACGCGGTCGTCGACGCGGGCGCCGACCTCGTCGTCGGCTCGGGGCCCCACGTGCTCCGCGGGATGGAGTGGTACAAGCAGCGGCTGATCGCGTACTCGCTGGGCAACTTCGCCGGGTACAAGGTGTTCGCGCTCGGCGGGCCGCTCTCCACGAGCGCGATCCTCCGGATCACGCTGGCGGGCGACGGCTCGTTCGAGTCCGGGCGCCTGGTGCCGACGCACCTCGTCGGTGCGGGGCTGCCGGCGCTCGACTCCTCGGAAGCCGCGCACGGGGTCGTCCGCACCCTGTCGCGGGCCGACTTCGGCCGCCGGGCCGTGCGGATCAGCAGCGACGGCCTCCTCTCGCGCTGAGTTCCAAGAGCGCTCGGGGTCGCGCGCACAGGACATCGCGACAGGCCCCGGCGGAGGTCGGCGGCGGAGCCCCGCAGTGACGGCAGCGGCAAGTCGATCGATGCCGTTTGCGCCGCGCCGTGCACGCGTGCCAGACTGAGCCGCTGAGGGAATCGATCACGTCGTGAACGAGCTCGTCACCTCTCGCGCGAAGCATGCGGACGGGTCACGCACCGCGCGTCGCGGGCTGCGCGTCCTCATGGTCGAGGCGCTGGGGCCGTTGACCGTGCTCGGCGGCATCGTCTGGGCGTTCGCCCAGCCGTACCGCGTGACGTTCTTCTATCCGGAGGGGAAGGGCTTCTGGGACTGGGTCGTGCAGCCACCGCTGCTCGTCGTGCTGGTCGGTCTCCTGTTCGCGCTCCTCGTCGCGCCCGGGATCGTCGACGACCTGGAGTCCCACGAGCGCGGAGATGCTCCCTCGGGCTGAGATCGCCCACTGGCTCTTCGCGGCCGGCTTCCTCTTCTTCGGGCTCGTGCTGCTGGCCGAGGCGATCGTCGGGCCGGACGTGTTCCGGCGACGGCGGTGGCGCGCCTACCTCTGGCCCTCGCTCGCCCTGACGGCGGGCATCTGGCTGTGGGTGATCGCGATCTTCTCGACGTTCTCCACGCTCCACCTCTTCGCCCACGCGCTCTGGGCGCAGGCCGCGACGGCCGCGGGCGCCGTCCAGCTGGCGGTCGTTCGCGGGCGGCTCGTCTCGGCGTACTGGTCGCTCGTCACCGCGGGCGCGCTGTTCGTCTCGGGCGCCGCGTTCCTCGTGCACGAGCAGAACGGCTGGCTGTTCAACCGCTCCGCGTTCCTCCACCACCTGCTCGGCTGGACGCTCGTCGCCTCGATGCTGTTCCCGCTCGGAGCCGCCCTCCTCCCGCGACGGGCGATCTGGGCGTTCGGATTCGCGGTCACGTGGATCGCGGTCGCGGCGATGTTGTTCGCCGACCGGGACATCGCCCCGATCTTCGGGCACCTCTCCGACCTCGCAGGTGGTGGTCCGCGGTGAGGCGGGCGCTGCTCGCCGGCACGCTGGTGGCCCTGCTGCTCCCCGCCGGCGCCGCCGCGCACGCGACGCTGAGCGAGGCGAGTCCGCAGGAGCAGAGCCGTCTCGAGACGCCCCCGACCGAGATCCGGCTCCGGTACGACCAGTCGGTCACCGCGACGCCGGACTCGATCGTCGTGCTCGCGGCCGACGGGCGCCGCGTCTCCGGCGTCGTCACCCAGCAGGCCGGTGGCACCGTGGTGCGTGCACCGCTCCGAGGGCTCGTGAAGGGCGAGGCCTACACCGTCCGCTGGCACGAGATCTCCGCCGACGGCCACGTCGGGAACGGGGTGTACACCTTCGGGGTCGGGGTGCCTGCACCGTCGCCGACGGAGGCGGTGGGCGCCTCCGGCGTCACGTGGCGCGACGACGTCGCGCGCTGGGCGCTGTTCGTCTCGCTCTCCCTCCTGATCGGCGTCGTCGGCGTCCGTCTGCTGATCCTCCCGGGTGTCGTCGACCCCCGCGTCGAGCGACGCGTGCACCTGCTCGGCACCCTCGGGGCGGTCGCCGCCGTCAACGCCGGGATCGTCGGCTTCGTGATCCGCTGCGCGAACGCGCTCCAGGTCTCGGGGGTCGATCTCCTCTACTCCGACCTCTCGCCGTTCGCGGAGTCGACGCGCTTCGGGATCGCGTTCCTGCTCACGACGCTCGGCTACGGCGCCTGCATGACGATCCTCGTCGTCGCGTGGGCGCTCGACCGCCCGGCCCTCCGTTGGCCTGCCTTCCTGCTCGCCCTCGTGCTCGCGT